>ERZ1370068.7276-contig-6204_pt1 | contig 44529 bp, 68 predicted proteins | sample MGYA00561227_ERZ1370068 | MGnify/ENA primary metagenome ERZ1370068 (study PRJEB38410, sample SAMEA6850437) | metagenome | study: Metagenomic assessment of the ecological functions of the soil: analysis of the soil microbiota associated with the...
GTACCGCGCTGCCGTCGCTGACCACGGCCACCAGCCTGTTGGCCCAGGTGTAGCGGGCGGCCAGGGTAGTGATCGGCGGCGATCGCGCGACTGACCTGCGCCACGCCCGGGGTGTAGGCGATCGACAAGCGCGCGCTGGGTGTCCAGCGGGGCCTTCAGCTCGACGGAAAGCTTGCCGCCTACGTGGGCCTCGAAGATCTCCTCGTCGCCGACGACGACCTGAGGAGTTTTCGCGTCTTGACGCACCAGATCGGACACGGCATCGAGGTTACTGGCCTAATTGACGAGTCCGGCGACGAGTTGCAGCCACCGCGCTCAGATCAGAGCCGAGCTCGGTGACCGCCTTGCGCTCGTCGGCGAGCTCGGCGGTCGACTTGTCGATCCGGCCGCGGGAGAAGTCGTCGATCTCCAGCCCCTGCACGATCGTCCAGTCGCCGTCCTTGGTGGTCACCGGGAACGACGAGATCAGGCCCTCGGGCACGCCGTAGCTGCCGTCGGAGACGACCGCCATCGAGACCCAGTCGCCCTCGGGCGAGCCGAGCAGCCAGTCCTGGGCGGCGTCGGTGGTCGCCGACGCGGCCGACGCGGCCGAGGAGGCGCCGCGGGCGTCGATGATCGCCGCGCCGCGCTTGGCGACAGTCGGGATGAAGTCGTTCTCGATCCAGGCCTGGTCGTTGACGACCTCGGCGGCGTTCTTGCCGCCGACCTCGGCGTGGAAGATGTCGGGGTACTGGGTGGCCGAGTGGTTGCCCCAGATCGTCATCTTCTTGATGTCGGTGACCGCGCGCGCCGGTCTTGCTTGGCGAGCTGCGAGATCGCCCGGTTGTGGTCGAGGCGGGTCAGCGCGGAGAACCGCTCGCTGCGGGATGTCGGGTGCGTTGCTCATCGCGATCAGCGCGTTGGTGTTGGCCGGGTTGCCGGTCACGCCGATGCGGACGTCGTCGGCGGCGACCTCGTTGAGCGCCTTGCCCTGGGCGGTGAAGATCGCGCCGTTGGCCTCGAGCAGGTCGCCGCGCTCCATGCCCGGCCCGCGCGGACGGGCGCCGACCAGCAGGGCCGAGGTTCACGCCGTCGAAGATCTTGTTCGGCGTCCGCGCCGATCTCGACGCCGGCCAGCAGCGGGAACGCGCAGTCGTCGAGCTCCATCACGACACCCTCGAGCGCCTTGAGGGCCGGCTCGATCTCGAGCAGCCGCAGCTCGATCGGGCGGTCCGGCGCCGAGCAGCGAGCCGCTCGCCAGGCGGAACAGCAGGCTGTAGCCGATCTGGCCGGCGGCACCGGTGACGGCGACCTTGAGGGAGTTGTGCTCACGTCAGATGCTCCTTGGACTTCGAGTTGGGTTCAGGACGAAACTAGCGCACCCGGCCTGCGACCGAGCGAATCTCACGGTCCGACGCGCCGTAGCATTTACCGGGGCCTTCTGACGAATGCGCCGGCCGTGACGGGGAGGTTCGAGATGCCATCGTTTCGCGCGTTTGCCTCCATCGCTTCGACCAGTCGTGCGGACCAAGGTCGCCGCACCCGGACGCGAAGTCCATTCACGTCCCCGTGGCGCGGGCCATGGTCGACTGCGGCGTCTATGCCGACGGCGAGCAGGCTGCCCGGCAAGTACACCCACGCCGCCGCCCTGAACAAGGTGCACGAACTCGAACAGGACGGCAAGGACGCCTTCGTGTGGATCGGCCTGCACGAACCCGACGAGCACCAGATGCAGGCCGTCGCCGACGTGTTCTGCCTGCACGAACTGGCCGTCGAGGACGCCGGTGCACGCCCACCAGCGGCCGAAGCTGGAGCGCTACGACAAGACGCTGTTCCTGGTGCTCAAGACCGTGAACTACGTCGAACACGTGTCGGTCGTCCCTGGCCCGCGAGATCGTCGAGACCGGCGAGATCATGATCTTCGTCGGACCCGACTTCGTGGTCACGGTCCGGCACGGCGAGCACAGCGGGCTGGCCGGCGGTGCGCAAGCAGTGGAAGCCTCGCCCGCGATCCTGAAGCTGGGTCCCTACGCGGTCATGCATGCGATCGCCGATCACGTCGTCGGACAGCTACCTCGACGTCACCGGATCTGGTCGAGACCGACATCGACACGATGGAGGAGGACATCTTCTCGCCGCTGGCGACAGACCAACATCGAGTGCATCTACCTGCTCAAGCGCGAGGTCGTCGAGCTTCGCCGTGCCGTCAGCCCGTTGACGCTGGCGCTGCAGCGGCTGGGCACCGACCACAACGACCTGATCTCGATCGAGGTCCGGCGATACATGCGCGACGTGCTCGACCACAACATCCAGGCCTCCGACCGGATCACCAGCTACGACGAGTTGCTCAGCTCGCTGGTGCAGGCCGCGGTCGGCAAGGTCGCGATGCAGCAGAACATCGACATGCGCAAGATCTCGGCCTGGGTGGCCATCGCGGCGGTGCCGACCGCATTGGCGGGCATCTACGGCATGAACTTCGACCACATGCCCGAGCTGCATCAGGTGTGGGGCTATCCGGCGGTGCTGGCGGTGATGCTGATCGTGTGCACTTGTGCTCTTCCGCACGTTCCGACGCAATCAGCTCTATCCGCCGAATAGCAATCTGGCTCAGCCCGTTGCGCCAAGCCCCGGGTCAGCTCGGTTGAGCGGCGGGCCGCCGGAGGATCGAGCACGTCGACCCCGTCCGGTCCGCCACGCCTCCCGCGTCGCGTCGGCCCCTTGAGCCGCACCCACGCCGCCTCGGTCGCCGTAATCGGCGTCGCCGACAGCACTGTCACCGGGTGGCAGCGGTGCGGTCAGCGCGAACGTCGTCGAATGTCGCTGCGGCCCAACAGGAACGCGGTGAACGGGCGCCGACTCCCACAGCGGCGACTCGAGATCGATCAGCGCGTCGGGTTCGCAGTATCAGGCCCTCGACGGCGGGCGCACGCGGCCAGCGATCGCGACGGACCGGGCCAGGCCGTGACGGCGTCGGCCCGCGCAGCGCCACTGACGACCTCGGCCCGCGGACCGCGCAGTCGGATCGGTCGAGCATCTCCGTCGGATCGACCATCGGATGGCGCGAACAGCCAAGCGACACATAGTGACTGGACGCCGTCGTCAGTCGGGCCCGAACCGCAGCACGTCGATGCGCTCGGCGCCGAGAAACGTCACGCCGGCTTCGTCAGGCTCGCGCCGATCCCGCCGGGCGAAGTGTCGCGCAGGTGCGCGCGGACCTCCGCCAGGACGTCGGTCACTCCGCCGGCGGTGGCGGTCTGCTCTTCGCGGCGGATGGCGGCGACCCGGTGGTGCTGGCGCTGCGCTCGGCACGGTCGGCGCGCGCCCGGCGGCATCGACGTCAGGTTCGACCCCGGTGTCCGCGTCGAAGATCGCCGATCTTGCGAGGTGTCGAAGGCCAGCTCGATCGTCTGACCCGGCTGTCACCTTCGACTCGGTGGAAACCCGTGCCACGAACTCGTTTTCACCGACGCCCGGATTCGGCGGCCAGCTCGGCCAGCTGCGCGGCATGCGCGCCGCGCACCCTCGGTGCGTGAAGTGGACGTACTTGTCGGCGCCGAGCGATTCGACGAAGTCGACGTTCACCTCGAAAGTCAGCGCCCGGATCCGCGCATAGGTATCGATCAGCGACGGCGTCCTCGAGATGCTCGGGCCGGACACCGACGATCACGTTGTTCGGCGTGTTGTGCTGTGCGAGCAGTGTCGATGCACCTCTGGGTCAGCATGACTTCGCCAAGCGGCAGCCTGAGCGCCGACGTCGGTCATGCGTGGCCGGGAAGAAGTTCATCGACAGGCGATCCGATGAACCCGGCGACGAACAGGTTGGCCGGCCTGGCTGGTAGAGCTCCTCCGGCGTGCCGATCTGCTGCGCCACCCCGGCCAGCAGCACCACGCACGCGGTCGCCGAGCGTCATCGCCTCGGTCTGGTCGTGCGTCACGTAAACCGTGGTGGTGCCCAACCGGTTCTGCAGGCGTGCGATCTCCGAGCGCATCTGCACACGCAGCTTGGCGTCGAGGTTGGACAGCGGCTCGTCCATCAGGAACGCCTTGGGATCGCGCACGATCGCGCGGCCCATCGCGACCCGCTGACGCTGGCCGCCCGACAATTGCGCGGGCTTGCGATCCAGAAGTTCGGTGAGGTCAAGAAGTTTCGCGGTTTCCTCGACCTTCGGAGGCGATTTCGGCCTTCTTCATCTTCGCCAATGTCAGCGGGAAGGCGATGTTCTGGCGGACGGTCATGTGCGGGTAGAGCGCATAGGACTGGAACACCATCGCGATATCGCGGTCCTTGGGCGCCTTCTCGTTCACCCGCTCGCCGCCGATCCGCAAGTTCGCCCTGACGAGATGTCCTCCAGACCGGCAATCATGTTCAGCGTGGTGGACTTTCCGCAGCCGGACGGGCCGACCAGGATGATGAACTCGCCGTCGGCGATGGTGATCGGACAGATCCTTCACGGCCGTGGCGCCGTCGGGGTAACTCTTGTGTCACCCGGTCCAACACGATCTCGGCCATCGAACTACCCCTTCACCGCACCGGACGTCAATCCAGCGACGATCCGTCGCTGGAAGATTAGAACAAAGATAATGATCGGAATCGTGATCACCATCGCGCCCGGCCGCAATTGATCCGGTCGGCTCCTCGAATTGCGAACTGCCGGTGAAGTTCGCGATCGCCACCGGCGCGGTGATCGCACGCTGGGTGGCCGTCAACGACAGGGCCGAGCAGCAGGTCGTTCCAGGCGAAGATGAACACCAGGATCGCCGCGGTGACGATTCCCGGCGCCGCCAGCGGGGCGATCACCTTGCGGAACGCCTGAGCCGGCGTGGCGCCGTCCATCTTGGCGGCCTTCTCCAAATCCCAAGGGATCTCGCGGAAGAACGCCGACAGCGTGTAGATCGCCAGCGGCAGCGCGAACGTAATGTACGGGATGATCAGGCCGGGCCACGTGTCGAAGAGTCCGAGCCGACGTTCGATGTTGAAAAGCGGTGTCACCAGCGAGATCTGCGGGAACATCGCAATCAGCAGGGCGACACCGACCAGCAGCCGCTTGCCCGGGAACGCCAGCCGGGCCACCGCGTACGCCGCCATGCCACCGACGATCACCGCGATGAGCGTGGTGATCAGTCCGATGCCGATCGAGTTGATCAATGCCGAGCTGAACGCATCGCCGGAGAAGATGCCTTTGTAGTTGTCGAACGTCACCTGGGACGGAATCAGCTTGCCGTCCTTGACGCGTTGACGTCGGCTTGAGCGACAGCGACAGGATCCACAGCACCGGGAACAGCGCGTAGACGATCACCAGGATGTCGACGACGGCCCATCCCGTCGCCCGGCGGCCGCTGACCCGCTCGGCCATGTCAGCGCCTCTCCTCGTCGGACCCTGGTGCCGATGCGCCGAAAATCGTGATGTAAATGAACGCGATTATCGCGACGGACAGGAAGATCAGCACGCTGATCGCCGACCCCAACCCGAGGTTGAAGGCCTTGAACAGGTTGTCGTAGCCCGAGGATCGACACCGAACCGGTGTTGTTTGGCGCCGCCGGTGAGGACGTAGATGTTGTCGAAGATGCGGAACGCGTCCAGCGTGCGGAACAGCAGCGCGACCAGGATCGCCGGCTTGATCAGCGGCAGAATCACTTTGAACAGCCGCCTCCATGCACCGGCGCCGTCGACCTGAGCGGCGTTGAGCAGGTCCTGCGGCACCAGCGCCAGCCCGGCGAGCAACAGCAGCGCCATGAACGGCGTGGTCTTCCACACCTCGGCGAGGATCACGATGGCCAGCGACGGAATCTGCTCGGTCAGCGGCGCGCTGCCCTCCGGCAGCAGGTTGGCCAGATAGCCGGTGCCCGGCGTCCACGCGTAATACCAGCTGTACGACGGCCGCGACGGTGACGATGCCGTACGGAATCAGGATCGCGGTGCGCACGACGCCCTTACCGAAGATGGTCCGGTGCATCACCAGCGCCAGCGCCATTCCGAGCACGAACTCGATCGCCACCGAGATCGACGGTGATCGCCAGCGTAACGACGAACGCCGTCCACCAGTACCGGTCGGTGAGAACGGTGCTGTAGTTGCGCAACCCGACGAATGCGGTGTCGTCGGGTGCGGCCAGGTTGTAGCGCTGCAGGCTCAGCCACACCGCGTAGCCGATCGGGTAGGCGGTCACGGCCAGCATCAGAATCACAGCAGGGCGATCAACACGTACGCGAGTCGGCGGTCGGACTTGCGGTTCTCGCTCGGCGCCGCGGGCCGGTGCGGCCGGGGTTTCGGGTGCTTCCACGGTGGCCGTCACGGAATGAGCCCCTTACCGTCGATGGCCTTCTGGACCTGGACGGTCAACTCGTCGGCCATCTTCTCGGGATCGATGTCCGTGATCGGCGCCAACGTCGCCGAGATCCGGGTGGACACCGCCTGGTAGACGGGCGTGGCAGGGCGCACCGCGGCGTTGGTGAGCTGCTCGCGGATGATCGCGTACTGCGGGTACTTGGCCTGGAACGCCGGATCGTCGTACAGCGAGGCGCGCACGGCAGGCAGCCCACCTTCGACCGACGGTGTACCGCTGGTTCTCGACATTGCGCAGGCAGCGGATGGCCTCGAACGCCTCGGCCCGGTGCTGGCTGGTGCGGGCCACCGCCAGGTTGAGGCCGCCCAACGTCACCTTGGCCTCCTCGCCCGGCTGCACACCCGGATAAGACGCGAACCCGAAGACCTCCCTTGCTCGCCTCGTAGGCGGCCTCGAACTGCTCGTCGGTCGGGGAGAAGGTGCCGAGGTCGTCGATGCTGCCTGCCAGGTCGGGCTGGTTGTTCAACGGCAGGAAACTCACACCGCCCTTGACCGCGTTCTCCAACATCGAGGGCAGCACGAACGGCCAGTTCACCTCCAGCGCCGCTTTGCCCTGCTCGAGCGCCAGCCGCGCGGTGCCCTCGTCGGTCTGGGTGATCGATGGGTCCGCGCCGGGCGCGGTGGCGACGGACTTGATGATCTGCAACGCCTTGACGGTGGCGGCGCGATGCTCGGGGTATCGGTCAAAGTCACGGTCTCGCCGTCACTGGAAAGCACTTGACCGCCAGCGCTTTCCAGCAGCGTGTTGAACCACACCACCAGTCCCTCATACTGCTTGGCCTGCACGGCGATCCAGCTCGGCTTGCCCTCGGCGTGCAGTCGAGTCGCCTCGGCCACCATGTCGTCCCACGTGGTCGGCTGCTCGGCCATCAAATCCGCGCGGTACCAAAGTAATTGGGTGTTGGTCGTGATCGGCGCGGCATACAGCTTGCCCTGCCACTTCGCTGTTTCCAGCGGCCCCGGCAACGTGTTGCTGCGTGGCGTCGGCCTCGGCTCGGCCAGCCGGATCATCGGAGAGCGGCAACGCCCAGCCCGCCTCGGCGAACTCCGGCCGTCCACACGACGTCGAGGGCCATCACGTCCAGGGTCTTGTCGTTGCCGGTCAGCCGCCGGGCCAGCTGGAGGCGCTGCGCGTCGGCCTCTTTCGGCAAGCTGATCTCGCTGGATGGTGAAGCGGCCGCCGAGTTCTTCGTTGCACCGCTTGGCGACGGCGGTGAACGTGGCCATTTCGTTAGCCGGTGTGTAGTAGTTGATGACGAGTCCGCCGCCGCCCGAACTGCACGCCGTGATGACGGATGCCGTCGTAACGGCGGTCAACGCCGCAGCACACAGCCGACGTGCGCGCACCACCTGCCTCCCGTCCGCGGGAAACCTCCCGCGCCAGAACCGTAGAACCAGGTGAGCGTGATTTGCAACACTTCGACGGCGCGTCGGCAGCCGCATCACGATCGTGACCTGCGGCAGCGCCGATTTGACACGCTTTAGATGGTCAAGCGCGCCAGCAGATCCCGGCCCTTCTCGGCGCTCTGCGGGTCGCACAACACGTCATAACGCCCCGCGACGAGCTGCATCGTCGAGCTGAAATCTCTTGTGCCGCGAGCCATCGCGTACGGAATTGCCGGAGGTGATCAGACCGAAGAAGACGCCCGCGATCAGGCCGGTGATGAGCGCACACCCACGGGCTTGGGCTGAAGAAGCCCAGGACCAGGCCGATGAACAAACCCAGCCATGCGCCGGTGAGCACTCCGCCGCCGAGCACCTTGGGCCAGGTCAACCGTCCGGTCACCCGTTCGACCTGCATCAGGTCAACACCGACGATCGTGACCTGCTGGACCGGAAATTCTTGATCCGACAGATAGTCCACCGCGCGCTGCGCTTCGGCGTAGGTCGGGTACGAGCCGATCGGCCATCCCTTGGGCGGGGTCGGCAAGCCAGCCGGCCCACCGCGGGCCGGGATGTCGGCGCGCCAGGTGTCACACCGGGACTCTGTCCAGGCTGGAACGGGCGGGTCATCGATCCTCATTCTCTCTAGTCGCGCCGCGATTTCTCTCGGCCTATCAAGCTCAACGCGCAGGCGCGGGCGTTGGTGCCCCGCAGCCACTCTCCGCCACGGGTACCAGCACATACGCCAGGTTGAACAGCATGACAAATCCGGGCGGGGACTCCTCCGAAACGCCAGCATCCGACTCCAACTCAGGGGCTTCGAGCCGTCATCTGGCGGCTATGAATCGCCGCCGATCGAGCAGTCACCGCAGCAGGCCGACCCCGTCCGAGCTAGTCACCGCAGCAGGCGCAGCCGACGGAGCAATACACGCCGGCCGGGATACGCCCTCACCGTCGTCCGACGATCGAAGCACCGTCGGCGTATCGACCGCCCACCAACTATCAGCAGCCCGGTTATGCACCGCCTGCCTACCCGCCCTCGCCGGACTACCCGCCGCCACCGAGCTACCCCACGCCCGGTGCCCAACAGCCCGGCTACCCGCCGCCCTACCCCGACCCGTCAACCCATGGCGGGCAGTCGAATTACGGCGCCCCGTCCTATCCCCACCACCGCCAGCCATACGGAACGACGCCTGGTTATCCCCCCGCCGTCGTCCTATCCGGCAACGGGGTACTCCGGCGGCTACGGGCAGCCGCAGGCCGAAACCAACCAGTTCGCGCTCTGTCTCGCTGGTGGCCGTCACTGGTCGGCCTCGTTTTCTGCCCCGGCTCCATCGTCGGCATCGTCCTCGGGGTGCTCGCCCTGAACCAGATCAAGGAGTCCCGTCAGGGTGGCCACGGGCTGGCGGTGGCCGGTATCGCGGTCGGCGTTGGCGCACTGCTCATCAGCATCATCTGGATCCGCGTTCGCATTCAGCACTTGATATGGCCACCCCGCCCGAACAGCCGTTTCGCGGCGCCGAGTACCCGCCACTGGAGCAGTCGGCGCCACAAGCGGATCCCTACGCGCCGGTCGACTACCCCACGGGTACTCGCCGTTGCCGCCGCCGGTCTACCCCCAGCCTCCGGTCGGCGCTTACCCCATCGGGTATCCGGGCTCTCCTGGTTTTGGGGCCAACCTGTACCACCAGGGCAAGCCGCCAGGCACCAACGGCAAGGCCATCGCGGCGTTGGTCACCGCGCTGGTGGGGCTGATGTTCTGTGGGCTGCCGTCGATCGCGGGCCTGATCCTGGGCATCATCGCGGTGCGCGAGTGCAAGCGCACCGGCCAGGACGGCTACGGAATCGCGTTGGCCGGGGCCATCATCGGCGGGCTGGTGGCCGTCCTGTGGGTGCTGTACCTGGTCGTTGTGGTGGGTATCTTGGCCAGCGGATTCCAGTGGGCGCCATAAGTTTTCGCGCCCAGTTCGGCGGCCGGAACGGTCCTGCCTTGCGGACCATCCCGGCGGCGCGTCCCTTTCCGGCGATCACCATCGCCATCTTGCGGCTGGCCTCGTCGATCATCTCGTCGCCGAGCATCACCGCCCCGCGGGCCCCTCCTGCGCGTGAGGTGTGCCAGTCGTAGGCCTCGAGGATCAGCTCGGCGTGGTCGTAGGCCTCCTGACGCGGGCTGAATATCTCGTTGCCCGCAGCGATCTGGTCCGGGTGCAGCACCCATTTGCCGTCGTAGCCCAACGCCGCCGACCGGCCGGCCACCCGCCGGAACGCGTCGACGTCGCGCACCTTCAGGTACGGTCCGTCGATCGCAGCGACGCCGTGCGTGCGGGCGGCGATCAGGATCGTCATCAGCGCGTGGTGGTAGGCGTCGCCGACGTCGTAGCCCTCGGGTTGCTCCCCGACCACCAACGTGCGCATGTTCAGGCTGGCCATCATGTCTGCTGGGCCGAGCTGCCAGCGCCTCGCACGCGCGGGCCCGCCGGCGATGGCATCCACGTTCGTCAGGCCCTGCGCGTTCTCGATCTGCGCCTCGATACCGATCCTGCCAACCGGCAGCCCGTGCGTGGTCTCCAACTGGCTCAGCAGCAGGTCGAGCGCGTGGATGTGGGAGACGTCAGTCACCTTCGGCAGCACGACGAGATCGAGTGAAGCGCCTGCAGTGGACACCACCTCGATGACGTCGGCGTAGGTCCACGGCGTGGTCCAGTCGTTGACGCGAACGCCTCGCAGCTGATCCGACCATCCTGGCTCCGCCAGCGCGACGGCCACCTGGGTGCGGGCCTCGGCCTTGGCATCCGGAGCGACGGCGTCCTCGAGGTCGAGAAACACCTCGTCTGCGGGCAGCCCTTTGACTTCTCGATCATCTTCGCGCTGCTGCCCGGAACCGAAAGACACGTCCGGCGGGGCCGGGCAAAATCCGCGAGTCGGCGGGGTCGATACGCGTTTTTCATGAATACACTCCTACCCTTTCACCATGGCGGCGGTGAACAGGGTCTACGCGGCCCGGCTCGCAGGGATGGTGGTCTTGGGCCCCGACGGCGAGTCCATCGGTCGTGTCCGCGACGTGGTGATCAGTATCAGCATCGTCCGCCAGCAGCCCAGGGTGCTCGGTTTGGTCGTCGAGTTGCTCACTCGTCGACGCATCTTCGTCCCCATCGGTCGGGTCACCGCGATCGAACCCAGCGCCGTCACCCTGACCACCGCCAACGTATCGATGCGGAAGTTCTCGCAGAGACCCGGCGAAGTGCTGGTACTCGGCCAGGTGATCGAGACACGGGTCCGTGTCGACGACCCGGAACTGCCTGAGCTCGCCGAGGTCGACGTCGTCGTGGTCGACCTGGGCATCGAGCAGACCTGGACCCGCGACTGGGTGGTCACCCGGGTCGCGGTGTCGGCCACTTGCGCGCCGGCTCGGCCGCCGCAGAAACATCGACATCGTCGACTGGCAACACGTGCAGGGCCTGACCCCGTCGGGCCTGGCCATGCCCGGCCAGGGCGTGGCCCAGCTGCTCGAACAGTTCGAGGGCCAACGGCCCATCGAGGTGGCCGAAGCGATCCGTGAGCTGCCGGCTAAGCGCCGCTTCGAGGTGGTCAGCGCGCTCGACGACGAACGCCTCGCCGATGTCCTTCAGGAGCTGCCGGAGGACGAGCAGGCCGACGTGCTGCGCCAGCTCGAGACCGAGCGCGCCGCCGACGTGCTCGAGGCGATGGATCCCGACGACGCCGCCGACCTGCTGGGCACGATGACGCCTGCCGACGCCGAGCTGCTGCTGCGCAGGATGGACCCCGAGGACTCCGAGCCGGTGCGCCGCCTGCTGAAACACTCGCCGGACACCGCGGGCGGCTTGATGACCTCCGATCCGGTGGCGATCGCGCCCGACAACGACCGTCGCCGAGGCGCTGGCCCGTGTTCGCGATCCCGACCTGACCCCGGCGCTGGCGTCGCTGGTGTTTGTGGTCCGCCCACCGACGGCCACCCCGACCGGCCGCTACCTGGGCTGTGTGCACCTGCAGCGGTTGCTGCGTGAGCCGCCCGCCGCATTGGTCAGCGGCATCGTGGACACCGACCTGCCCAGCCTCGAGCTCCAGAGGACTCGCTGGCGGCGGTCACCCGCGTACTTCGCTGCCTACAATCTGGTCTGCGGTCCGGTGGTCGACGAAGAAAACCACCTCTTGGGCGCGGTATCCGTCGACGACGTGCTCGACCATCTGCTGCCCGACGACTGGCGGGAGCGCGAACTACCCGAACTGTCCGGCGCCGAAGGGGTGACGTGAGCGACTGGGCGGCGCGCCATCGGCGCTGGACACCCCGCGCAGCGTCGCGGCGCCGATTCGCCTTCAACGTCGACGCCGAGGCCGTCGGGCGATTCAGCGAATCCATTGCACGGTTCCTGGGCACCGGGCGGTACCTGCTGTGGCAGACCATCCTCGTCATCGTCTGGATCGCGCTGAACCTGTTCGCGGTGAAACTGCGCTGGGATCCCTACCCGTTCATCCTGCTCAACCTGGCATTCTCCACGCAGGCCGCCTACGCGGCGCCGCTGATCCTGCTGGCGCAGAACCGCCAGGAGAACCGCGACCGGGTGTCGCTGGAAGAAGACCGTCGTCGCGCCGAGCAGACCAAGGCCGACACCGAGTACCTGGCCCGCGAGCTCGCCGCGCTACGGCTGGCCGTCGGCGAGGGTCGCCACCCGCGACTATTTGCGGCGCGAGCTAGAGGAATTGCGCGATCTGCTGACCGAGCGCACGCCTGCGGCGGGTGCGGGCGGCAGGGAACCCTCAGTCAAACCCGAGGCAGGCGATCGCCGGGCCAAAAAGCTCGGTTGAGCCAGGTCAGCCATTGTTGTAACGCGGCCGTTATCGAGTAGGTATGGTGACTTGGTTCACAAGCCACCGTAGACCTAGGACGGTTGAGTGCACATACGGGGCGGAGCCGCACTCGAGGCAGTGCGGCGCCACGCAACGCGGGTAATGCGCACGCCCGCGTTCGGCATCGCGGCCATCACCCCCTCGTCTTCGCCGGGGCCGCGGTCGGCGCTCGGCACCATCACCGTCGGCGCCCGTTCGCGACGCCGCAGTGACACCGTTGGCAGCCGTTGCCCCCCGCCCGGCGACCGGTCAGGCGCCTCTGTAGTCGCGGTCACCAAGGCACCGGCGGCGTTCCACATCGCATCAACCGCCAACATCTCCGGCCCGCCGCCCGCGGCGGTGGTCAGTTCGCCTGGCGCGCTTCGCATTCCGATGATGGCGCTGAATGCCTATCGCAACACCGAACGCATGATGGCGTCCGCGTACCCCGGTTGCGGTGTCAGCTGGAACCTGCTTCGCAGGCATCGGGCGCATCGAGTCCATGCACGCCAACGGCGGCGCCACCGACGCGTCCGGTTCCGCGGTGCGGCCCATATACGGGCCGGCGCTTGACGGCACACTGCCGGGCAACGAAGTCATCGAGCTGAGCCGGACCACCAAGCGGGTCGTTCACGCCCGGGCGATAGGACCGATGCAGTTCCCGCCGGGCACCTGGTCGCGGTATGCCTCCGACGGCAACGGCGACGGCAAGCGCCGACGTGCAGAACGTGTTCGACGCGTCGCTGGCCGCGGCGCGCTACCTGTGCAGCGGCGGGCTCAACCTGCGTGATCAGTCGCATGGTGATGACAAGCGATCCTGCGGTACAACAACTCGGTGGCATATGCCCGCAATGTGCTGGGCTGGGCGGCCGCATACGCAACCGGCGTCGTGCCGGTCGACCTGCCGCGCCGATCACAGGGCCGATACCACCGGATCGCCGACGTACACCTGACAACTACCAGGGCCTCGGGCCGGGCTTGCCGCTGAACGCCCTTGGGCTGCCCGCCAACGACCCGCTTGCCCTGGTGCCGCTTGTTGACATGGGCCGGACGGATCGTGGCCAGCCAGATCCCGACGACGGCGAACGGGCCGGTGTTCGGGCCGCTGCCGGGTCCGCCGCAGGCGGGGTCGCTGATGATGGCGCAGCCGGATCCGCCGCAGCTGAACCTGCCACCGTGGATGCAGCCGCCACCGCAGAACCTGCCACCGTGGATGCAGCCGCCGCCGCAGCAGAACCTGCCACCATGGATGCAGCCGCCGCCGCCGCAGAACCTGCCACCATGGATGCAGCCGCCGCCGCAGAACCTGCCACCATGGTGATGCAGCCGCCGCCGCCGCAGAACCTGCCACCGTGGATGCAGCCGCCGCCGGAGCAGAACTGCGCGGTGTTCTGCCGGTACGAACCCGCCCCCGCCGGTACAGCCGCAGCTGCCGCCGGAGGCACTGCCGCCGGTGTCGTCGCGCCGCCGGCAGCCCCGGCCGAGATCCATCCGCCGCCGGCAGGCAGAAATAGCGCCTCCGCCACCGGCCGACGTGCCGGCGATGACGCCTGCACTGCCTGTACCGCAGGGAGTTGGACCGGCGCCCGGCCCGGTCGCCCGACCGGCACCGCGCCCGCGGGCGAATCGACTCATCTGACTCCGCCTACACTCGGCGGTGATGTCAGAGCGTCCCACTGAGCTGGAAACCGCGGTCCGAGCCGGGCTCGCCAAGGTGATCGACCCCGAATTGCGGAGGCCGATCACCGAGCTCGGCATGGTCAAGAACGTCACCGTCGGACTCCGACCACGATGTGCACGTCGAGGTGTATCTGACCACCGCGGCATGCCCGAAGAAGACCGAGATCTCCGAGCGCGTCGCCGCGGCCGTCGCCGACGTGCCCGGCACCGGTGCCGTCAAAGTCAGCCTTGACGTCATGAACGACGAGCAGCGGCAACCGAGCTGCGCAAGCAGTTGCGCGGCGACGCCCGCGAACCCGTCATCCCGTTCGCCCAGCCCGGCTCGCTCACCCGGGTGTACGCCGTCGCGTCGGGCAAGGGCGGTGTCGGCAAGTCCAGCGTGACGGTCAACCTGGCCGCGGCGATGGCGACCCGCGGGCTGTCGGTGGGCGTGCTCGACGCCGACATCTACGGGCATTCGATCCCGCGGATGATGGGCACCACCGAGCGGCCCACCCAGGTCGAGTCGATGATCCTGCCGCCGATCGCCCACGACGTGCAGGTGATCTCGATCGCCCAGTTCACACAGGGCAATACGCCGGTGGTGTGGCGCGGGCCGATGCTGCACCGGGCGCTTCAGCAGTTCTTGGCCGACGTGTACTGGGGTGACCTCGACGTGCTGCTGCTGGACCTGCCGCCGGGCACCGGTGACGTCGCGATCTCCGTGGCGCAGTTGATCCCGGGCGCCGAGATCCTCGTGGTGACAACGCCGCAACTGGCCGCGGCCGAGGTCGCCGAGCGGGCGGGCGCTATCGCGCTGCAGACCCGTCAGCGCATCGTCGGCGTGGTGGAGAACATGTCCGGGCTGCTGTTGCCGGACGGCACGACGATGCGGGTCTTCGGCGAGGGCGGCGGCCGCCAGGTCGCCGAGCGGCTGACAACGGCGGTCGGCGCCGACGTGCCCTGCTCGGCCAGGTGCCGCTGGATCCCGCGCTCGTCGATGCGGGCGACTCCGGGGTGCCGTTGGTGCTCAGCGCACCAGATTCGGTCGCAGGCAAGGAGTTACGCGGCATCGCCGACAAGCTGTCGGCCCGCAAGCGCGGCCTGGCGGGAATATCACTGGGACTGGATCCTTCCGGACGCTGAGCCCGTTCTCCGCGAAACTTCCGGCGGGCCTCTACTTCGAACTTCTCTGCTGGAATACAGTTTCGCGGGTGGATTCCGAACAGGTCATCCGGATCGCACTGACGGTGATTACGCCGATCCTGACGGCTGGTATCGGTATCGCCGCCTTGGTCGTCGGCGACTGGCGCGAACGCCGCACGCAACACGGCGCTCGCAAACTTGCTTTCGTAGAAGCCAGCAGGCAGGTCACTTTCGCCGAGGAGTGGTTCAACGCCAGCAAGCTGATCGCACCCGATGCGGAGCAGCAAGCCGCCGCGCGAGCACAGGCCTCGCTCGACGAAGCCTCGCGATCTCGTCGCCGAATCCAAAGCCACAGCCACCCGACGAGGAGAAGCGATCCGTCACCGTTCGGCGGCTGCTGCTGGCGTACCCGATGCATCGCCGAAGCGCGAGGGTCCTGCGGGGTTTCTACTGGTTCTTCCTCGGCGTGGTGGTGCTCCAGGTCGGTGGGGCGATGGGCTCCGCTTTCGGTCGGACCGACACACTCGGTATGCCCAACTACTTTCGGGCGGCCTCGTACTACGCCGACCTCATCGGCATCTTCCTCTGGACGCTCATTGCGATGGGTTTTCGCTTCTGGTCGCTACGCGCCGAGGAATCACAAGCCACGGCTTGCGCCGCGAGGTCGAATGACGCCCGGAGTGCGTTGTTGTTGTACAAATTCAATGGATTCAGGGCCACGGTCGCCCGCTTCATCTTTCACCTCTGGGTGCTGTTCACCGTCCTGGTCGTAGCGGCGACGGTGGTGAGCACCTTCGAGGACCCGAGGACGTTGCCCTCCAACCTCAGTTTCGCTCATTGCGTGGGTCGGATGGGCGATCGGCCTTCGATATTGGGCCGTTTCGCGCAACCAGCGCGCCAAGGCCTAAGTGGCGTCGGTGTCGAACGGCGTCGCCTGCGGCTGCGGGCGGCGTCGCCTCCGGCTGCTGCGGCGTCGGGGCGGCGGCGGCCGGCTGGGCGGGCTTGTTGTCGGGCTGGTCGAACTTGCCGGTGAAAATCGAGTCGTCGCCGTCGAGCAGGTGTTTGGTGAGCGCGGCACGCGGCGTCATGCCCCGCAGCTTCTGCAACTCACCCAGCGGTTCACGAAGATCGTCGAATTCCGGGCCGAGGTCCTCTCGCAGCTGGCTGGTCGCACCGCTGATGTAGTCCCGCGCCTGACGCAGCGCGCTGGACGTCCAGCGGATCGCGCCGGGCAACCGCTCCGGTCCCAGGATGACCAAACCGGCGACCACCAGGAGCAGCATCTCGCCCCAGCCGACGTTGGCGAACATTACGTGCTGTTGTCGGAACCGGGGTTCACGGTGAGTGTCACGTGGCGGCCGTCGCGGACCACCTCGATCGGGGCGTCCTGCCCGATCTTCAACAGCCGCACCGCGACAACGAATTCGTCGGCGTCGGCGACCGTGCGATCGCCAACCTTGACCACGACGTCGTTCTCCAGGATGCCTGCCTTCTCCGCGGGCCCGCCGGCCTTCACGTTGGCCACCTGTGCGCCCGATGCGAGGTCGTTGCTCACCGAACGGGCGGTCAGACCCAACGTCGGATGGGCGATCTTGCCGTCCTTGATCAGGGCCTCGACGACGTCCTTCACCTCGTTGACCGGGATCGCGAAGCCGAGCCGCTGGCGCTGTCCGACAGCGACTTCCAGCGGTGTTGATGCCGATGACATCGGAGTTCATGTTGATCAGCGGCCCACCCGAGTTGCCGTGGTTGATCGCCGCGTCGGTCTGCACACCGTCGATCACGGTGTCGGTGTCGGAGCCGTCGCCGGACAGCGGGACGGGCCGGTGCAGCGCGCTGATGATGCCCTGGTGACGAAGCTGCGCAGGCCGAGCGGCGCGCCTGCGGCGATCACTTCGTCACCGACGTGCAGCTTTGTCGGAGTCACCGAGGCGCGCAACGGTGAGGTTGTCCACGTTGTCGACCTTCAGCACGGCCAGGTCGGTCTTCGGGTCCCGGCCGACCAGGTTGGCCGGCACCTCCTTGCCGTCGTTGAAGACCACCGACAACTTGTACTGGCTGGGGTTGGTGGCGGCCTCGGAGATCACGTGATTGTTAGGTGACGATGTAGCCGCGGGTCGTCGACGACGACGCCGGAGCCCTGCGCGCCTCGTTATCGCCCACCGCTTCGATGGTGACGACCGAATCCGCCACCGAGGAAGCGACTTGCGCGAACCGGCCGGTCGAGTTGCTCGGAGTTGCCATCAGTAGGCAACGTCACCTTCGACGTGGTGAACGCCTCCGACCACCTCGGCGGTCTTGCGGCCCACCCAACCGCCGGCGAAACCGATCACCAGCGCGATGATCGCCAGCACCGCCAACGCGACATAGGACACCCGGCCGCCGAACAGCACGTCGCGAACCCCCCAGCTTGCCGACGTTCGCGGCGTGCAGGCGCGAGGGCGGGCTGCGGCATGGCCGGCGTGCCGAGCGCGGCCGCCGCGCCGGGATCGCGCCACGGGTCGTCGGGCTCCTCCGGCTTATCCCTGTCGCGTTCGGCCTCCAGCCCGCCGATGTCGGCGGGATGGCGTTGCAGTGTGTCGCCGGCGCCATTGGGCCTGCCGAAGGCCTCTTCGAGCACCGGGTCGGGTGGCTGATCGGTCGGCGTGAACTCGCCCTGGTCGCGCTGGCGGTCCAGACCCACGAAGGAGCTGTTGACGCCGTCGGACCTGCCGAACGCGCCGAGTGGTGTTCGGGTCGACCGGCGGGCGCGAGACAGGGCGGGGCGCCACCCGGTGGCTGCCTTCGGACTGGTCCTGCTTGGTCACCCGTGTATCACTCTCTATTTGATCGCCGCGCGAGTCGCCGGCGCGAGCCGGTGTTTGATTTTGCTTCCACCCTACCGGCGCTTGCGCCGGCACGCAGATGGATGTCATCAGCAAACTGGGTCTGATCAGCGTCGCTGGCCTGGGCCTGCGGGGTGTCCTGCGGAATCTGTGACAACAGGCCAAGTAGCGAACTGGGGATGGCGATCGGGCGGGAATCCCGCAACGCGGCGCGGGCCTGCCCCTGGGCGTCCACTTCGGCGGCGCACTGTGGGCACAGTGCGAGGTGGTGCGCCGCGCGCAGATGCGCGGTCATCCGCAGCTCACCGTCGACGAAGGCGGCGATCGCCTCGGTGGACAAGTGCTCGGTGGATCCGAACTGACGCGGCCCGACCGGCGCATCACTCTGCGAGGCGAACTGGGCGGGCAGCCAGGAGAACGCGCGGCGAAACACATGCCCCGGGTCGACCATCACCCCGCTCCTCCTGGCCTATCACCCATTGCGACAGACAGTGCTTACTTGAATGTAGCGCGGGACACGCTGCCCGACACCCATGAACGGTCAGGCTGACCTGGCCGTGTCGTCGGGAATGGCGCGCCAGGTAGTCCCGCAACGCCTGCCGACCACGGTGGATCCGGCTGCGCACGGTGCCCAGCTTCACGCCGAGCGTGGCGCCGATCTCCTCGTAGGACAAACCTTCGATGTCGCAGAGCACGACCGCCGCGCGGAACTCCGGCGGCAGCGAGTCGAGCGCGGCCTGCAGGTCGGGACCCAGCCGCGAATCGTGAAAGATCTGCTCGGGGTTCGGGCTCGTCAGCGGGCACCCGATCGTAGTCCTCGGGCAGCGCCTCCATGCGGATGCGGCCGCGCCTGCGCACCATGTCGAGGAACAGGTTCGTGGTGATGCGATGCAACCAGCCCTCGAACGTGCCGGGCTGATAGTTCTGTACGCGACCGGAAGACGCGAATGAACGTCTCCTGGGTCAGGTCCTCGGCGTCGTGCTGGTTGCCGGACAGCCGGTAGGCCAGGCGGTACACCCGGTCGGCATGCTGGCGCACCAGCTCATCCACGAAGGCATGGTGGCCTGGTCACCGGTGGCGTCGAATACCGCGGTGCCCTGTGGCTCGTCGGAAGGCTCTACCCATTCCCCGTCGGTGTGCCGCTCGAGATGGGACATCAGAAACGGGGGCCAGCTGAGCGGCCGTAGTCGTTGTGGTCGTCGGATTCTCCAGATCACAGCGTTCACCGCTTATCGGCAACGCGACATCGACTGCAACACGACGATCGCCATGGTTATTCCCAGAGCGCAAGCGTCCGCCGTGTTCCATGCGAGATACCGTCCCCGATCGTCGTGTGGTTGGCATATGAGCTAACTGAACTTTCCCTGAGAAACCTGGCTACCCCTTGCCAACCTGGCCAAAACCACCCGATTTCCGTGGTGATTTATCCGTTGTGGCGCGGGCGTGTCGCGGTGGTGGCGGTATCGGCACCCTCTACGCTGCGAGGCATGGCCGATGACCCGGCGAGCCAGCCGCAGACCAGCCGCGCCGATTCGATCGTCACGCACGCCGAACACTCGATCTCGGAGGACGCCATCGTCGCCGCGGCGGCGCTGACCGCGCCGTCGAGACCGAGGCTGGCGCCGTCACCCCGGCGGTCAGGGCGCTGCTGAGCGTGTTGGCCAAGCTCAGCCGCGCGAAGGCCGTCGTCGAGGTCGGCACGGGAGCCGGCGTCAGCGGGCTGTGGTTGCTCTCCGGCATGCGCGAGGACGGTGTGCTGACGACCATCGACGTCGAGCCCGAGCACCAGCGCATCGCCAAGCGCAGGCGTTCACCGAGGCGGGCATCGGTCCGTCGCGGACCAGACTGATAAGCGGGCGGGCCCAGGAGGTCCTCACCCGGCTGGCCGACGAGTCCTACGACTTGGTCTTCATTGACGCCGATCCGGTTGACCAGCCGGACTTCGTCGTCGAGGGCGTGCGGCTGCTGCGGCCCGGCGGTGCGATCGTCGTGCACCGGGCGGCGCTGGGTGGCCGTGCCGGGGATGCAAAGGCGCGTGACGCCGAGGTCACCGCGGTGCGCGAGGCGGCGAGGCTGATCGCCGAGGACGAGCGGCTGACGCCAGTGCTGGTGCCGTTGGGCGACGGCCTGCTGGCGGCGGCCCGGGACTGGCCGGCACCCGAGAAATAGATCTTTTACAGAATCCTGACGGCCGTCTGCTTGCCGTCGGCTAAACACGCGTTTAGCGTACTAAACATGCGTTCAGCGCACGATCTCACCGGCGTCGCCAGGATCCGCGACGCCGCGATCGAACAGGTGGGCCAGCACGGCTTCAGCGTCGGGCTGCGGGCCATTGCTCAGGCTGCGGGCGTCAGCGCCGCGCTGGTCATCCACCATTTCGGGTCCAAGGAGGGCCTGCTGCGGGCCTGCGACGACTACATCGCCGAGCAGGTCCGCGAGGCCAAGACCGAGTCGTTGCGCTCCGCCGATCCGGCCAGCTGGCTCACCCAGATGGCCGAGATCGAGACTCACGCGCCGATGATGGCCTACCTGGTGCGCAGCATGCAGTCCGGCAGCGACCTGGCCAAGTCATTCTGGCAGCGCATGATCGACAACGCCGAGGAGTACCTCGAGGAGGGCGTCCGTGCCGGCACCCTCGAAGCCCAGCCGAGACCCGAAGGCCGGGCCAGGTTCCTCGGCATGATCGGCGGCGGCGGGTTCCTGCTCTATCTACAGATGCACGACAACCCCACCGATCTGCGCGGCAGTGCTCCGCGACTACGGCGAAGACATGATTCTGCCGCGCTCGAGCTGTACTCCCACGGCCTGATGACCGACTCGTCCATGTATGAGGCGTTCCTCGCCCGACGCGAACAAGGCATTCCGTTCAGCACTTCGACTGAAGGAGATCACGATGACGGCAACGTCCCTGCAACGGGCTAGCACCACCGAGGGCGCCCAGCTCGACTGTTGAAATCCGCGGCCTGGGCCAAGTCATTCGGCCGGACAAAGGCCTGGACGGACTGGACCTGACCGTTGCGCCGGGTGATATCAGCGGCTTTCTCGGTCCGAACGGCGCGGGCAAGTCCACCACCATCCGCGCTGCTGCTCGGCCTGCTCCGCGCCGACGGCTGGCACTGTCCGAGCTGCTCGGCGGCGACCCCTGGCGCGACGCAGTCGCGCTGCACCGGCGGGATCGCCTACGTGCCTGGCGATGTGACGCTTGTGGCCCTAACCTCGCCGGACTGCAGGCCATCGACTTCCTCGCCCGCCTGCGCGGCAACGGTGTTGGACGCCCGCCGCCGCGACCAGCTGATCGAGCGGTTCGAACTCGACCCGCACAAGAAGGCGCGCACGTACTCCAAGGGCAACCGGCAGAAGGTTGCCATCGTCGCGGCGTTTTCCACCAACGCTGAGCTCTACATCCTCGACGAACCCACCTCGAGGCTTGGACCCGTTGATGGAGAAGGCTTTTCAGCGGTGTGTGGGGAAGTCGCCGATCGCGGCGCCGCGGTGTTGCTGTCGAGCCACATCCTCGCCGAGGTCGAGAAGCTGTGCGACAACGTGACGATCATTCGCGCCGGCCGCGCGGTGAAGTCCGGCAGCCTCGAGGAGCTGCGCCACCTGATGCGCACCACGCTGAAGGTGCGCACCCGCGGCGACAGCCGAGTGTTGCAACGGGCGCCCTACGTCCACGACTTCACCTATCAGGACGGTCAGACCGGGTTCTCGGTGGACCGTGCCGAAGTGGACCGCACCATGGCGCAACTCACCGAGCTCGGCATCGTCGAGCTGACGGTGACGCCTGCGTCGCTCGAGGACCTCTTCCTGCGTGAGTACCAAGGGGCGGATCGATGAGCACCACGACACTTGCGCCACGCGCGGGTAGGCACCAAGCGATGCCGGTGGCCTCGCCGTTCACCGGCGTCGGCAGCCTGATCCGGCTGGCGACTGCGCCGAGACCGCGTCCGGCTCAGCGTGTGGATCGCGGTCCTGACATTTACCATGGTGCGCGCCGAACGCCATCAAGCTGGCCTACCCGGAGGACGGCGCAGCGAATGGCCCGCGTCAATCTGCTGAAGACGCCCGCGGGAATGATGTTGGGCGGACCCATGTTCGGTGGCAACGAGACCGACCTGGGCGCGATGATGGCGAACGAGCTGATGCTCACGTTAATCATCGCAGCCTCAATCCTGTCCATTCTCACGGTGATTCGGCACGCCCGCGCCGAGGAGGAAAGCGGTGCGGCGGAATTGGTGCTGTCTTCGGTCGTCGGTCGTTATGCCCGGACATATGCCGCGTTGATCCTCGTAGGCGGCGTCAACGCCGTCCTCGCGGTGGCGATGACGCTGGCGATGGCCGCTACCGGCTTCGCCGTTGTCGACACCGCCGCGATGTGTCTCGGCGTCACCGGGGTGTCGATGGTGTTCGGCGCCGTCGCGGCGGTCACCGCCCAGCTCTGGCGGCAGGCGCGCACCGGCGACGGGGGCAGCGATGGGCATGCTGCGCACTGGCCGCGCTGGTGCGCGGAATCGGCGACGTCATCAACAATTCCGGCAGCGCCGTGTCCTGGTTCTCCCCCATTGCCTGGGCCCAGCAGATGCGTCCGTTCGTCGATCTGCGGTGGTGGCCGTTCGCCTTGCTGGTCGTGCTCGCAGTCGGCCTCATGGCGTTGGCCACGGTGCTGGAGAGCAGGCGGCAGTTACGACGACGGCGTCATCCCGTCCGACCGGCGAGCGACCGAACGCGCGTCCGATCAAGAGCGTATTCGGCCTGCATCTGACGCTGCAACGAGGTCAGACGATCAGGTGGACCGTCGGATTGTTCCTGTCCGGCTTGACATTCGGGTCGATGACGAAGTCGCTGCTGGACGCGGCGCAGGAGAACGAACTGCTTCAGCGAGTGCTGGCGCAGCAGGGCACCGACGGCGTGTATACGACGATGACCCAGTTCCTGGCCGCGGCGGCCACCGCCTGCGTCGCTCACCGCTGTAGTGCGCGTGTGCAACGACGAGCAGTCCGGTCTTGGCGAGGCTGTGCTGGCCGGTGCGGTGTCGCGCTGGCGCTGGCTGCTCACCGCGGTCGCGGCTGCTCTTCTCGGGTCGACGGTGTTGATGTTCTTCGCGCGGTCTGGGCAACGGCCTCGGCGCGGGCATCACCGTCGGCGAGCCCGCAACCGTTTGGCGGTTGACGCTTGCCGGCCTCGCCTACGTGCCCGCGATGGCGGTGATCGCCGGAAGTCGCGGCGCTGGGCAGTCGCGCTGCGGCGCCCGTGGATCGGTTGGCTGGCAGTGACATTCGTCGTCACCTCGCTGGTACCTGGGCGCCCTGCTGCGACTGCCGCAATGGCTCCTGGACATGTCGCCGGTCGGCCAGACCAAGGCGCCGATGGAGTATTCGGCCATCGTGCTGGCGGTCATGGTCGTCGCAGCGGCAGGCCTCGCCCTCATCGCAGGCGCGATCTATCGCCGTCCGCGACGCAATCTGAGGAATCGAAGGAGGAATCATGAAGATCGCTCTTCAACTGTTGGCGTCCGCTGTCTTCGGCGTCCTCTTCTTATGGGTGTGCTGCTGTTCTGGCCGGCCCGCACGTTCGACTACTGGCAGGCGTGGGTTTTCATCGCCGTGTTCATCGTCGGCACCATGGTTCCGAGCGTGTATCTGGCGGTGAAGTATCCGGATGCGCTGCAGGCGGCGCATGACTTCCGGGCCGTTTGCAGAAACCCGACTGGTGCAGAAGCTCGTCACCGTCGGCATCGTTGCTGATGGTTGTCGCGGTCGGGGTGGTCAGCGCCCTGGACCACCGCTTCGGTTGGTCAACGGTGCCGACATCCGTTGTCGTGGCCGGCAATGTGCTCGTCTTAGCGTCGGACTCGGGTTGGCAGAACTCGTGGTGAGTCCAGGAACAACTATGCGGCGGCGACGATCACCGTCGAGGCCGGGCAGAAGGTGGTGTCAACGGGCCTGTACGGCCTGGTGCGCCACCCGATGTACGTCGGAGCGCCTGATCATGATGATCGGTATGCCGCCTGCGCCTGGACTCGTACTGGGGGCTGGTCACCGTCGTCCCCGCCGTGCTGGTCTTCGCACTCCGCATCACCGACGAGGAGAAGGCGCTGCACGAGGAACTCGACGGCTACGACGAATACACAGAAAAGGTGCACTACCGCCGCCTGTGCCCGGGGTGTGGTGACGAGTGACTTTTGTGCGCAACGCTGCAAACCGACAAGGAAGGAATCATGAAGATCGCTCTTCAAGCAGTTGGCTCATCACTCATTGGGCTGGTGCTGTTCGGCTTGTTGTTCGTTCCTGCCGGCGGGCACCGATTCAACTAATGTGGCAAGCGTGGGTCTTCATCGCCGTGTTCACCATCGACGACGGGCCTCGTCGGTCGCTTACTGATGACGAATCCCGCAGCCCTTGCGCGCCGGAATGCATGCCGGCCCAACCGCGGAGACCAGGACGGTGCAAAGATTGCGGCGTCCGGCCTGTTCGTGTCGTTCGCCGGGTGATGGTCCCTCAGTGCTTTCGATCACCGATTCGGCTGGTCGCCGGTTCCGGACCGCGGTCTCCACTTGGCCGGTTGATGTTCTGGTAGTGCTTGGACTCGGTATCGGCTCCCTTGTGGTCATACAGAACGGCTATGCGTCCGCAAACATCACGGTTGAAGAGGACCAGAAGGTCGTCTACACCGGTCTCTATGGACTCGTGCGGCATCCGATGTACATGGGATCGCTGATCATGCTGGTGGGCTTTCCCCTTGCGCTCAGCTCCTACTGGGGACTCGTCTTCCTCATCCCCATCGCGATCGTGTTGGTCGTCCGCGTGTCCGATGAGGAGAAAGCGCTGAACCAAGAATTGGCCGGATACACCGACTACACGCAGCAGGTGCACTACCGCCTGGTACCCGGGGTGTGGTGACCGATGAAAACTCTTGTCCCAGGCCGCAATTTCGGTTCCCATCGGCCTAGTCGTATTCGGACTGCTGGTGTTCTGGCCGGCCGGCACATTCGACTACTGGCAAGGATGGACCTTCATCGCCGTGTTCGCCGTCGCGACCTTGATCCCCAGTGTCTATCTGGCGGTCAAGAATCCCGAAGCCCTGCGCCGACGCATGCAGGCCGGCCCGGGCGCGGAGACGCGGCCTCTGCAGAAGCTCGTCAGCGCCGTCGCGTTCGGATCGATGGCGGCCATGATTGTGATCAGCGCGTTGGACTTTCGCTTCGGCTGGTCGAGGCGTGCCCGCGGCTGTTTCGGTGGTAGGCGACATACTGGTAGGAGTCGGCCTCACCATCGCGATGCTGGTGACCATCCAGAACGGCTATGCCGCGGCCAATGTCACCGTCGAGTCGGGCCAGCAGCTGTCGTCGACGGGTTGGTACGGGTTCGTCCGGCACCCGATGTACTTCGGAAATGTGATCCATGATGATCGGTGTCCCCCTGGCACTCGGCTCGTACTGGGGTCTGCTGATCGTCATCGCCGGCCTGCTGGTGCTTGCTCTTCGCATCAACGACGAAGAGCTCTTTGCTGACACAGGAATTGGCCGGATACCGCGACTACATGCAGAAGGTGCACTACCGGCTGGTGCCCTACGTGTGGTGAGGGCGCGCCGCTCGCCACACGCCGAGGAACACCGCGACCACGGTGAACCGAAGCACGGTGTTCGCGATTATCGTGCTGTTCACCTCGAGTTACCGCCATGTAGAGGAGATCAAGGATGCCACTTGCCCCGTGAAAGACCACGAACGTCGTCACGATGAGCCGCAGCGCGGCCGGGTCGGTCAGGCGGGTGGCGCCGAACGAGAGCACCGCGACGGCGAGTTCCGCTGCGGCGACAAGGTAGACGAGCAGATAGTCCGGCCGCGTGATCGTGATGCCCACCGCCGAGGAATCGCGGTCGGGAACGCCAGTCAACACGACGCCGCCCACAAGGGTTATCAGTCCATGCACAACGAACACCGCACGCAGCAGACCCGGTGCTCGCATCGTCGTCTCGGTCATATCGCCGTCCTTCCGTTTCGTCATAGATATGACGGGCCGCGACAGCAGATTATGACCGCCGGGAAAGGAGACGCCGGTGAATGAGTTCGAGGAGCACCGAGCGCATCTACGGTCGGTCGCCTACCGCATGCTGGGCTCGTTGAGCGAGGCCGAGGACGCCGTCCAGGAGGCTTGGCTGCGCATGGACCGCGCCGACGTCACCGACGTGCGCAACCTATGCGCGGCTGGCTGACCACGGTCGTCGCGCGCATCTGCCTCGACGTGCTGCGGCGCGCGCAGCGCACAGCCGGAGCAGCCGCTCGACGACACGGTGCCCGGCGCGGGCATCGCGACCGCCAGGCCGTCGACCCGGAGCAGGAAGCGCTGCTGGCCGACTCGATCGGCGCTGGCGCTGCTCGTCATCCTCGCAGCGGCTATCGCCGGCCGAGCGGCTGGCGTTCGTGCTGCACGACATGTTCGACCGTGCCGTTCGCCGAGATCGCGCCGATCGTGGGCCGTTCAGAAGAACACCGCAGCCCAGCTGGCGGCCCGCGCCCGGCGTCGGGTACGCGGGAGAAACCCCGGACCCGGCAACGGATCTCGTCCACCAGCGCGCGGCTCGTCGACGCGTTCCTGGCAAGCGGCTCGCGTCGGCGACTTCGACTCGCTGCTCGCCGCGCTGGATACCGATGTTGTGCTGCGCGTCGATGTCGGCCGCGGCCGGCACCGCGACGACGATTCCGCGGCGCGCAGGCGGTCGCCGCCAATGCGCGCGACTTCGCGGCCAATGCCCGCTTCGCCGAGCCCGCGCTGGTGAACGGCGCGGTCGGGATCGTGGTCGCGCCGAACGGGCCGGCTGGCGCTGGTGCTGCGCTTCGGCGTCATCGGGGACAAGATCACCGAGATCGACATCGAGGGCGACCCGGACCGGCTCCGCGATGTCAGTTTGGCCGTCCTGGACTGATTCGCGCTCATAATGCGTATGTGGAACTGCTGACCGGCCTGGGGCTGGCGACCGCGGCGGGGCTCAACGCCTACATCCCGCTGCTGGCGCTGGGCCTGCTGTCCCGGTTCACCGACCTGATTACGCTTGCCGCACGGCTGGGCCTGGCTGGAGAACGGCTGGGTGATGACGATCGTCGCGGTGCTGCTGGTCATCGAGATCGTCGCCGACAAGATCCCGGCGCTGGACAGCATCAACGACATGATCCAGACGTTTGTCCGGCCGACCGCAGGCGGCATCGTGTTCGGCTCCGGCACCGCCGCCCAGACTCCGGCGGTCACCGATCCCGGCGCGTTCGCGCAGTCGGGTCAGTGGATACCGATCGTGATCGGTGTTCTCGTCGCGCTGTTGGTGTCGCTGACCAAGTCGGCGGTGCGACCGGCCGCCAACGTCGCCACCGCGGGGGTGGCGGCCCCGGTGCTGTCCACCGTCGAGGACGGCATCAGCATCGGGCTGGTGTTCCTCGGCCATCTCTGCTCCCGATGCTCGTGCTGGTTGTGGTCGCGGTACTGGTATGGGCGTTCGTCAAGCTGCTGCGGCGACGGCGAAGACAAGTCGAAACAAGACACCGAGGCTGAGAACCGGCTAGATCCCAGACGCCCTTGCCGCACGGCCACCACGCCGCCTGCGCTGATCGCGAACCGTTCCCGATCCTTCTCCAGGTCGACGCCGACCATCTCGCCGGGGCCGACCACGACGTTCTTGATCAGGATCGCGTGGCGCACCACCGCGCCACGGCCCACCGGACACCCGGCATCAGCACGCTGCCCTCCACGATCGCGCCGTCGTCGACGACGACGTTGGAGCTCATCACGGAGTTGCGCACCGGACGCCGCCGAGATGATGCTGCCCGCGCCGACCACCGATTCCCTGCGCGGATCCGCCGTTGACGAACTTGGCCGGCGCGAGGTTCTCCATCATCGAATCGCCGCGGATCGGCCAGCGCTTGTTGTAGAGGTTGAACACCGGGAGCACCGACACCAGGTCCATGTGCGCGTCGTAGAACGCGTCGAGCGTACCCGACGTCGCGCCAGTAGCCGTGATCGCGTTCGGTGGCGCCGGGCACCTCGTTGTTGTGAGAAATCGTAGACCGCGGCCATGCCGTCGGACGCCAGGCGCGGGATGATGTCGCCGCCCATGTCGTGATCGGAGTGGTCGTCGTCGGCGTCGGCGCGGATGGCGTCGATCGAGCACCTTGCGGTGAAGATGTAGTTGCCCATCGACGCGAGCACGTCTGCTCGGGATCGTCCGGGCGTGCCCGGCGGATCGGCCGGCTTCTCGACGAACTCCAGGATGCGCCCGGACTCGTCGGCGTCGATGCACCCGAATGCGCTGGCCTCCGCTCGGGGCACGCGGATGCCGGCCACGGACGCGCCCGCTCCGCTGCTCGATGTGGAACTGCACCATCTGCTCGGGATCCATCCGGTACACGATGGTCGGCGCCGAACACGACGATGTAGTCGGGGTCCTCGTCGTAGATCAGGTTCAGCGACTGATAGATCGCGTCGGCCGAGCCCGATGTACCAGCGAGGCCCCAGCCGCTGCTGGGCGGGCACCGGGGTGATGTATTCGCCGGCCAGGCCGGACAGACGCCAGTTCTGGGAGATGTGGCGGTCCAGCGAGTGCGATTTGTATTGGGTGAGAACACAGATGCGCAGGTATCGGGCGTTGACGAGGTTGGACAGCACAAAGTCGATCAGCCGGTAGGCGCCGCCGAAGGGAACTGCCGGCTTTGCTCTGTCCGCAGTCAACGGATAAAGCCGCTTGCCCTCCCGCCGGCCAACACGATGCCGAGGACGTGTGGCAACTCCCTCATGATTCAAACCTATCTGCAGGTTCTCACGGTGACCAGGCATTCGCACTTTTGAACCTGCGCGGCTGTCGGTCAAGGTAATTGGTGAATACCGAATCGGCGTTCGGCACAAGCCTGCGGCGCGAGAGCGACGGACACTACCGTCGTAGACATGCGGGTGGCGATGATGACGCGAGAGTATCCGCCCGAGGTGTACGGCGGCGCCGGCGTGCATGTCACCGAACTCGTCGCACAGTTACGCAACCTATGCAAAGTGGACGTGCACTGCATGGGGCGCTCCACGCGACGGAGCATTCGTCCACCAGCCCGATCCGGCGCTCAAGGGCGCCAACCCTGCGCTTGCGACGCTCTCGGCCGATCTGGTGATGGCCAACGCCGCCGACACCGCCACCGTGGTGCATTCACATACCTGGTACACGCAGGTCTTGCCGGGCACCTGCGCAGCGTTGCTGTACGGCATCCCGCACGTGTTGACAGCCCACTCGCTTGAGCCGATGCGGCCGTGGAAGGCCGACGCAGCCTGCGGCGGTGGCTACCGCATCTCGTCCTGGGTGGAGCGCACCGCAGGTCGAGGCGGCCGACGCGGTGATCGCGGTCAGCTCTGGTATGCGCGACGACGTGCTGCACACCTACCCGGCGCTGGATCCCAACCGGGTGCACGTAGTGCGCAACGGCATCGACACCGACGTCTGGTACCCGGCCCGGAGCCTCGCCGACGCAGGTCGGTGCTGGTCGAACTCGGCGTGGACCCGGCCCGTCCGATCGTCGCGTTCGTCGGGCGGATCACCCGGCAGAAGGGTGTCGCTCACCTGATCGCCGCAGCGCACAAGTTCGCGCCCGAGGTGCAGCTGGTGCTGCTGCGCGCGGGCGCGCCGGACACCCCGGAGATCGCCGCGGAGGTGACCGCCGCCGTGCAGGAGCTGGCCCGCGCCCGCACCGGCGTGTTCTGGGTCCGGGAAATGCTGGCCATCGGCAAGATTCGCGAAATCCTCCTCGGCTGCAACAGTTTTCGTATGCCCATCGGTCTATGAACCATTGGGACATCGTGAACCTCGAGGCGATGGCGTGCGGGACGGCGGTGGTGGCGTCAGACGTCGGCGGCATCCGGAGGTGGTGGCCGACCATCAGACCGGGGCTGCTGGTGCATTACGACAGCGCGACCCGGAGTTCTTCGAGACGCGGCTGGCCGTGACGCTGCGTCAACCGTTGGTGGCCGAGCTGGAGCGGGCGCGTCAGTACGGAGAAGCCGGGCGGCAGCGCTGCATCGAGGAGTTTTCCTGGGCGCACATCGCCGAGCAGACCTTGGCAGATCTACCGGAAGGTGTCTGGCTAGCTGGTGACGCCCTTGGAGTTCGTCGCCGAGGGCGGCTGCCTCTTCGGGGGTGAGTTCGACGACCAGGCGGCCACACCGCCTTCCAGTGGTACCCGCATAACGATGCCGCGCCCCTCGCTTGGGTTGCTTCCAGTGGACCGTCGCCGGTCCGGGGCTTCATCGCCGCCATCGTAGTGCTCCCTCCACATGAGCCGGTGCCCACCCGTTGACAGCTCCCGGCACTGAACTGCTCCTGAACTACCCCATTGTTCCCCTATCCGCGACGTTCGGTGTGCAAAGACCCCGGCGATGACCGCCTCGACGACGGATCAACGGCTGCGGGCACCCAGCGGGACGCGACGTGGTCGTCGACCATTCCGGTGGCCTGCATCAAGGCGTATGCCGTTGTCGGGCCCACGAGCAGAACCGCGGCGCTTCAGCTCACTTGGCCATCGCCGTCGATTCCGCGGGGTGACGGCGGGAACCTGTGACAGGTCGGCGGGCCGTGGACGGGGCGGCGGGGCGAACGACCGAGCAGTTCGCCGAGGTCGACGTCCAGGTCGGCGCGCTACGCGCGCGTTGGCGATGGTGGCCTCGATCTTCGAACGGTTGCGCACGATCCCGGCGTCGGCCATCAGCCGGGCGACGTCGCCGGTCGGTGTAGCGGGCGACCCGGCCGATGTCGAACCGGTCGAAGGCGCGGCGGAAATTTTCCCGCTTGCGCAGGATGATCCAGCCACGACAGCCCGCTCTGGAACGCCTCAGGCTGACGCGCTCGAACAACGCCGTGGAGTCGTGCAGCGGACTGCCCCACTCGGTGTCGTGGTAGTCGCGGTACAGGATGGCGTCGGCCGAGGCCAACCGTGGAATCTGGGCGCGGCGATGGCCCACGGGCAACGGACACGTCCGTCTTCGTCGGATGCGGCGGTCACAAATCGTCCTGGCCGCCGGTCGGCATCGACTGCGCGCCCTCGGAGCGGCCCTCGATCGTCCTCCAGGCTCGTCGTCCGATCGGCTGGGTCGCCGCGCACCGCCGCGGGCTGACCACGCAGCAGGTCCAGCTCTGGCCGAGCCGGTCCAGTACCCAGTCGACTTCGCTGGTCTTGTAGCCCGCAGCGTCTGAGTGAACTTGACAGCGTCTACATCAGCGCCCGTGACACCGGAGGCAGAGCGCGGCCGGTGGCCGTGGTGGCGCGCGGCAGTGGAGGCAGCGACTCGCCGCGCCCGAACAGCACGCTGCCCACTCCGAACAGCACGATGGCCACCAGGATCAGCACCACCGGTACATCAGGATCAGTGGTGCACCCTCGATGTTGCCTGACGGGCGGGCAACGGTGTAAGTCGTGTCAGGAAGTGCGCTAGACGACGCAGCTCAGCCCGGTGATGCGATCGTCCGACGATGAGCGTGTTCATCTCCCGCGTGCCTTCGTAGGAGTAGATCGCCTCGGCGTCGGCGACGAAGCGTCCGACGTTGTGCTCCAACAGAATTCCGTTGCCGCCGAGCAATTCTCGTGCGTAACCGACGGTTTCCCGCATCCTGACGGTGCACCAGGCTTTGGCCAGCGACGAATGCCGATCCTCTGCGCAGCCCTCGTCCTGCAGCTGCGACAGGCGCGCGCACAGCGCCCACGACGAGGTGATGTTGCCTAGCATCCGGACCAGCAGATCCTGGACGAGTTGGAAGCCGGCGATGGGCCGGCCGAACTGTTCGCGCGACAGTCGCGTAGGCCAACGCGTTCTCGTAGGCTCCGCGTGCGCATCCGACGGCCATCCACGCCACACCGGCGCGCGTCATCCGCAGCACTTCGGCGGTGTCCCGGAACGAGTTCGCGTTCTGCAGCCGGTCTGCCTCGGAAACGCGGACATCGTCGAGCGTGATCACGGCGTTCTGCACGATCCGCAGCGCGATCTTGTCCTCCAGCTTCGTCGTCGAGAATCCGGGCGTGTCGTTCGCGACGATGAAACCCTTGACCTGGCCGTCGGCGACATCCTCTCGCCCAGATCACGGTCAGGTCGCCGAAGGTGGCGTTGCCGATCCATTTCTTCTGGCCGTTCAGAACCCACGAATCGCCGTCGCGGCGGGCGGTCGTCGTCGAGGCCGCCCGAAGCGCCCGAGCCGACGTCGGGCTCGGTCAGCCCGAAGGCGCCGATCTTCTCGAAGCGCGGCCATCGCCGGCAGATAGCGCTCGCTTCTGCTCCTCGCTGCCGCACAGATAGATCGAGCCCATCGACAACCCGCCGTGGACGCCGGCGAAGGTGGCGATCGACGGGTCGGTGCGGGCCAGTTCCATCGCCACCATGCCGTCGAGCAGGAACGACTTTCCGGGACAACCGAATCCGTGATACGGCAGCCCGGCCAGCCCGAGTTGCCGGAACCCGGGAACGATCTCGAACGGAAAGCTGCCTCGCTGCCAATGCCGATTCACCGTCGGCTCGACCTCGGACGTCATGAAGTCGCGCACGCTGGTGCAGAATATGCTTGTTCGTCGTCGTCGAGCAGCGCCTCCAGTGCGTAGAAATCGGCGCTGTCGGTAGTGGTGGCGGTGCTCATGCTGCTCTTCTCTCAATCGGTGGCTTTCGGAACATCTCGATCACCGGGCGCCAACTCGGCGGCGTTGGCGACCAGGTCGACGTGTCCGCCGGCGTGCAGGTGCAGCGGTCGAGTGCGGCAGCAGCCGATGCATGATCCTTGGCGTTCGCCATCGGGACGATGGGGTCGTCGAGTCCTGCGATGATCAACGTCTGCTGCCGGATCAGCGGCAACGCGAAAGATGCTCGTCCACACCGATCCGGCGAGCAGCTGATGGAGGTACCCGACGCGGGAGCCGGCCATCAGCTGGCGGTCGAACAACCGGCTTGACGAGCGACGGATCGGTGCGAGCCGTCCCGCCGTAAAGGTCACCGGCGATCGACGGCGGCGTAGTTCGTGGTCGAGGAACCGGCGCGGTGTCACCATCTTCGCCAGCACCGCTGGCCCTGCCGGGCACCATGATGCAGGCCGGTGCCGGTCGACACGAGGATCAACCGCCGGCAGCGGCGCGGGATTCTGGAAGGCGAACTGCTGGGCCAGCGCTCCGCCCCAGGACACTCCGAGGACGTCGACCCGTGTCGCGGATGCCGACCTTCTTCAGCAGTCGTCCCAGCACGGCCGCCAGATACGGAAACCCATAGGGCAGCGGCGGAATCCGGCGAACCGCCGGTGCCGGGCACGTCGAACCGCACCACGGTGGTGTCCGGATCGAGTTGCGCCACAAGCGGATCGAGCACTTCCAGGCTGGCCCCGATGCCGTTGCACAACACCAGCGGCACCCCGCTGCCCGCGGCGGACGTTCACGCGTATCTGTTGCCCGAGCACCGAGATCAGGCGTTCCTCGCGTCATACCTCGTGCGGCGGCGATGCGCTCATGGGTACAACACGATCACGTCGGCCACGCACGCGGGGCGCTTTTCACCGTCGATCTCGTAGGTCAGCTCGAACACCGACTCGACGCCCGAGGTCTTCTGCTGCGCGCTCATCACCGAGACGGTGGCGCGGATCTGCGATCCGACCTGCACCGGCGACGGGAATCGCACCTTGTTGAGCCCGTCAGTTCAGCGCCGCGACGTCACCTCACGGATCTGCAGCACCTCCGAGATGACGACGGGCGCGAGCGACAGCGTCAGGTAGCCGTGGGCGATGGTGCCCCTGAACGGGCCCTTGGCGCCGCGCTGCGGGGTCGGTGTGGATCCACTGGTGATCGCCCGTGGCGTCGGCGAACAGATTCACCTGCTCCTGCGTGACCTTCATCCAGTCGGTGGTTCCGACCTGCTGGCCGACAAGATCGATCAGGTCCGCCGGTGTCTTCAAGATACGGTTGTCATGATCTGGCCTTCTCGCGACGCGTCATCACTGTTCGAGCACGTAGCTGCCCGGCGCGGGCTCGATCGGCGGCATGCTGGACCCGCCGAGGCGACATCGGGCGCATCCTTCTGCTCGCCCGCCGCGCTCGGCGAGCCACGCGACGAAGTCCGGCCACCAGGAATCCCGGTTCTTCTCAGCCGTTTCCGCCCAGGCGGCAGGATCAGGCTCATCGACGGCTCCGACCAGGTAGGACGCCTTGGGATTTCCGGGCGGGTTAACGAGTGCGGCGATGTGGCCGCTCGGAGGAGAGGACGAATCGGAGATCCTTGCTGCCCAGCAGCCGGGCACTGCGGTAGCAGGCCTGCCACGGCGAAATGTGGTCGGCGATCCCGCGACCACATACGCGTCGACGGTCAGCTGGCCGCAGGTCCACGGGCGTGCCGAGCATGCTGACCGCACCCGGTGTCGCCAGCGCATTGTGCACACCCAGCATCACCATGTCCCGATGCAGCGCCGCGGCCATCCGGGTGGTGTCGGCGTTCCAGAACAGCACGTCGAACGCGGCCGGCGACTTGCCCTCCACGTAGTTGTTCACCCAGTAGCGCCAGACCAGGTCGGTCGGGCGCAGCCAGGCGAACACCTCCGCCAGCGACCGGCCGTCCAGATAGCCCTTGCTGCGCCGACAGGGCGATCGCGATGTTCGCGGCCTCCTCGTCGATCGCGGCCGCGGCGAAACCGGCCTTCCTCTGGTCGAGCACCGGTCACCATCAACGTCAGACCCGGCGAGCCGGTCGCCCTCGCCGGTCGCGGTGAGATGCGCGGCGGTCATCGCGGCGAGGATGCCGCCGGAACACGATGCCTGCAGGTGGGTGCGATCCGAGTTGCGTGATCTTCTCGCACCGCGTCCAGCGCGTCCAGGATCGCCTGGCCGTAGGTGTCGAACCCCCACGTTCTGTGTTCCGCAGTCGGATTGCGCCATGAGATCGCGAAGACCTGCATGCCCTTGCCGCAGGAAGTACTCGATCATGCTGCGGCCGGGCGCGATGTCCATGATGTAGAACTTGTTGATCACCGGCGGCACCATCAGCAGCGGCACCGACCAGACCTTGTCGGTTTGCGGTGCGTACTGGATCAGCTCGAACACCTCGCACCGAAAGACCACCGAACCCGCGGTGACGGCGATGGTCTCGCCGAGCGTGAATGCAGTCGGGCTCGATCATCGACGGCACCCTCGGCGCCGACGTCATGTCGCCGAGCGAAGTGGCGCAGTCCCCGCACCGCGCTCAGCCCGCCCGTGTCGACCAGCGCCTTGCAGCCCAGCGGGTTGAGCAGCGGGTTGTTGCTGGGCGACAACCCTTCGGTGACGACAGTCCAAGACGAACCGAATCCGCTCAGCGTCGCGCCAGTCGAGATTGGCATCCGAAAACAGTTGATCCACAGTGCTTGTTGGTGGCCAGGTAGGCCTGCATCGTGCGCTTGAGCAACGGGTTGCCCTGCCACGCCGGGTCGGCGAAGCGCTTGTCGCCCTTGGCCGGCGCAACCTCGGAACGGCCCTCGGCAATGGACGACCAATTCGCGACCGAGCGAGGCTGCCCGCGATGCCACCGTGCGTGGCTGTCTGGCCGAGGTTCAGCGCGAATCTGCTCCACGCGACGTTGGGCATCATCCGCTCGGCCATGCCGACCGCCGAACTCGTCAGCAACAAGTCCAGCGGCGCCGCGAGCTCGTCCGCCGCTGCGGTTGATTCGGTGGCTAGCCACGGTGTCATGCCTCCTCGAATCAGGTGGTTTCACTTCACGGCGCAAGCAGCTTTCCCGTCGGGCCGGTCGGAAGGCTGTCGACGAACCAGATCCGGCGCGGGTACTTGTATGCGGCGACCCGGCTCCTTGACGAACTGCCGCAGCTCGTCCGGCTTCGGCCGATCGCGCCGTCCTTCAGCACGACCGCGGCGCCGACTTCCTCGCCCAGCGATTCGTGCGGGATGCCGATGACCACGACCGCGTGCGACGGCGGGATGCTCGTGCAGCGCCTCCTCGACCTCGCGCGGGTAGACGTTGTATCCGCCACGAATGATCAGGTCTTTCTTGCGGTCGACGATCGTAGTAGTAACCGTCCGTCGTCGATCCTGGCGATGTCGCCGGTGGAGAACCAGCCGTCCTTGATCGCCTCAGCGGTGGCATCCGGGCAGATTCCAATACCCCTTCATCACGTTCGGGACCCTTGATCTGAATCTCACCGGGCTCCCTGGTCGGCGACTTCGCTCGCCGTTCGCGTCGACGAGCCGCATCTGCACCCCGTCGATCGGTGTGCCGATCGAACCCGCACTGCGCTCGGCGTCGGGGCGATTGAACGACACGGCGGGCGAAGTCTCCGACAGGCCATAGCCCTCGAGGATCACCGCGTCGAAAGCCTTTTCGAAATCGTTCGAGCACGGCAACGGGCAGCGCTGCGCCGCCGGAGACGCAGGTCCGCAGGGTTGCCGTCGCTTCGGGCGGAAACTGATCCGCAACGCCGAGCAGGGCCGCAGTACATGGTGGGCACGCCCTCCGAACACGGTCACGCGATTGCGGCGGATGACGCTCGATCGCTTTCGCCGGATCAAAGCGCGAGAGGAGCGACAGCGTGGCACCGACGGCGAACGCGGCGTTCATCGCGCAGGTCATTCCGAACACATGGAACAGCGGTAAGCAAGCCGAGCACGACATCGCTTTCGGTCAGCTTCACAGGCAATCGAACGACGGCGTCCTGGTTGCTGCCGAGGCTGCCGTGCGTCAGCTCGGCACCCTTCGGCTTCCCGGTCGTGCCGGAGGTGTGCAGGACGACGCGCCGTGTCGGAGTCTGCGCGCTCGACTGGAGCGCCGAACTCTGGGCAGACCGTCGAGCAGGCTCGACAGTCCCTCGTCATCGATGATCGACACCATGGAACCGGCCGCCTCGCCGCCCTCGGACGCAGGGGCGGCAAATGCGGTGGTGCCGAATCAGCGCCTTCGCGCCTGTGTTTGCAAGGTAGAACTCCACCTCGCGGGCCTGCATGAGCGGGTTCATCGGGACCACGATCGCGCCCAGCCGCAAGGATGCCGTAGTAGATGATCGGCACCGCCGCGATGTTCGGCAGCATGATCCCGACCCGGTCGCCTGCCTCAACGCCCTCGCGCTCGAGGCAGTGTCGCAAAGCGCGATGACGCCGCATCGAGTTCTGCGTACGTCATCGCAGCGTCGCCGGTTAGCGGCAATGCGATCGGGATACACGCTGCGCGGTCGCAACAAGATTCGAGCGCAAGGCTCGACACGTAGACTCCGTCCCCACACCTTCGCTGACCATTCAATCTTGTCGGTCCACTCGGTCGGCGCCGTTGTCATGGAGAACAACGTGGACGCGCAGAACGTGTACTGGCGAACACCAAAGGCCTCCACCGGGGACCGAAGAAGCTGTGAATTCCTGTATGCCGTGTGCGTTTGGTATTGGTTGCCGCCTGCAACTCCCAATGTTCGGCAGAACACCCTCGCGACTGCCATGTTAGTAGCCAGAGACAACGCCGCATGCTAGGCGGGCGACAAGAATTACTAGCCGGGCGCCGGCGCATCGCATGACCGGCCGTCCGGCGGGGCGTGTCCACGTGAACGCGCGCCGTACATCAATCGATCCTTGGAGCAGAAATGAGCGACATCCGGCAGGCCCCGACGACAACGCAGCGGGCTATTCCACGAGGCTCTCGACGACTGTCGCTTCGACGACCAAGATACTGGTGGGTACTTCTCGTCACCGGCGTGGCGTGGGTCGTGATCGCGGTCCTGATCCTGCGCTTCGACTACACCACCGTTGCGGCAATCGCCGTACTCTTCGGGGTCTTCTGCTTCGCTGCCGCAGCGAATGAGGTGATGGTGGCAGCGGTGTCGTCGTCGCGGGGCTGGCGAATACTGCACTGGCTGCTTGCGGTGCTGTTCGTTGTCGTCGGCGTCTTCGCTTTCATCCGTCCTGACGACACCTTCGTCGGCCTGGCAGCCGTGATGAGCTTCTACTTCATCTTCCGGGGATCGTTCGACATCGCGATGGCGTTCGCCGGCAGCAGGGCACCGGGCTGGTGGGTGCTGCTCCTCGTCGGGCTGGCAGAGATCGCGATCGGGTTCTGGGCTGCGGGTTCGTGGAAGGTGTCCGTCATATTGCTGGTGTCATTGGTGGCCGCGGGCGCTCTGCTGCACGGGGTGGGCCAGATCGCATCCGCCTTCCTCATCCGGAAGGCCGGCCGCGAGGTTGCCGCTCTTGACGGGCAGCGAGCCGGCGCGTCACGAGCCTGATTCGCGGATGACAGAACGGCGAACTGGGCTTCGGAAACCTCATTCCGCATCGGCTGCTCAGGAGCGGCCGAGATCTCACCACCCGGCCGTCGTGGAGGAGGCAATAACGACGGAACAAGAGTTTTCAGCTGCGTCTGGCGGACATGATCACGGCGTTCGCCGGCTCGATGAATTTCGTCTTCATTCACGCTGTCACTCTTTGCGATCTGGATGGTGTTCCTGGAGCAGAGTCCGTGGCCGACGTTGACCCTCGTGGTCTCGCTCGAGGCGATCTTCCTGTCGACGTTCGTGATGATCGGCCAGAATCGGCAGGCAGCTTTCCAGCAGGCCAAGGCCGATCACGACTTCCAGGAGCAGGAATTGGAACTGAAGACGAACACGGAGCTGACCCGGAAATCGATCGCCTGACACAGGAAGTGCACCGGCGCCTGCTCGGCGAGCCAGGATCCGATAATCCGCCGTAACTATTGAATGGCGGATCCGGGTTCCTCAAAGGGTGGTGACGAGGCCGCCGTCGATCCTCAGGTCGGAACCGGTGATATTGCCGGACCGGTCGCTGGCCAGGAACACGACCAAGTCGGCGACCTGTTCCGGTGTGGTGAACCGGCCTGTCGCCGCGGCGCCGGCCGTTGACGCCCTGACCTCAGCCGGGGTCTGACCACTGGCGCCGGCGATCGAATCGGCGACCCCGCCGTCGTCGGAGCCACATCCCGGTCGACACCGGTCCCGGGCTGATCGAGTTGACGCGAATGTTCTTCGGCCCCAATTCGCTTTGACAATGCCTTCCCGATGTTCGTGACGGCGGCCTTGGTGGCGCAGTAGTCGTATATGCCCGGATCGGGGGAAGTAGGCATTGACGGATCCAACGATGACGATCGACCCTCCGCCACGCTTGTACATCGCAGGCAGCGCGGCCCTGGTGGTGCGCACGACGCCCATCACGTTCAGATCCCAAGACGCCTGCCAGTCATCGTCGGTGAGGCTGGCGAAGCCCTCCGGGTGAACCGTGACCGCTCCGGCGTTGTTGACCAGGACGTCGACTCCGCCGTGCTCCGCGGCGGCGGCGACCAGGCCGTCCGCGCCGTCCGGTGTTGAGAGATCTGAGGCGACGAACGTCACTTTTCCCGCCTCCTCCAGCGCCCCCGAGTTTGGGCCCGCGGCTACGCGATCCGGCGATGACGTATGCGCCGGCGTCCACCAGCGCCTGGGTAACAGCCTGACCGATGCCCTTGCTCGCGCCAGTGACGATCGGCGGTTTTGCCCGACAAATGTAGATCCATGCTGTTTCCTCTATCGTCGGCTCAGGTTGGCGAACCCCCGGTGACGGCTACGCTACGGCCGTCGCCGACGTCAGCCCCCACTGCCCGCCACCCGCGGGTTCTTCCACACCCTGCGCGGCGTACGGTGCGCACGTAAGAAAGACGCCGGTGCCGCCGGTGCCCGTGGGAGTGAACGATGCGGCAGGGAGGCGGATCCGCTGATGAGAGTCGCCTCCGGGACGCCCACTTTGGAATCACCGACGCGGCTGACGGTGCCCGAACGCCAGGAGCTGGGGTCGGTCGGCGCGGACCCGACTCCCGCGGTCATCCCTCGCGAACTACGCGCCCGCGCGTGATCGTCCGGATCTCGCTGGCGCTGTTGGAATCGCAAGCCGCCACGCGGGTGGCCGAGCTGGTGCCGATCCGTTACGGCCGGATGTTGGCCTCGCCGTTCTCGTTTTATCAGGGAGCCGCGTTGATGCATGGCTTCCGACCTGGCGACCGAACCGGCATACCGGACTACAGGTGCAGCTGTGCGGGGACGCGCATCTGTCGAACTTCGGTCTCTTCGCCTCCCGAGCGCAACCTCGTCTTCGACATCGACGACTTCGACGAGACACTGCCGGGACCCTGGGAGTGGGATATCAAGCGGCTGCTGGCGAGTCTGGCGGTTGCCGGACGCAGCAATGGCTTCGACGCCCCGGCATGCGAACACGCAGTGCGGGCCGGCGCCGAGGGCTATCGCCAGCAGATGCATCGCGCTCGCGGCGATGCGTGAGCTCGACGTGTGGTACGCGCACACCTTCGTCAACCGCGCGCTCGAGGCGCAGCGTCGACCCGACCTTGGGCGCCAGATTCGTGCGCACCGCGGCCAAGGCGCGGTCACGCGACCACCTGCAGGCGCAGGCAAAGCTGACGCACGTCGTCGACGGTCATCGCCAGCTGGCCAGTGACCCCCCTCTGCTCGTTCCGATCCACGAGCTCGTCGGCGACGCCGAAGCAATTGCACACGAGCGGCAAATGTCCGCGCTCATGGGTACCTATGTGCAGAGCCTGGAAGCCCACCTGCGCCTATTGGTCAGCCGTTTCGGCTACGTCGGGATGGCGCGCAAGGTCGTCGGGGTAGGCAGCGTCGGCACCCGCGCCTGGATCGTGTTGTTGCTGGGCCGTGACGACGAGGATCCACTCCTGATGCAGGTCAAAGAGGCGCAGCCCTCGGTGCTCGAGGGCTACCTGCCCGCCAAGCGGCTACTCGAACGCCGGACAGCGGGTGGGGTAATCGGGCAGCGCCGGATGCAGGTGCGCCAGCGACATCCTGCTGGGTTGGTTGCACGACGTAGGTCCGGACGGTCACGAGTGCGATTATTACGTGCGCCAGCTGCGCGACTGGAAGGGTTCGGCGGACGTGGAGTTGATGACCCCGACGGTGCTTGCTGATTACGGGCGGTCGTGCGGCGAGGTGCTTGCCCGAGCGCACGCCCGTACCGGTGATCGCATTGCGATCGCGGCCTACCTCGGGAAGGGCGACGCCGCCGATCGGGCGTTGGCGCGTTTCTGCCGCAACCGATGCCGACGACCAGAACGCGACTACGAAGCGCTGCGCGCCGCAGTCGGAGCAGTCGCGTGATGGCCGGACTACGACCTGTGACCGGAGAATCCGGCTACATAAGGCGGCGGTGTACTTCCAACGCCAGGCAGAGTTCGGCGACGTCTCGCGGCCGGGATCAGCGAGCGCCCGGTTCGTTGCTCGATTCGGCGCAATCGGTACCGCACAGTGTTGGGATGGCAAAACAGCAGTTCGCCGGTGGTGCGAAGTGATCCATCGTTTTCCACCCACACCCTGAAGGTCTCGAACAGGACATCCCGCTCGTCGTCGGCCATTCCGGCAAAGGAATCCAGCGTTGGAGCAACGAGTTTGGTCATGACCTCGGGTGCGCTCACCGCCGCGGTCGCGAGTATGGAACCGTCGAACGCGGATACCAGCACGCCCGGGTCCGGTCGGCCGCGAATCGCGACCCGCGCATCGCGCAGTGCTTGCGCGGTGTCGCGGAAGGTCGTCGAATCGGGCGCTTACGCCCACCCGTTGTTTGCTCATCCGGGACAGCAGTGCGAGTACGTCCTCGCGGTGCTTGTCGCTGTTGACGTGCACGATCCCGACCTGCAGGTCGGGAAGCAGCCACCATGCCGAGAACACATCCAGGCTGCGCAGCTTCGGTTCGATGTCTGGAAGGGGTTCTGCTCCGACAGCCGGAGTTTCGGCGGCGATCACGACGTAAGGGGCCGCCGTTGGGAAGTCGAAGGTAGTCGGCCACCTCCCACAGGCTCCATTGTTCGAGTAGCCGGCCGTGGAGCAGCGCGTCGACGAGAGGCCGACCGCTCTGACTCCTCGCGGAGAAGTCGGCGCGTCTGCTCGTCGCGATACCCGGCGGCCATCGCTGAAGTGAAGACGTCCGGCTGCGGTGAGGAGTTTTTCGGTCAATGACTGCAGCGCCTCACCGTTCCCGTTAGCTCGGGTGTTTGCTTCCTCGACCAACCTCTCCATACCCGGTGAAATCCGACCCGATACGCCTCCATCACCGAAGCCAGCGGGACGCTGTCCCGGCGCGCGCTCGACCCCCACCTCGGTCGCTGCGGTCGGGTCGAACTCGCTGTCGGCGGCAATCGCGCGTGAAGATCGGGCGCATGTGCGCAGCACGCCGATACGACGGTCTGGAACGGAACCGGAGCGTCCGGACTGGTAGAGCTTGACGTCACGCGTGATCGCATCACGCAAGCAACACGGCGACCTCGTCGGTTCGCTTGCAGAGCGCATCCGCGACATCAGCAACTTGCTGCTGCAGGCCGGCGCCGTTCATATGCGGCACGTTAGGTGACGCGCACGGGTCATCGCCATCGTCCCGGAAGAACGAACGTGAGGGTCGTCATTGTCCTCCGGACATGACGGGTTGCAGGACCGACGGTCCGAACCAATGACAGATCAACAGCGCCAGCTCCACGTCGCGAGGCGGTCCTCTCCCATCTCACGGCCGCGACGTTCGATTGCCCGCTGCACGCGATACTTGACGGAATTGAAGTGCATGGTGAGTTCGTCGGCTGCTGCTTTGTAGCTGGAACCATGGCGAAGGAAGACCCGAAGCGTGTCGCGCAACCGTGAATCGTTGTCGGTGTCCGAGGCGAGCGGTCCGAGCACTTCGTGAACCCACTCCCGTGCGTCGTCGATGTTGTCGCCGAGCAGAGCGGCGGCCGACATTCCGGGATCGCTCGCCGCGGTGACGGGCGCGGCGGCGGGTCCAGCGGCGATAGCCACGTTGCGCGCCCGCTGCGCCTGCCGGTGCGATCGGCGGAACCCCTCGACTCCTGGCAGCGGCACTCCAGCGCAACCGCGGGCGGCCCGTCGTAGCGCGCGACGAACCGTCGAACGTCGGCGACGGCCGATGCGGCCGCCCCGGACTGCAGCGGAATCCAGCCCCATCCGCTGACCCGGTCCGCCGCGACAAAGAGCGAACTATCTTGGGTGGCAAGGGATTCGGTGAGCTCGCGGAGAAACCTCTCAACGCAGCAAGCTCATCGCCGCCACCGGTGTCCTCTGGCAGCCACAGCACCAGGCCCAGATGGACGCGCCGCATCGGGTACCGGATCGCCGACGTGATCGCGTCCAGATCGACGTCGGTGGCATCGAGCACCTCGCGCACTCGCACCGCTCGCACACTGTTGCGGTTCTCCAGCCACCGGTCACGCTCCTGCTCGTAAGCGACGACGACTTGCTGAGATATCCAGTCGATGTAGCGAAACGTCACCGTGGTCATCCGCTCGAACACCGCCAGACTCATCCCCGGATCAAGCCCGGCGTTGTTGATCTCCTCGCGAGCGAAGTCGAGCACCATTTCATGGCTAAGCCGGTACGCCCGCACCAGCGCGTTCATGGGTATTCCCCGCTGAGCCATGCGACGCGAATACTCCAGTGCCGCCGTCGGCGGTTCGACGTTCTCGATGGGGATCTCGTAGCGCAGGGCTTTGAACACCGTGTCGACGTTGCCCTGGACGCTCGCGCCCAGCAGTTCCAGCAGCCCCGAATCGTCGCGTAGCTCCGCGATCTCCGTGGCCAGGCGCTGCTGGATCGCGCGCGTCACTTCGAGGAGTCGATCGTTCAGCCTCGCCATGATCACAGCGGAGGTTTCGCTGATCGCTGCATCGTCATGGCGGGCCCGGGCGCCCATGGATCGAGCCTAGATCGCCCCCGGTACCACCGAAGATCGTTTTCCCCGACTCATTGTCTCCAGGCGACAACGGCGCCGGTCAAGTTCATTGATTCGCGACGGTGTGGGCCCCCGTGTCGGCGTCGTACATTTCATCGCACCCACTCGAGAAGACCGAGCCAGGACCCACTAATGAATCTTTCGGCACTGCCAGACCTCCGAGCCGCGCAAGGCACCAGGCGCGCCCGCGGTAGCGGACGACGACGTCGACCTCAACAACACCGAATTCCTCGACGCCGTGCAGCGAGCCAGCGCGACCATGCGATCCCATGGCGTGGCGGCCGGAGACGTGGTGGCGATCATGCTCCCAACCAGGCCGGTTTCGTCGTCACATTGTTCGCGGCGTGGCGGCTGGGTGCGGCAGTCACGCCGATCAGCCCGACGTTGGTGCCCGCCGAGGTGTCCTACCAGCTCACCGACGCCGGCGCGAAAATACTTGTCGTCGAGAAGCCGCTGGACTTCGACGCTCCGGTGCAGGCTGTGGTCTCCACCGGCGAGGCTCTTGTCGGGGCAGGCCGCGAGGGTCGTCGAACCCGCGGCGCATCAGGACGACGCCCTGGCGCTGCTCATCTATACCAGCGGCACCACGGGCCGCCCCAAGGGCGTCAT
>ERZ1370068.127-contig-10110_pt1 | contig 44525 bp, 70 predicted proteins | sample MGYA00561227_ERZ1370068 | MGnify/ENA primary metagenome ERZ1370068 (study PRJEB38410, sample SAMEA6850437) | metagenome | study: Metagenomic assessment of the ecological functions of the soil: analysis of the soil microbiota associated with the...
GGTTACGTATTGCTTACGTGCCGATCTACGCGCGGATCGAGCATCGGCGAGCGCCGTTTCCGGCCGTCACATCGACGTTAAGAGGCCGCCAGCATGCACATTTTATTCTTGCGAAACGCTCGCCTTTGGGCGTCCATCCCAGCGCGGCAAGCGACTGCGGATGCTCCATATTCGCGCTCGCGAAAACGTCGACGCGTTCGCCGCTATTAATGCGGTCGCGGAGCAGTCCGGACGCACCGAACGTCAGCGTGACCGTATTGCCCGTCGCACGTTCGAACTCGCGCGCGAGATGCAGGAGCGGCGCGCGGAGACTGCCCGCCGCATAAACGACAACATCGGCAGCAAGCGCAGGGGGGTCAACGTAGCGGCAACAACGAATAGAGCGCGCGCCATGCGCTCACGAATCCGTTCCCGCATTCGGAAAGGAACAATCGCTCGCCGTCGATCATGTACGCAGCGATCGTCGCCTGGCCGCGCGGCGAGATCAGCCAATCGACGAACGTTTGCCCCAGTTCCTTTTTCACGTTCGGATGCTTCTGCGGATTGACCAGCATCACACCGTATTGGTTGAACAGCCGGCGATCACCCTCGACTAGGATCGTCAAATCGCCGCGATTCTTGAACGACAGCCAGGTGCCGCGATCGGCCAGGATGTGCGCGCATTCATCGACGCCGCCGTGTTGAGTGCCGGTCCCATTCCGGATCCCGTATCGCGATACCACGGCGCCCTTCGCCTTTTCGAGGTCGATGCCCAGCAGCCTTCCACAAGTCGAGCTCGGCCATGTGCGTCCCGCTCTTGTCGCCGCGCGACACGAACGGCGCCTGCGCCGCCTGCGATCTTCTTCAACGCGTCGAGCGACGTCCTTGCCGCCGCCGACCTTCGCGGGATCGCTTTTCGGACCGATCAGAACGAAGTCGTTGTACATCACCGGATAGCGCTTGACGCCCTCGCCCTCGGCCAGGAACTTCTCCTCGGCGGCCTGCGTCGTGCACGAACACGACGTCGGCGTCGCCGCGGCGGCGCGAGGTCGAGCGCCTGCCCGGTGCCGAGCGGCGACGACGCGAACCTTGATGCCGCGGTCTCCTTTCGAACGACCGGCAGCAGGATGCCGAAAACAATCCCGATTGCTCGGTCGACGTCGTCGACGCAACGACGATGAATCGGTCTTGCGCAATTGCCAGCGACGAAATCAGCGCGACGGCGGCGGCGAAAACGCGCGGCGGCGATTCATAACCGTTCTCCTCGAAGGTATGCGGCCGCTTCGTCCGAGCCTCGGCGCGCTGAAGAATTCGCGACGCGGGCGTGTGCTCGGTCACGCGTCCGCCGTCCATGAAGACCACTTCGTCGGCGAGCCGCTTGGCCTGCGCGAGATTGGTGCGTCGTCATCACGATCGTCGTTCCGCGCCCGTGGATGTCGCGGACGATCTGCTCGACTGCGCGCGTGGCGGGCCGGGTCGAGACTCGCCGTGGGCTCGTCCAGGAACAGCACTTCGGGCTCGAGCGGCCCAGGCGCGCGCAAGCGCCAAGCGTTGCTGCTCGCCAACAGATAGCACCCGGGCCGGCCGCTTCGCCACGCCGAACAACCCCACTTCGCCGAACGCCCGTACACACGCCGATCCGCCCCGGTATCGCGCACGCCGATCTTCGCGAGCGCATAGCGGACATTGGCCTCGGCCGAGCGGCGCAACAGCACGGGCCGTTGAAACACCATTGCCTGCGCCGGCGGGCGGCGCGGCTGCCGTTCCAGGTCACGGTTCCGTGCGTCGGCGCCAGCAGCCCGTGCAGGACGCGCAACAACGTGCTCTTGCCGGCGCCGTTCGGGCCGAGAATGAACGTGCGCTGCCGGCGTCGATCGTGATGTCGACGCCGGAGAGAATTACCGCGTCACCGCGTACGTAGCCGATGGCGTCCGCTACGATCGGCAGGCCCGCCACGGCTGCGAGTTCAACCAAATCGCGCATACGTCCATGCCCGCGTCCACTGCGCGGCGAAATTGAGCAGCAGCGCACGAGGACGATCAGGACGAGGCCGAGCCCCAGCGCGAGCGGCAGGTCGCCTTTGCTCGTTTCGAGCGCGATCGTCGTCGTCATCACGCGCGGTGACGCCGTCGATATTGCCGCCGACGATCATCACCGCGCCGACTTCCGCGATCGGCGCGGCCGAGATCCCGCCAGCAGCACCGTCGACGAGCGAGAATCGCGTGTCCCACAAGCAGCGTCATCGCGCCATCGAGCCGCTGCCGTACCGAGCGAGGTCAGTTGCTCGCGGTATTCCAGCCACGCGTCCTCGACAATCTGCCGCGACAGGGCAGCCAGAATCGGCGCGATGAGGATCGTCTGCGCGATCACCATGGCTCGGGGCGTGAACAGCAGGCCGAACGCACCCAGCGGACCGGCGCGCGACAACAGCAGGTAGACGACCGCAGTCCGACGACGACCGGCGGCAAGCCCATCAGCGCGTTGAGCGATCGACGATCACCGCGCCGCGACCAGGAAAGCGCGCCACGGCGACCAGCGCGCCGAACGGCAACCCGATGAACGGCGGCGACGAGCGGCGGCGAGGCTCACCGTGAGGCTCAACCGGATGATCTCCCGACGAGCCGCGCGGATCGAGGCCTCGCGATCAGACCGGTCGCGACGACGAAGCCTCGGAAAACGTATGCATGGAATGCAAATTGTGCTGCCAGACTGCATTTTTATGCAATCTTTACAGACGGACGGGCACACCGACCTCCTTCCGCCATTGCGGACCCGTATAGATCAGCAGGGAGACGTCAACCGAGCTGGCGGAGGATCGCGAGCGGCGGCTGGCGAACCGTCGACCGCGCGTGCCGAGCCATCCGGCGATCGTCACGGCGATCGCGCCGCCGCCGACGCCGTACAGCCACAGCAGCGGATTGGCGACAAAGGGGATGTTGAACACGCGATCGGCGAGCAGCCATCCCGTGATCGACGCGCCCGCCGAAGCGACCAGGCCCGCCATCGCGCCCAGCAGCAAGAACTCGGCGATCTGCGCGCCACGAAGCTGCCGCTGCGACGCGCCGAGCGTACGCAGCACGGCGGCGTCGAATTTACGCTCATCCTGCGTCGCGGCGATCGCCGCCTGCAGCACGAGCACGCCGCCGGCGAGGGTGAACAGGAACACGAACTCGACGGCGCGCGCGACGCGTTCCATGATCGCTTGCACCTGGCGAACGATTTCGCCCAGATCGATGGCAAGAATATTCGGGATATTTCTGGATCAACGCCGACTGCCATCCGCTGTTCCCTCCGGCGCCCGAAACGCGGAGATGTAGGTGGTTGGCATCGCATCGAGCGGGCCTGGGGCAAACAGCGCGAAAAAGTTGACGCGGAAGCTGTCCCAGTCGACCTTGCGCAAGCTCGAGACTTTCGCGGTCACGCGGTTGCCGCCGACGTCGAACGTGAGCGCGTCGCCCAATTTGACGCCCAGCGTTTCCGCGATCCCGTCTTCCAGCGAAATGCCGGCATCGACGCCGCGCGCCACCGGCGGCCAGAACGATCCGGCTGACGACGCGATTGCCGGCGGGCAACCGGTCGGTCCACGACAGATTGAATCTCGCGCTCCGCGAGTCTCCGCGCACGCGTGTCGGCGTAGCGGGTCGTGTCCAATCGCTGGCCGTTCACTTCGACCAGCCGGCCGCGCACCATCGGGCGAAACGACGTCTTGGCCTTCAATGCCGCGTCCAGCATCGCCTGCGCATCGGCGACCTGGTCCGGAAGCGACGTTGATCAGAAACTGGTTCGGCGCGTCCGGCGGCAGGCTCGCGCGCCAGTTGCGCATCAGGTCGCCGCGGACGACCGTCAGCAGCAACAGCGCCATCAGCCCGAGCGCAAGCGCGCCGATCTGCAAGCTCGACGCAAACGGGCGCCGGCGGAGATTCGCGAGTCCGAAGCGCCACGAGACGCCGCGTTGCGGCAGCCGCTTGAGTAGGCGATCAACGCGCGCGCCATCAGCGCCGCGGCGGCGAGCAGCCCCACGACGCCGCCGATCATGATGGCGCCGGCCTGCGCCTCGCGCGCCTGCCACGCGATGAGGATCCCGATCGTCAACGTTCCGCCGAGATACGCCAGCACGCCGCTCGCACGCGGACGCGGCAGATCGCGCCGCAGCACACGCAACGGCGGCACATTGGCAAGCGCAACGAGCGGCGGCAGCGCGAATCCGAGCAACAGCAGCATCCCGGTGGCGAACGCTGCCGCCGCCGGAGACCAAGTGGGTGCAGGGAGTCCCGCGGAGAACGCGCGTCGACAGCATCGCCACCAGCAATTGCTGGCCGGCGAGCGCGACCGCCAGTCCGACGAGACACGCGATCGCACCCAGCACCAGAAACTGGATGACGAACAGGGTGAGCGTACGCGCGACCGGGGCGCCGAAGCAGCGCATCATCGCCGCGGCATCGAGATGACGGCGCAGATAGCGGGACGCGGCGAGCGCCACGGCGACCGCCGCGAGCAAGACCGCCACCAACGCGGCGAGGCCCAAAAATTTTTCCGCCCGCTCCAGCGCTTGTCGCACTTCGGGCCGCAGGTCGCGCACGGTTTCTACGCGCTCGCCCCGCCGTCATCACGGACGCGAGCCATTCGCGATAACCTTCGACCGCGCGTCCGCCCCGCTCGGCGACCAGCAGTCGCCACGTCGCACGATTGCCCGGCTGCAGCAGGTTCGTCGCCGGAACGTCGTCGGAATTGAGGAGCAGCTTCGGGCCGAGCGCGAACGATAATCCGGCGATTTCCCGGCTCCTGCGCAAAAATGGTCGTCACCGTCAGCGTCGTCTCGCCGACGGCCAGCTTCGTGCCGACGCTTGCGCCGAGACGTTGTGCAAGGCGCGCGTCGATCCACACTTCGCCGCGCTTCGGGACACCGGTCACGGGCCGACCCTCGGGCAGCGCCGCATCGGGCACCGTGATCGCGCCGCGCAGCGGATAACCGGCCGTAACCGCTTTCACGTCGGACAGCACGGCGCCGTCCGCGCCCGGTGCCGCCGCTTGCACCATGCTGTTGAACCGGATGACCGGCAACGCGGCAAGACCGCGCCGCTCGGCCTCGCGCGTGAACGTGTCGGGCAGCGGTCGATCGCCGGAAATCATCAAATCGGCGCCGAGCAGCAGATTCGCCTGCTCGGTCAACGCGAGCTTGACCCGATCGGCGAAAACCCGACCGTCCCGACGCTCGCGACCGCGAGGATCAGCGCCGCGATCAGCACCCGCAACTCGCCCGCGCGCCAATCACGCCCAACCAACCGCAAGGCGAGCCGCAGCGTGTTCACAGGACTCCACGCCTGCGGTTCCCGGGACCCGCGTGCTTGTGGCGGTCATGCTGTTGCGACCGTGCGCTCGTCGCCGATCAAGCGACCACCGGCGAGCGACAGCCGGCGCTCGCAGCGCGAGGCGAGATTGACATCGTGCGTGACGAGCACGAGCGTCGTACCGTGCTCGCGATTCAGGCGGAACATCAGCTCGGCGACTTCGATGCCGGTGGCTACGTCGAGATTGCCAGTCGGCTCGTCGGCCATCAGCAATTTCGGCTCGTTGGCAAACGCGCGTGCGATCGCAACGCGCTGCTGCTCGCCACCGGAAAGTTGGCGTGGATAGTGGCCGGTGCGCTTAGCGAGTCCGACGCGGTCGAGCCACACACGTGCGCGAGCGGCGGCGTCCGATGCGCCGCCAAGCTCGAGCGGCAGCATCACGTTCTCGAGTGCGGTCAACGCCGGCAGCAACTGAAACGACTGGAACACGAACCTGAGGAGCCGCGCTCGCATCGCGGCGCGCGCCATCCTCGTCCTGCGACGACAGCGCGATGCCGTCGATCCACACGTCACCTGACGTCGGAAGATCGAGGCCGGCGAGAAGTCCGAGCAGCGTGGTCTTACCGGACCCCGATGCGCCGACGATCGCGATTGCGGCGCCGGGCTGCACTTCGAACGTCACGCCGTCCAGAATCGATAGCGGCGCATCGCCGCTTTGCACGATCTTGGTCAGTCCTTCGGCGCGAATCAGCGGTGGCGGCATCGAAACGTCGGAACGGCGAAATGCGCGCCCCAGTCAGGACGTGCGGGCGGAGGCGGCACTTCTCAAGCGCAACGGCCGTGCGGCCACGAAACAACGCCAGGTGGGGCCAGCGACAGGAGATTCCTTCGATTGTACGTTACCTCGGAAAAGGTCTCCGCCTCGCAGCACGTTAGAATCGCCTCGTCCCCCAGCGGAGTGCCAAGCCTCTTGCCATCCCCGTTCCATCATTGCGCGGTATTGCTCTTTGGCCTTCGCAGCGCTCGCCGCGAGCGCGCCGTTGTGCGCCGCCGACGCGCCGGTCGTGCTCGTCGTCGGCGATTCTGGTCTCGGCCGGCTACGGACTCGCCTCGGGCGAAGGCTGGGTCGATCTGCTGGCGGCGAAGATCAAGAGCGACGGCTATCCATATCGCGTCGTCAATGCGTCGATTTCCGGCGACACGACGGCGGGCGGCCGCGCGCGTTTGCCGGCGCTGCTCAAGCAATACCAGCCCGCAATCGTCATCGTCGAGTTGGGCGGGAACGATGCGCTCCGCGGCGGAAACCTGCAGGCCACCCGCGGCAATCTCGACGCGATCGTGTCGGCGGCGCAAACCGCGGGCGCGAAGGCTTTGATCGTCGGCATGCAACTGCCGCCGAACTACGGGCCGCCTACGCGTACGAGTCTCGGCGCGCTGTTCGGCGATGTCGCGAAAGCGCGCAAGGCGGCGCTCGTCCCATTCGTGTTCGAAGGCTTCGGCGATGACTCGCGCAGTTCCAGCCCGATCGCGTTCATCCGACCGCCGCCGCGCAACCGCGGATCCTCGCGAACGTGTGGCCGTCGCTGTCGCCCCTGCTTCGCAAACGATGAATGCGCCGCTGCCGCCCGGCCCGCCTCCCCGGCCGGAGGTGAAAGCCAAGATCGACGCGCTAAGTGATTTCGTCGAGCGCATCGACGTGCGCTCGCCCTCTGAATTCGCCGAGGATCACATCCCGGGCGCGATCAACCTGCCGGTGCTGGACGACACCGAGCGCGCGCGTACGTCGGCACCACCTATGTGCAGGGTGTCGGCGTTCGACGCAGAAAGATCGGCGCCGCGATCGTCGCCCGCAATATCGGGCCGCATCGTCGAGACCTACGCCCGCGATAAGCCGCGCGAATGGACGCCACTCGTCTATTGCTGGCGCGGCGGACAACGCAGCCGCGCGCTCACGCACGTGCTGTGCGAGATCGGCTGGCGCGCGTACCAGCTCGATGGCGGCTATCGTGCGTATCGCCGTCACGTCGTCGCATCGCTCGCGGTGCTGCCGCACACACTGAGCTTCCGATTGGTCTGCGGGCTCACCGGCGCCGGCAAATCGCGCCTGCTTGCCGCGCTGGCCGACGAAGGTGCGCAAGTCCTCGACCTCGAGCGGATCGCGTGTCATCGCGGCTCTCTTCTGGGCGATCGGCCGGGCGACGCGCAACCGTCGCAGAAGTGGTTCGAGAGCCGAGTCCACGACGCGCTCGCGGCGTTCGATCCGCAGCGGGTCGTCTACGTCGAATCGGAAAGCCGAAAGATCGGCGACGCGCAGATTCCAGAAGCGCTGCTCGCAGCGATGCGCGCGTCGCCTTGCGTGCGCGTGGAAACACCGCATTCTTTGCGCCTGGCGCTCTTGAAAGACGAGTACACGCATTTCCTTGGCACCCGGAAGTGATTGCGAACCGTCTCGAGCGCCTCGTGCCGATCGTCGGAAAGAAAACCGTTGCGCGCTGGATCGACGCCGCAGCGCGCGCCGACCACGACACTATGATCACCGAGCTGCTCGCCGCGCACTACGATCCGCTGTACGCGCGGTCGATCGAGCGCAATTTCCCCGCTATCCGGACGCTTTCGTCGCCGCGGTGCACGATATCTCGTCCGGGGTTTTCGGATGCTGGCGCGCACAGTCATCGCCAGCGTCGCACCGGTCCAACACGCCGACTGCGTGAAAGAGCTCGGATGACAGATTACGCGTTTCGAATCGTCAACGTTTTCGCGGAAACTCCGCTCGCCGGCAACCCATTGGCTGTCTTCGAGGATGCGCGCGGACTCGACGCCGAGACGATGCAGGCGCTCGCCTTGCAGTTCAACCTGTCGGAAACGACGTTCGTGTTGCCGTCGGACCGCGCCACCGCACACGTGCGCATCTTCACCCCGACGTTCGAGATGCCGTTCGCCGGGCATCCGACGCTCGGCACCGCGCATGTCGTGCGCGCGATTTCGAATGCAGGTGACGACGTCACGCTCGATCTCAAAGCCGGCATCATTCCCGTGCATGCCGACGGCGACGTTTGGACGCTGACGGCCAACGCACCGAAGCATCGTCCGCCCGCGGCATCGCGCGCAGAGCTTGCCGCGATGCTCGGTCTCGACGCCGGGGATCTTGCTCCCGCGCCGCCGTTGTGGGTCGACACCGGCAGCGAGCAGCTCGTGATTCCACTCGCGTCGTTCGACGCGGTCCGGCGCGCGGCTCCGCGCGCCGAAGCGCTCGGCGTGCACGGCAGCAACGGCGCGCGCGCGATGGCGTATGTGTTTGCGCGCGACGAGGACCACGTGCTGGCGCGATTTTTCTTCAAAAAGCACGAGGCGGTGATCGAGGACCCGGGAACGGGTTCGGCGTGCGCCAACCTCGGCGGCTGGCTGCTGGCCACACACGCCGCCTTGCCGCAGCGATTGACGATCGACCAGGGCGAAGCGGTCGGACGACCGTGCCGACTCGGTCTGGCGGTCACGCAGGAGCAGCATATTCGCGTGTCCGGTCGTGTCATCGAGCTCGGTCGCGGCGTCATATCACTGTGACGCAGAGCCTCAATCAACGGCTGCTCGCGCGAGCGGTGCGCGCTTCGCACGTGGCGATTGACAGTCGTCAGAGCGGCGAGCACGAAATACCAAAGGGCAAATACAAGTACGGTCGGCACGGCGCCGAACTGTTCGAGCAAGACGCCGGAAATTGCCGCACCTAAGGGATTGAAGCCGAATGCCAACAGCCTGAACGTGCTGTTGACGCGACCTTGCAGAGCATCCGGAATGAGAGAAAGCCGATAGCTGAACTGAACCACGTTATAGATCGGCGCCGTCGTGTAGATCAAAGCGTAGATCGCCCCGAGCAGAAAGAATTGCGGGACCACGGCGTAGAGTGGAAACAACAGAGCCTCGATCCAGATCACAGACGATGATGACTTGACCGAACGAGAATCTCTTCTGGATCTGTCCGCCGATGAGCGAGCCGACGATGCCGCCAATACCGCCGATGCTGAAGATCAACCCGATCTCGACATCGCTTGCGCCCATTTGCTTGGCGAGGACAATTACAACTAGCGGAACCGCTGCATTCACCAGATTCAAGCCGCCGGTAAGAAATGCCATGTACCGGATCAGCGGCTTATGCCACAGCCAGCGCAAGCCCTCGACGATCTCGGCCCGCAAGGCCCGCCGGAACTGACTTTGGTCCGTCGAAACTCCGTCTTAATTAGAAGCAATGAGACGACCGACATCACGTATGAGATCGCGTCGGCGATGAAAGGCGCACCTTTTCCGAGCGCTTGATACAAGAACGTTCCGATTGACGGGCCGGCAATATGCACGGCGCCAAATGCAGCCTCGTTCTGTGCCGCCGCCTGTGGCAACTGCGCGGCGGGTACGACGCGCGGTAACGCGGCGACCTCCGCGATATTGAAAACACAAACAGGCTTCCTTCGATGAAAGCCACCAGGTAGATCTGCCAAATCGTCAGGGCGTCCAGCCACAAGGCGACCGGCACGGTCAGAACGGCAATCGCGCGCCCTACGTCGCAGTAGATCATCACGCGCTTGCGGTCCCAACGATCTATCAGCGCACCGACCGGCAAGGAGAATATCAAATACGGAGCCGCGCGCAGCGCCGGAGGCGACGCCCGCTGCCGCCGGCGAATTCGTCAATGCCAGTATCAGAAGCGGAAAGACAATCGATGTAGCCGGTTGAACCGAGAGTCGAAACGACCTGCCCGCTCCAGAGCAGCATGTAGTCCCGTGTTTTCCAAAGCGGTGATCCTGCGCTATGGCCCCCTGCGTCTTTGCGTTGAGCTTGGAGCCGGAGTCCCATGCTGCCAGGAACTCGCGCCAATGCGGCGCATCGGAGGTCGCGACGCGCTCGCGCGCCAGCGAAATTTCGCGCGCATATTCGCCAGCATCGATTTCACCGCGCATCAGCCGAAAGCGCTGGTAGACGAGGTACGTGTTCATCACGTCGGTCTCGCAATAATTGCGCACGTCCGCGAGCCGGCCTGCCGCCACCGCGTCGGCGACGGCACTGCCGTCCATGCCGAGCTTGCCGGGAAAGCCGCATAGCCGCGCCATCGCGTCGAGCCCCGCGCTGGCGCGCGGCTGGAAGGCCGCCAGCACGTCCATCAGATCGAGATGGCGCGTGTGGAAGCGGCCGAGATAGCTGTTGAATTTGAACTCGCGATCGTCGTCGCCCCAATCCCAGTACCGCGGCGCGGCCACGCCGTGAATCAACGCGCGATGATTCAGCACCGGCAGATCGAAGCCACCACCGTTCCAGGATACGAGTTGCGGCGTGTATCGTTCGACGCCGTCGAAGAAGCGACGAAGCAGCTCGGGCTCGGGATCGGTCGAGCTCGCCCAGCGACCAGACCCGCAACGACGTGCCTTCGCGCAGCACGCATCCGATCGCGACCACGCGCTGCAGGTACAGCGGCGCGAAATCGCTGCCGGTCGTCGCGCGGCGCTGATGAGTAAACCAGGCGAGACCTCGTCGTCGGATGCCGCGGCAGGAACGTCGTAGACGCGCCGGATCCCCGCGATATCGGGAATCGTTTCGAGATCAAAGACGAGAATGGGCGTCACGCGGATTCCTCGCGCGACGACCGGATCGCGCTTTCACGCCGGTTAGGGCCTGCTCAAGCCGGAAATACGCCGGTCGACAGGTAGCGGTCGCCACGATCGCAGACGACGAATACGATCGTCGCGTGCTCGACTTCGCGCGCGATCCGCAGCGCGACCGCGCATGAGCCGCCGGACGAGATGCCGCAAAGATGCCTTCCTCGCGCGCGAGCCGGCGCGCCATATCCTCGGCTTCCGCTTGCGACACGTTCTCGACGCGGTCGACGCGCTGCCGATCGAAGATCTTGGGCAAATAAGCGGGCGGCCACTTGCGGATTCCGGGAATCGACGAGCCCTCCTCCGGCTGCGCGCCGACAATCACAATCGCGTGGCTTCTGTTCCTTCAGGAATTTCGAGACACCCATGATCGTGCCTGTCGTCCCCATCGCCGACACGAAATGCGTGATCTTGCCGCCGGTGTCGCGCCAGATCTCGGGGCCGGTACCGCGATAGTGCGCAAGCGGATTGTCGGGGTTGCGCGAACTGATCGAGGATCGTGCCCTTGCCTTCGTCGCGCATCCGTTCGGCAATGTCGCGCGCGGCCTCCATGCCGCCGGACTTTGGCGTCAGGACCAGCTCGGCGCCGTAGGCGCGCATCGTCTGCACGCGCTCGGCCGTCTGGCTCTCCGGCATCACGAGCACCATCTGGTAGCCGCGGATCGCCGCGACCATCGCGAGCGCGATACCGGTATTGCCGGACGTCGCCTCGATCAGCGTGTCGCCCGGCTTGATCGTCGCCTCGCTGCTCGGCCTCGGCGATCATCGACAGCGCGGGCCGATCCTTGACCGATCCGGCCGGATTGTTGCCCTCGAGCTTGGCGAGAATGACGTTGGTCGTGGCGCCCGGCAGGCGCTGCAACCGAATCAGCGGCGTTTGGCCGACGGTGTCGGCAAGCGTGGGATACATCGCGTGACGTCGTTGAGGAGGAAGGACGGCAATAGCGGCAGCCGCAGTGGGCAACGCCAATCGATTGAGCGTTGCGCGACAACGCAAGGGCTCGATCGCATTGTACTGGAGCGACGCCGACGCTTCCCACGCCACAAACGAAACCCCGCCGGGATGGCGGGGGCTTCGCATCCAACAGCGATGCGGCTACATTATTTCGCGGGCTTATCCTTGTCCTTCGCGGCGGTGGCGGTCGCCTTGTCGGTCGTGGCCGCCTTGTCCTTCGCAGCCTTGTCCTTGGTCGCCTTCGCGTCCTTGTCGGCCTTGGCTTTCTCCTGGTCGGCCTTCGCCGCCTTGTCGGCCCTGGCCTTGGCTTTGGCTTCCTTTTCTTCCTTGGCCTTGGCGGCCTTCTCTTCTTTGGCCTTCGCTTTGTCGGCCTTGGCTTTCTCCTGGTCGGCCTTCGCCTGGTCCGCCTTGCTCATTTTTGCCTTCCCCTCGTCCTGGAGGGCGCAGCAGCCGCGCCTGCAGCAGCAGGGCGGCAGCCTTCGCCGGCGTCGCAGGAGTGGCAGGAGTCGCCGGGGCGGCCATCGACGCCGCCGCCTTGGCGGGCGCCGCGGCGGTGGCAGGCAGTGGCAGGAGTAGCGGGCGCCGCCGCCTTGGCGGGCTCGGCCTTCATCGGCGCGGCCGGTGTCGACGTTGCACCGGAGACAGAGATCTGGTCCTTGATCTTGCCGAATTCGCCTTCCTTGATGCCCTTGACCTTCATGATGTCGGCGGGTGACTTGAACGGGCCGTTCGCGCTCCGGTAATCGATGATCGCTTGGGCCTTGACCGGTCCGATCCCGGGCAGCGCGTCCAACTGTTCCTTCGTTGCGGTGTTGATGTTGACGTCGGCAAGCGCGAAGCCCAGAGCAGGAGCAGCGCGAGCGCAAAAACAGGCGTTTCATTATCGTTTCCCCCAAATATGACGTGCGGAGCGCCGCACCTTTCGCCGGCGCGTTCCACGAACGTCCCGGTCGATTGCTGTAACGCGGCGCGCATGTTACGGGTTGACCCGCATCGCGGCAAGCGAAACCGCAACCGCTCGAGGAGTCGGCCGGGCGGTCCACGGGCCGCCCAGCCTCGCCTTGCGCCTACTTCCGCGGGTGGGCGTCCCCGGCGTTTCGGTTTCTCCCCGCGCCGTGCCTGACTTGCCATCGACTTTGCCGGGCGTCGCCGCCGTCCGGACGGGCCCTCCGACGGTCAGGTCGGCCTTCAGCTTTCGAAGCGTTTGGCGCCGATGCCCTTGACGTCCTTCAACTCCTCGACCGACTTGAACGAGCCGTTCGCTTTGCGGTAGTCGAGAATCGCCTGCGCCTTGGCGGGACCGATGCCCGGCAACGCGATCAACTCGTCCTTGGTTGCCGTGTTGAGGTTGACCGCCGCGACGCGCGCGCATTGCGTAACGAGCGCCAGAGCGAGCGCCATGCAGAAACGAACCATGAATCTCTCCTTTGCGTGATGAACGTGATGCGCCGGCCGCGGCCGCGGATTTCCGCGTTGCACCGGCGTACCGCTCACGTTACGGGAGGAGACTGGGCCGCCGAAATCAGACTTTCGACGTAGTGCCGACGCCTTCCTCGACCGCTGTGAACGACGCGGCGCAGCCGCGCGGCGCGGAGCTCGGCGAGATCGGCCTGCGTATAGCTCTGGTACTTGCCGACGAGCTGCGGCGGAAACGGCGTGTAGACGATTTCGCCGTCGCGAACCAGCTCGCGGCAACGCTGCCGGCGGCCTGCGCCTCGGACTTGCGCACGGCGTTGATTGCCGCGACGGCCACGCTGTTGAACGTGGCCGCGCGGCCGGTGCCGAGATTGAAGATACCGGAGCGTTCGCGGATGGTCGAGGAAACTCGAGCTTGGCGCTCACGACGTCGCTCGACCGCCACAAAATCGCGCTGCTGCTCACCCGCGGCATATCCGGCCGACGCGCCGAAGACCTTGACGCTGCGCCCGGCGCGGTACTGCTCGAAAAAATGATAGGCGACCGATGCCATACGCCCCTTGTGCGCCTCGCGCGGGCCGTAAACGTTGAAATAGCGGAAGCCGGCGATCTGGCGCCGTGCGCTCCGGCAAGCAGGCGCCGCACGTACTGGTCGAACAGGAATTTCGAGTAGCCGTAGACATTGAGCGGCGCTTCGCACGCACGCTCCTCGCGAAACGCGTTGCCGCTGCCGTACACGGCGGCGCTCGACGCGTACAGGAACGGCACGTCGTTGTCCTGGCAATGCGTCGAGCAGATCGACCGAGTAGCGATAGTTGTTGCGCATCATGTACCGGCCGTCGGTCTCCATGCGTGTCCGAGCATGCACCTTCGTGGAGAACCGCCGTCGAGGTCGTCGTCGAAATCGCCGTTCGCGAGCCGGCTCAGAAACTCGTCCTGGTCGAGGTAGTCGGCGATCTCCGCGTCGGCCAGGTTCCGGAACTTGTCCGCATGCTGCAGATTGTCGACGGCGATGATGTTCGTCGTGCCGCGAGCGTTCAGCGCATGCACGAGATTCGACCCGATGAATCCGGCGGCGCCGGTGACGACGATGAACATGGCGGCGGACTCTCCTAAACGAGTCAGAGCTCGAGGTCGAGCGCGCCCGACGTCGAGACGTGACGTAGCGGAACGCGCGGCGCGACGGCGCAGAGGAGCTCGTAGCCGACGGTCGAGGCGGCGTTGGCGACTTCGTCGACGGGCAGGCCTTCGCCCCACAAGCACGACGGGCTGCCGATGCGCGCGTCGGGCACGTCGGTCAGGTCCACCGGTCAGCATGTCCATCGACAGCGCGCCCGGCAAGCCGCACCTTCTTGCCGCACGACCAAGCACCGGCGTTCCGTTCGGGGCAAGGCGCGGATAACCGTCCGCGTAGCCGCAGGCGACAACCCCGATGCGATGCGCGCTGCGTCGCCGTGTAGGCGCCGCCGTAGCCGACGCTGTCGTTCGCCGTCGAGCTCTTGCACGCCGATCAACTGCGAGCGCAACGTCATCACCGGCTGCAAGCCGAGCATCATCCGCCGTACTCGTACGGAAACGGCGTCGCACCATAGAGCATGATTCCCGGACGCACGATGTCGCCGCCGACGTCGGCAAAGCGGATGACGCCGGCCGAATTTGCGATCGACCGCGGATACGGCAGGCCCTTGCATGCGGCCTCGAACGCCTCGAGCGGCTCGGCGATCCCGTCGTCCTCGTCGGCGCGCGCGAGATGCGTCATCAGGCGCAGCGCCGCCACGCCGCCGGATTGCGACAATCGACCGCAGACACGCCGCGACCTCGCCGACGCGAAAGCCGAGCCGGTTCATGCCGGTGTTGACCTTGACGAAGACCTCGAGCGGACGCGCGAGCGTCGCGCGCTCCAGCATCCGTACCTGGTCCTCGATGGTGAATGGCGATCGCGAGCCGGCGTTGCGCGATTTCCGCGAAGCTCTCCGCTCGTCGAAAAATCCTTCGATCAGCAGGATGCGCCGCATGTAGTGGCGCTCGCGCAGCGCGACCGCCGCGTTCGAGCTCCAGCAAGGCAAGCCCGTCGGCCTGCTCGAGCGCCGGCAACACGCGCATCAGCCCGTGGCCGTAGGCGTCGGCCTTGACCACGGCGAGCACCTGCGTTCCCGGCGCGAGTGCACGCGCGCGCGCGAGGTTGGCGCGACAGCGCCGTGAGGTTGATCTGCGCGAAGAGCGGGCGGGCCATCGGAAAACGCGCAGGCATAGGTAGGCGTACGAGTCGCCGGCGCCGGACTGTCTCGTCATCGGTTGGGACCGTCCCGCAATCATGCTATAAAACGCGGGCCGCGGCGACACCCGTGCATTATACTCAATGCCCGACGCGCGCCCGCTCCGGCGCCTCGATGCGCACGGCAGCCAGTCGAGAGATGAAGCCCGGCTTCTACACGATCATGGCGGCGCAGTTCTTCTCGTCGCTCGCCGACAATGCGCTGCTGGTCGCCGCGATCGCGCTGTTACGCGAGCTGCACGAGCCGACGTGGATGACGCCGTGCGCTCAAGCAATCCTTCGTCGTCTCCTACGTCGTGCTCGCGCCGCTCGGTCGGCGCGTTCGCCGATTCGATGCCGAAGGGCCGCGTGATGCTGCTCACCAACGCCGTGAAGATCGTCGGCTGCGCGATGATGCTGTTCGGCGATGCACCCGCTCGCCGCGTACGCGATCGTCGGCTTCGGCGCCGCCGCGTATTCGCCGGCGAAGTACGGCATCCTGACCGAGCTCCTGCCGCCGCGATCAGCTCGTCGATCGCCAACGGCTGGATCGAGGGCACGACGGTCGACCTCGATCATCCTCGGCGCGCTGCTGGGCGGCGTGCTGATCAGCCCGAAGGTCGTCGGCGATGCTGCTGAGCTTCGACTTTCCGCTGATCGACACGCCGATCGATACTGCCGCCGACGGCGGCGATCGCCGTGATCATGGGCATCTATCGTCGTCGCCGCGATCTTCAACTGGTTCATTCCGCGACACCGGCGTCGACCACCGCATCGCCGAGCATGAATCCGTTCTACCTCATTCGCGAGTTCGCGCACTGCATCGCGCTCTCTGTGGACGCGACCGGCTCGGGCAGATCTCGCTCGCGACGACGACGCTGTTCTGGGGCGCCGGGCGCGACGCTGCAATTCATCGTCATCGACTGGGCGGCGCGCGCGCTGGGCTTCGACCTGTCGCAGGCGTCGATGCTGCAGGGCGTGGTCGCGATCGGCGATCGCGATCGGCGCCGTGCTGGCGGCGCGGCTCGTTTCGCTGCGCGGCGCGGTGCGTGTGCTGCCGATCGGCGTCGCGATGGGCGTCATCGTGATGATCGATGATTTTCGTCCATCGCTTGCCCGATCGCGATCGCTGCTGATGGTCATCGATCGGCGCCTGCGCCGGCTTCTTCGTCGTGCCGATGAACGCGCTGCTGCAGCACCGCGGCCACGTGCTGATGGGCGCCGGCCACTCGATCGCGGTGCAGAACTTCAACGAGAACATCGGCATCCTCGTCATGGTCGGGCTCTATGCGCTGATGGATCGGTCGGGCCTGTCCGTCAATGTCGCAATCGTCATCTTCGGCCTATTCGTCAGCGCGTCGATGTTGCTGGTGGCATTGCGGCATCGCCGCAACCAAGCAGCGGCGACTCGCTGCACCTGATCGGCATCGACAAGCCGTCCGCCGGTCCCTGACCGGCCCCGCGCCCACACAATGGCCGGCAGGCTTGCGGGCACGTCGCACCGGTGCTGGTGGTCGAGCTCCCGCGATCGGTTGGGACCGCCCGCAATCATGGTATAAAGCGCGGGCCGCGCGACACACCAATAACAACCCATCGCGCGCTCGGCCGTCATCCTGCACCGAAGAGGGACAACTGGGCAGCGGCCACTACAGATGAAGCCCGGCTTTTACACGATCATGGCGGCGCAGTTCTTCTCGTCGCTCGCCGACAATGCGCTGCTGATCGCCGCGATCGCAGCTCCTGCGCGAGTCGCTCGAACCTGCGTGGATGACGCCGGCGCTCAAGCAAAGCTTCGTTGTGTCCTACGTCGTGCTGGCACCGCTGGTCGGCGCGTTCGCCGATTCGATGGCGAAGGGCCGTGTGATGCTGATCACCAACGCGATCAAGATCGTCGGCTGCGCGCTGATGCTGTTCGGCATGCACCCGCTCGTCGCGTATGCCGTCGTCGGGCTCGGGGCGGCCGCGTATTCGCCCGCGAAATACGGCATCCTGACCGAGCTCCTGCCGCCGCATCAGCTGGTGATTGCGAACGGCTGGATCGAAGGCGCGACGGTGGGTTCGATCATCCTCGGCACGCTGCTGGGCGGCATGCTTATCAGCCCGAAGATTTCGACGATGCTGCTCGGCTTCGACATTCCGATGATCGACACGCCGGTCGATACTCCACCGGACGCGGCGATCGCCGTGATCATGAGCGTCTATCTGATCGCCGCGGTCTTCAACTGGTTCATTCCCGACACCGGCGTCGATCATCGCGTCCCGAGCAAGAATCCGTTCTATCTCATCCGCGAATTCTCGCACTGCGTCGCGCTGCTTGTGGAAGGATCGGCTGGGTCAGATCTCGCTCGCGACCACGACGCTCTTCTGGGGCGCCGGCGCGACGCTGCAATTCATCGTCATCGATTGGGCTCTACCGCGCGCTGGGGCTCAACCTGTCGCAGGCGTCGATGATGCAAGGCGTCGTCGCGGTCGGCATCGCGATCGGCGCGGTGCTCGCGGCGAGATTGGTCACGCTGCGCGGCGCGGTGCACGTGTTGCCGATCGGCGCCGCGATGGGCGTCATCGTCATGGTGATGATCTTCGTCCATCAGCTGCCGCTCGCGATGGTGCTGATGGTCGCGATCGGCGCGCTGCGCTGGATTCTTCGTCGTGCCGATGAACGCGCTGCTGCAGCACCGCGGTCACGTGCTGATGGGCGCCGGGCACTCGATCGCCGTGCAGAACTTCAACGAGAACATCGGCATCCTCGTCATGGTCGGACTCTACGCGCTGATGGTGCGCTCGGGCCTTTCCGTCAACGCGGCGATCGTCATATTCGGATTGTTCGTCAGCGGGTCGATGCTGCTGGTCATGTGGCGCCACCGCTACAACCAGTCGCGCGGCGACTCGCTGCATCTGATCGGCGTCGACAAGCCCCATATCGGTCCGTGACGCCGCGAACGGGATTGTCTAGAGAATCACCGGCGCATCGGACAACTCGTTGGAACCGCGCCGCTGCTCGGAAAGTGCCGCGCCAGCACCGCGGAAAGCTTCACCGACGCCCTGAATGACGCCGTCGACGTAGTTCCCGCGCGAAAGGCCGCTTCCATCCGCTGGCAGATCGCCTGCCATGCCTCGTCGCCGACCACGCGATGAATGCCGCGATCCGCGACGATCTCGACGTCGCGGTCGGCGAGCAGCAGATAGACCAGCACGCCGCAGTTTTCCTCGGTGTCCCAGACGCGCAGCAGGCCGAAGACCTCGAGCGCTCGCTCGCGCGGCGACAATCGCTTCATCACGCGCGGTCGGCGGCGAGCGCCGCCTCGATCGCGACGCATACCTGACCGCGATGCGTGCCCTCGCCGGCACGGATCGCGGCTTCGATTCGTTCGAGCGCGGCTGGCGGAACACGCGGCGCACCGACGCGTGATCGGTGACGACGTGGCGCCAGAAGCGAAATGGCGCGCCGGCGCGCCATCGTCACCATCCTCCCGACGCGCCGCCGCCGCCAAAACCGCCGCCGCCGCCGCCAAATCCACCGCCACCACCCCCGAACCCTCCGCCGCCACCCCATCCGCCGCCGCCGCCGATGGGAATCCACCCGCCGCCGCGCGCGTCCGATGCCACCGGCGCCGCCGAAGAAAAGCATGATGAAAAAGCCGACGACCGCCGGCGACGCCGGCGATGATGAGCGAGCCGCCGATCAGCCACGCCGCGCCGCCGACGATACCGGCGCCCACCGTCGAGCCGCCCACCTTGCCGAAGATCCGCGACAGGATGCCGCCGATCACCGGCACGACCACGAGCAACACGATCAGCATCGTTCCGAAGTCGAAGCCGCCCCGGGCCTCCGCGCTTCGCTGCGCGGCTTCGCCGGCAGCGGTTCACCCTTGCCCACGACGCTCATGACGCGGTCGGCGCCGGCGTTGATGCCGGCCGCGAATTGGTTCTGGCGGAAGAGCGGCGCGACGTCCTCGGCGATGATGCGGCGCGACGTGACGTCGGTGAGCACGCCCTCGAGGCCGTAGCCGACTTCGAGGCGCATCTTGTGGTCGTCCTTCGCCACCAGGAACAGCACACCGTTGTCCTGTCCCTTGCGTCCGACCTTCCAGGCTTCGGCGACGCGGATCGAGTAGGTTTCGATCGGCTCCGGCTTGGTGGACGGAACGACCAGCACGACCATCTGCGCGCCGGTGTCGCGCTCCCACGCGTGCGAGCTTCGCTTCGAGCGCCTGCTGCTCGGACGCGGACAACGTGTTCGTGAGGTCGGTGATCCGCGCGCGCAGCGGCGGGATCGGCGCGAGTCCGTCGGTCCCGCCTCCCAGTTTTGCGCCAGCGCACGCGCGCAGCCACGCAGGCCGCCAGCACGAACGCGCATGCGCCGCGGACGGCGAATTTCCAGTTGGCGTGGCGCAAGGCGAACATCACGCGGGACGATGGGGGACGACGGGCCGGACGAGCGACGACCGCGCACGGCGGCTATCGAGCCCCCTGTGCGCGGTGTGCGATGCGTTCGATCAGATCGCGACGGCCGCCGCTGCGCTGGCGAATCGTTCCGCTGCCGGCAGCGCACCGCTCTTCGGCGCCGGCGGCGGTACCGTGGGGGCGCCCGGCTGCTTGCCGAAGTCGACCTTGGGCGGGGCGCTGACGGCGGCCTCGTCCGCGACGGCGAAGTTCGGCTTGACGTCCATCTTGAACAGCATCGCCGTCAGGTTGGTCGGGAACTGCCGCACCGTCGTGTTGAAATCCTGGACCGTCTTGATGTAACGGTTCCGGGCGACGGCGATGCGGTTTTCCGTGCCTTCCAGCTGCGACTGCAGGTCGCGGAACAGCGCATCCGATTTCAGTTGCGGATAGTTTTCGGCCACCAGCAACAGGCGCGACAGCGCGCCCTGCAGTTGATTTTGCGCGGCGATGAACTTCTGGAACGCGACCGGGTCGTTGATGAGCTCCGGCGTCGCCTTGATCGAGCCCACGCTCGCCCGGGCGTTGGTGACTTCCGGTCAGCACCGTTTGCTCCTGCGCGGCGTAGCCTTTCACCGTGTTCACGAGATTGGGGACCAAGTCGGCGCGGCGCTGGTACTGATTCAGCACCTCCGACCAGCTCGCCTTGATGCCTTCGTCCTGCCGCTGCAGGTCGTTATAGCCGCAGCCGGATAGCGCAATCGTTGCGGCGGCGGCAAAAAGAACGGCAATTGTTCTCATCGAGGTTCCCCTCCCGGTAATGGACGCAGTTCGGACTCCCGCGCACACGCAATATGCGACCTACTCCACTCCGCACAAGCCCTCATCGTACAACAGCCGCGGTCACGCGCCCTGCGACCACGTCCGCCGGGCCAGGAGCAGATCCTCCCATGCCTTAGCTTTGTCGGGCAGGTTGCGCAGCAAGTATGCCGGATGATAGGTGACGATCAGCGGGACGCCGCGATAGCGGTGCACGCGCCCGCGCAGGCTCGCGATCGACGCGTCGACGTTGAGCAGCGCCGTCGCCGCGCTCTTGCCCAGCGCCACGATCAGCCTGGGTTCGAGCAACACGATTTGGCGGTCGAGATAGGGCCGGCATGCGTTGACTTCGAGCGGTTCCGGCGTTCGGTTGTTGGGCGGCCGGCACTTGACGACGTTAGCGATGTAAACATGGTTCCCACGCGATAGGCCCGAGCGCCGCCAGCATGTTGTCGAGCAGCCTTCCCGCCTGGCCGACGAAGGGTTCGCCTTTGGCATCCCTCCTCCGCGCCGGGCGCCTCGCCGACGAACAGCCATTCGGCTCGCGTGTCGCCGACACCCGGCACCGATTTCTTGCGCGAGCGACAGAGTCCGCAGGCGACGCACGCGTCGACGTCCGCGGCGAATTCGTCCCATGTCAGCGCGGCGATGCGGCTCAAGCGATCGTCCGCCGACGGCGGCTCGCGTCGTTCTCGCGATCTGCGGCGAATGACTTCGCAACTGCCATTGCGGCAAGAGGCCCAGCTCGGCGAGAACGTCGGCGCGTGCAGGCATCGCGTTAGCGGGCAGCCCGGGCCGGAGGCCATAGCGGCGCGACCGGACGGCGCATGATGAGTGCGTCTTCGCGCGACAGATCGGGCGCGACCGGCGGATAGTAATGATTGCGCCTTGCGATCGGCGCAAAGCCGGCGCCCTGGTACAGCGCAATCGCCGCGACGTTGGACGCGCGCACTTCCAGAAGCATTGCTCGGCGCCCATGCGGCGGGCGTCGTCGATGAATTGATCCACCAGCGCGCGCCCCAGTCCGCATCGGCGCGCGTCCGGCACGACGGAGACGTTGAGAATCTGCGCTTCGCCCGGGCCGAGCATCAGCACGCCGAAGGCGACGATCCGCCCGGCGCGAACGCCGACGCGCGTCGAATATCCGGCGGCGAGCGCGTCGGCGAAATTGCCGAGCGTCCATGGCGCCGCATGAATTTGGGCCTCGAGCGCTGCGACGATGACGAGGTCGTCGGCGCAAAGCGGGCGCCGCGACTAACCTGCGGCACCGGAAATTGCGACGGCAGTGTGGCCATTGCGTCAGAGCCGCGCGCCGGCCGCGCGCTCGACGGCCGTTAGCGCGACGCGATGGCGCACATAGAGCGGCGCGCGTCGGCCGCCGGCACGCCCTGTCCCTGCGCGATCGCCGGCAGCGCGAGCTCGCCGATCGCGCGCGCGGTCGGCGCATGGCGTCATCGCGGGCGCCTGTGACACCGGGTAGCTTGGCCAGCGCCGGATAGACCGCGAAGCCGTCGCCCTCGCCCTGCCAACCGTCGCCGCCAGGAATCGACGACATCGTCCGGCTTTTCCACCGCCGGCGCGCGCACGACGCGCCAGTCGTTCGCCTCGCGCGCGTAGAACGCGACGTAGACCTCGCGCATCCGCGCATCGAGGCAAGCGAACACGTTCGTCGCCCGGCGCTCGCGCCACGCGTCCTGCGCCAGCGCGAGCAGCGTCGGCACCGGCACGACGGGTAGGTCTGCGCCGAATGCGAGCCCCTGCGCGACGCCGCACGCGATGCGCACGCCGGTGAACGCGCCGGGGCCGGCACCGAACGCAATGCCATCGAGATCGGCGAGCCGCCATCCGGCTTCCGCGAGCACGGCGTCGATCGCGGGAACGATCCGTCGCGAATTGGCGTGTCCGGCACGCTCGATGTGCGTGTGCCATGCCGTTGCCGTCGCCAGCGGCGACGGAAAGCCATTCGGTGGATGTATCGAACGCGAGGATTCGCATGGCGCGATTCTACCGGTAGGAACCGAATCCGCTCGCGCAACGTAAGATTGCGGTCTCCCCGCGCCATCCCATGCCCGCCGCCACTGTCACCATCGAATCGCTCGACCAGGAAGGCCGCGGCGTCGCCCACGTCGACGGCAAGGCGATCTTCGTCGAAGGCGCGCTTGACCGGCGAGCGCGTCCGTATCGAAACGCTGAAGAAAAGCCGAGCTACGAGATCGCGCGCGTGGTCGCCGTCGAAGCCGCGAGCGCGTCGCGCGTGACGCCGCGCTGCCCGCATTTCGGCGTCTGCGGCGGCTGCACGCTGCAACACGCCGACCCTGCATTGCAGATCGCGGCCAAGCAGCGCGCGTTGGAAGAGGCGTTCGCGCAGAATCGGCCGCGTGCGCACCCGAGACACTGTTGCCGCCGATCGACGGTCCCGCATGGGGCTACCGCCATCGGGCGCGGCTGTCGGTCCGCCACGTGCCGAAGAAGGGCGGCGTGCTCGTCGGCTTCCACGAGCGCAAATCGAGCTTCGTCGCCGACATGACGCGAGTGCCACGTCGTGCCGCCGCAGCGTTTCGGCGCTGTTGCCCAAGCTGCGCATGCTGATCGCATCGCTTTCGATCCGCGACCGGCTGCCGCAGATCGAGTTGGCGATCGGCGAGCGACTCAACGCGACCGCCGACGGATCGCCGCCGGCGGAGGTCGTGGCGCTCGTGCTGCGCGTGCTCGATCCGCTCGTCGACGTCCGACGAAGCGAAGCTCGTCGCGTTCGCCGACATGCATGGCGTCGACCTCTGGCTGCAGCCGGGCGGACCGGGCACCGTCCATCCGTTCCATCCGCCGCAACGCGACGCTCGCCTACACGTTGCCCGAATTCGACGTCGCGGTGCCGTTCTCGCCGACCGACTTCACGCAGGTGAACGCGACGGTGAATCGCGTGCTGGTGCGGCGAGCGGTCGCGCTGCTCGCGCCGGAGCCGGACGAACGGATCGCCGATTTCTTCTGCGGTCTCGGCAACTTCTCGCTGCCGATCGCGCGGCGCGGCGCTTCGGTCATCGGCGTCGAAGGCAACGCGGCGCTCGTCCGGCGCGCGGAGGCGAACGCGATGCGGAATGCGCTCGTCAGACAGCGCGTCGTTCACCGTGGCGAATCTGTTCGTTGCAACGCCGGAGACGATCGCGGCGCTCGGCCGCATCGACCGCGCGTTGATCGATCCGCCGCGCGAAGGCGCCGTCGAGCTCGCGAAATCGCTGCCGCATCGCGCGACGACGAGCGCGCTGAAGCGGATCGTCTACGTATCCTGCAATCCGGCGACGCTGGCGCGCGACGCCGCGGTGCTCGTCCACGAACGCGGCTATCGCTTGACGCGCCGCCGGCATCGTCAACATGTTTCCGCACACGGCGCACGTCGAGTCGATGGCGGTATTCGCCCCATGAAAAACGGGGCGCTCCCGTGCGGAGAGCGCCCCGTTCAGTTGCGCGGTTGCGTCGTCAGTCGCGCTGCCCGGTGAACGCCAGCAGAAGATTCAGCAGGCTGATGAAGATGTTGTAGACGTCGAGGAACAGGTTCAGCGTGGCGGTGATGTAGTTCGTCTCGCCGCCGCGCACGATGTTGCTCACGTCGTGCAGCGGATATAGAGCGAGAAGATGAACACCGCGATCGCCGAGATCGACAGCGACACCGCCGGCACCTGGAAGAACAGGTTGGCGAGCGAGGCGACGATCACCAAAATCAATCCGACGAACAGAAACTTGCTCATGAACGAGAAATCGCGCTTCGTCACCGTGGCGATCGTCGCCATTGCGAAGAAGATCGCGGCCGTCATGCCGCCCGAAAGCGCGACGAGCTGACCGCCGTTCTTGAACTGCGCGGCGACCGAGAGGATGGGCGTCAGCATCGCGCCCGCGATGAACGTGAACGCGAACAGCGCTGGAACGCCCCACGCGCTGTTGCGAAGCCGCGTGACGACGAAGAGGCTGCCGAGCATCAACGCGAACATCAGCAGCGGCGTCATGATCGGCGCCGCGGCGAAACAGACGGACGAAATTGAACTGCATGCCCAGCCCACGCGCCGGCGATCGTCGGCAGCATCGACAGCGCGAGCAGCCAATACGTGTTGCGCAGGACGCGATTCTGGTCCTGGGCGACGACGGTTTCGCCCGTCCGCGGCAGTGGAACCTGCTCGTTCGGTGAAGACGGGTTGCAGCTTGGGGTCCATGTAATGCCTCCGAAACGACGTGCAAACGCGGCCCGAAACGGACCGGATCAGACGCTTAGACTAGCAGAAACCGTAAAAGTTTCAATGGCCTAGGCGTTCCGGGGCGCGACGGGCACGCGTGCTAAGATGCGCCCGCTTCGGCGGGAAATCAACTGCCGTTGTTGCGAAACCGGAATCGGATGGGTGGCAGAGCGGTTGAATGCACCGGACTTGAAATCCGGCAAGGGCGCAAGTCCTTCGTGGGTTCGAATCCCACCCCATCCGCCAACTTCAAAACCGCAGCCAACAAGTCACTGTTCGGTACGTGCCGTTGTCTGGCCCGATCGGCCACATGTCCAGTAGCGTGGCGTAGCCATTTAGGTAATGTAGCTGCGCGAGGTAAGGATGGCCGCTACGTCACGATGATCGGGCTGCATCCACATCTGCGTGATGCGACGCTCGAACATGCTACTGCTAACGGAAGTGTCGGAATCTCGGAGGAAGCCCAGTATTGATCGCCGCGTGGAAGGATGTCGGCAGCGCGAGTCCGCTTCCGCAGAGCTGGGCGGCGGCGAAGTTTGCAGCGAGATTAGTTGACGAATTCGCCGCCGGCCTCCCGTCGTGCACTCACTCGGAGTGCGAGGCTCAGCCTGACCGCCGATGCCGCAGCGCTTGCGAAAGATTGCCCGTCAGGTGGGCCTCCGCGGTCCGCTCGGTGATGAACAAACTGTCGTGCGATCTGCTTGTTGCTTTCACCGTTTCCGATCAATTCGGCAATTTCACGTTCACGCAGGGGTCAAGTCGGCGAGGCGCCCGGCGACGACATGCGTCGTTCGCGTTTCATCGCGCAATCGCGCACCGAGCTCATCGAGCAAACGTGGCGTGATGGACCGCCGGATCCACAATTCCCCTTGCTGGATGGCCACGAGACAATGCGTTTGATCAGTTGCGGGTCGACGTCGCTTCGGCAGCAGCCCCGCACGCCAGCCTTGAACAACGCCAATTCCGTCTCGTCTGAAACGACGCCGGTCAACGCAATGATCTTGGTCGCCGGATTTCGCCATTCTCAAACCGGCAACGCCCTTCGGGCCATCGAGCGCGGGCGAAGTCGAAGTCCAGCAGGAGTATCTGCGGCGCGACCCGGCACCAGACCTTCCATGAGCGAGTCCAGCCGGCGTGCTGTCAGGATGACGTCAACGCCCTGCAGGCCCATGCTCCCAACGAGCGATCATATCGGACGATGAACTGGCGAGCAGTATCACGGCATGCCTCTATGGTTCGCGAAGCTGCCGTCTCTTTGGACTCGATGATCGGCTTGAACAAGTAACGCGACACGGTTATGTTGCCGGAACCAATATTGACCGTGGCGACCTTCCCCGCGGGATCGACTGTTGTGATCCACGGCGAGAACTTGGGCTTGGCGCACCTTCACATTTCAGATATGAACGGGCACGCGATGACGACCGAAAGCAATCGCTGTATACGCCCGTTCTCGGCCCTTTGTTCGCATTTCCATCAGATACGGACAGCGATGCATAAGTCATGCCTGTACGCCAACCTCAATAATTCTTCTTCGGGATCCATCCGTATTCGAGCCGGTTATGTCTTTACCGGCCGTGTTGACGCATTTGCAGCGAGGAATTGAACGCTTTCCATTGATCGGCTTTAGATCCGCGAGTCTCGAAGCGCAGTGAACGCAGACACATCGCGACGATGCAGAAAATCGCGGTGGCTGTTGGTATGGGTTTGACTTTGGTCGAGAATTTCCACCCGTCACGACCGAAAATCCGTTTGGCTCGGCATCCTCCTGACCAAATCCGCGCCAGAATGACATTTTTGCGTTGCCGCCGCCCGACATGGGCGGTGCAAGTTGATAAGCGCGTTTCCGCACATCGTGTAGCGGACAATGAGAACGCGATGCCGCCGCTCGACGTGGCAACGATTGCGGTAGATCGTCGCATCCGGCGCGAGTGGAATTGCCACGGCGCGAGTTCGCGCCGAAGCGTGTCAGCTGCGGGCCGCTGTCGAGGAGGTTGCACGCGCGGTGCGACACCTCTTCCTCCGCGGCGGAAAAACCCGAAGGCTGTGGAGCATTGCGCGTTGTTGGCGGCCCCGCCAGCCCCTAAACAGTGCGGCCGGAAGGTCGCCCAGCACAAAGCGAGGAAATCAGGTAAGCGATGCCGCGGAAGATCGCCGACCTGTCATCGACCAGCCGGTCGAGAATTCTCCCCAGCATCTTGCGCGGCACCAGTCGCCTCACCTCCGTCGACCCCGCGCATGGCTTTGGGGAGCTGGAGCCGCAAGTCGTCGCGATTTAGAACCAACGCACCATCGCCAGAGCCACGATGGGCTGATTTTCCTCGACCGTGTCGTCCGTCCACAAAACTCCGAGCGTGGCCGGACACTTTTGCCGTATCGTCGCTAACAGCGAATATCCGCCGCGCGGCAAGGGCAGAACTGCATAGCAGGATACGGGGCCTGAGCTCGACGATCGCGGCCACCGCGGCTTTGTGCTGTCCCGCGTGGGCCACGATCAAGATGTCTTCCTCAGGCCGCAACACGCTCTCCTACAGAGGGCGCGGCCGCAAGCTCAGCATCGGCAACGACAACGGTGATGGGTCGCATTCGATGTAGTTTTCTCTCAGGGAGTCCGACCGTTGTCATCATCACCGGCGAGCGCCTCGCCCTAGCCGTCCTGAGCGACGCCGTTGTAAAGCGCTTGCTGTATGAAGTGATCGCGCGAAGGTGTCCCTGGATGCCATCTGATTTTCCCTGACTTGGTCGACATGCAGCTCTGGCCGGTTGCAGTGCGTACGTCGATGAGCGTGCGTTGCCGCCCTATCCCGTTGAATTAGCGTGCAGGTGCCCTGCTCGGAAAAACGGAGCGCCCCGCGACGCCGTGGACATGCGAATCCTAGTCCGTACAATTATTTATGGACGGTGATGCTGCCTTCCGCCGAGGGCCATCTGGTTTGACGCGTCGATGTCGTCGGATCGCGCTGCCGTTGTGTCGTACGCGATTGCGCCGGTTGTCGCTGTTCCAGACGCTTGATCCGGAACTTTGTCTACTCCACCGCCGCGTTGACCTTGCCGTCGGTCGCCGTCAGCAGGAAGCCGTAGTCGCCCGAGTCGTTGATCGTTCCCGACCCTTGTACTGAGCCTTGGCGCCGGCGATGACCAGCCAGTCGTACACCGTGCTATGGAAGTTGAAGCCCGCGGCATTGAACTGGAACTCCGTTTCGCCCGTCGGGACGGTTGTGCGCCCTTCTGGTACTTCGAGACGAAGCCGAAGTTGGCCTTGCCGATCCAACGCCGGGTTGGCTACATACGCGCCCGGCGGTGAATTGATCCAGCCGCCACCAGTGACGAATCCGCGGCGGCGTCGTAGATCACCACGTACTGGAAGCTGACCGTCGTGCCGCCCGTGTTGGCATCAGTGACCGTCACCCTCGACTTCATAAACACCAGCCGCTGCGAACGTCCGCGTCGCTGAGCAAATCCAGTTGGTTCCGACCAGCATCGGTACGGTCGTCGTGGTTGTGTCATCCCAATCGAAGGTGCAGATAGGAGTGGCCTGAGTGCCGGAATTGAGGAACGTCGCCGTCACGGTCGCCGAATTGCCTTGAATCGGCCCCACTGATCCGTGGCGATATCTGACGGCCAGGATGTAGAGGTTAGCGCCGACAAGGCCGCCAGCGTGTAGTTGGTGCTAAGTGTCAGCGCTCCCTGCGAGATAGCATAGGTACCCACGGTTTCGCCGACGGCACGGGTTAGCGCACCGCTGAAGGCGTCGCCGGATACTAACGAACCACTCGTAATCTGGAACGTGAGCGACGGATCTGGACCTCACCAGGATTGCGTGAGGAACCTGCTCTTGGAGTCCGCCAGCCACGGTAATCGGTCGCTGCGTAATCGTGAGGTTTGCGCCGACGTAGGTCAGCATGCAGTTGCCGCCGGCCGTCACCGTTCCACTGCGAGATGGCGATAGGCGCCACCCACGTTGTCGCCCGCCGTCCGCGTCAGTGAAACCGCTGGGCGCGTCGCTGAACGCGAGCGAGCCGCTGGTTAGATTGGTACGTCAGCGCGGGATCACCATTGCCGTACACCTTGCTCTTGGCGTCCGCAGTTACGGTGATTGGTCGCGCCGTGGATCGCGAGGCTGGCGGCGACATACGTCAGCGCTGGCCATCAGCGCTTCCCCGCAAGATGGCATAGCGCCGCCCACGTTCTCGCCCGCCGTCCGCGCCAGTGAACCGCTGAACGTCGCTGAATGCCAGCGAGCCGCTGGTTAGTTGGTACGTCAGCGCGAGATCACCATTGCCGCACCTTGCTCTTGGCGTCCGCAGTTACGGTGATTGGTCGCGCCGTGATCGCGAGGCTGGCGGCGACATACGGGCGTTGCCGCCGGCCATCAGCGTTCCCTGCGGAGATGGCATAATGCTGCCCCACGTTTCTCGCCCGCCGTCCGCGCTCAGCGAACCGCTGAACGCGTCGCCGAATGCCAGCGAGCCGCTGGTTAGTTGGCAGGTACGTCAGCGCGGGATCGCCATTGCCATACACCTTGCTCTTGGCATCCGCCGTCACGGTAATCGGCCGCTTGTTGATCGTGAACTCCGCCCCGGCGTTCGTGATGTTGTAGTTGTTCAGCGCCCCGCCACCGTCGCGCTCAGCGTCGCCGTGATGTGATACGTCGGCGGGCTCGCGTCTCTCCCCGCCGCCCGGCTGTAGCGTCGCCGTCACGCCGTCCGCCGCCACGAAGTTCGCTGCCGCTCGCCCGTCGTCAGCGGGACTCGGGTCCAGGTCCCCAGTACGTCTTGCTCGCGGGGTTCGTCGTCCACGTCGCGTTCCGCTTGTTGATCGTGAACTCCGCCCCGGCGTTCGTGATGTTGTAGTTGTTCAGCGCCCCCGCCACCGTCGCGCTCAGCGTCGCCGTGATGTGATACGGTCGGCGGGCTCGCGCGTCTCCCCGCCGCCCGGCTGTAGCGTCGCCGTCACGCCGTCCGCCGCCACGAAGTTGCTGCCGCTCGCCCGTCGTCAGCGGGACTCGGGTCCAGGTCCCCGTACGTCTTGCTCGCGGGGTTCGTCGTCCACGTCGCGTTCCGCTTGTTGATCGTGAACTCCGCCCCGGCGTTCGTGATGTTGTAGTTGTTCAGCGCCCCCGCCACCGTCGCGCTCAGCGTCGCCGTGATGTGATACGGTCGGCGGGCTCGCGTTCTCCCCGCCGCCCGGCTGTAGCGTCGCCGTCACGCCGTCCGCCGCCACGAAGTTGCTGCCGCTCGCCCGTCGTCAGCGGGACTCGGGTCCAGCGTCCCCAGTACGTCTTGCTCGCGGGGTTCGTCGTCCACGTCGCGTTCCGCTTGTTGATCGTGAACTCCGCCCGGCGTTCGTGATGTTGTAGTTGTTCAGCGCCCCCGCCACCGTCGCGCTCAGCGTCGCCGTGATGTGATACGGTCGGCGGGCTCGCGTTCTCCCCGCCGCCCGGCTGTAGCTCGCCGTCACGCCGTCCGCCGCCACGAAGTTGCTGCCGCGCTGCCCCGTCGTCAGCGGGACTCGGGTCCAGGTCCCCGTACGTCTTGCTCGCGGCGTTCGTCGTCCACGTCGCATTCCGCTTGCTGAGTCGTGAACGTCCCGGCCTTGAACGCGTGATATAATCGTAGTTCGCACGTTCGTCAGCGCGCCGCTACCGGCCGAATCGCGTACGTCCCGGCTGTCCACCGGCGCCGTCGTCGACGGCACCGTAGCTCGTCGGCGGCTTACCCGCGAAGTTGAACGTCAGTGTCCCTGGCACCAGCGCGCTGGCGTTCGCGGCGCGTCGACTAAACCCGCTGTGTCGTCATCAAACGTCGGGGCGGCATCACCGTGGATATCTTGAGCGCGGTCATTGCGGTCACCGTCAACGCGGCCTTTTTGATCGTGAACGACCGATCGACATCCGGCGCGGGGTCGTAGATATCGTTACCCGCCTGCGAAGCACGCACCGGTACATGTGCCAGCCGCTACGATAGTGACCGTATTACCGGCTGCGGTAAGCCGCGTCCCGCCAGTCGTGCTGCTGAAGGTAACTGCAAGAGTGGAACTCGCCGTCGCACTGACGGCTTACGGAGCGATCCCCCGAAAGTCTTGTCCGACAAGTGAGCAGTTGCTGATCGTCTGCGATTTCTTGACGATCGTGTTGTCGCTGTCGGTGGCGCTGTTGTTGGCGAGATTGGCGTCAACCACATCGGCCCGGAAGTTAGTGAGCGACGCAGTGTTGTCCAACATGCCTGTCGCCGCAGAGCGTGCAGCGCGCCACTTTTACAGCGAAGACCGCGGTGCCACCGTTCAACAGGTCGATTGCCGCGCTGATATCGCCGCTTCCGCTTGCCGGGCAGTAGGAGCCCGACGAAGCCGCATACAGGTCCCTGTCACGCTCCGGTCAGAGCGGCGGGGAACATTGCCCACCACCGCCACAGCCGGTCACGCAGCCCGGGCCGTGGTTCGTGACGGCAATGGTGTAAGGTCACGACCGACCCGATGACCGCGGTCGTTTGCCCGTCGTCGACGGTGATTTCGAGATCGGCGTACGCCGTAATTGTCGTGCTGGCGGAGTAATCGGTGTAGTTGCTGTCCTTGTCGAAAATACGGCCCACGACGGTGAACGTTCCGTTCGTGTTGTAGCTACACGCGTGGTGCTGGGGTCGTGCCCGCCGCCGCGTACACCGTCGGCAGCGCCGCGTAAATTGCCGTCGCAGCCGAAGTGCGTAGTGGAAACCAGCGGGTGGTGTCGGCTTGCGAGGATCCAGCGGATTGGTGAAGCTCACCGCCACGGCGCGCCTTTCGTTGGCAGCGGACAGGACGTTGAACGTCGCGTGATCGGCGCGACGTCGTTCACCGTCACGGTGTGATGAGACCCGGTAAAGAAGCCCTCATCCTTGTCGATGATGCGCGCCCGAATCGTGTATGCGGCTGGTAGCGTTGTCATCCAGCACGCAAATCTTGAAGCCGTTGGTGCCGCTTGCCGCGTACGTCGCGCCGGCAAGGGAAGAGCTGCCGTCGCAGGCGGTAGGCGCTGGCGGAATCCCGCCGCCGTGTCGTCGCTCGAAGGATCGGATTGGTTGGCGAAGCTTACGGGCGTTACCTGCCACGCCTTCATTGATGGTGGTGAAGTCGGCGTCAGGACGTTGCGCTGGGCGCGACGTTGTTCAATACGGTGACGCGTGAACATCGTGGTCGAGGTCCCTGCTGCGCCGATACCGCTATCCGCCGTGATAGTCACGGTCTGGACTCTGGGCAGGTCCGTCCGTGGTCGCATACAGGGACCAGCTCCACGTGCCGCTGTTCGTACCGGTTTTGGTGAGATCGCCCCCACCGAAGCTGTGATGGTGACATTGCCGGCGAATCCGTCGGAATAAGTCCCCGTGTTTGGCAGCGGTTTCGCCTTCAGTTTGCTTCGTAGAGTGACGCATTGACCGCGGAAACTGCGAAGGCGGCGGGTTCGCGACGAGGATTGCGCTAACAGTGCAATTGCCGCGACCGCCCCGGCTGTAGGCAATCCGTTACCCACGAAAGCGGTCCGCCGTTGCATCCGCTCACCGAATCGATGTGGAATCCGGTGTTCGGCGTGACGGCAGAACGGGTCGCGCCGTGTTGCCGTAGGGCCACGGCTTGCGGCGTGGAGGGACTTAGGTCCCGCCGGCGCTCGCCGAAGGCGTCACGGTAAACGCGGATCAACCGCGAAGGTGGCACGCGATGGTTGCTTGATTCGCCGTCCACGCTGTTGAACGTGTATGAGGTAATCGCTCCAGCTGAAGCGCCGTCCACGAGTACGTCGGCGACGTGATAGTTGGCGTTGGCCGTGATGGTGAACGTCTGGTTCGTGCCGGCACGTTAACCGTCACCGTGCCCGAGGGTGAGATCGTGCCGTTGGCACCAGCCGTGGCCGTGATCGTGAAGGTGTTGATCGCGAAGCTGGCTGAAATCTGTGGTTGGCGTTTAGCGTTGCTAAAGCGATATGTCGTCAGCGCACCAACCGATACGCCGTCAACCAGAACATCGGCAACGTGGTAGTTAGCAGCGGGTGCGATGGTGAACGTCTGGCTCGCCCGGCGTTGACCGCCATCGTGCCCGAGGGTGAGATCGTGCCGTTGGCGCCGGCCGATGCGGTAATCGTGAACGTGTTGATCACCGTAATCCGACGCCGTACCGCTGCTGGAGACATGATTGAATCACCGGGTACGGCGCCGTCACCGTGATCGTTCCGCCGGCGTTACCGGTGAAGGTCACCATGCATGTCGCGCTGTTGCCGTTGCCGCTGAGCGCGCAGCTCGCGCTTGACGGCGAGACGCTGGCACCGCTGGCGGTGACGTTGAATGTCCCAGTGGGTGTCACCGATCCTGACACTGTGTCCTTCACCGTTACGGTGCAGACGCTCGACTGCCCGACGCTCACCACGGGATTGACGCAGCTCACCGACGTTGAGCTCGCGCGCTTCACGTCGATCGAGGCGCTCCCCGAGCTCGTGGCATGCGTGCTATCGCCGGCGTAGGCGCTCGTCACGCTGATCGTGCCCGCATGACCCGCCCGTGAGGCTGACCGAGCAACTGGCCGAAGCGCCGCTCCCGCTCAGCGCGCAGCTCGCGCTCGACCGGCGTCACCACTCGACGTGAAGTTCACATTCCCCGTCGGCGTGGTGGGCGTCCCGAACGTGTCGGTCACCGTCGCCGTGCAGAGGCTCGAGCCACCGACTGGAAATCGGGGTGGCGCAGCTCAGCGATGTCGTGGTCGCGCGCCTCACGTTGATCGAGGCATTCCCGGAGCTCGTGGCATGCGTGCCATCGCCGGCGTAGTGAGCCCGTCACGCTGATCGTGCCTGGAGAGCCGCCGGTGAGGGCGACCGAACAAGTGGCCGAAGCGACCACTTCCGCTGCAGCGTGCAGCTCGTGCTCGCTGGTGACACGCCGCCGCCGGTCGCGGTGAAGTTCACGTTCCCCGTCGGCGTGGTCTTCGTCCCGGCAGGTGTCGGTCACCGTCGCCGTGCACGTGCTCGAGCCGCCGACTGGCGATCGGGCTGTTGCAACTCACGCTCGTCGAGGTCGCCCGCACATTGACGGTGATCGACCCGCTCCCCGAGCTCGTCGCGTGCGCGGAATCACCAGGATAAGGAGGCGGATACGCTGATCGTGCCTGTCGCGCTGCCCGTGAAGGTCGCGGTGCACGTCGTGGAAGCGCCACTTCCGCTGGAGTGCGCAGGTGGTGCTCGTCGGTGTCACGCCCGCACCGCTCGCGGTGAGGCTTATGATGCCCGTAGGCGCGGTAGCGCCGGACGAAGTGTCCGTCACTGTGATCGTGCAGCTACTCGCGACGCCGACGATAACGGGGCTGGTGCAGCTCACGCCGGTGGTCGTCGTGTGCGGCGTCACAGTCAGCGAGCCGGTGCCCGAGCTCGTGGCGTGCGTGGCATCACTGTTATAGGCGGCTGTGAGCGTATACGGTGAATTCGTAGTCGACGTCCCCGTCACAGTTACGGAGCACGTGCTGGAGGTGCTTCCCGGGCTCAACGTGCAGCTCGGCGTTGGGTTAAACGTAACGCCCGAGGCCGAGGAAAACGTCACGGTGCCAGTCGGCGCCGTCTTCCCAGTCGCGGCTATGTCAGAGACCGTTATGGTGAAGAGCTGGGAATCTCCGACCGTCACACTCGCCGACGTTGGGCTCCATGACGTCGTGGTGGGGTGCTTGGGAATGAGGTTGAAGTTGGCGGTTGCAGTGTTACCGTTAGAAACAACGATTCCGCTCAATGTCTGCGACTGGAAGTTCGTCGCCGACGCAGTCACACTCACCGTGCCGTTGTTCCTCGGGAAGTTGATACTCAGCGAGTAAGCTCCCCGGCCCCCGATGTTGCTCGTTCCAGTGCAGACGGTCGCGCAGGCCACCGTTGCGCCAACAGTTGGATTGTTCGAGCTGTCCTTGACTGTCCCTGAAATAGTCGCATTCCCGGCAGCGCGATAAGGCCCCACAAACGGTCCGCCCGATCCCACCGGCGCTGCGCCGGAGGGCATGATGAGATTCGGTTCCCGTATCGAGGAAAGCCCCAGCAAGGTTGAGCCGCCCGTTACCGGTCTGTTCCTGAGTGCCAGCCGGATCCGCGCTCCGCGCGGGGCGGCCGACGACGACGCCGTTGGTGAGCGTCGGGTCGAAGCGCCCATAGCTGCGCGGCGGCGCCGGCGACGATCGCCGCGGAACTCGACGTGCCGCTGGTTGTGCTGTAGACCGCCGCCGAGGTCGGTGGTCAGAATGTCGGTGCCGGGCGCGGCGAGGAACACCGACTGGCCGTAGTTGCTGAACGCGGCAAGCTGGTCGTTATCGTCGGTGGCCGAGACGCCGATCACCCCGCGGTCTCCGGCGGGGAACGAGACTGAATTCAGTCCATCGTTGCCGACGGCCGCCACGAGGACGATATTGTTCGACCACGCGTAGTCGATGGCTTCCTGCAGGCTCTCGCTGAAGCCGGGATTGCTGAACGCCATCAGGATCACGTCGGCGCCGTGGTCGGCTGCCCAGATCACGCCTGCGATGACGTCGCTGTCCTGACCGAGCCCGTTGACGTCGAGGACCGTGACCGGCATGAGGCGGACAGCCGTGTACCCGACGCCCGCGATCCCTTCCGCCGGCACGGTATTGGTCCGGCAGCCACGATCCCGGCCACCATCGTCCCGTGGCCGCTGGGGTCGCTCAACACCGTTCGACCCGTCGAGGATGGATGTGCCCGGGAGGACGTTGCCGCTCAAGTCGGGATGGGTTGCGTCTATGCCGGTGTCGAGAACGGCCACCACCGACGTGCCAATGGGCGGGCTGATTCCAAACACGAGGTCCCAACTGATCTTCGGCAGAGACCATTGATTCGTATAGAGCGGGTCCGATGGGACTGCATCGGATTGACGGATCTTGTTCACCTCGGCGCGGACGACCTGGGAATCCGGCCCGGTAGCTGGCGATGACCTGATCCAGTTGATCCGTGCCCACCTCGATGACATGCAGGCGCAGGCGCGGGAACGGTCGAGGTTCTCGACCCCGCCGTTTCGGGCAATGACGGCGGCTTGCTCGTCGGCGGACAGACCGGCGGCGAGCTTGACGATCAATGAGGGCGGTGCCGGGAGTTCGGGGACGGTCTGGGCCAGCGACGTCGCAGGCAACAGGAAGCCGGTGAGGAATAGCGCGGCCGCAATCGAAGAAGAGGCGAGCAAGCGTGCGCTTGATGGCACTGGCATAAGCACATTCGGTGCGCATCGTATTCGCTCGCTTCATGTGGTTCATCTTGACTCCCTCAGCCCTTCGTTTGGTTCGGATACTGGCCACGCTTTCCGCAACCAAAGCGATTTGAACCGAAATACGTTCATACAACCTTCGCGTTCTGGCGAACTGGAAGTTCCCCTGTCCCGAGTCTATTGATTCGGGCGGGACGTTCCATTGGACTTGGGTACACCTGTACTTCGGTACAGGCGTCCACGCCGCACTTGAACTGCCGAGGCTGACGACTACATCTTGCTCAGTGCAAGAGTGGTCGTCCTGCTCTCGGCTACGGCGGGATGCGAATATGGAGTGGTTACTTCGAACCGTGGATGCGGGCGGCTGGAACGGAAGGCAACGGCGGTGGGAATTTGCCCCGATCCCAAGTTAACGTTCGGCGCAGCTGCAGAGGCGCAGGCGAGGAAGGCGCCGGATTCTTTTCCCTCTCCTATGCGGGCGCCTTGTCGATTTGAATACGACGACGGCGTCGGAAGTGCCGTGTCGGGAGGAGTGATGGCCCTTGTCGGCGGGGCCGCCGATGGGACGACTCCGGCCTGCTACTGTAAGTCCGGCTTCCCAGGCGGCGCAACGGCGGCGCCCTCGATGCCGTGGCGCGCAAGTGCGCTCGCGACGAACCCGGACGCCTTCATCTCTTCGACGAACTCGGCGAGGTAACGCGCGCCGCCAGCGCGACCCTTCGGCAGCGCCATCGCCTGGTTGATCACCATGAAACGGCCGTCGAGCAGCGCGCGCGTCCGGAACGCGCTTCGCGTCCGCCTCGAGCTGCTGCTTGACGCCCGCCGCAACTTCGTACGACTGCGCCACCATCAAATCGGTCGACGGCGAGGCGACGTCGGTGCGCGCACGAGCTTCGCTTGTTTGAGCTCGCGCGACAGATAGAGGTCGTATGCGCTGCCGGCGCCCACGACGACGCGCACGCCCTCGCGGTCGACCTCGGCATTGCTCTTGATCGGCGATCTCTGCGGCACCAGGTAGGCGCCCTCGATCAGCACGTACGGCGCCGTGTAGTCCATGTCGACGGCGCGCGCCGGATCGATGGCGACGTACGCGACGTCCCACGCGCCCGCCTTGCAGTCCCTCGACGACCTTGCCCGCCGCCGTGAACGTGACCAGCTCGACCGGCACGCCGAGACGCCTTGCCAGCTCGCGCGCAAGATCGACGGAGACGCCGCGCGCCTCGCCGGTCGCGGCGTCTTTGGTCGCGAGGATCGGATTGCCGAAATTGATCGCGGCGCGCAACGTGCCCGTGGGCGCGAGATCGGCGACGACAGCCTGGCGGGGCCTTGGTCATGGTTGAGGTTGCGCACGCGCCGGGCGCTGCCGCGGCGAGCAGCGTCGCGGAAAATCGAATCGCACGCCGGCCGCGAACGTCCGCCCCGTCGACCGCCATCGTCGACCCGCTACGCCAGCGGCGCGACTTTCACGCACCTCGTCCGCCGTCGTCAGCCCCGAAGCGATTTTCATCGCGCCGGACACCGCAAGGGCTTCATCCGTCCTTGAACGCCTGTTCGCGGATCGCGCGATCGTCGGCCTCGTGCGTGATGAGGCGCCGCAGCGTCGGCGTGACCAGCATCACTTCGTAGATCCCCATCCGCCCGTAGTAGCCGGTCATCCGGCATTCGAGGCACCCGACCGGCCGCATCACTTGCGTGGGGCGTTCGCCGCGCCACGGCGACGGTCATCGACGTCCACGTTTCGTCGTCCGGCGGCTTCGCCCGGCTGCTTGCAGTGCGGACACAGGCGTGCGGACCAGGCGCTGCGCCATCACGCCCAGCAACGTCGAGATTGAGCAGATACGACGGCACGCCGAGGTCGAGCAGCCGCGTCACCGCGGTCGGCGCGTCGTTGGTGTGCAGCGTGGACAGCACGAGGTGGCCGGTGAGCGCCGCCTGCACCGCCATGTCGGCGGTGTCGCGGTCGCGGATTTCGCCGACCATGATGATGTCGGGATCCTGCCGCATGCAGCGTGCGCACGCCGTTCGGCGAAGTCGACGTCGATCGACCGGCTGCACCTGCATCTGGTTGAACGTCGGCTCGATCATCTCGATCGGGTCCTCGATCGTGCAGACGTTCACCTCGGGCGTGCGCGAGCGCCTTCAGCGTCGAGTAGAGCGTCGTCGTCTTGCCCGAGCCGGTCGGCCCGGTGACCGAGAATGATGCCGTTCGGCTCGCTCGGTCATCTGCTCCCAGCGCACGCGATCGTCGACGGTGAAGCCCGAGTCCGGTGAAGTCGCGGACCAGCACCTCCGGGGCTGAAGATCCGCATCACGATCTTCTCGCCGAACGCCGTCGGCATCGTCGAGATACGCAATTCGACTTCGTCGCCCTGCGGCGAAATCGTCTTGATCCGGCCGTCCTGCGGGCGGCGCTTCTCGACGATTTCCATCCGCGCCAGGAGCTTGATCCGCGACGTGACCGCCGATCAGCACGAGCGACGGTATCGCGTAGACCTGGTGCAGCACGCCGTCGATGCGGAACCGCACCATGCCGACGTCGCGCTTCGGCTCCACGTGAATGTCGAGGCGCGCTGCTCGAACGCGTATTGCCACAGCCAGTCGACGATATGGACGATGGTGCTGGTCGTTGGCGTCGAGCTGACCGCTGCTTGCCAAGCTCGACCAGCTGCTCGAAATTGCGCGCGTAGGCGAAATCGCCCTTCGATGCGTCCTGCGCTTTTTTCATCGACCGCGCGAGGTTGTAGAACTCGCCGAGGTAACGCCTGATGTCCTGCGGATTGCTGAAAACGAACTTGACGTCGAGCTTGAGGATCTTTCTCGAGCTCCTCGGCGAAGCTCCTCACGAACGGCTCGCCGGTCGCGACGGTGAGCGTCATCCGGTCGACCGCCACCGGCAGGATGCGATAGCGGTCGGCATACGCGTTGGTCATCGTCGCGGTCACCGCGCTCAAGTCGATCTTCAGCGGATCGATGTGCAAATACGGCACGCCGAGCTTGCCCGCGAGCCACTCGACCAGCCATTCGAGCGTCATCACCTTGTCCGGGCGACTTGGCCGATTTCCATCTTCTGGTCGGCGATCGCTTCCAGCGGGTGCTCGAAACGCAACGTGCGCGTCCGCGCGAGAGCTCTCGGCGTCGGCCGACGTGATGAGCCCGTCGGCGACCATAAGCTTCAGGATGTCGTCGAGCCGCAGCCGCCGATCGGTGGCGGCGGGTCGCTGCGGCACGCTGCGAGCGGCAGGGACCGTCGTTCCGGTGACGTGAGCCGTCATTCGCCTACTTTACACCGCCATCGCGCCCGCAGGTGATCTGACGCGGCGGCCGCCTCCGGACGCGAGGCCTTGCAAAAATACGACATCGAGCGCACGGTATTCCATCATGCCGCCCACTGAAATCGTCGCGCAGGACGTCGACATTACGAGCTCGATGTCGACGCGATCGTCAACGCCGCGAACACGTCGCTCCTGGGAGGCGGCGGCGTCGACGGCGCCATTCACCGCGCGGCTGGACCGGAGTTGCTGGCCGAATGTCGCTCGCTCGGCGGCTGCCCGACCGGCGAAGCGCGAATCACCCGCGGTTACCGGTTGCCGGCGCGATACGTCATTCACACCGTCGGCCCGGTATGGCACTGGCGGCGGCCATGGCGAATCGATGTTGCTCGCCGCGTGTTACCGCAACGCGCTGCGACTGGCGCAGGATAACGGCGTGACGTCCGATCGCGTTTCCGGCGATCAGTTGTGGCGTTTACGGTTATCCGCTCGGCGAAGCGGTCGGCGATCGCGGTGCGCGAAGTGCGCGCATTCGCGCGCGCCGGCGCCAAGATCGAACGCGTCGTGTTCGCATGTTTCGGCCGCGACGCACTGCCGCATACGAACGCGAGCTCACAAGTTCATTGGATCGCGCCTAGTGCGCTTGCTATTTCGACGAGCGCCGCAAATACTGGTTCGAGACGCTCGGGTGGACGCCGCGCTTCAATCGCGAGGGCGCGTCCAAATAGCGATGGCTCAGGCCGGCTGCCTCTCCTGTGGCGCATCTACCGGCGCCGGCACCTCGCGAACACTTCGCGCAGATACGCCACGTACGACGGATCGTAGTCCATCGACTTTCGACGGCTCGTCGCTGATCTTCGCCACCGGCTGCCCGTTGCAGCGCGTCATCTTGATCACGATCTGCAGCGGCTCGTAGCCGAGGTCGTTGGTGAGATTGGTGCCGATGCCGAACGACGTCTGCACCGCGCCCCTTGAAATACTCGTACAGGCGGATCACGAGCGGAATGTTGAGGCTGTCCGAAAACACCATCGTCTTGCGTGCGCGGATCGATGCGCATCTTCTGATAGTGCGCGATCAGCTTCTCGCCCCATTCGAACGGGTCGCCCGAATCGTGGCGCACGCCGTCGAACAGCTTGCAGAAGAAGAGATCGAAATCGCGCAGGAACGCGTCCATGCCGCACACGTCCGACAGCGCGATTCCGAGGTCGCCGCGGTACTCGCGCGCCCACATGTTGAACGCGAACATCTGCGAATCGCGCAGCCGCGGCCCGACCGCCTGGCACGCCTGCAGGTATTCGTGCGCCATCGTGCCGAGCGGCGTCAGGCCGTGCTCCAGCGCGAACTGGACGTTGCTGGTGCCGACGAAGTGCAGGCTCATGTCCCGCTTGAGCGTCGGCATCACCTCGTCCTGCCAGGCGCGCGAGAAGCGCCGCCGCGTTCCGTAGTCGGCGATCCGGAAATCCGGTGCCCGGCACCGCGTTCGCCTGCGCGATCTTCGCCGCGCAGGCGCCGCCGCCCTTCCGTCGAGGTCAGGGAACGGCTACGGTATTGCGGATGATAGACCTCCGACACGATCGCGAGCACCGGCACCTCGAACAGGATCGTGTGCAGCCACGGCCCCTTGATCGTGATGTCGATCTCGCGCGGCGATTCGGGCATCCGGCGTCACCTTGATGAAGCGCTGCGTCGAGGTGGAAAAGCCCCAGCAGGTCGACGAAATCGCTCTTGAAGAAGCGCCAGCTGCGCAGGTAGTCGAGCTCGCGCTGCGCGAAGCGCAGACTCGCACAGCGCGCGGATCTCGTCCTCGATCTCGCCGACATAGGGCGACAGAGTCGACGTCGGCGTTGCGGCACTTGAACCGGTACTCGACCTGCGCCTCGGGAAAATGATGCTGGACCACCTGCATCATCGTGAACTTGTAGAGGTCGGTGTCGAGCAGCGACTGGATGATCATGGCGGGCGCGAGCGCGCGGAGATACGGCTCCGGTGAGCCGGCGTCGCGACGTCGGGTCAGCGCCGATGTTGCCCGCTGCCCGCGAAACTCGGCCGACGCGGGGCCATCGCGCCTGGCGGATCCCGGCCCATGGCGCGACCCCGCGGCGCCGCTATCATGCTGCCAGTCTGCATCACCGCCCGCCGCCATGCTCATCAGCTGTGTCGCCTACGAGAACGGCCAGAAGCTCGCCGATATCCCGGTCGAGGACATCAGCGAGTACGTGAAGCGGCCCGATTGCTTCGTCTGGGTCGCCCTGTTCGAGCCGACGCGCGAAGAGCTGGACGAGATGGCCGAGGAGTTCGGCCTGCACGAGCTCGCCGTCGACGACGCACGCAGCGGCCACCAGCGGCCGAAGCTCGAGGAGTACGGCGATTCGCTGTTCGCGGTGCTGCAGCCGGTCGAGAAGATCAAAGGCGGCCGATGAGACCGAGGAGCTCCTGGTCGGCGAGGTCGACGTGTTCGTCGGCGTCAACTACGTCCTGTCCGTGCGACATCGCACGCAGGTGGGCTTCTCGGCCGTGCGCACGCGCGCCGAGCGGGAGCCGGACCTTCTGGAGACACGGCTCGGGCTTCGTGCTCTACGCGCTGATCGACAGCGTCGTCGATCGCTATTTTCCGATCCTCGACTCGCTCGAGACCCAGCTGGAAGCCGTCGAGGAGCAAATCTTCGTGCGCAACGCGGCCCGCTCCAACATCGAATCGCTCTATGCATTGAAACGCAAGCTGATGACGCTGAAGCACGTGGTCGACCCGCTGATGGAGGCGGTCGGCAAGCTCTATGGCGGCCGCGTGCCGCAGATCTGCGCCGGCATGGGCGAGTATTTCCGCGACGTGTTCGACCATCTGCAGCGGCTGCATCTCGACGATCGAGGGCATTCGCGACATGCAGACCACGGCGATCCAGGTCAACCTCGGCATGATCTCACCTGAACGAGACCGAGGTGACGAAAAAGCTCGCGGCGTGGGCCGCCATTATCGCGGTCCCGACGCTGATCGCCGGTATCTACGGCATGAATTTCAAGAACATTCCCGGAATACGATTTCACGTACGGATATCCTTTGTCCCTCGCGCTGATGGTTGGCATCGACTTCTGGCTCTATTTCTGGTTCCAAGAAGATGAAGTGGCTCTGACGTAACGCGATTCCGCGATCACCGCTCCGCCGACGGCACGTTGTGCGGGTGATCGGAATCACCCTCCGGTCGCCATGCGGCACCGGCGACGGGCCACGACGGCTGCAGCGTCACGTGGTCGATGCCGAAGCGTTCGCGCAGCGCAGCGTTGCGATCGCGCCAGAATCACCGGCCACTCCGCGCCGTCCGCGAGTGCCGATGCGCGCGACAGCGCGACACCGGTCCGCGCCATCGTGCCAGATGTGCAGATCGTGGACGCCGGTGATGCCGGGAACGCGCTAGCAACTCGCGGCCGATCGTCGTCGTAGTCGAGGTGCGCCGGCACGCCCTCCATCAGCACGCCGGTCGACTGCGTCAAGCAGTCGCCACGTCGAGCGCAGGATCAGCAGCGCCACGACGATCGACAGGATCGGATCGATGGGCGTCCAACCGGTCGCGAGGATGACCGCCGCCGGCAACGATCGCCGCGACCGACCCGAGAACGTCCGACAGCACATGCAGCAGCGCGCCGCGCGCGTATCGAGCGATCCGCCGGCGCGCGACAGGATCCATGCCAGCCACGAGGTTTGCGATCAGCCCGGCGATCGCGATCGTCGAGCAGCGGGCCGCCGGCGACCGGCGCGGGCACGAGCAGCCGGCGCACCGCTTCGACGGTGATGAACACGACCAGCGCGAGCAGTCGCCAGCGCGTTGACGAAGGCCGCCAGCACTTCGGCGCGCGCCATAGCCGTAGCGATCGCGCGGCGCGACGGCGGCCGGCGCGCGATCGCAGTCGGCGAACAGCGCGAGTCCGAGCGCCGCCGCATCGGTCGCCATGTGACCGGCGTCCGACAGGAGCGCGAGCGAGCCGGACAAACAGCCGCCCACCGCCTCGACCGCCGCCATGCCGACCGTGATCGACGAGCGCCCAAGAGCGCGCAGTGCGGGCGCCGGGCGCAGCGGGCGACCGCGCGTGGTCGCTGTCCGGCTGTCATGCGCGTGCTTGCGCGACGGCGCATGGCCAAGGCCGGCATGCGAGTGGCGGGATTTCATCGGCGTCTCATTGTCGCCGATTGTCGTCCGCTGGTGGCGCCGTGTCAGTTACATTTGCTTGAAGCGATGGGCGAACGCGCGCGACACCGCGACGGTTTCCGGCCGCGTCTTGAGCGTCAGCGACAGCCGGCCGGTCAAATCGCGGTGCGTCGCAGCGACGTGCGCCAGATTGACGATCGTGCCGCGATGCACCTGCCAGAAACGCGCCGGATCGAGTCCGGTCGGCGAGCTCTGCGGAGCGGTGTGCGGATCAACGCTTCGCCGTCATGCGTGAACACGCTCGTGTACTTGTCGTTGGCCTGAAAGTAGCAGACGTCGTCGACGGCGATCAGCCGCACCTGCGGCCCGACCGAAGCGCGTATCCACGCGAGCCGTTCGCCGGCGCCTGCCGCCCCGAGCTCCGGCGCGAGTCGCGCGAGGATCGCCAGCGCCGACCTGAGATCCGGCGCGGGCTGCTGGTTGCCGATGCGGCGTTTCAGTCGCGCGACGGTCTGCGCCGAGACGCTCGTCGCTGACCGGCTTCAGCAGGTAGTCGGCCGCCGCACGCTCGAACGCCGTCCATGGCGTACTGATCGAACGCGGTCACGAACACGACATGCACGTGCGGCGCCGGCGCCGTGCGCGACCTCGAGCCCGGTCAGGCCGGGCATGCGGATGTCGAGGAACGCGATGTCCGGCGATCTTCCGCTGCGAGCAGCGCCTGCGCCTCAGGGCCGTTGGCTGGCGACGCCGGCGATCACGAGATCCGGCCACAGCACCGCGAGACGGCCTCGCAAATACTCGGCGAGCCGCGGCTCGTCGTCGGCGATGATCGCCGTGATCTTGCGTTCGGCGTTCATTCGCCGGACGCAAGGAGTGGCACGCCGCCGAGCCCGACCTTCGCTTCTGCCGAGCGGCGCGTCTATCGGCAACGCGATCGTCACGCGCACCCTCCGGCGACA
>ERZ1370068.6250-contig-5245_pt1 | contig 44521 bp, 58 predicted proteins | sample MGYA00561227_ERZ1370068 | MGnify/ENA primary metagenome ERZ1370068 (study PRJEB38410, sample SAMEA6850437) | metagenome | study: Metagenomic assessment of the ecological functions of the soil: analysis of the soil microbiota associated with the...
AGTCACTTCGTTCAGTTACGTATTGCTGAAATCGTTCACACGAAGGCAGCCATAGTTTTCTGGTCCGCACGTATCCAGTTCCACCTTCGGCGACTTGCGGGACCAGCGCAAGGAAGTCTTCATCGGCCTGCGCAACGCACAAGGCGCGACCGCGGTCGCTCCGTACGCGGTGCGAGCCAGAGCGCATGCTCCGGTGGCGATGCCGATCGCGTGGTCGGAATTGGCCAGCGATGTCCGTTTCGATCACTTCAATATCGGAAGCGCCGCTGGCATAAGTCGGCGCACCGATCCATGGGCGGACTTCAGCGGCACGCGCCAAGTCATTACCGCGGCGATGCGCAAGCGGCTCTTGGCTGAGTCGATCGTGCTCTGGCGATCGCGACCCCGGTCACGGCTCCAGCGGCGTTCACGGCAGCGCGCGGCCGGCGGGGCGACGAGGCGCGAACGGCGACGCCGCCAAGCAGGGCTGCGGCCGCGGCGAATCACGCCGCGCTGGGTGACGACGCGCCCGTTCGCGGCGCTTACCGAGCCGCGCCGTGCGATCCGAGCCCCAACGCGGCAGCGCCCGCTTTAAACGGCTGGCGGCGTCCAGCGGCGTTCTTGCGCGTGACATAGAGCGCGGGTCTCCTCCCAGTCGCGCCGAATCTGCTCGCGGCGACGCTCAGTCTGCGCTCGCGACTGCCTCGACGGGTCAACCCTGACCGTTCGCTCGTCATCAAGCTTCTCCCGCGGTGCGGCGTCGCGGCAGAAGTTGCCGCAGCGTCGCCGCAAACAAAACCTCGCGTTCTTTGCTTGCGCATCCACAACGCGAGGGCCAGCGCCTGCAATCACATTGAGGAATGCCGCGATCGCGACGCCCCCAAACCCATGGGACGCGCCTGCCGAGGTCGCCCATACGATCGCTCCGGCGACAGGGCAAACCACGCGCTCACCCAGAGAGTCGGTCCGCGATGGCGGCTCCACCAGTCTGGCAGAAATAAAGCTCCGGCGCGCTTCGCTGAGCGCCGCGAGCTCGAGGTGATCGCGGGCGGGGATCGCGGAGAGCGTCGCTGCTGGCGCTCAGCGCCGTCAACGTCGGTGCTTCGGGGATCTCCATTTGCGGCATCTCGAGAGTCACGGCGCTCCGGTGGGCCTGGGATTCGCTGCGAAGCATGACCACGGCAACGGCGCGCGCACATCGGTCGATTCGACGCAATTGGTGCAGGAGGAGCCGACATCAGGATTCAGGCCGGGCGCCGATCGTGCTGACGACGCGCCGCGCGCGCATTCGAGCGGGCACCATGGATCTCGTCGTAGCCGGACGGCCGAAAGCGCAACGCCGCGCGAGGCGATTTCTGGACCCGGCTCGTGAGCGGGTCGCGTGCTCGCGGGTTGCGCTTCACGCTCAAGTGCTGAAGGCCTTCCGCGCCAATCAGGGACTGCTGCTGGCGGGCGGTGGTGGCGTACTACACGCTGCTGTCGATGATTCCGCTGCTGATCCTGATGCTGATCGCGCTGTCGAATTTCATCGACGAGGCGCCGGCTGTTCGCGGCGCTGTCCGAGTACCTGCAGTTCGTCGTTCCCGGCCAAGGCCGATGCCGTCGTCAGCGAGCTGCGCGCATTTCTTCGCCATCGCAGATGAAGTCGGCGGCGCTCTGCTGGTCGATGATGATCTTCTGTTCAGCGCGCTTGCCTTCACGGTGCTGGAAAACGCGATGTCGGTGATTTTCATCCATCGCGTCGCGGTGCGGCGGCGGCGATTTCATCGTGTCGGCGCTGCTGCCGTATCTGTTCATTCTCTTTCTCGGCGCTCGGCCTGGTCGTGGTCACCATCGTCTCGGGCAAGCTCGCGCGTCCTGGCAACGCGCGACATCACGGTGTTCGGCGTGCCGCGTTCGCTCGACGGATCTGTCCGGCTATCTGCTGTATCTGCTCGGCGTCATCGGCGAAATCCTGATGCTCACGGCGATCTATCTGGTGATGCCGGTCGGCCGCCTTTCGTTCCGGCACGCGCTGATCGGCGGCATCGAGCGCCGGGATTGCTCTGGGAGATCACGCGCCATGTCCTCGTCTGGTATTACGGGACGATTTCGCAGGTGCGCGCTCGTCTACGGATCGCTTGGCGACCGGCGATCACGGTGATGCTGAGCGTCGAGATCGCGGCGATCGTGCTGCTGCTAGGAGCGCAGGTCATCGCCGAGTACGAGCGATGCGCCGGTCAGAGTCGCGACTCGGCGCCGCGGCCCCATGAAGCCTCCGCGCGTCGCGTCAGAGGGCAAAGCGCCGTAGCGCATCAACGCCGAATCGTAGAATCGCGCCGATTGTCTCCCTCGGGATCGCCGTCATCGGGAGTCCCGACACCGGATCGGAGTGCGTACCGTAGAGGCGGCGTTCCCGTTCGGCCTCCTCGGCGGTGAAGAGGTTTCGCGGTCCCGTCCCAGCCGCGCCACCCGCGCACCACGCCAGCGCAGCACCCGCTCGTCGAGATCGATCGCGCCTTGCCGGCGCAGTATTTCGGCGGCGCGATCCGCCCGCGACTTCATCGACGCCGGATCGAAACGCGATAGCACCACCGCGGCAGCGCACCGATTCGGCAAAGTAGTCGCATGTTCCTGCGAGACGCCCTCGTGGGTCAGGGCGCCGATTACCTGCCCGCGACCGCACCGGCACCTACCCCCGTCAGCATTGCGATCAGGGGTCCGATAGCGACGACGGGTCCGAGTCGCGGGATCGCGAGACCATCAAGCTTGCGGTGAGTCCTGCGGCACCCCCAGCATTCCGCCCGCGACGGCGCGCGGTTTCCGGTGTCCGGCTCTTCGTCGATCGCGAGAATCCGGCCGTCCGGCGTGTAATCGCCGAGGAATGTTGCTGGCGACGCAAGCTGATCGTCCTGCTGCGCGAAGCCCGTCGTCGATCAATGCTTGGGCGGCGCGGTGAGCCGCACGGCTGCCGTCGAACAGAGCCAACGATGGTCCTTACCATGAAGCGCTCCCTGAGGTTGGGTATGGATGGGCGCTTCCTGCGGCAGCAGCGGCAAAACGCCGGCCGGCCGCGCGGCACCTCCATTACGAAGTCAGTACGGTTCGGGCTCCCGCAGCGTCGATCCGCTCGAGGTGCGTGAATCCGCCAACGGCGAGATCATCGTCGTCCCAGTAGGGCCTGACGTCATAGTACCTTGTGCAACTGTGGTCGCCCAGCTCGTGTCGGCCATCGAGGGCCAGTGGTCCTTGTCGACAGATCGGCGCGCGTTTCGAGTCGCTCCTTGGCAATGTTCAGCACGAACCGCTTTCTCGTCGGCGTCCAGCGTAGCGCCGACCATGGGATCGCGAACAGCTTGTTGCCCATGCCGAGGGAATCCGCCGAACGACAGCACCGCGTAAGCCGATGCGGCCGCCTGGTCGACGTCGAGCATGATCGCCTTCGACCTCGCCGAGATCCTCGCCGGCCGCGTTGACGAGCCGAATCGCCTATCAGCGTGTCCGCATCCATGACTGTCCGGGACCCGGGCCGTCCGACATCGGCTGCGGTTCGGCGCCGATGATCGACGCGCCGCCGGGCGCTTGGCAACGCGCTGTCGCGGAAGAATTGCTTGTGCGTGTAGCCATGGAAACCTCCTGAAATAAAGCCTGCTGTACTCAGATGATGGCGACCCGCCGTCGGCGCTCTTGTGCCGAGGCGCGATTGCCGAGAGGGATGCCTTACCGCCGCGGAGTCGATGTGCCGTCTTCAGTGACTTGCGTCTCCATCGCACTCGTTCCGCCCGCGACGCTTTGCAATGATCCGGCGCGATGGCGAGTCCAGAGGCGTGTCGGCGGCGTCCTATTTCGCGCTAGGAGACAGCCGTACTTTGCTATGGTCGTTATCCCTACACGACATGCAGGCGGCTGTCGGTACGGTCCTACACTGGGATCGGGAACCGGGCCGATAGGCAGCCCTCAGGTGACAGTGCATAGTCGACGCGTGGCATGGATCACTGACTCCGTGTGGCGCATGGGCCCAGCCGCTGTTTGGGTAACGGTGGTTCGCTAACGCGTTTTCCGCCATGAGGAACAACAACATGTCTATCGGAACGATCCTCCTCATCATCCTGATCCTTGCTCCTGGTCGGCGCGCTGCCGACTTGGCCCTATAGCAGCGGGTGGGGCTACTACCCCAGCGGGATCGCCGGCCTGCGTTGTCGTCGTTCTGATCGTCCTGCTGTTGATGGGCCGCTTGTAGCGCGGAGCGAGGGGCGCCGCCGCGGCTTGCGCGGCGCAGCTGCGGCCTGTAGCGCTGACCGATATGGGCGACGCGGAGGGGTCGGCCGCACGCGTGCCGAAGACCATTTCGGTGAGCCACGCTGACGAGCAGCGATCGTGTAAACGCGCGCTGGCAGCGCATCGCCCGTCAGCGCGTGATCAGCGCCGCGTAATGCACGCGATACGTCAGCGAGCGTGCGCTGATGCAGGCTTCGCGATAGTTGACGACGACCTGGTGCGGGACGACCGTATCCTGCTCGGACTCGACGACCAGCACGTCGCCGGTGAACGCCGTGCAGGACTCGCAGCGCACGGCTTTCGTCAGGGCGCACTGCTTGACGCCGATACAGCTCGAGCTTTTGCTCGCCCATCGAGGCGATGCTTCGGCAGCGTCCACTCCGAGTCCTTGTAAAGGCGCGGGCGCGCGAGCGCAAGCCATTTCACCGGCCGCAGAGCGGTCGAGCAGCGCGGCCAGGTAGCCGCCATAGCTGCTTCCGACGACGGCGATCGAATCCCGCGTCGACGTTGTGCTGGGCAGCGAGGAAATCGTAGGCGACCAGGATCGTCGCGCAGACCCTTCCTTGCGCGTAGACCGGTCTCGTAGCGGGCCTTGCGTCTGCGCAGTGCCGCGCAGATCGAACGTGAGGCAAACGCAGCCGAGGGCTGACAGCTCGCGCGCCCGGTCGAGATACTGCCGCTGGTCGCCGCCCCATCCATGAACGAACAGCACGCCGGGGATCAGCGATCCCCGGCATGATCAGTGTGCCGAGGATGTGCTCGTCTCTCGACGCTGCAGATAGACCGGCTCATCGCGCGTCGGCATAGGGCTCGGACAACAGCGAACTTTCGTGAAGGCGCGCCCACGCCGCGGGTCGACGCCGCGAAAATACACCGTTGCGCCGGCCGGCTGGCGCGACCGCATCGCCGTAGACTTCGCGCGTTACCGCACGCACGCTGTGCAGCGCTCTCGTCGGCACGAAACAGCCTCCAGCGCGGCGATCTCCGCGCCGGTGGCGCGCCCGCCGCCACGATTGCTCGAGCACGCCTGAGCGGCGGCGGCCCTGCGCCATCGACGCCCTGGCGCGACGTCGTAGTTGCGCCGCGACGCGAAGAACCCGGGAAGCAGCCGGTCGGCAGCGTCATCGTAGACACGCGCCTGCGCGATCGCGAGGCGCACGTCCTTGGGAAGATCGAGTGCGAGCAGTGCATTGAGGCCGCCTCGCACCACGCGAAGCTCGGAGCCGCCATAGACGTCCGACGCCGTGATTGTTCGTCGTGGTTTGCTGCGTGCCGCAATACGCTGCGGTCACGCTCTGATGCCTGGACGCAGCCGACGCTGTTCGTGATCGACGTCGGCGATGTTCTCCTCGATCACGACACCGAATCGGCGAACGTCGCCACTCGGAGAGGGTGTCCAGAATCTTCGCCAACGACACGACATTCGTCGGCGGTGTCCATTGGCCGACTGCCGGCGATGCCCGAGGCGAGCTTCACGCGCACCGGGTCAGCGCTCCAGCAGCAGACGTGCCGGCGCGAAGCGCATCCGCCTTCGAAGGCGCTGTAGCCCGGCCAGCACCGAGGCTCGGCGACGAGCCGCGGAAATTCGGCGGACCAACCCTCGGGTGCGAACGCGTTCGGCCTCGATGAGCGGATGCGTGATCGTCTTCGTCGCAACGATAGGTGGCCGGAACCACGCCGCCGAACAGATCTGTCCGCGGTGACGGATGCCGAGGTTCGCGGCGAGGCCGCTCGTCAGCGTGTCGCTCGGCACGAAATACGTGCGCCGCGCCGCGTGGCTGCGTCGGATCGTGGTCGCCGCCGAAATCGAAACCCATGAGCCGGGCCAAACGACGGAGCAATCTCAACGCGCGTGAGACCTTCGTGCCCGCTCGGGCACTGCGCGCCAGCTAACGTCGAATGTAACGAGCGCGCGGCGCGCCGGCTCGACCGCGTTTGCGGTGGGGGCGGGTCGACGACCTCCGAGCGTTCTCTGGCCGGACACGCGCACGCGTCCGCAGCGCGTCACTCATGAGCGGATCATCCGCTGCGGTCGGACGTGTGCGCGGCATGCGACACCGCAAGCGCTGACGGCGGTCGCACGTCATTCGATATCGCCTGTCGTGCCTGAGCAGCAGCGTCTCGCAGAGCCGTCGCACAGTCGCCGTCCGCGGCCCGTACGGCGTCCTCCCAGGCGTCGTCATCGTCGATTAGCGATGCCTCTGCTCTGGCGTTGAGCGCGGCAAGCTCCTCTTCGCCGATCCGGGGTCATGGGGACGATTAGCATGGTTTTCCTCCATTCCGCTTGATGGCACGTTGCGCCGCCACTATCGCCGGCGTCGTGCATGTGCCTGCAGAGGGGACCGTCCGATCGCGCTGTAGGCCAGAATCCGCGGCGGCGGGCAAATGTAGGAATTCGCCTACAGATAAATCAGCGCTCGGGAACGCTCAACGCACATTGAGCGGCGACTTGATTTGCTTTATTTTCGATAGACGACGGACGACCGCCGACCGCGACATGCGCGAAAGTCGGGGCGAATCCGTCGAGCGACCTCGTCGGGAGAACGAGTGTCGGCCCCTTCGAAAATCGCTTCGAACAGGCCGCAACGCTTCTGGGAGACATAGTTCATGCAAGTCGTTGAACGCTCCATCGTCCCCATGGACGAGCTGACGCTCATTCTCGGCGCGCTGAATGCGCTGAAGCGAGGCGACGCGGCCGTGCGCCTGCCGCTGGAATGGCCGGGAGTCGCCGGGCCGCGTATCCGGAAGTCTTCAACGAAGTCGTCGACCGCAACGAGCGGATGGCCCATGAGCTCGAACGGCTCTCGAGCCGGATGGTCGGCAAGGAAGGGAAGCTCGGCAAGCGCGGGACGCTCGGGGACGTGACGGGCTTCTGGCGCGATTCGATCGATGCGGTCAACCAGCTGATCGACGACCTCGTGCATCCGACCAGCGAGACCGCGCGCGTGATCGGCGCGGTCGCGCAGGGCGACCTGTCGCAGACCATGGCGCTCGAAGTCGACGGCGAGCCGCTGCAGGGAGAATTCCTGCGCACGGCGAAGACGGTGAACAAGATGGTCGACCAGCTCGGATCGTTCGCCGCCGAGGTCACGCGCGTGGCGCGCGAGGTCGGCACCGAGGGCAAGCTCGGCGGCCAGGCGAAGGTGAAGGGCGTGGCCGGCACGTGGAAGGACCTGACCGACAGCGTGAACTCGATGGCGGGCAACCTGACCGCGCAGGTGCGCAACATCGCCGACGTGACGACCGCGGTCGCGACGGGCGACCTGTCGAAGAAGATCGCCGTCGACGTCAAGGGCGAGTTTCTCGAGCTCAAGAACACGATCAACACGATGGTCGACCAGCTGCGCTCGTTCGCCTCGGAGGTGACGCGCGTGGCGCGCGAGGTCGGCACCGAGGGCAAGCTCGGCGGCCAGGCGCGAGGTCGAAGGCGTGTCGGGCACGTGGAAGGACCTGACCGACAGCGTGAACTTCATGGCCGGCAACCTGACCGGCCAGGTGCGCAACATCGCCGACGTGACCACGGCGGTCGCCAATGGCGACCTGTCGAAGAAGATCACGGTCGACGTCAAGGGCGAGATCCTCGAGCTCAAGAACACGATCAACACGATGGTCGACCAGCTGAGCGTCGTTCGCTTCGGAAGTGACGCGCGTGGCGCGCGAGGTCGGCACCGAAGGGCAAGCCTCGGCGGCCAGGCGCACGTGCAGGGCGTCGGCGGGCACGTGGAAGGACTTGACCGACAGCGTGAACTCGATGGCGAGCAACCTGACCGGCGCAGGTGCGCAACATCGCCGGACGTGACGATCGCGGTCGCCAGCGGCGACCTCTCGAAGAAGATCACGGTCGACGTCAAGCGGCGAGATCCTCGAGCTCAAGGAACACGATCAACACGATGGTCGATCAGCTCCGCTCGTTCGCGTCGGAGGTGACGCGCGTCGCGCGCGAGGTCGGGCACCGACGGCAAGCTCGGCGGCCAGGCCGACGTGCCGGGCGTGGCCGGCACGTGGAAGGACTTGACCGACAGCGTCAACTCGATGGCCGAGCAACCTGACCGGCGCAGGTGCGCAACATCGCCGACGTGACGACGGCGGTGGCGCAGCGGCGACCTTTCGAAGCAAGATCACGGTGAACGTCAAGCGGCGAGATCCTCGAGCTCAAGGACACGATCAACACGATGGTCGACCAGCTGAACGTCGTTCGCCGGCGAAGTGACGCGCGTCGCGCGCGAGGTCGGTACCGAAGGGCAGCTCGGCGGCCAGGCCGACGTGCCGGGCGTCGCGGGCACGTGGAAGGACCTCACCGACAGCGTCAACTTCGATGGCCAGCAACCTGACCGCGCAGGTCCGCAACATCGCCGACGTGACGACCGCGGTCGCCACGCGGCGACCTGTCGAAGAAGATCACCGTCGACGTCAAGCGGCGAGATCCTCGAGCTCAAGGACACGATCAACACGATGGTCGACCAGCTGAACGCTCGTTCGCCGTCCGAGGTGACGCGCGTCGCGCGCGAGGTCGGAACCGAAGGGCAAGCTCGGCGGCCAGGCCGAGGTGCAGGGCGTCGCGGGCACGTGGAAGGACCTGACCGACAGCGTGAACTCGATGGCCGAGCAACCTGACCACGCCAGGTGCGCAACATCGCCGACGTCACGACCGCCGTCGCGACGCGGCGACCTGTCGAAGCAAGATCACGGTCGACGTCAAGGGCGAGATCCTCGAGCTCAAAGTGACACGATCAACACGATGGTCGACCAGCTGAACGCGTTCGCCTCCGAGGTGACGCGCGTGGCGCGCGAGGTCGGAACCGAAGGCAAGCTCGGCGGCCAGGCCGCAGGTCCCGGGCGTTGCCGGGCACGTGGAAGGACCTGACCGACAGCGTCAACTTCATGGCGAGCAACCTGACCGCGCCAGGTGCGCAACATCGCCGAGGTCGACGACAGCGGTCGCGCGCGGCGATCTGTCGCGCAAGATCACCGTCGACGTGAAGGGCGAGATCCTCGAGCTGAAGGACACGATCAACACGATGGTCGACCAGCTCAACGCGTTTCGCCGGCGAGGTCACGCGCGTGGCGCGCGAGGTCGGCACCGAGGGCAAGCTCGGCGGTCAGGCTGACAGTGCCCGGGCGTCGCCGGGCACGTGGAAGGATCTGACCGACAGCGTGAACTTCGATGGCCGGCAACCTGACCGCGCAGGTGCGCAACATCGCCGAGGTGGCGACGGCGATCGCCGGCGGCGACCTGTCGAAGAAGATCACGGTGGACGTCACGCGGCGAGATCCTCGAGCTGAAAGAACACGATCGAACACGATGGTCGATCAGCTCCGCTCGTTCGCGTCGGAGGTGACGCGCGTCGCCGCGCGAGGTCGGCACCGACGGCAAGCTGGGCGGCCAGGCCAACGTGCAACGGCGTCGCCGGAACGTGGAAGGACTTGACCGACAGCGTGAACCTGCATCGCCGCGCAACCTGACGGCCCAGGTGCGCAACATCGCCGACGTGACGACCGCGGTCGCCGACGGCGACCTGTCGCAGCAAGATCACCGTGGACGTGAAGGGCGAGATCCTCGAGCTCGAAGATCACGATCAACACGATGGTCGATCAGCTGAACGCCTTCGCCGCCGAGGTCACGCGTCGCCGCGCGAAGTCGGCACCGAAGGGAAGCTCGGCGAGGCCAGGCGCAAGGTGCCGGGCGTCGCCGGGCACGTGGAAGGACTCTGACCGACAGCGTCAACGTCATGGCCGGCAACCTGACCGAGCCAGGTTCGCGGGATCGTCAAGGTCGTCACCGCGGTCGCGCACCGGCGACCTGCAGCAAAAGCTGACCGTCAACGCCAAGGGCGAGGTCGCGGCGCTCGCCGAGACGATCAACAGCATGACCGGAACGCTCGGCCACCTTCGCCGATCAGGTGACGACCGTCGCGCGGGAAGTCGGCGTCGAAGGCAAGCTCGGCGGGCAGGCCAACGTTCCGGGCGCCGCCGGCACGTGGAAGGATCTGACGGGGAACGTCAACCCGCTGGCCGCCAACCTCACGACGCAGGTGCGCGCCATCGCCGAGGTCGCGACCGCGGTCACCCAAGGCGACCTGACGCGCTCCATCCAGGTCGAAGCTCGCGGCGAGGTCGCCGAGCCTCAAGGACAACCTCAACACGATGATCAGCAATCTGCGGCTCACGACGCGACCAGAACACGGAGCAGGATTGGCTGAAGACCAACCTCGCGCGGTTCACCGGAATGCTGCAGGGCCAGCGCGATCTGGCCACGGTGGGACGGATGTTATCTGTCCGAGCTGACGCTCCTGGTGAACGCGCATCAAGGGGTGCTCTACCGTGTCGAAGGCGCGGAATCGCCCCAGCTTCGCCTGGTCGCCGGGTTCGCCGACAGTGGGACGAACGGGCACCCTCGACGCTCCGGATCGGCGAAGGCCTCATCGGCCAGTGCCGTCGCGGAAAAGCGCCGCATGCTCATCGCCGATCTTCCGGAGGCCACGGTCCCGATCGGCTCCGGGATTGTTCCAGGCGATCCCGCAGAAACGTCATCGTCCTCCCGATCCTGTTCGAAGACGAGGTGAAGGCGGTCATCGAGGCTGGCCTCGCTCGAGCGCGTTCACCGCGTCGCAGCTGGCGTTCCTCGAGCAGCTGACGGCGAGCATCGGCATCGTGCTCAACAGCATCGAGGCCAACGATGCAGACCGAGGAGCTGCTGACGCAGTCGCAGAAGCTCGCCGCCGAGCTGCAGACGCAGCAGCAAGGAGCTGCAGCAGACCAACGACCAGCTCGCGCAAAAGGCCGCGGCGCTCGCGCGAGCAGAACGCCGAGGTCGAGCGAAAGAACCAGGAGATCGAGCAGGCGCGCCGCGCGCTGGAGGAAAAGGCCACGGAGCTGGCGTTGACCTCGAAGTACAAGTCGGAGTTCCTGGCGAACATGTCGCACGAGCTGCGAACCCCGCTTGAACAGCATTCTGATCCTGGGCCAACAGCTGGGGACAACTCCGAGGGCAACCTCACGGCCAAGCAAGTCGAGTTCGCGCAGCACCATCCACGGCGCGGGAACGGACCTGTTGAACCTGATCACCGACATCCTCGATCTCTCGAAGATCGAATCCGGCACGGTGACGGTCGTGGCCGAGGACGTCCTGCTCCAGAACCTCGTGGACGGCGTGGCCCGGCCGTTCCGTCACGAAGCCGAAAACCGGAAGCTCTCGCTGGACGTGGACATCGACCCCGTGCTCGATCCGACGATGGTCACCGATGCCAAGCGCCTGCAGCAAGTGTTGAAGAACCTCCTCTCGAACGCGTTCAAGTTCACCGAGCACGGAGGGGTGCGGCTCCGCGTTTCTCGCCGCGAGCTCGGGGTGGAGCCCCGAGCATCCCGTCTTGAAGCGCGCGGCCACCGTCTTGGCGTTCGAGGTCAGGGACAGCGGTATCGGAATCCCGCAAGACAAGCAGCGGATCATCTTCGAGGCGTTCCAGCAGGCGGACGCGCGGCACGAGCCGGAAATACGGCGGCACGGGATTGGGATTGGCCATCAGCCGCGAGCTGGCGAGCCTGCTGGGAGGTGAGATCCACCTGCGCAGCACGCCGGGCCTGGGCAGCACCTTCACGCTCTACCTGCCGCAGAAGTATCAGGGGCCTCGACCGCCGAAGTCCTCATGGCCGAGCGGGAGGGCGGCGCGAAGCGTCTTGCTCCGGCGTTTCCCGCCGTGCGGGTGAGCGACCGGCCCACCGAGCAGATTCCGGACGATCGGCTCGACATCAAGGAAGGCGACGCCACCCTGCTGGTCGTCGAGGACGACCCGGCTACGCGCGCATCCTGATCGAGCAGGCGCGCGCGAAGGGGTTCAAGGTGCTTCTGGCGATGCGCGGGGGCGACGCGCTCGCTCTCGCCCGGGAGTTCCGGCCGACCGCGATCTCCTTGACGTATTCCTCCCGACATGCTCGGATGGACCGTGCTCAGCCAGCTCAAGCAGGATCCCGGGCTGCGCCACATCCCCGTTCAGGTCGTCACGCTCGATGAAGACCGGCAGCACGGGCTGGCGCGCGGGGCGTTCGCCTTCCTCCTGAAATCGACGACGACCGAGGGGTTGGACGTCGCGTTGACCCGCATCAAGGACTACGCGATCCCCCGCTCACGGAGGCTGCTCGTCGTGGAGGACAACCGTATCGAGCAAACCAGCATCGCGGAGCTTGCTCGGCCACGACGACGTCGAGATCGACATCGTCGGGACGGGGAAGGCCGCCCCGCAGGCGATGCGTGAGCGCTCGTACGACTGCGCGGTTCTGGACCTGCGGCTCCCCGACATGTCGGGGTTCGAGGTGCTCGAGCAGATGCAAGGACGACCCAAAACTCTCCGACCTGCCGGTCGTGGTGTTCACCGGAAAGGAGCTCACGCCGGAGGAGGACGCCAGGCTTCACACGCTGGCGCGGAGCGTCGTGGTCAAGGGGTCGAATCGCCCGAGCGGCTGCTCGACGAGACCGCGTTGTTCCTGCACCGCGTGCTCGCCGATCTTCCCCGAAAAACAGAAGATGCTCGACCGGCTCAACCGCTCGGACGACGACCTGGTCGGAAAGACCGTCCTGGTCGTGGACGACGACATCCGGAACATCTTCGCGTTGAGGGCAGCGTTCTGGAGCGACGCGGGATGGAGGTTCTCACGGCGGGGACCGGTCACGAGGCGATCGCCACGCTCGAAGCGCAGAACGACGTGGCGATCGTTCTGATGGACATCATGATGCCGGAGATGGACGGCTACCAGACGATGCGCGCGATCCGTCAAGAACGCCGGAGCTACCGCCGGCTGCCGATCATCGCCTTGACCGCGAAGGCGATGAAGGGCGACCGCGAGAAATGCCTCGACGCCGGAGCTTCGGACTACCTGGCGCAAGCCGGTCAATACCGAGCAGCTGCTGTCCGCCCTGCGCATGTGGCTTCACCGCTAGCGCAAGAGGGGGTCGATGAACGCCGACGACAAGGTCAACATCCTGCTGGTCGACGATCAGCCCGCGAAGCTGCTCGCTTACCGAGCGATGCTCGACGAGCTGGGAGAAAACCTCATCACCGCGAGCTCCGGACGGGAGGCTCTGGCGCATCTCCTCCGAACCGATGTGACGATCGTCCTGATGGACGTCAGCATGCCGGAGCTGGACGGCTTCCGAGCTCGCCGCGATCATCCGCGGCCACCCGCGCTACCAGAAGACCGCGATCATCTTCGTGTCGGCGGTCCACCTCACCGACCTGACCGGCTGAAGGGGTACGCCTCCGGCGCCGTGGACTATGTCTCGGTGCCGGTCGTCCCCGAGCTGCTCCGCGCCAAGGTCAAGGTCTTCGCGGAGCTGTACCGCAAGACGCGGGAAGCGGAGCGGCTCAACCAGGAGCTCGAGCGGCGCGTCGCGGAGCGGACGGCGGCGCTCGAAGCCTCTACGTCCAAGCAGATCGAGCTGACGGAACAATTGCGCGACGCCGACCGGCGCAAGGACGAGTTCCTGGCCGCCTCGGGCACGAGCTGCGGAACCCTCTGGCTCCCATCGTCAACGCGGCGAGCATCATGCGCCCTGAAGGTCGGCGACGACCCCGACCTGAACTGGTGCCGGGAGGTGATCGAGCGCCAGACGAGACAGCTGACGCGATTGGTCGACGACCTGCTCGACGTGTCGCGGATCACGCGCGGCAAGATCACGCTGCGCTTCGAGCCGGTCGACGTCGCCGCGATCGTCGCCGCCGCCATCGAGACGTGCCGCCCGATGATCGACATGCGGCGCCACGACCTCTCCGTCCGACTACCCGAACAGCCGCCCTCATCGTCCAGGGGGACCCGGCGCGTCTGACGCAGATCTTCGCCAACCTGTTGAGCAACGCCGCGAAGTATCAGCACGAAGAGGCCGCATCGAGCTGACCGTCGAGTCCACGGAGACCGACGCGGTCCTGACGGTCAGCGATCGCGGAATCGGCATCGCGCCGGAGGTGCTCCCGTCGGTCTTCGATCTGTTCTCCCAGGCGAGACGCTCGCAGCACCTCGCCGACGACGGATTGGGTATCGGACTCGCCTTGGTCAAGAACTTGACCGAGCTTCACGGCGGCGTCATCGAGGCGATGAGCGACGGCGTCGGAAAAGGAAGCCGATTCGTCGTTCGCATCCCTCGCCCCCGGCGGAACGGATTCCGCCCGGTCCAAAACCGAAGCGGCGGCCGCCGGATTCAGCGGCCCCCCGTCGCATCCTCGTGGTGGACGACAACCGCGACGCCGCCAGCAGCCTGGCGAAGCTGTTGCGCCTGGGCGGCCACGACGTGACCGTGGCGCACGACGGGCCGCGAGCCCTGGAGCTTGCGGCTGCCGAGAAACCCGAGGTCGTATTCCTGGACCTCGGATGCCCGAGATGGACGGCTACGAGACTTGCCGCCGGGCGGCGCGCGCTGGGCTTTGTCGGACGCACGGATCATCGCGATGACCGGCTACGGTCAGCCGAAAGACCGCGAGCGCTCGAAAGCCGCGGGGTTCGACGGACACTCCGTCAAGCCGGTGGGGATCGGCGAGCTCCGTGAGGTTGCTCGCCGATGAAGCGACGCGGAGGGTGGGATGACGACCAACGACAGGAACTCGACGGGTATCGAGGGACTGGACACGATCCTCGACGGAGGTTTTTCCAAGAACAGGTTGTTCCTCATCGAGGGGATGCCGGGATCGGGGAAGACCACGCTGGCGATGCAGTTCCTCCTGGACGGCATCTCCCGGGGGAAACGGCCCTCCACATCACGATGTCCGAGACCGAGGAAGAGCTTCACGCGGCGGCCTCGGCGCACGGATGGACGCTCGACGGAATTCACATTCGCGAATTGGTCCCTTCCGTGAGCGGAGCTCGCGCCGGAGAATCAATCCACGATGTTCCACCCGTCGGAGCTGGAGCTCACCGAGCGGACCGAGGCGATCCTCGCCGACGTCGAGCGTCTCCAGCCGGAGCGCGTCGTGTTCGACTCCCTGTCGGAGCTCAGGCTCTCGCCGGAACCCCCTGCGTTTCCGCAGGCAGCTCCTGGCGTTCAAGCGGTTTTCTCGGGCGTCAATGCACGGTGCTGCGTTCTCGATGACCTGACGGTCGCCGACCGCGAGCTTCAAGTCCAGAGCATCGCGCACGGCGTGGTTTCGCTCGAGCAGTTTCGCCCCGGAGTACGGCACCGAGCGCCGCCGATTGCGGGTGCTCGCGTATCGCGGTGCGACCTACCTCGCCGGCTACCAGGATTTTCTCATCCGTCGAAAAGGCGGACTGGTCGTCTTTCCGCGCCTGGTCCCGGTCGCGCACAGCGCTCCGCGGAACACGGAGCGCCTTGAGCAGCGGCGTCAAGTCGCTGGACGAGCTGATGGGCGGTGGGATCGAGCGCGGCACGAGCACGCTCCTCGTCGGCGCCGGGTACCGGGAAGTCGTCGCTCGCGGCGTGCTACGTCGCCGCGGCCGCGGAGCGCGGCCAGCGATCGACGATGTTCATCTTCGACGAGAACAGGCACGTCCTCCTGATCGCGCACGGCGGGTCTGGGATTCGATCTGGCGAGAAGCACGTGGATGCAGGCCTGGTGGATATCCAGAAGGTCGATCCGGCGGAGCTGTCGCCCGGCGAGTTCGCCGATGCCATCCGGCGCGCGGAACGTCGAAGAACGCGGCGATCGTGGTGATCGACAGCCTGAACGGCTATCTCAACGCGATGCCCGGCGAGAACGCACCTCGCCCGTCCACCTCCACGAGATCCTGACTTACCTGGGGCAATGCGGGCGTCGCCACGATCACTGATCGGCGCGCACCAGGGCTTCGTCGGGCCGGACGATGATCACGCCGGTCGATGCCAGCTATCTCGCCGACTGCCGTCGTGCTGCTTGCGCTACTTCGAGGCGAAGGGGAGGTGCGGCAGGCGATCTCGATCGTCAAGAAGCGAGGCGGGCGCACGAGCGGACGATCCGCGAGTTCACGCCTGGACAAGAACGGCATTCATGTGGCTGCGCCGTTGCGCGATTTCCGCGGAGTTCTCACCGGCGTTCCCATTTGACGACGGTAAGCGGCGGACCTGAATTACGCGAGGGTCAACAGTGAGCGAGGCGGTCGGAAACGCGCTCGAGCGCCGGGTTCTCGTGCTCGGCCCCAACGCCAGGGACGAGCAGTTCACGCGCGTGGTGCTCGAGGAGGTCGGGATTCCCTGCGTCCCCTGCAGAGCGGGGATCGCCTCATCCGGGAGCTCGATCGGGGCCGGCGCTGTGATCGTCGCGGAGGAAGCGATTCTCCGGGACGGCTACGAGCCACTGAAAACGCGCTCGATCGACAGCCCCCTGGTCCGATCTTCCGTTGATCTCGTCGTGACGTCCTCCGGCGCAGACTCTCCGGCGGGCGCCGAGGAAGCGGTCGCGGATCTGGGGAACGTCTCGCTTCTCGAGCGGCCGGTCCGCGTGTCGGCTCTGGTGAGCGCTGTGAGGACGGCTCTGCGGGCGAGGTCGCGCCAATATCAGCCCGAGCTCACATGCACGAACGTGAGCGGGCCGCCGAGGCATTGCAGGAGGCCGACCGGCGCAAGAATGAGTTCTCTTGCCGTCTTGCGCATGAGCTGCGGAATCCGCTCGCTCCGATTCGCAACGCGCGTTGAACGTCATGAGATTGGCGGGTCCGGACGCCGCCGCTGCCGCCGGAATGGCCGACATGCTGCGAGCGGCAGGTCGAGCACATGGTGCGGCTCGTCGACGATCTCTTCGAGGTCTCGCGCATCACGCAAGGCGACGAATCGATCTATCCATCGAGCCCACCGGAGCCTGGCCGCCGTCATCCGGCAGGCCGTCGAGACGAGCCACCCCAGATTGACGCGTTGGGCCAGGTCGCTCGAGCTCGACGTTGACGCCGAGCCGCTGTGGGTCGCCGCGGATCCGATCCGCCTCACGCAAGTCTTCGCCAACATCTTGAACAATGCGTCCAAGTTCTCCGAGGACGGCGGCGTGATCCGGTTGACCGGCGACGTCGTCGCGGCGACACGGCGGAAGTTTCGGTCCGGGATTTCGGAGCGGGCATCTCGCAAGAGACGCTCTCGCGCGTCTTTGACATGTTCGGCGCAAGGAACTCGCAACGCGCCGCGGAATATGGGGGCCTCGGGATCGGATTGACCCTGGCGAAGTCGCTCGTCGAATCGCATGGCGGCTGGATCGAGGCCCGGAGCGAGGGCCCCGGCTGCGGGAGCGAGTTTCTCGTGGTGCTTCCCCTCATGATGACGGCCGCCGCCCGAGCGGAAGCAGCGCCGTCTCCGGGCCCGGGCGGTCGCGAGCGGCAACCCCAACGCATCCTGGTCGTCGACGACAACCACGACTCGGCTGACAGCTCCGCCATCTTGCCTCAAGATGCTCGGCGCGGATGTCCATCTCACCTACGACGGCCCGAGCGCCTTGGAGGCGATCGACAGCGCTACCGCCCGGACGTCGTGCTCCTGACATCGGCCTTCCGGGAATGAACGGCCATGAAGTGGCGCGCCGCATCCGGAAGCGACCCGAGCTCGACCACTTGACGCTGATCGCGATCACGGGCTGGGGGCAAGCGGAGGGATCGGGCTCGCTCGCGGGCCGCGGGCTTCCAGCACCATCTGGTCAAGCCCGTCAGATCCTACCGAGCCTGCAAGCCCTGTTGGCGGCGCTCGAGGCCGAGCGGCATACCACGAAGTGGTGAGCCCACCGACGTTCATCCGGTTGTAAGAACTACCGCCCTGCACGCCTCGCCGAGTCTCCTCCATCGCCCGAATTGGCCTCGCCCAAGCGACGAGTCGCCCCATGGCTCGACCTCTGCTGATCGTATGGGGTGCACATCGATCATGAAGAGGAGAGCGACGAATGCCCGTGAAAAACGAAAGTACGGCCCGCTCGCTTCGAAAAGGTCGAAACCGGCGTGATGCATGAATTCAAACGCGGCAAGCTCAAGTCCGGCCGGTCGGGAAAGACCGTCAAGAATCCCAAGCAGGCGGTCGCGATCGGGCTCTCTCAGGCACGGAAGCAGGCGGCAGGTACCCCGCGCTCGGGCGAGCGCGTAGGCGCGAAGACCGGTCGATGAAACGGGAAAGAGCGATCCAGACGCGTGCCTCTCGGCGTCGAAGCGGGAGGGTTGGACGCGCTTCTTCGGGCGATGCCGGAAGCTACCAGGGACGGGCGCTGGTATTCCGCTGCACATCCGTCCGCTCGACGGTGCCGTATTGATGATGCCGGACGACAAGGACCAACGCGTCGCCGAGGACATGGGCGAGGTCTCGTTGAACGAGGTCACCGGAGCGCGATCGACTCGAAGAGAGCTGCGCGAGCGGACCGAAGAGCTGAACGCCGCGAACCGCAGCAAGGCCGAGCTCATCGCCGTCCCTTTCCCACGAGCTGAGGACGCCGCTGAACGCCATCTCCGGGCTGGGCCGAGCTGCGTTGAAGAACCCGGCACTGAGCGAGGACGATCGCCTGAAGGGCGCCGAGATCATCGCCCGGAACGCGAAGGCACAGGCCCAGCTGATCTCCGATTTTCTCGAAGTCCATCGGATCGAGAACGAAAGGCTCGGCTTGAGGGCCACGCCCTCGGCCCCGCCGATCGCCGTGGCCGAAAGAGAGGCTGGAGACGCGCCCGACTCACTCCGCGGGCTGAAGGTGCTGGTCGTGGACGACGATGCCGACGCCCATGAGCCGATTCGGCGGGTTCTGGAGGACTACGGAGCCGAGGTGGTCGCGGTACGGTCCGTAACCGCAGCGTTGGACGCCATTCCCAGCATCGGCCCGACGTGCTCGTGGAGCGACATCAGCATGCCGACGGGACGGGTACGATCTCATCCGCGCGGTACGCGCGCTCCCGCGCCACCGAGGCGGCGCCACTCCCGCTATCGCGCTCACCGGATTCCGGCACGGCCGGCGGAACGGCGGCGCGCGCTGAACGCCGGGTACATGAATCACTTCGCTAAGCCGATCGAGGCGACGGTGCTCGTCGCCGTCGTCTGCTGGGCCCGGCGCCCGGCGCCTGAGAAGCCCCGCGGCTGAGCGCGGTCGCGAAGCGGTGGACTCGGTGTAGTTCCCATTATTTCTCCAGGATCTTCTCGATCTCCTGAAGCGCCCGCGGATCGTCCGACTGCCCGAGCCAGAACAGCGCGCGCCGGATCGTCTCCGTGTCTCGCTTCGAGCGCAGGACCTTCAAGCAGCCAGTCGGTGCCGTCCTTGAGCTGCGACAGCGCGAAGACCGCCTGCTCGCGCACGTGGTCGTCCTGCTTCGGCGTCGAGCCGGCCGACGATCCACTCGCCGGCGCCGTCGGCGTTGGTCTGGGCGAGCCAGAACAGCGCCTGCGCTCTGACCTCGTTGTCGCGATCCGTCGAGCGCGACGCGCTTGATCCTCTCGGAGGCCCCTGGAACGGAGCTTTGGGTCAGCGCGAAGACCGCGTGCTCGCGGATGTCTCCGCTCGAGTCCGAGACGACAGCACGCGCTCGACGAGCCGGTACCCCGCCTTCCCCGGGCGTTTCCCGCCCAGAAGATCGCCTGCTTACGCGCGTCCTCGGCGAGCGAGCGATCGAAGGCCCGCTTCTCGAGCAGGGCATCCGCCCGCGCGTCCGCGTGATAGGCGATCGCGGCGAGGGCGGGCTCTTCGACGTCGTCGTCCGCTCACGTCGGCCTCGAGCAGTCGGCTCAGGGCGGCGAGGCTCGCCCCCGGCTCGACGGGACCGAGCCAAACGAGACGGCGGTTCGGCGCCGTCGACCGGACAGCCTGGCGGAAACGACGCCGCACCCGGCTCGGCCGGCCGGCCTTCGTCTCGACGAGCACGTACAGCTCCGTCGAACCGCTCCGCTTGAACTTCGTCGCTCGTGCCCCACGAGTTGTCGCGGTCCGACAGCGAGCATCCGCGGCGCTTGAAGTTCGTCGGTGAAGCAGCAGACGTCGCGCGCATCGGCGACGGCCTGCACGCTCCACCCGACCCATTCCGCGGTCTTTCCGCGACCGACGCCGTCGAGGGCGGCGGCCGGAGAGACGCCCGCGCGGAGCTCGATGCGCGCGTTCTCGATCGACGCGGGGGCATCGACGGCCCCGGCGGGAAGGCAGAGCATGGCGGCGATGACGAAGGCGATGGTGCTCTTCATGGCTAGTCTCCCAGCACGTCGAGGATCGCGCGCGTCGCGTCCGGATCGTCCATGACCGAAAGCTGCTGCACGAATGACTTTCTTCATCGCCGGATCCTTCTCGGCGCGGAACAGCTCGATCAGCGTCTTCGCGTCGCCCTGGATCATCAGGGCCTCGACGACCTTGCGCTTGTCCTCGGGGTCGGAGAACTCCCGTACATCTGGCGCAGAGCCTGGCCGCGGCGGGGCTGTCGGAAATCCCGAGCCCTTCGATCGCCTTCCTGCGGAGCTGCGGGTCCGAGCTCTCCCGCGCCGCCTTCGCCAGGGTCTCGACGTCCCCGGCGACGCCGAACGCCTCGAGGAGCTTCGCGCGGAGCGCAGGGTCCTTCTCGGTGTTCCAGAGCTGCCGCAGCGAGGGCAGCGAGTCCGATGGCGCCGAGCGCATCGATCGCCTTGGCGCGAATCCGCGGGTCGGGGTCGGACTTCTGGCGATGCCGAGCAGCTCGTCGGGCCGGTCGGCGATGAGGTAGGCCTCGATCACGGCGCTTCCCGCACTTCCGGAGGTGCCGACGTGTCCTCGGCGATCGTCGGCGAGCGTGGCGATGTCCTCGGGTTCTCCCGCGATGCCCGAGCGTCTTGACGGCCTCGCAGCGCAGCGCGATCGGCTGACCTGACTTCGCGGTGCGAAGCAGGATCTCCCTGGCCCGGGGCGAGTCGCTCTGGGAGAGCACGAAGAGGGCGCGCTCCTTGATGCGCTGGGACGAGTTTCCCGCCAGGAGCTTCTCGAGCACGGGCACGGCCTGCTCGGGCTCGACCTGCATCAGCCCGTCCAAGGCGTACAGCTTGAGCTCCTCGTTGTCCGCGTCGGGCGTGCTGCCGCGCTCGCTTGCCGCCGCGGATCTCGAGCTCCAGGGCCTTGCGCGTCGTCGGCCCACGCGCTTTCGGGTAGGTGGACAGAAGCTGCCGCAGCCCCTCGAGCGATTCCTTCTTCGAGCTTCCGTTTCCAATCGGCGTAGGCCTTCCAGTAGAGCGCCGCGTCGGTTTCGTCGCTCGATTCTCCGAGCGAGCTTCCCGAAGATGCGCGAAGCGTCGTCCCATTCCTCGCTGTCCAGGGCGCGCTGCCCGTCGCGGTACGCCTCGCTGCGCCGCTCCGATCCGCTGTCCGAGGTGGCGTAGTGCGGCCCAGCCGACGCCTGAGCCGCCGCCGTTCCCACGAGGAGGAGGACGATGGCAAGCTTCATACGAACACGGCTCATGAGAGCTCCTTCAGGTTGTTGCGCGTGATCCGGACCTTGAAGAGAAGATCTTCGCTTAGCGATCTGCTCCCGTGAGCGGCGGAGATCGAAAGACTGGGGAGCGTCGGCGAGCTGCGTCAGGAAAGGCTCGATCTCCGCGAGAACCGCGGCGACCCGTGCGCTGTCCGGCGTGCTCGGCGGCGCGGCGATACAAGCGATTCGCGCTCAGGAGCGTCTCGGCCCCGGCACGCCCCTCGTCGAGGGACGTGGCGCCGTTGGCGACCTCGAGCAGGAGCCGTTGGGACGAGTCGAGGTGGTCGGCGAGCGCCGCCTGAAGCACGCGGTCGCGTGCGGCGGGAGGAAGCGCCTTCAGATTCTCGACCACCGCGCGCTCGTCGGGGCTTCATGAAGCGACCGTCCTGCCAGGAATCCGCAAAACGCGATGACGAGCGACCGCCGTCCCCAGACCGCGGCCCATCCTAACCACCCGGTGGGAACGGCGAAGCGCCGCGGCGGCCTCGCGAGCGAAGGCGAGACGCGCGCCCACATCCGCGCTTCGAGTCCCGGCCCGAGGCTCGGGAGCCTCGAGGCTGTCGAGGGCGCGAAGCTCGCGCCGCAGACGCCTCGTCGCGGCGGGACAGCTCCGGATCCGCCGCGAGCTCGCGCTCGATCTCGTCCGGCGCCGTCGTGCTCGCCGTAGAAGTGGAGGATCAACTCTTCGTCAGACCGTTTCGCCACGGGATATCTCCATCATGGGACCGAGCACGGCGCGCAGCTTGCGCACGGCCCGAAAGACCGCCTGCTTGGCGGCATTCTCTCCGCCGCCTAAGGACGCGCGCGATCTCGGCGATCGAGCAGCCCTCGAAGTGACGGAGCAGGATCGCGGTGCGCTCCGCTTCCGGCAGATCGGAGATCGCGTCCTGCGCGCGACTCCGCCATCTGGCGCCAGTACGCTTGTCGATGAGGGTCGGCCGAGGTCCGACCGTCAGCGTGGATCTGGCCGTCGAAATCTTCCGGAACGGGTCCCGACCCGCGCTTCGCGCCGCCGTCGCTCCCGCCGGTGGTCGATGGCCGCGTTGATCGTGATCCGGTACAGCCAGGTCGAAAGCTCCGCCTTTTCGTCGAAGCGGTCGAGGGCGCGCCAGGCGTGGAGAAAAGCGTCCTGGACCGCATCCTCGGCCGCCGCGGCGTCGTCCAAGACCCGGAACGCCGCCCGCCAGAGCGGCCTGGAATAGGCCTCCACGATGCCGCGAAACGCCTCGGCGTCTCCGCTTCAGGCGCGGCGCACCCGTTCGAGCTCGGCGGCTTCCATTCACGAAGATTAGACGATGCGCGGGGGGCGGAGGTTATGGAGAAGCGGGCTTTCTCGAACGTGATGACCTTGCCGGGGTAGTCGAAGGTCACGACGTAATGGCGCATGAAACCGTAGCCGATGTTCAGGTCGTGGCCCCAGTCGCTTCCCTTCGACGCGCGATGGCGCCACCATGACCCGAGGGGATTCCACGACGAAGGGACCCAGGGCGATCCGGTCGACGCGAGCGAATTGCACCTTCCGCTGCGTCGCCTGGCTTGCTCAACATGCCGACTGCAATGCCGGCCCCGGAGTCGGGAAGAATCGGGAGGCCGGCGCGCTCGACCAGCTGCTTCATCGCCATGAACCTGCCCGACCCACCGGTATCGAACAGCGCGCGCACGGGCTTCCCATCGAGGTGCACGCCATCCGTGAACGGAGCGCTCCCGCGCGAGGGGAGAAGACCATGGGGAGCGCTGGCGCGAGCGCTCGGCTGGTCGGGCGGCTGCTCGGCGATCGGCGAGCGCGCATAGAAGCGCACGACCTTGGCTGGGTAGTCGATCTGAAGGACGAGATCCCGGAAGAAGGCGGTGCTGGAGCACGCCGTCGTGCGGGCCGATCAACGGCTGGAGCCCTCGGCGGGGAACACCTCGAACGACGCCCGCTTCTTGACCGCGCCCCCGACGGCGAGCGACCCGACCTCCACGCGCGGGTAGTCCCCTCTTGCGCGCCCGTCGGGATGGAGACCGAGTTGCGTTGCCGCCGTCGAGACGAGCGCCAGTGGTCCCCACCCCGTATCGAGGAGCAGGTGAACCGTATCCTTGCCGTTGATCAGGGCCGGGAACGATGATGCCGTTCTGATAGAGCTCGAACGGCACCCTCAGCCAACGGCTTTCCGGGCGGCGGAGTCCGGGGAGAATCGGATGCGGCGAACGCCAAGCCCAAGCTCACGAAACTCGACGCAGCCCAGGGAATCGTTCTGCGCATCGAGTGTTAGTACGAGCGAGCGGGCGTTTGGACGGACTCTTGCGAGGAATGACGGTGAGGGGCATGCTTCCGGGCATGCGTAGCGCGGCGTTGGCTTGCTTCCTGGCTGCCTCTGTCGACGGCGCCTGCAACGGCCGGCGCGATCGACGAGACCCTTCGAGCGACGCTTCTCCAGATGGCGCGGGACGACCAAGAGGCCGATCCGGATCTCGACCGCGGATCCGTCCAGGAAGCTCAACGCGCTCGAGTCGATGCAGGTCGACGAGTGACGCGGCGGAATCACGCGCTCATCCGGAAAGATCGTGCAGGAGCATGGCTGGCCGGGCCGCAGCCTCGTGGGTGACGACGGCTCGGCCGCTGGCCTGGCTCGTCGTCCAGCACATGGACATGGACCTCGAGTTCCAGCGGACGTCTGGCGCTGATGCAAGAGGCGTTTCTCAACGGAGAGGTCCTGCCGCGCAATCTCGCGTACTTGACCGACCGCGTGCTCACGCACGAAGGGAAGCCGCAGATGTACGGAACCCAGGGCTCGGCGTGACGTCGGCGGCGGACGAGGCCCGCATCGACGCGAACCGAGCGGCGCTCGGCCTCGAGCCGTGGCGCGTCGCGGTGGAGAAGCGCAAGAAGGACTACGCGAACGGCTACGGGGAGCTCGCGGCGACCCCGACTACGGCGTCGGAGCGGGTCCCGTAGGCGGCTCTTCCACGATAATGATGGGATCCAGCACGAGCGCCGGGTTCTCGACCGAGATCACGGTGTACTTGTGCCGGCCCGGTCCGTTGGGGCTTCTGCTTTGTCGTCGCCATGTCGTGCGTCAACCGCCGATCGGCGAACGGGCCCATGCCTTCGAACTCGATTGTGAACTTGCTTCGAGTTCGAGCCGGCCCAGTGCACGTCGTCGTCCGATGTCATGACCAGCGTCTCGGGTACGACGCGGATCGCCGCTGCCTCCACGGTGACGGCAACCTGGTGTGACTTCGCGCATCGTCTTCATCGCTGTCCTCCTGTGTCGGACGTGACCGGCTGGGTCTCGGCGGGCTTCGGCTCGACGAGCGTGCTGGAACGCCGCGACGTCCCGCCACTCGTGGAAGATGGGCGAATCCCGCAGCCAGGTGACGGGATAGCCCTCCGCAACGGCTCGCTCGAGCCAGCGCATCGCCGGCTCGCGCTCGTTCAGCTGCCAGTAGGTGAGCGCCGCGCAGTACGCGACGTACGAGTTCGTGCTGTCGGCGGCGAGTCGCGCGCGCAAGGCTCTCCTGCGCGCTGTCCGCCTGCCCGAGCTTGGGGTACACGGTCGCGAGGGTGGCCGGAATCTCGACGTCGAACGCGCGTCCCTCCTTCGCGCGCGCCGCGATCTCGGCGCTCCCGAGCCGCACGGCCTCGCGATAAGCGCCGAGCGGCCTGATCCTTGCGCTCGCGCAGCCAGTAGTAGGCTTCTCCGAGGTTGAACCACGAAATGTAGTCGGCTTCCCCGAACTGGAACGACTGGTTGTAGGCGTCCACCGCCTCGGCGGATCGTCCCTGTGTTGAAGTACGCCGTGCCGAGATTGTCGAACGCGGTCTTCGTCGGGCGAAGCGCCACGGAGCGACGAAGCGTCTCGATCGCCCGCGCGTACTCGCCGCGCAGGATCAGCACGCCGCCGAGGCTGGCATACCCGGTCGAGAGTTGCGGCGCTCGCTGGATCATCGCCTCGTACGAGCGCATCGCCTCGTCGTACTGCCCGGCCCGGAACTGCCAGGTCGCGAGCCACCAGCGAGGCGCCCAACAGTGCGGCCGCTTCGCGATCGCCGCGAGGTAGACCTGCTTCTCGCTGTTCGCGATTCCCGAGGCGCGCGTAGCGTGCGGCCGACGAAGTAGTGGAGTGCGGTCGTCGGTGGGTTCGAGCTCCATCACGTGCTCGTAGGCGGCGAGCGCGTCGGCCGGCTTCTTCTGCTCGAAGAGAACGGCACCCAGCGCTCGATACGGCTCGGCGCGCGTGCCGTCGAGACGCACCGCCTGGCGCGCCGAGGCCTCCGCCTTCGCCAGCCACTCCCTTCGGCGCCGAGCTGGTGCAGCTTCAGCTCGGCTGCGGCGAGCTCGGCGCGCGCGACCGCGGCGTCGGGCTCCGGTGCGGCACGCCATCTCGAGGTCGGCGTGCGGCCGTCGTCGCCTGCGCCGACCGTCGTGGCCGTTTTCAGGCGCGCGTGCCCCTGCAGGTAGAAGCGCAGCGTGCCGGCGCCGCGCACGCCGTACGGCGCGCCGCGATCCTCGGCGGGCGGTACGAGCGCCAACATCGTCGTGGCCTCCGCGCTCGATGCGCTCGAGAAAGCGTCAGCGGCTCGGTCGCCGGAGTCTCGATGGTCCGGGTGGCGATCGTTCGCTCGCGCACCGTGTCGTCGAGCGTCAGTCGCGCGCGCAGGACGGTGGGACTCTGCTCGAGCGACGGACAGGAGCGCGATCGTGGCGCCGAGCTCCTTGCGCGCGTCGGCGGCGCTGTGGACGCCCTCCTTGTAGCCCTCGTCGAAGGATACGGTTTGGAATCCGGGCGTGATCGAATGCCGCTGGAGCCGCGAGGGCGAGCAGCTCGGTCAGGCCGAGCGCGAAGCTCGCGAAATCGTCGCTCGCACCGGGCGTGGTGGGCGGCAGGATCGCGAGGTTGCGATCGTGCGGCAGCGACACCGGCGCCCAACGCGTCCACGCGAACACGAGAAGCCGCGGTGGCGGCGACACCCCGAGCACGAGGCCGACGACACGCCGCGGCGGCGACCCTTCGCTACGAGCACGTGGTGGCGCGGTCGCCGGCAAACCCCCGTCCTTGACCCGGATCAGCTCGCCCAGCAGCTCCACCGCGCTGCCGTAGCGCTCGGCCGGGTCCTTGGCGAGCAGCTTCGCGACGACCTGCGACAGCGCGTCGCCTACGGCCGGGTTCCTCTCGTCCACCGGCGTGCGCCGTGGTCGTGAGCGCCATGCCGAGAACGGCCGCGTAGGTGTCGCCGACGAACGGGCGCGCGCCGGTCAGCATCTCGTAGAACACGACGCCCAGTGAGAACAGGTCGGTGCGCTCGTCCATCGGCTTGCCGAGGTGCGCCTCGGGCGCCATGTACGCGGGCGTGCCCGCGACCGGCGGAGCCTGCGTCTGTGTCATCGTCGGCGTCGTCGTGCCCAGTTGCGGCGCATGGATCGCAAGCCCGAAGTCGAGGATCTTGACCGTGCCTTCCGGCGTCACCATCAGGTTCTCGGGCTTGATGTCGCGGTGGATCACGCCGTGCGCATGCGCCGCGGCGAGCGCCTCGGCGCACGGAACGGCCAGCGGCCAGAATTCGCGCGGGCGACAGCGGCCGCGTCATGTGCTCGCGCAGCGTCGTGCCGTCCACGTACTCCATGACCAAAAGCACGTCACCGTCGAGCTCGAGGACGTCGTGAATCGCCGCGATGCGTGAATCGTTCACCTGGCTCAACCGCCGCGCTTCCTTGAGGATCGCGTGCCGGCGCGCGGCAGGGTCGTTGCCGTCGGTGCGCAGCCGCTTGAGCGCGACGCGCCGGTGCAGCACCTCGTCGTGCGCGAGCAGGACCTCGCCCATGCCGCCCGTGCCCAGCGACCGTTCGATGCGATAGCGCTCGAGCAGTATCCGGCCCGGTGTTTCGCGGTGTCGGTGGATCCCGTCGTCGGGAGGCGGCATCGTGACGGCCCCTCACGGTGGCCCAAATCGCTCCGAGGGTGGGGACTCCCGTCGCGGTCTCGGTGCGCGTATCATACCGCACGCGTCCTCCCGACGGAGCGTGCCATGCCGCGGCTCCTGCCCGAAAAGCTGTTGGCCGCTCTCCGTGCGGAAACGCCGGTGCGCGCCGAGCTCCCGGGCGAGCTATCGCGCGAGTCGCGCGGTCGGGTGCGCGTCGCTGCCCTGATCGGGGTGCTGGCCTACGCCGTCTTTCTCGTTTTCGAGCCGGTACGGCTCGCCGGGGCATCCCCGCTCGAGATGACGCTCGGCCTCGCGAACGATCTGGTCGGGCTGGGGCTCGTGCGCCGCCCTCGGGCTGGTCGCGTCGTGGCGCGCCGTACCGGACCGCGCCGTCTTCGCGATCGCGCTCGACGTCGAGGTGATCGTCTGCGTCGTCGTCTCGGTCGCCGCGCCGTGGGCGTCGTTCTTGCGCTCGGGCCACGTGTTCGCGCTGACGTGGGTCGTGCCGGTGATCATCCTGTTCCCGCTCGTCGTGCCGACGCCTCCGCGCACGACGCTCCTCGTGTCGATCCTGTGCGCGCTGACGATGCCGGCGGGTATCGCGTTGCTCGCCGCGCGCGGGCTGATCGCGGTGGCCGCGCGCGACGTGATCGCCGCCGGCGTGTCGGGCGCGGTCGCCGTCGTGATCGCCATGATCGCGGCGCGCACGGTGTACGGCGCGGCGCGCCAGCGGGCGGCGGCCGAGAGCGTCGGCAGCTACGAGCTGCTCGAGCGGCTCGGCCAGGGCGGCATGGGCGAGGTGTGGAGGGCGAGGCACGCGTTTCTCGCGCGTGACGCCGCCGTCAAGCTGATCCTGCCCGGAACAGCTGCAGGGCAAGGACGGAGGCGCGCGAAGAGGTCGTGAAGCGCTTCACGCACGAGGCGCGGGTGACCGCCGGCCTGCGCTCCCGCACACGGTCGAGCTGTTCGACTTCGGCGTCGCCGCCGACGGCCGCCTGTTCTACGCGATGGAGCTGCTGGACGGCCTGAACGCCGAGCATTTCGTGTATCGCTTCGGCGCCGTCGAGCCGCGTCGCGTCGTGCATTGGCTCACCCAGGTGTGCCACTCGCTCGGCGAGGCGCACGCGCACGGGTTCGTCCATCGCGACCTGAAGCCCGCGAACCTGTTCCTGTGCCGCTTCGGTCGCGACGTCGACTTCGTCAAGGTGCTCGACTTCGGCCTCGCGCGTCCGGTGAGCGAACCGGCGGAGCAACGCCTCACGTCGCCCCAGGTGCGACTCGGATCGCCCGGCTGGATGGCGCCCGAGCAGGTGTTCGGCCTGCCCACCGATGCGCGCACCGACGTCGTACGCGATGGGCTGCATCGCGTGGTGGCTGCTCGCGGGCCGGAAGCCGTTCGAGGCGGACTCGTCCGGGCGAGCTCATGCGCCTGCATGCGAGCGTCCCGCCCCGGCACTCGCCGAACAGTGCCCGCAGCCCGTACCGCCGCGGCTCGCGGCGCTGGTCGCAGGCTGCCTCGCGAAGGATCCATCCGACCGTCCCGCCGACGCGGATCGCCTTGCCGCGGCGCTCGACCTGAGCCTCGACGGCGAGCGCTGGACGGCGAGCGAGGCGCAGGACTGGTGGCGAGAGCACCTGCCGGACGCCGTCGCGTTGCAGGCCCACGTGTCGCCGCGCCTTTGATTCCCGCCTACCGACCCTGCTCCGCGCTATCCTGTGCGACCTTTCGAGGGAGCCCACCTGATGACGACGATCCGGATGCGAGTGTCTTGCGGGTTTTCGCCGCCGTTCTTGTGCGCGGCTTCGCTCGCTCTCGCGGGTGACGACGATCTCTTCCGCGGACCGGACGGGTTCAAGGGGATCAAGTACCGCTGGGTCGGCCCGGCCGTCGGCGGGAGGGCCACCCGAGTCCAAGGGGTTCCCGGGTCACCCGGCGTCTACTGGCTCGCGACGGCCGCCGGCGGGATCTTCAAATCCACCGACGGCGGCGTGCGGTTCAAGCCCGTGTTCGACGATCAGCCGGTGGCGTCGGTCGGCTCGCTCGCCGTCGCGCCGTCCAATCCGTCGGTCGTCTACGTCGGAACGGGCGAAGCGAACATCCGCGGCAGCGTCAAGCCCGGCGTCGGCATCTTCAAGACCACCGACGGCGGCTCGACGTGGACGCACGTGTTCAAGCAGGAAGGCCAGATCGGGACGATGGCCGTCGATCCACGCAATCCGGATATCGCCTTCGCCGCGGTTCTCGGAAAGGCGTTCGGCCCGAACCCGCAGCGCGGCGTCTACCGGACCAAGGACGGCGGCAAGACCTGGGTGCAAGTCGTGGCGGTCGATGCGAACACCGGCGCGTCCGACGTCGCGATCGACCCGTCGAATCCGAACGTCGTGTTCGCCGGCTTCTGGCAGGCGCGCCGCACGCCCTGGTCGATGACGAGCGGCGGACCGGGAAGCTCGCTGCGGGTCTCGCGCGACGGCGGCGACACCTGGAAGAAGCTGACCGAAGGGCTTCCCGAGGGGAACTGGGGGAAGGTCGGCGTCGCGGTGGCCCCTTCGAATCCCGGATCGCGTGTACGCGCTGATCGAGGCCGAGAAGGGCGGCCTCTTCCGGTCGAACGACGGAGGAAAGTCCTTCACGCTCGCCAACGAGCAGCGCGGCATCCGCCAGCGGCCGTGGTACTACTCGACGATGACGGTCGATCCGTCGAATCCGGACGTGGTGTGGTTCCCGCAAGTTCCGCTCCTGAAAGACCGTCGACGGCGGCAAGACGATCACGAAGGTGACGGGGCTCCAGTCACGGCGACAACCACGACGCATGGATCGACCCGAAGGATCCGCGCAGGATCGCGGTCGCCAGCGACGGCGGCGTGGACATCTCGATCAACGGCGGCGCGTCGTGGTTCGCACCGGACCTTCCGATCGGACAGTGCTACCGCCTCGACGTGGACGCGCAGCGGTTCCCGTACCGCGTCTCCTGCGCGCAGCAGGATCTTGGAACGGCCTCGGCCCGAGCGCGACAGCCTGAGCTCCGCCGGGATCACGCTGGGCGATTGGGAGAGCGTCGGCGGCGGCGAGGCGGGCCACACCGCTTCGGACCCGTCCGACCCCGACATCGTGTGGGCCGGCGAGTACATGGGGATCATCACGCGATGGAACCGCCGCACCGGCGTGTCGCGCAACGTGTCGATCGCCCCCGACGATTTTTCCGGGCACGGCCCGATCGACGCCCGCTACCGCTTCCAGTGGACCGCGCCGATCCTGGTCTCTCTCGCATGATTCGAAGACCGTCTACCACGCCGCCAACGTCGTCTTCCGCACGACCGACGACGGGCAGACGTGGACCGCGATCAGCCCCGACCTGACCCGGAACGACAAGACGCAAGCAGGCGTGGTCGGGGGGCCGATCACGGGCGACAACACCGGTGTCGAGTGGTACGGAACGGTCTTCGCGCTCGCGGAGTCCTCAAAGCGCAAGGGGCTGCTCTGGGCCGGCACCGACGACGGCAGGGTCCACGTCACGCGCGACGGCGGGAGAACTGGACCGACGTCACCGGGAACCTGCCGGGGCTTCCCGAGTGGGCGACCGTTCAGACGATCGAGCCGTCGTCGTGGGACGAAGGCACCGCGTACCTCGTCGCGCACGCCTACCGGCTCGACGACCCGAAACCGTATCTCTACAAGACCGCGGACTACGGCAAGACCTGGAAGAGCCTGGCGAAGGGGCTCGACCCCGGCGTGTTCCTCCACTGCGTCCGCGAGGATCCCGCGCGGAAGGGCACGCTCTACGTCGGGACCGATCGCGGGGTCGCGTTCTCGCGCGACGACGGCGCGACATGGCAGCCGCTGATGCTGAACCTGCCGACGGTGCCGGTCGAAGATCTCCGCGTCAAGAATGGAGACCTGGTGGTCGCGACCCACGGCCGATCGATCTGCATCCTCGACGACCTGACGTCGGTGCGGGAGATGACGCCGGCAATCGCGGGGCAGCCGCTGCACGCGTTCGCGCCCCGGCCGGCCATTCGTTGGCAGTATCGCGAGGAGTTCCACGACAAGGGGCCCGGACAAAACCCGATTCACGGAGCCTCGATCGATTTCTGGGTCAAGAACAAGCCCAAGGGGGAGGTCACCCTCGAGATCAGAGACGCGAGGGCGCGAAGGTGCGCACGCTGTCGAGCAAGAAGCGGGAGCCGGATTTCGCCGAGGACGATCCCGACGCGCCCGACGAAGAGCCGAAGGCCGAGTTGACCGCCGAGGCCGGGATGCTCCGCGCCGCGTGGGACTTGACCGCCGAGCGGCCGGCGCGCGTCAAGGGGACCAAGGCCGAATACGCGTCCGATACCGGCGCGCGGCGTGCCGCCGGGGATGTACACGCTCCGAGCTCAACGTCGACGGAGCCAAGGCGAAAACGACGCTCGAGGTCAAGCCGGACCCGCGCGTCGCGATCCCGACGTCGGCGCTCGAGTCGCAGTACGCCTTCGCCAACCGCGTGTCGAGTGGCGATCGGTCGCCTCGTGGGAACGGTCAACGCGATGCGCTCGGTGCGCGAACAGCTCGCCGCGCGCGTCAAGGCGCTGGCCTCCGATCCGAAATCGGCGTCGTGGATCGCCGATGCGAACAAGGTGCAGGAGAAGACGCTCTCCCTCGAGCGAGAGCTGCACAATCCCGAGGCCCAGGTCGAATACGACATCCTCGCGAAGGGGGACGAAGCTCCTGTCCCGGCTGAACATGGTCTTCGCCAGCGCCCGATACGGAGACGGCGAGCCGACTCAGGGCATGCGCGAGGTCTTCGATCTCCTCACGCATGCGTTCGACGAGGTGGACGCGCGCTGGAAGACGCTCGTGTCCACCGATCTGGCCAAGCTCGACGCCGCAGCAGCCGCGGCGGGAGCCAAGGCGCGGTGATCGTTCCCGCCGATCAGTAAGCGGGTAATAGTCGATCGCGCCCGTATCCCCGTCGAGGATCATGTCGTACGGGAACCAGTAGATGATCTCCTCGCCGTAGTCGTCTGATGTAGGCAGCTAGCCGATCCACATCGTTCCCAGGTACTTCGTCTTGAGCGAGCGCGTAGGGACGCGAGCTGGATCCCGCTCGTCGTGGCCGAGCGCAAGCATCTTCTTTCGTTGGTCTTATATTTCGTGACCGGAACGTCGCCCTTGTCGAGCGTTGTTCACGCGTGACGCCGGCGATCTTGCCGTTCTTCCGTCCACGGACGTCGCGAACTTGCCGATGCAGTGTGGATCTTGTGCTTGCCGTTCTGCTTGATCTTGTCGCCCACCAGGTCCTTGCCCGACATGCTCTTGTGCGTCTTGGCATGCGATGAACCGCCCTGTTCTGCTGCTTGTCCTGCTTGTCCGGCTTGTCCTTGGGTTGGGCGATGACGGAGCCACCGGCCGCAACGAGGCCGACGGCCGTAGACGTGAGGCGGCGAGGCAGAAGTCTGGCGAATCATGGATGCACCTCCGGGTTGTTGTCAATCCTCACGTGGAGATGCTGGGCAGCGAGTCGACAGGCATCGATAGGGTGTAACCTACTCCGCGTCGAAAGCTTTCGAGCGACAGCGCCGACGTCAGCTCGCCGCCGCTCGCGCGTCCACCACGCACCCGAAACGGCGGCGTCCTCGCCGGGCGTCGTGAACCCGTACTCGTACATGACGAGCCGCACGTAGGCGGGGCGGCTTCGCGAGGAGCGCCGGATCGTCGAACAACCGCGCCACGGGCGGAGAGCCTTCGAGGATCCGTCGCATCAGAGCCGCCAACCACGGCTCGAGCCCCACGCGGATTCGAGCGCCGCGAACCACATCTGCCAATCGAGGCGCCGGTTGGGTGCGGCGCGACGAGCGCGGCCTGCGGTTGACGTCCCCCGCCTTGTAGGGAAATGCGACCTCGATGCCAGCTCAAGGCGTCGTCGCTCGTTTCGATCGCTGATCTCCGGCCGCGAGGTCGTCATCGACCGGAACAAGCCGTAGCCGCTGATGCTGCGAAACGGACCGACGATCGACAACAATCGCGAGCCTGCGCCGACGTACGCCCGCGCCGCCGTCGAGGAGCGTACCCGCGACACCGCCGATTCTGCCCGGTGGACGCGTGCGCACCATCTCTCCTCGACGAACGCGAGGGCTGCTCGCGTAGGCCATGAAGGCGACCCGCCAGCCCACCTAAGCCAGGCGCGCGAAACGCCGAGCGCCCGTCCGTTGCGGTTCGATCGCGGCCGGCGTGATCGGCTGACAAGCGCGACGAGAACCGCCCGCGCCACCGACCGGGCACCAGCCGGAGCAGGAATGCGTCGTCGAGCCAGGTCACGCACAAGCACCGCGGTGCAGGAGGTTGAAGAAGCCGTAGTTTCCCGTTCCGGCGATCAGGCGCTACGCAACCCGAGCACGCGCGAGCGCTCCCGCGATGCGAAGCCGTCGCGGGCCGACGACGGAGAAACGGCACGCCCAGCTCGATCGCGAACATCACGGCGACGGAGGCGCGTTGGAAGCCGTGCGGCAGATGATGGGCGTAGTAGCTCGTCCACGTGGGAAGGGGTTGCGTGACGTAGTGGTGGTCGAGTGCGGTCAAGCTCCACCACGTCGGGTCCAGGCAGATCAGCTTCGTGATTCCCGGAGAGGAACATCAGCTTGAACAGCAGCGCGCGCTACGAGCCACAGTCCGGCGCGAGGCACCTTCGGGCATGAGTCGCGGCCTCAGCGTCCATGCCGCCACAAACATCGAGGTCAGCGCGGTCTCGAGAAGCAGGATGTCCCACTGGAACGAGAAGAAAACCTGGCCGACCACGACGAGGCGACAGATAGATCGCCCACAGCAGGGCAAGCACCGGGCCTTCCGCGATTCCCGCCAGCAGGAGCAGCGACAGGAGCGTGCCGGCACCCGCAAGCCCGCATGAAGAAACCCGTCGCTTGCGCCAAGCCAGCACAGCGTCGGAACCCGCCACACGCCGCTCGCCCCGAGCCCCCGAACCGATCGCATCAGGTCCGCGGCGGGCAAGATCCCTTGGCTTCCGATCAAGCCGTCGAGCTGGACCCAGTAGGACACGAAGGCGATCAGGAAGACGACCGCCAGCAGCCGGAGGAACAGCCAGCGCGTCAGCGCGTACGTCGGTGGCGCGAGTTCGCTCAAGTCCCCCGAATCTTACGTCGCGTCACGCGGGGGCGCTGAAGCTTGGGCTCCTCGATGTGAAGCTCGCGCGCATCGAGGCGGAGCGTGAACTCGATCGCGGCAGACGGGCAGCAATCGCCGTCGCCGTGCTTCCAGGCCTTTCCCGATCCCGACATCGAGTGGAGGTCGATCTCGGGATTGATCTTGATGTCGTACCCTTGGGAGCCGCGAGCGGATCTCGGCGACGGTGCGGTCGTCGATCGGCTCGACCGCGCCGTTGACTCCATGTGAAGATCTCTCTCCCGCACTCCGTTGGTTCCCGTCATGCACACCTTGGATTCGATGATCGTCGCCGTGCCGTTCGTCACGACTCGCAGCGGCTCGAGATGGAGGCGCGCCTCGTCCTCCTGGACGGCGTAGAGCCGGTGGACGACGCGGCTGCCGGGCGTGCCCTCGTAGAGGACCTCGGTCAGCACGCGCAGCGGCTCCGCCGATCGGCTGCGTGGCTCGGCCACGCGCTGGCGGGCGCTGGTACAGCGTTCGTCCGTTCCGGCTCCGCGAGCACGCGCCAGACCATCTTGCACTCCGGGGTGGGCGGGCGTGTCCCAGTTCGGGATCGGGCCCCATCGGTGAGACGCACCACTTCTCGGCCTTGTTGAGCGCCACGGGCGCGCCGTTCAGAATCTCGCCCCCGCGCGAAGAGACGCTGGCTCCAACCGAAGATGAGGATCGTGATGGGAAGAATGTTCCGTCTGTTCATGAGAGGCTCCCGTCGGCGTGCGGAGAACCTAGGAGCCTGCAGACGCGTCCGGGCCAGCGGGGCTGAAAAGCTCGACTTTCGAGCCCCGGGTCACTCCCTTATATAGATGATGAAGGGGATACGGGAATTCAAGCTTTTTCGAGGTTAGGATTTGGGAATGAAGGGCTGGTCACTGTCTACATCCTGCGCTGTCGCGACGGCACGCTGTACACCGGCATCGCCGGTCGATCTCGGGAGGCGGGTCGAGCGCACCGGCGCGGCGTCGGCGCAAAGTGACACGCGTAGCCGTCGTCACGTTGACGCTGGCGTATCACGAGCGTCAGCCGGACCGCTCCAGAGCGCTCAGGCGCGAAGCGGCGATACGCAGAGCTCGGCCGCGCGGCCCAGCTTGCGCTCATAGCCCGCTGAGCCTACTGAGCTCTCGCCCCCGTGCGGCTGGCAGCCGGTGGCGCAGGCAACGTACGCGTAACACGAGTTGCTGCACACATGGCCGTCGCTACAGATCACGGGTTGCCATACGTCGAGACAGTAGATGCCCTGGCGCGGGCAGCCGCCGCCGACGCCGCCACCGCCGCTGCCGGGCTTGCCGGCCACGGCCGTACCGGTGCCGACCAAAAGTGAGCGCGCCGAAAGTGAAAACTACCGACCAATCCAGCCAGAACCGCTCCTCGAAACATGCTCTTCATGGGGTCCTCCTTCAGCCGGTCACCAACACAATGGTGCGCGCCCGCGCAGCCCGCGAGGCAGGAGTTGCAGTAGGTTTTTCCGTCGTCGCACGTGACCCCGATGCAGTAGTGCGGACAGATGCCGCATTTCGCCATCGCGGGCGTCGAGGTCGCGGTCAGCAGCGTGAAGCCCCGGCGATGACGGCAAAAACGGACAACGCGATCAGGCAGGCAGCGGATAGCTTCTTCATGAGATTTCCTCCTGCGGCTTAGTGCCGACTCTCGATGCTACCGCCGCCGTTCGCGGCGGACAAGCCGGCTGGGCCCAGGTCGCAGTCGCGGTGCGGTTAGGATTGGGTTCAGGCGCGGCCTGTTACGCTCTTCCTCGTGGCCGCCCGGCCGATCGGGAGCCCCGGACGCCACGATGCCCTCGAGCTCCCGTGGAGAACCGACCATGCGCAAGAAGAGCTTGTTCCTGGGAATCGTCTTCGCGGCCGCCGTGGGGACTGCCGCGCTCCTGACGGCCACGCCCGCTGCGGCCAAGTCCTGCCCGAAAAACTCGCACCTAATCGTCTGTCCGACGTACAGCTTCTGTTGTCCCAACAACGCCTTCTGCGTTTGTTTTCCGTAACCAGCCCGAGGAGGGTTCCCCATGAGGAAATTGTTCGGATCCGTCATTATCGTCGTGATCGCCCTGAGGCGCCCTCGCGGTAGCGATTCCCACCCCGTCACGCTACGCATGCCTGCACTGCGTTCCCATCAGCGACTGCCCGCCGTGCACGCATCTCGGTGGCGGCAGCTGCTTCAGGTGCCCGAGCTGCGTGCCGACTCCTGGGTGTAAGCCCTAGCCTGCAAGGGCGCGGCGCAGCTCGGACACCTGGGATTCCGATGGAACGCCGAACCAGACCGACTTCACCGCGCCCTTGCCGTCGAGGAGCGCGGCGGCGGGGATCGCCGGGAATTTCGACATCACCTCTCCCCGCGGCTCGGCCGAGCCGAAGACGGGAAACCGCTAGATCGGGGATCGGAAGCGTCGCGTCCGACTCAGCGGGTGCTGGAAATCGGTCTGGATGCCGACGACGTGGACGGTGCTCGGCACGCCGTCAGCACAGGAGCCGATTCCAAAGGGAAGCGTGTCGCGGCACGCTCCGCAAGTGGACGAAAACACCAGGAGAAGAGTCTGCCCCTGCCCGTCGAACGCAACGGGGGTCTTGTTCCCCGCGGCGTCCACCACGTCGAACGGGTGGAGCGTGTCGCCGACCTTGAGTCCGCCGGCCGGCGGCGCGTTGGCAGCGCGGCGAGCTCCCGCCGAGCGCTCGGTTCTGCCACGCCAGGAGGAGCGTCAGGACGGCCAGCGCCGCGCAGGCGACGCCGAGAAACAGGGTGAAGCGGTCCTTCGTGTTCGGGTTCGACGTTGTGTCCGACATGACCGCGATCATAACTCGATTACGGCCTGGGAAGGTTGGCGCACCGTCGATCGAAGTTGCAGGTTGGACGAGCTGGACGACCTCTCCGGTGTTTTCGACCTCGAGGATGGTCCCGACGCCGCGAGCGTAGTACTTGCGTGCGAACAATCCGGGCTCGAGCAGCGAGTGAGTTCTTGGTGACGACGCAGGTTTCCGGCGCAGAAGCGCTGCACCAGCTCCCTGGGGACGTTCTCGTCGAGCGCCCGGTTCGTGGCCATAGGAGTAAGTCGTGGACAGGATCTCGGTGACATCCTCGGCGTTGCCCAGCGAGAATTCTTCGAGGTAGACGTCGCCCACGCTGCGGCGCCGCCAGGGCGATGATGCCCGGCTTGTCGCCGTCGCGGCCGGCCTTGAAGGAGCCGTCGATGTTGACGAGCTCCGGCCTCACGGGTTTGTCTCCTCTGAAGGTCTCGAAGTCCTTGACCTCCTCGCCGAAGTACCAGACGCTGCCGTCCTTGGCGCGGAACGTACCAATCGTCGGTGGCCTCGTGGATGAATCCGCCCTCGAAGACCTGATCCCGGAAGACGATGCAGTCGACGCCCGCGATTTTCTTCGTCTCGTTCACGACATCGACGATGTCGACTTGCGTGGCGCTCCGGTACTCCCAATGCTTGCCGACTCCCAACGGGAAATAGGGATTCGGCCTCGACGGACGCATCGGGTTGTCGAAGCGTGCCGGCCTGAAATCGGGATCGTACCGGGCTTCGCCGAGCACGCCGCAGGCGGTGATGCGGGTGTCGTGCTGGTCAAGGCAGAGCTGATCCGATTCGAGCTGGGGAGTCCGCAAGATCGTCGAGGCAGGCGTCTCGAGCACTCTGGTCGGTGACGTTGATGCAGATGGCCTTCCTACGGCGCACCGTCGTCCCGGACGCTCGCCCTGCAGGCATCGAGCAGGGTGTCTGCGGTCTGTGTACAGAATCCGCCGGCTTGGCCTCCGCTGCTGGCGCTGAGCGCGGCACAAGTGAACATGACGAATCCGACGGCCAGCCGTGCGGGATTCCTTCCAGTGGTCATCGCTCCTCCTTTGAATCGCTCGGACGCGACGCTAGAAATGCCTACACCGCGTTAGAGGCCCGAACGGGTTCCGATCCTTCCGGTTACGATATCCGGCATGAGCATCAGGACTCTGAACACCGAAGCCTTCCACGTCTGGACTTCCGATCGGGGCATCGACCGGTCGCCGAAGGAGCGGAGAAGCCGATCGGCTCGCCTTCACGGCCGGCGGTGACGGCAGGACGTTGGGCCTATCCCGGCGCGGCCGTGCGGGTCCCGGAGTTCGTCTCGACGCTGCTCTCGGCGGTCCGGCGCAACGAGCGGTACTGGGTGTACCCGGATCGAGGAGTATGGTCCCCGGGTCGCGATATCGAGTCGGAGCCGCAGGCCCGAGTTTGGATGGCGACAGTGCGCGCGCTCGGCCTTCCGGCCGGGCTCCGCGGCGCCGTCGGCTTCAACTCGACCGACTGGAACGAATTGTTATCGATGCTCTTCCTTCAGGTGACACTCGGACCTCAAGTTCGCATCGACGCGACGGTGATTCCCGAAAACGGAAGCGCGGTGCTGAGATTCGAGCAGAATCGCTCCGTCTGGGGTGCATTCAAAGACCCGGCGAGCTTTCGTGCCGTCGTTGAAGCGATGGAGCGCGCCGGGTATTCTCCCCAATCAGGGTAATCGGGAGCACTCCATCATGGTTCAGTACCTCGAGCTGCTCAGGCACGTCCTCGAACACGGGGATCGCAAAGACGACCGGACGCACACCGGGTACGCTCAGCATTTTCGGCCATCAGCTCCGCTTCGACCTCGCGGCGGGCTTTCCCCTCGTCACCACGAAGAAGATCCATTTCCATTCCGTGGTTCACGAGCTCCTCTGGTTTCTGGCCGGCGACACCAACATTCGCTACCTCAACGAGAACGGCGTCAGGATCTGGGATGAATGGGCCGACGCGACGGGGAGACTTGGGCCCGATCTACGGGGGCAATGGCGATCCTGGCGCGCCAGCGACGGCCGCGCAGATCGACCAGATCTCGAGAGGTCCTGAATTCGATTCGTGACAACCCGAGCTCCAGACGCCACATCGTCCAGCTCCTGGAACGTGGGGGACCTCCCGCAGATGCGGCTTCCTCCGTGCCACGTGCTCTTTCAGTTCTACGTCGGTGAACGGCCGCCTCTCGTGCCACCTGTACCAGCGAAGCGCCGACGTCTTCCTGGGCGTCCCCTTCAACATCGCGTCGCTACGCGTTGCTGACGATGATGGTCGCGCACGTGTGCGACCTCGCACCCGGCCATTTCGTCCACAGCTTCGGCGATGCGCATCTCTATCTCAATCACGTGAGCCAGAGCGGAAACGCAGCTGATGCGGAGCCGCGACCGCTGCCCACGCTCCAGCTCGATCCGGCGGTGCGCTCCTCTTCGATTTCCGGTTTTCCGACGTCACACTCCGGAACTACGATCCTCATCCGGCGATCAAAGCTCCCGTCGCGGTATGACGGCGTTCTGGATCATCGCCGCCGTCTCCGAGCAACAACGTCATCGGTCGGGGGAACAAGCTGCCGTGGCGGATTCCCGAAGATCTCGCCCGGTTCAAAGCCCTGACCCTGGGAAGCACGCTCGTCATGGGCCGCAAGACGTTCGAATCCATCGGCCGGCCGCTGCCCGGCCCGTACGACCGTCGTTCTGACGCGCCGGACCGACTTTCTCGGCTCCCGGCGTGCTCGTCGCGCATTCACGGGAGGCCGTCGTCTCGTTGGCTGAAGGACCGCATGCGTTCATCGCGCGGCGGTGCCGACGTCTACGAGCTGTTCCTGCCGCTGGCGACGAAGCTCTTTCCTCACCCGGGTCCACGCCCGTTTCGACGGGGACACCCGGTTCCCAGAGTTCGACGCCGCGGAGTGGGCGCTCCTGTCGGCCGAGCGCGGCTCTCCCGACGCCGGCAAGCCGTCGTACACCTTCGAGGTCTACGATCGTGTGTCATCATCGACGTCATGACGAATCCTCGATGGAGAGCCGTTTGGGTCTTTGTGGTCGCTTCGCGGCCTTACGGTCCTCGCCGCGGCGCGCGAAGACGAAGATCGTGCAGTCCGAAGGGAACAAGCAGCCGGGGGAGGCACCGCCACGCAAAATTCTGGTCCTGGTGGTCGCCTCCGACCCGAAGGTCCGGGCTGCCTTCGAGGAGGTGATCGCCGGGCGAGCTGTCCCTCCGCGGCGCCACCGCCGGTGGCATCGAAGCGTTTCGTTTCCCGAGCTCCCGAAAGAGCGCGGCCCGTTCGAGGCCAAGCTCGTCGCCGAGGGGATTCGACGCGGTGACGGTCTCACGTCTGGTCGGACGGGAGGACAAGCTCGAGTGGAAGGAAGGACACGAGTCCTACCGGAGCGACTACCAGGGCATGGACTGCTGGGGCGGGTACTGGTACACGTACGAGCAGGTCTTCGTGCCGGGCTACCTCGAGAAAGAAACGACCGTGAGGGCGCGGACCGATCTTTGGCGGACGTCGGGAGCCTCGGGGCGAAAGGGCGGTTGGTGTGGTCCGGAACGAGCCAGACGCTCGACCCGACTACGGCGCCTCAAGCGGCGCGCGAGGTGGGGGCGGCCGTCGCGAAAGCATTAGCGAAGGCCAAGCTTATTTAGCGCCCGATGCCTTCGCGATCTTCTTCGCCTTCTTGGCGCGCTCCGAGGCCGACGGCGGGTACTTCGCGAACCCCTTTGTCGAGGCGCGTCGCGCATCCTGTTCGGGGATCGCTGGGGCCGCCGTAACTGTGATGGATGTACAGCCGCCACGCGAGCGACTTCGATGCCCCGTCAACCAGATCGACGATCAACGACGCGGTCTGCTCCGTGAATTGCACGCTGGCATAGGCCGGGTCGGTCCAGTAGTAGCCCGCGCTCACGCTCGAAGTCCCGGACTTTCCCGGCCGATGTCCCCTGATGGCGCACGAGGACATCGGGAGTCGCGTCCGGGCCGGCTCGGGTGAGACCCGCCTCCCTGAGGCATATGGCGAGCGCCTTTTCGACGCGCTCTCTCATCGTCAGGTCGGCCAGGACGCCGTGGTGTCCCTTGTCGCGGTCGGGAACCCACCCCAGGTCCTGTACTTCTCGAACTCCACGTTCGGGTTGAAATCGACGTCGATCGATCCCGCGCGGACGGAGCCGGCGGCCAGGATTCCGATCGCGAGAGCCAGGACGAGTGGTCGCATCAGGCCTCCTTCACGCTCCGTAGGGTACAAGACGAGTGGAACCGAAACACCGAACCTTTTCCGCGGCGCTCCGTCTCTATCCACCAGTGATGGATCTCGATAACCTCCTCCTGCGCTGCCGCCAAGGGGACGCCGTCGCCTGGGAGGCGCTGGTGCGCCGTTTTCAGCCGCGAATCTACGGCTTTCGCCCTGCACTACATGCGCGACGACGAGGAAGCGCGGGACATCGGCCCAGGAGATCTTCATCAAGATGTACCGCCACCTCGACGACTTTCGCGACGGGCAAGCCTTCATGCCGTGGATGCTGCGATTGGCGCGGAACTGCTGCATCGACCGCATCCGGAGCCGGCAGGCGAGGCCGCAGGAGCCGCCATGCGACGGCCGAGTGCCGTCGAGCGCGCGTCACCGGGACGCCTCTCCCGAAGAATCCCTCCTCGAGGATGCGCGCCGGGTTCTCTTCTACCGCGCCCTGGCCACCCTCACGGCGACCAGCCGCGAGATCGTTCTCCTGAAGGACATCCAGGAAATGCGCATTTCCGAAATCTCGACCCGGCTCGGCCTGCCCTCGGGCACCGTCAAGTCGCGGTCGAATCGCGCCCGATCCGAGCTGGCGAAGGCGGTGCGCTCGCTCGAAGACGGCGGCGGAGGCCGCTCTCATGAACTGCCGTGGAATTCGAAGGCGCGCTCCGATCGCCTCCTGGACGGCACGATCGAAGCGCGACGCGCACGCACGAGCTGTCGGCCACGTGGCGTCGTGCCCGTCGTGCCGAGAGCTGGTGGAGCCGATGGGGGCGTCGCTCGCCCCAGTTCGCCGCCGAGCCTCCCGCGTCCTTTGCTCGCAATGGTCCTGGCGCGGACGTCTCACGAAGTGCGCCGCGCCCGATGGGCCGAGACCTGGCATCAGTGGATGCTGCGCCCGCGGTTCGCGTCGGAGGCGGCCTACGTCGGGGTCGTCCTGTTGAGCCTGTCGTTCGTCACGCTGGACCGAAGCGGCGTCTTGAACGGCCTTCGGTCCGAGGCCGGGATCCTTTCGATCGCGCTACGTCTCTATGGGAGAAGGAGAAGCCATGACCGAGCCTCAGGCCGCAGCACAGTACGTCAGCGTCCCCGCCATGAGCGTCATGGGCGACCCGCGCCGCAAGTCGCCGCTCTTCGCCACGTTCCTCTCCGCGATGCCCGGACTGGGGCAGGTCTGCGTCGGCTACTACCAGCGCGGGTTCATCAACGCCGATCGTCGGTCGGCACGCTCATCGCGCCTCTGAGCTCGAAGCTCGGTCCGCTGACTCCGCTCGGCGGCGCTGTTCCTGGCGTTCTTCTGGCTCTACAACATCGTCGATGCGCGGCCGCCGCGCGCTTCTCTACAACGAAGCGCTGGCACGGCCGGAGCGGCATCGAGCTTCCCGAGGACTTCAAGACGCCCCGCGCTCTGCTGGGCTCGATCCCCGGAGGTCTCGCGATCGCTGGCCGTGGGCGGCGTGCTCTGTCGCACACCCGCTTCGGATTCCCGCTCGATTGGGTGAGCGAGTGGTGGCCCGCCGCCCTGATCCTCTTTCGGGGTCTACCTGGTCGCCCGGTCGGTCATGAGCCGCTCTCCGGCCGACCGGCCAAGCCGTAGCCGGTCGAATCCTCATAGAGATCCAGGAGCGCCATGGCGCTCGCCCCCGGACTACGTCTCGGCCCGTCGCTTCGCATCGCACTTGGCGGTGGCGTCGATCGCCCCTCGCGGCGCATCCGGCTTTGGCCGAGAAGGATAAGGCCAAGCCGCGCCGCGACCTACGCGCTCCTGATCAACGGCGGCGGCTCGCCCGGATGAACTACCTGAGCCATCCCCATCACTTGCAGGACATGGCGGCCGAGCTGCCGGAGCCGCGGAATCCCGCGCCGAGCGGATCGCCGTTTCTCCGCGGATGGCGGAGATTCGAAGAGCCGACCTGGCCGGCCACGCGAGGCCGGAAGCCCGAGCAATCAATGGCTCATCGAGGGGACGAAGGCCGGCTCCGCGCTGACTCCAGCGCCGGATCTCACGAACACCGTGTGGGAAGGGGTCAAGATCAGGCCGCGCCCGCATGCGCGAGCTGCGGCAATGGTTCGCGCGCATGAGCGCCGAGATGCACCCGGGCGACACGCTGTTTCCTGTTCGTGACCGATCACGGGAACAGGGACGCGGACGACCGCTCGACAACGGAACGATCAATCTCTGGAACGAGTCGCTGTCGTTGCTGGAGTTCCGTGCGCTCTCGCGCACCTGCAACCCGGCGTCCGGGTCGTCAACATCATGAGCCAGTGCTTTTCGGGGCGTTCTGCCGACGCGATGACCCCGCTCATACTGGCGTTACCGAGCGGGGACGTTTGCGCGTTCTACTCTCGACCCGCGCGACCGACCGGCGTACGGGTGCTACCCGAAGGGCGCGACCGCGACCGGATGGGGCACAGGTTCCGATTCATCGAAGCCATGGGCCGCCACGGAGCGCTCGACGATGCGCACGACGCGGTGCTGCTCCTCGACACCAGCCCGGACGTGCCAATACGAACGTCCGATCTGTACCTCGAGCGCTTGCTGTCCCGAGAGGCGGAAGCGGGCCGGGAAGCCGTTCGACGATCTCGCTCGACAGAAAAGCTCGCGCTGGCGTCGGAAGGACCGAGCGCACTGGGAGCCGCAGATCCGGCTCATGGACCGGATCGGAGAGGTCTACGGATTCCCGAGCCCGCGAGACGCTTGCGGAGCTGAAGCCAGCGCTCACGCGGCCCTCCAGTCCCTCTCGCGGGAGCTCGAAACGTACGAGGATCGCTGGAAGCTCGTCCTCGACGAGCTTCGAAGGCGAGCACCGGACCAAGCCTGCACAGCAGAACGATCCAGCAATGTACGTAA
>ERZ1370068.4961-contig-4006_pt1 | contig 44518 bp, 48 predicted proteins | sample MGYA00561227_ERZ1370068 | MGnify/ENA primary metagenome ERZ1370068 (study PRJEB38410, sample SAMEA6850437) | metagenome | study: Metagenomic assessment of the ecological functions of the soil: analysis of the soil microbiota associated with the...
GTTATGCTTCGTTCAGTTACGTATTGCTTGTACGGCTTTCCGTCGCGCGACCTGTGGATGGTCGGCGTCACCGGCACGAACGGCAAGACGTCGATGTCGCAGCTGGATCGCGCAGGCGGCTCGACGGCTGCGGCCGGCGCGCGGCGATCGTCGGGCACGCTGGGCAACGGTCTCGTCGGCGCGCTCGCGCCCGCGTCGAACACGACACCCGACGCCTCGCGTGCTGCACGAGACGCTCGCGCAGTTCCGCCGGCGCGGGCGTCGACGCGGTCGCGATGGAGAGTCTCGCTCGCACGGCCTCGACCAGGGCCGCGTCAACGGCGTCGACGTTCGACGTCGCGCTGTTCACCAACCTGACGCGCGACCACCTCGACTACCACGGCACGATGGCGGCGTACGGCCAGGCGAAGGCGAGGCTTTTCGCGTGCGCCGGGCTCGCCGCCGCCGGTCATCAACGCCGACGATCCGTTCGGCCAGAGCCTGATCGACGCGGCTGCGCGCGCGCGGCGCGCGCGTGCTCGACCTACGGACTCGCGAGCGCCGACATCGTCGCGGCGACGGTCGCGATCGCCGGCGCGCGGCACTCGCGCTGCGTCGGTCGACACCGTGGGGCGCGGCGCGATGTCGAGACGCGCCGATCGTCGGCAGCTTCAACGTCGCACGAACCTGCTCGGCGTGCTCGGCGTGCTGCTCGCGAGCGACGTGCCGCTCGACGCGACGCGCTCGACGCGCTCGTCGCGCCTGCACGCCGCCGCCCGGACGGATGGCAGCGCTCGGGCGGCGACGCGCTGCCGCTGGTCGTCGATCGACTACGCGCACACGCCCGACGCGCTCGAGAAGGTGCTGACGGCGCTGCGGCCGCGTCGTCGCGGACGGCGGCGAGCTCGATCTGCGTGTTCGGCTGCGGCGGCGATCGCGACGCCGGCAAGCGCCCGAGATGGGCCGCATCGCCGGCGACGCTCGCCGACCGCGTCGTCGTCGACCAGCGACAACCCGCGCAGCGAGGATCCGGCGCGCGATCGCCGAGCGGCGATCGTGCCGGGCGTCGCGACGGCGCGACGCGGCGCTGGTCGCGTCGAGCTCGATCGCGCGCGCGGCGATCCGCGGCGCGATCGCGACGCGGCGAAGTCGGGCGACGTCGTGCTCGTCGCCGGCAAGGGCCACGAGACGTACCAGGAAGCGCGACGGCGTGCGCACGCCGTTCTCCGACGCCGCCGATGGCGAGCCGCGGCGCTCGCGCGCATGGAGCGAGGCGCAGTGATGGACACGCGCGACCGCCGCGCGCGCCGTCGGAGGCACGCCTGATCGGCGCCAACGTGCGCGTTCGGCGCGTGACGACCGACAGCGCGCGCGCTCGCGCCCGGCGACCTCTTCGTCGCGCTCGAAGGCGAGCGCTTCGACGGCCACGACTTACGTCGCCGACGCGTTCGCGGCGCGGCGCCGTCGGCGGCGCTGGTCGCCGCGGACGCGCGCATCGGCGACGCGTCGCCGGGCGACCTGATCGCGCGTGCCGATCCGCTGGCGGCGCTCGGCCGCGCTCGCGGCGCACTGGCGCGCGGCGTTCGACATTCCGCTCGTCGGTCGTCGTCGGCAGCAACGGCAAGACGACGGTCGAAGGAGATGATCGCGTCGATCTTGCGCGCGGCAGTTCGGCGTCGCGGCACGTGCTCGCGACGCGCGGCAACTTCAACAACGCGATCGGACTGCCGCTGACGCTGCTGCGGCCTGCGCGAGATCGCATCGCGTCGCCGTCGTCGAGATCGGCATGAACCATCGCGGCGAGACGCGCGGAGCTGCGCGCGATCGCGCAGCCGACGATCGGCGCTCGTCAACAACGCGCAGCGCGAGCACCAGGAGTTCATGCGCCAGCGTCGCGGAGGTCGCGCGCCGAGCACGCGGACGCGATCGCGCGCGCTGCCCCGCGGCGGCGTCGCGCGTGCATCAACGCCGACGACGCCGCGATGTCGACGATGTGGCGCGAGCGGCGCGCGACGCGCCGGCGCAGCGCGTGGTCGGACTTCGCGCTCGACGTCGCGTGCCGACGTTACCGCGCGCTGCACGCCGCGCGCGCGACGGCAGCGACGCTCGCGCTGTCGACACCTGCGCGGCGACGCCGACGTCGCGCTCGCGGTGCCGGGCGCGGCACATGGCCGCAGCAACGCGCTCGCCGCGGCGACGGCCGCGCTCGCGGCCGGCGTGCCGCTCGACGCGATCGTGCGCGGGCTCGAGGCGTTCCGCGCCGGTGCGCCGGCCGGCTTGTCGGCGCGTGCGCGATCGCGCGGCGCGCCGATCATCGACGACACGCTACAACGCGAATCCCGACTCGGTGCGCGCGGCGATCGACGTGCTCGCGCGCGGCGCCGGGACGCGATGGCTCGTGCTGGGCGACATGGGCGAAGTCGGGCGCGCAGGGTCCGGCGTTCCATCGCGAGATCGGCGCCTACGCGCGCGCGCGCCGGCATCGAGCGCCTGTACGCGGTCGGCGCGCTCGCGATGAGCGAGCGCCGTAGCGGCGTTCGGCGACGGCGCGCCGGCACTTCGCCGACGTCGACGCGCTTGCCGCGGCGCGTCGCGCAGCGGACGCGCGCCGGCGACGACGGTGCTCGTCAAGGGCTCGCGCTTCATGCGGATGGAGCGCGTCGTCGCGGCGCTCACCGGCGCGACGCGCGCGGAGGAGGCGCACTGATGCTGCTCTGGCTCGACCGAGACTGCTCGCGAAGGACGTCCGCGCGTTCAACGTGTTCGGCTACATCACGCTGCGCGCGGTGCTGGCGACGCATGACGGCGCTGGTCATCTCGTTCGTCGTCGGCCCGCGGATGATCGCGTGGCTCACGCGGATGAAGATCGGCCAGTCGGTGCGCGACGACGGGCCGCAGACGCACCTCGACGAAGGCCGGCACGCCGACGATGGGCGGCGCGCTGATCCTCGTGTCGATCGCGATCACGACGCTGCTGTGGGGCGACCTCGACGAACCGCTTCGTCTGGGTCGTGCTGCTGCGTGACGCTGGGCTTCGGCGCCGATCGGCTGGGTCGACGACTACCGCAAAGGTCGTCCACCGCAATCCGAAGGGCCTCTCGGCGCGCGCGAAGTTCGCTGTGCAATCGGTGATCGGGCTCGTCGCTGCCGTCTACCTCGCGTTCTCCGTCTCGGCGCCGGACAACGCGCAGTTCGTGCAGCTGCTCATCGCGTGGATGCAGAGCGGCTCAACATCGACGCTGCCGCCGAAGGCCGACCTGATCGTGCCGTTCTTCAAGACGGTGCCGTATCCGCTCGGCGTGTGGGGCTTCATCGCGCTGACGCTACTTCGTCATCGTCGGCACGAGCAACGCGGTCAACCTGACCGACGGCCTCGACGGCCTCGCGATCATGCCGACGGTGATGGTCGGCGCCGCGCTCGGCATCTTCGCCTACGTCGACCGGCAACGCGATCTTCGCGCGCTACCTGCAGCTTCCCGCTACATCCCGGGCGCCGGCGAGCTCGCGGTCATCTGCGGCGCGATCGCCGGCGCGGGCCTCGGCTTCCTCTGGTTCAACGCCTATCCGGCCGAGGTGTTCATGGGCGACGTCGGCGCGCTGGCGCTCGGCGCGGCGCTCGGCACGATCGCGCGTCATCGTCCGGCAGGAGATCGTGCTGTTCATCATGGGCGGCGTGTTCGTCGTCGAGACGCTGTCGGTGATGATGCAGGTCGCGTCGTTCAAGCTGACCGGCAAGCGCGTGTTCCGCATGGCGCCGATCCACCACCACTACGAGCTCAAGGGCTGGAAGGAGAACCAGGTCGTCGTCCGCTTCTGGATCATCACGATGCTGCTCGTGCTGTTCGGCCTCTCGACGCTGAAGCTGCGCTGACGCTGATTACAAGGATCGCAACGCGGTCGTGCTGGGCCTCGGGCTCACCGGCTACTCGCTCGCCCGCTATCTCGCGCGGCACGGCGCGCAGCGTGCGCGTCGCCGACACGCGCGCGACGCCGCCGAACGCCGCCGCGCTCGCGCGCCGACGCTGCCCGACGTGCCGCTCGAGACCGGGCCGTTCACGCGCGTCGACGTTCGCCGGCGCCGACCTGATCGCGATCAGCCCGGGCGTGCCGAAGGACCAGCCGGCGATCGCGCGCCGCGGTCGCGCGCGGCGCCGAGCTCGTCGGCGACATCGAGCTCTTCGCGCGCGCGCTGCCGCCCGCGCAGAAGGTGCTCGCGATCACCGGCACCAACGGCAAGACGACGGTCGACCGCGCTGACCGGCGCGCTCACGCGCGCCGCGGGACTCGCGACGGTCGTCGCCGGCAACATCGGCGACGCCGGTCGCTCGACGCGCTGTCGACGATCGAGACGGGCGCGCCGTGGCCCGACGTGTTCGTGCTCGAGCTGTCGAGCTACCAGCTCGAGACGACGACGAGCCTCGAAGCCGGTCGCGGCGACGGTGCTCAACGTCACCGGCGAACCACATGGACCGCTATGCCGGCATCGCCGACTACGCGGCCGCGAAGGCGCGCATCTTCGCGCACGCGACGCGTGCAGATCCTGAACCGCGACGATCCCATCGTGCGGCTCGATGCGCCTGCCGGGCGACACGCTGCAGACGTTCGGCGCCGGCGTGCCGCTGTCGGAGGAAGAGTGGGGCCTCGTCGATGCGCGCGACGGCGACCGTGGCTCGCGCGCGGCGGCGAGCTGCTGCGTGCCGCGCGGCATCGCTGTCGCTCGTCGGCCGCCACAACGCGCTGAACGCGCTCGCCGCGCTCGCGCTGCGTCTCGCGGTCGCGCAGCATCGAGCGGCCGGTGCTCGAGGCGCTCGCGGCGTTTCGCGGCCTGCCGCACCGGATGGAGCGCGATCGCCGAGGCGGCGGCGTGCTGTTCGTCGACGATTCGAAGGGCACGACGGTCGCGGCGACGCAGGTCGCGCTCGAGGGCATCGGCCGGCCGGTCGTGCTGATCGCCGGCGGCGACGGCAAGGGCCAGAGCTTCGCGCCGCTCAAGCCGACGTCGTCGACGCGCGTGCCGCGCCGTGCTGCTGATCGGCCGCGACGCGCCGGCGATCGCGCGCGGCGCTCGCCGGGACGCCGGCGCACGGTCGAGACCGTCGGCACGCTCGACGCGCGCCGTCGCGCGCGCGATCGCGATCGCGCGCCAGCGGCGACGTCGTGCTGCTGTCGCCGGCGTGCGCGAGCCTCGACCAGTTCCGCGACTACGTCGAGCGCGGCGAGCGGTTCGCCGCGCTGGTGCGCGCGCACGCGGCGGAGGCGTCCGCATGCGTAAGCGCGATCGCGCAGACCGCGTCGCTGCCGCAGCCGTCGTCGGATGCCGGCGGCGCCGCGCGGAGCCGCGCGCGATGCTCGTCTACGACGCGTCGCTCGCGTGGTCGGCGCTGCTGCTGCTCGCGATCGGGCTCGTGATGGTCTATTCGGCGTCGATCGCGATGGCCGAGGCGTCGCGCGCACACCGGCTATCGCGCGTGGTACTTCCTCGCGCGCCACGCGGTGTTCGTCGTCATCGGCCTCGCTCGCGGCGCTGTTCGCGTTCCAGGTGCCGGTGAAGGTGTGGCAGCGGCTCGCGCCGTGGCTGTTCGTCGCCGGCGTCGCGCTGCTGGTCGCTGGTGCTGGTTCCCGGCATCGGCAGAGCGGTCAACGGCTCGCGGCGCTGGCTGTCGCTCGTCGTCGTCAACATGCAGCCGTCCGAGTTCATGAAGCTCGCCGTCGGTCCTGTACGCGGCGAGCTACGCGGTGCGCAAGGCGGCGTTCCTGCACGCCGAGCAGCCGCTGCGGCAGACGCTGCTGCGCGGCTTCGCGCCGCTGTTCGCCGTGATGGTCGCTGATCGGCGGCTGCTGCTGCTCGAGCCCGACTTCGGCGCGTTCGTCGTGATCGTCGCGATCGCGCTTCGGCATCCTGTTCCTCGGCGGCCTCGACTGGCGCCTGTTCGTCGGCCTCGTCGTCGCTGCTGCCGGTCGCGCTCGGCGCGATCCTCGATCGCGGCGCCGTACCGGCTGCAGCGGCTGATCGGCATTCCTCGACCCGTGGTCCGATCCGCTGCGGCAAGGGCTACCAGCTGTCGCATTCGCTGATCGCGTTCGGCCGCGGCGAATGGCTCGGCGTCGGGCCTGGGCGTCGAGCGTCGAGAAGCTGCTCTACCTGCCCGGAAGCGCACACCGACTTCCTGCTCGCCGTGATCGCCGAGGAGCTCGGCTTCGTCGGCGTCGCGCGTGGTGATCGCGCTGTTCGCCTGGCTGCTGCTATCGCGCGTATGCGATCGGCCGGCAGGCGGCGCGCCTCGAGCGCCCGTTCGCAGCGCTGGTCGCGCAGGGCATCGGCGTGTGGATCGGCGTGCAGGCGTTCATCAACATCGGCGTCAACATGGGCGTGCTGCCGACGAAGGGCCTGACGCTGCCGCTGCTGTCGTTCGGCGGCAGCGGCATCGTCGCCAACTGCGTCGCGATCGCGATGCTGCTGCGCATCGACTACGAGAACCGCCGCGTGCTGCGCGGCTTCACGGTATGACGCGACGGCCACGGTCATGATCACCACCGGCGGAACAGGCGGCCACGTGTTTCCGGGACTCGCGGTCGCGCGAAGCTCGATCGCGCGCGGCGCGCGCGTGTTCTGGCTCGGCACGCGCGAAGGGATGGAGGCGACGCTCGTGCCGCAGCACGGCGTCGACTTCGAGTCGGTGTCGTTCCGCGGCGTGCGCGGCAAGGGCGTGGCGCACGCTCGCTGCTCGGGCCGTTCGCGCTGGTCGGCGGCGTGCTCGAGAGCCGCGCGCATCATCCGGCGGCGGCGATCCGGACGTCGTGCTCGGCTTCGGCGGCTTCGCGTCGTTCCCGGCGCGCTGATGGGCGTCGCGACCGGGCGGCCGCTCGTCGTCCACGACGCGAACGCGGTCGCCGGGCTCGCGAACCGCGTCCTCGCGTACGGCGCCGACCGCATCCTGCTCGGCTTCCCGGACGCGTTGCGGCGGCACGCACGCGACGCATAGTCGAGTGGGTCGGCAATCCGCTGCGCGACGACGATCGTCGCGCATCGCGCCGCCCGCAGCAACGCTTCGCCGGACCGCACGGGCCCGCTGCGCCTGCTCGTCGTCGGCGGCAGCCTCGGCGCGCACGGCGCTCAACGAGCGCGTGCCGGCTGCGCTCGCGATGCTCGCATCGCGCGCAGCGCCCGCGCAGTCGTCCATCAGGCCGGCGCGCGGCACATCGACGCGTTGCGCGCCGCGTACCGCGACGGCCGGCGTCGAGGCCGAATGCGTCGCGTTCATCGACGACATGGCCGCACGCTATGCGTGGGCCGGACCTCGTCGATCTGCCGCGGCGGCGCGATCACGGTCGCCGGAGCTTGCGGCGATCGGCCTGGGCTGCGATCATCGTGCCCGCTGCCGGGCGCGATCGCCGACGAGCAGACGCGCGAACGCGCGATTCCTGGTCGACGCCGGCGCGGCGATCCGTGATTGCGCAGGACGAGCTGACGGCCGGACGCGCTCGCCGGCGCTCCTCGGTCGCATCGACGCGGGCGATGGCGCTCGACGATGGCGATCGCGGCGCGCAGCGTCGGCCGGCGCGACGCCGCCGAGCGCGTCGCCGACGCGTTGCCTCGACGCTCGCGCGGAGATCGCGGCGCATGAAGCACAAGGTCAAGCGCGTTCATTTCGTCGGCATCGGCGGCGCCGGCATGAGCGGCATCGCCGAGGTGCTCGGCGACGCAGGGCTACCGGGTGTCCGGCTCCGACCTCGCCGCAGAGCGCGGTGACGCGGCGCCTGCGCGAGCTCGGCGTCGACGATCGCGATCGGGCACGACGCGCGCGAACGTCGCCGGCGCCGACGCGGTCGTCGTGTCGACCGCGGTCGCCGCCGACAATCCCGAGGTCGTGGCGGCGCGCGAGCGCAGCATCCCGGTCGTGCCGCGCGCGCTGATGCTCGCCGAGCTCATGCGCCTGAAGCAGGGCATCGCGGTCGCGGGCACGCACGGCAAGACGACGACGACGAGCCTCGATCGCGTCGGTGCTCGCCGAAGGCGGGCTCGATCCGACGTTCGTCATCGGCGGCCGCCTGCTCGTCGGCGGACGCGAACGCGCGCCTCGGCAAGCGGCGACTTCCTCGTCGCCGAGGCCGACGAGTCCGGACGCGTCGTTCCTCGTACCTGACGCCGGTGATCGCCGTCGTGACCAACATCGACGCCGACCACATGGAGACGTACGGGCACGACTTCGGCGCAGCTGAAGCGCGCGTTCGTCGACTTCGTGCAGCGGCTGCCGTTCTACGGCGTCGCGGTGCTGTGCATCGACGACGCCAACGTGCGCGCGATCCTGCCCGACGATCGCGAAGCCGATCGTCACCTACGGCTCGGCCGACGACGCGCAACTGCGCGCGGTCGACGTCGCGAACGCCGGCGGGCGCATGCGCTTCGTCGCGACGTGCGCGACGGCAGCGCCGACCTGCCGGTCGAGCTCGCGCTCGCCGGCGTGCACAACGTGCAGAACGCGCTCGCCGCGATCGCGGTCGGGCGCGAGGTCGGCGTGCGCCGATGCGGCGATCGCGCAGCGCGCTCGCCGAGTTCAAGGGCGTCGGCCGGCGCTTCCAGCGCCACGGCGACGTCGCGCTCGCCGGCGGCGGCACGTTCACGCTGATCGACGACTACGGCCATCATCCGGTCGAGATGGCGGCCGACGCTCGCCGCGGCGCGCGGCAGCTTTCCCGGACCGGCGCCTGGTGCTCGCGTTCCAGCCGCATCGCTACACGCGCACGCGCGACCTGTTCGAGGACTTCGTCGCGCGTGCTGTCGACGCGTCGACGCGCTGGTGCTGGCCGATGTCTACCCGGCCGGCGAGGCGCCGATCGTCGCGGCCGACGGCCGCGCGCTCGCGCGCGCGATGCGCGTCGCCGGCAAGGTCGAGCCGGTGTTCGTCGAGAGCGTCGGCGACGTCGCCGACGGCGATGCGCGCGCATCGCGCGCGACGGCGACGTCGTGCTCACGATGGGCGCCGGGCTCGATCGGCCAGGTGCGCCGCAGCTCGCAGCGGCGCACGCATGATGATGGCCGAGCCGCTCGCACTTCACGGCGCTGCGCGGCATCCTCGACGCGCGACGCGCCGCTCGCGCGCTACACGAGCTGGCGCGCCGGCGGCCGCTGCCGACGCTCGCTGTATCGGCCGGCCGGATCGCGACGACCTCGCTGCGTTCGTGCGCCAGCTTCCGCGCGTCGCACGCCGCTGTTCGTGCTCGGGCCTCGGCAGCAACACGCTCGTGCGCGACGGCGGCGTGCGCGGCGCCGTCGTCGTGCTGCACGACCCGGGCGCCGCGCTCGCGGTCGCCGATGGCCTGATCTACGCCGAGGCCGGTGTCGCGAGCCCGAAGCTCGCGCGGCTTCGCCGCGATGCATCGGCTGCGCGGACGCCGAGTTCCTGGCGGGCATCCCCGGCACGATCGGCGGCGCGCTCGCGATGAACGCCGGCTGCTACGGCGGCGAGACCTGGACGCTACGTCGCGCGCGTCGAGGTGCTCGGCCGCGACGGCACGCTTCGACGTGCGCACGCCGTCGGACTACGCGATCGGCTACCGCAGCGGTGCGGCGCGCCGACGGTACGCCGCCCGACGGCATCTTCACCGGCGGCGTGGTTGCGCTTTCCGCCGGGCGACGTCGACGACGCGCGCGCGCGCATCAAGGAGCTGCTCGCAGCAAGCGCATCGCGACGCAGCCGCTCGTCGCTGCCCAACGCCGGCAGCGTCTTCCGCAATCCGCCGGGCGATCATGCGGCGCGGCTGATCGAGGCCTGCGGGCCTCAAGGGCCATGCGATCGGCGGCGCGCGCGTGTCCGAGAAGCACGCGAACTTCATCGTCAACCCGGACGGTGCGGCGCGAGCGCGGCCGACATCGAGGCGCTGATCGCGCACGTGCGCGGGACCGTGCGCGCGCGCACCGGAGTCGACGCTCGAGCCGGAGGTTCGTGTCGTCGGGTGAGGCGACGCGCGGATGACGCCGATCGCGACTTCGGCAAGGTCGCCGTGCTGCTGGGCGGGCCCGTCGGCGGAGCGCGAGGTCTCGTTCATGTCGGGCAACGGCGTGCTGGCGGCGCTGCGCGAGAAAGGCGTCGACGCGCACCCGTTCGACCCGCACGGAGCGGCGACCTGTGCGAGCTCAAGCGCGAGCGGCTTCGACGCGCGCGTTCATCGCGCTGCACGGCCGCTTCGGCGAGGACGGCACCGTGCAGGGCGCGCTCGAGACGCTCGGCATCCCGTACACGGGCAGCGGCGTCATGGCGTCCGCGCTCGCGATGGACAAGTGGCGCACCAAGCTCGTCTGGCTCGCGAGCGGCATTCCGACGCCGCGCTACCGCGTCGTCGACGCGACGACGGACTGGATGCAGCGTCGTCGCCGAGCTCGGCTCTGCCGCTGATCGTCAAGCCCGCGCGCGAAGGCTCGACGATCGGCATCACCAAGGTCGCGACCGTCGACCACGACGAGCTCGCGCGTCGCGATCGCCGAGCGCCGCGAAGCACGACGAGCTCGTGCTGGTCGAGGAATTCGTCGCGGGCCGCGAGCTGACCGCGTCGATCCTCGGCGAGCGCGCGCTTGCCGCTGATCCGCATCGAGGCGCCCGGCGGCAACTACGACTACCACAACAAGTATTTCTCGCGACGAGACGAAGTACTTCTGCCCGGCAGGCCTGCCCGACGCGATCGAGCACGAGATCCGCGCGCAGCGTCGCTGCGCGCGTTCCGACCTCGTCGGCTGCAGCGGCTGGGGCCGGCTCGACCTGATCCTGCGCGACGACGGCACGCTACTCGTTCCTCGAGGTCAACACGTCGCCGGGCATGACCGGGCACAGCCTCGTGCCGATGGCGGCGCGAGCAGGCCGGCATGTCGCTTCGCCGACCTGTGCGTCGAGATCCTGCGAGGCGCGCATGTGGGATGACGCGAAGCAGCTGAACGCGCTCGCCGCGACGCTCGGCGTCCGTGGCGCTCGTCGTGCTCGCGGTCGGCGCCGTCGCATGGGCGGCGCGGCAGATCGCGTTCGCGTTCCGCGAGGTCGTCGTCGACGACGCCGCTCGAGCGCGCGAAGCGGCGCGCACCTCGAGGCGGTGATCCGCGAGCGAGCTCGCCGGGACGTTCTTCACGCTGGACCTCGAGCGCGCGCGCGCGTCGCTCGCGCGCGTGCCGTGGGTGCGCAGCGTCGCGCTGCGCCGGCAGTGGCCGCGGCCGGCTCGAGGTCGACGATCGACGAGCACGCGCCGCTCGCGCGCTGGAACGACGCGGCGCTCGTCAACACGCGGGCGAGGTGTTCATCGCCGACGTGCGACGGCGAGCTGCCGCAGCTTCGACGGGCCGGACGGCGCGCGGCGCGAGATGACGCGCGCGCTACCGCGAATGGACGCGATGCTTGCGCGCCGCTCGCGCTCACGCTCCGCAGGCGATCAGCTGTCGCGCGCGGCGGCTGGCGCGTCAGGCGCAAGCGCCGGCGCAGCCGCTGACGCTCGAGCTCGGCCGCGACGGATCCGGACGCGCGGCTCGCGCGCTTCGTCGCCGTCGTACGGACGCACGATCGGCGCGTCTCGCGCGACCGGGACGCGCGGTCGACGACGGTCGACCTGCGCTATCGCAACGGATTCGCCGCGCGCGTGCCGGGTTTCCGCGAGAAAGCGCCGAGCGCGTCGACGACGAAGGACATGACAGGGGCAGCGCATGGTGAAGGACAACAAGAATCTGATCGTCGGCCTCGACATCGGCACGTCGAAGATCGTCGCGATCGTCGCCGAGGTCACGCCGGAGGGCGAGCTCAACGTCGATCGGCCTCGGCACGCAGCCGTCGCGCGGGCTGAAGAAGGGCGTCGTCGTCAACATCGAGGCGACGATGGCGTCGATCCAGCGCGTGCTCGAGGAAGCCGAGCTGATGGCGGACTGCCGGATCACCGAGGTCTACACCGGCATCGCCGGCAGCCACATCCGCAGCCTCAACTCGAGCGGCATGGTCGCGATCAAGGAAAAGGAGGTCACGCAGGCCGACATCGATCGCGTCGTCGAGACGGCGAAGGCGATCGCGATCCCGAACGACCAGCAGATCCTGCACATCCTGCCGCAGGAATTCATCATCGACGGGCAGGAGGACGTGCGCGAGCCGCTCGGCATGAGCGGCGTGCGCCTCGAAGTCAAGGTGCACATCGTCACCGGCGCGGTGTCCGCGGTCGAGAACATCACCGAAATGCGTGCGCCGCTGCGGGCTCGAAGTGCGCGACGTCGATCCTGCAGCCGCTCGCCTCGGCGATGCGCCGTGCTGAACGACGACGAGAAGGACCTCGGCGTGTGCCTGATGGACATCGGCGGCGGCACGACCGACATCGCCGTGTTCGCCGGCGGCGCGATCCGCCACACGGCGGTGATCCCGATCGCCGGCGACCAGGTGACCAACGACATCGCGATGACGCTGCGCACGCCGACCAAGGAAGCCGAGGAGCTGAAGGTCCGCCACGGCTGCGCGCTGCGCCAGCTCGCCGACCCGAACGACATCATCGAAGTGCCCGGCGTGGGCGAGCGCGCGCCGCGCAAGCTGTCGCGGCCGATGCTCGCCGAAGTGATCGAGCCGCGGATCGAGGAGCTCTACACGCTCGTGCAGGCGGAGCTGCGCCGCTCGGGCTTCGAGGAGCTGCTGTCGTCGGGCATCGTGCTGACCGGCGGCTCGGCGCTGCTGCAGGGCATGACCGAGCTCGGCGAGGAAGTCTTCCACCTGCCGGTGCGCGTCGGCGTGCCGGCGTACATGGGCGGGCTCGCCGACGTCGTGCGCAGCCCGCGCTACGCGACCGCCGTCGGCCTGCTGCTCGACGGCCGCGACCAGTTCGCTGCGCGGCGCAGAGCGCGCGCGCGCAGGTCGCCGGCATCGGCGGCGTCGCCGAACGGATGAAGCAATGGTTCAAAGCCAATTTCTAGGTCGGCAAAGTGAAACCTACTTTGTCCGGAGCAGATCAGGAACGCTGGCGAAGCAGATCGATGCGACATCGCGGCAAAGCGCACGCGAACACAAGCCGAGCGCATTCGCAGGCATTGCGCAGCCGGTATCGCAGTTCACTGACAGGAGACAGGGAGCATCACCATGTTTGAAATCATCGACCAGGCGCCGCAAGAAGGCGCGGTCATCAAGGTCATCGGCGTCGGCGGCTGCGGCGGCAACGCGGTCGAGCACATGATCGCGCAGTGGACTTGTCGGGCGTGGATTTCATCTGCGCGAACACCGACGCGCAGGCGCTGAAGCGCTCGACGGCGCGCACGCAGCTGCAGCTCGGCGTCGACGCTGACGCGCGGTCTCGGCGCGGGCGCGCGGCCGAGATCGGCCGCGACGCGGCGATGGAGGACCGCGACCGCATCGCCGGAGATGATCGACGGCGCCGACATGCTGTTCATCACCGCCGGCATGGGCGGCGGCACCGGCACCGGCGCGGCGCCGGTCATCGCCGACATCGCGAAGAGCCTGGGCATCCTGACCGTCGCCGTCGTCACGCGGCCGTTCAAGTTCGAGGGCAAGCGGCAGAAGGTCGCGCAGGCCGGCATCGAGGAGCTCGACGAAGCAGGTCGACTCGCTGATCATCATCCCGAACGACAAGCTGATGGACGTGCTGGGCGAGGACGTCTCGGTGCTCGACGCCTACGCGCGCCGCGAACGACGTGCTGCACGGCGCCGTGTCGGGCATCGCCGAGGTCATCAACAACCCGGGCCTCGTCAACGTCGACTTCGCCGACGTGCGCACCGTCATGGGCGAAGTCGGGATGGCGATGATGGGCTCGGCGATCGCGAGCGGCGCGCGATCGCGCGCGCAGCGCGGCGCAGCAGGCGGTGAAGAGCCCGCTGCTCGAGGACGTGAACCTGGCCGGTGCGCGCGGCGTGCTGGTCAACATCACCGCATCGTCGGGCCTCAAGATGAAGGAGTACCACGAGGTGATGAACACGATCAAGGAGTTCACCGCGGAGGACGCGATGGTGATCGTGGGCACGGTGATCGACGACGCGATGGAGCGACCGGCTGCGCGTGACGATGATCGCGACCGGGCTTGGCGGCGCAGTCGCGCGCAGCAGCGAAGCGCCGCCGAAGCATGCAGATGTCTGACGAAACCGAGGTCGTCGAGCGCACCGGCACCGACAACGTCGGCGTGTCGCGTGACCGAGACGATCGACTACGAGCAGCTCGACGCAGCCGGCCGTCGTGCGCCGGCGTCGACGCGGCGAGTGCAGGCGCGGCGCCGGCGTTCGATGCGTCGGAAATTCCGGCGTTCCTGCGCAAGCAGGCCGATTGACGATGATGCGATGTCGAGCACCGTCGTCCTGCACCTCGGCCGACCGCGTTACGCGGCCGGCGACTGACGATGGCGGTCGCGCGATGCTAACATGTTGACTCGCAACGCGCACGGCGACCGCCGCACGGCGCCGTGCGTCACCCGGTGTCCACCACCATGCTGCAAGCAGCGCACGCTGAAGGACGCGATCAAGACGACCGGCGTCGGTCTGCATACCGGCGCGCGCGTCGAATTGACGCTGCGCCCGGCAGCCCGCCGACACCGGCATCGTCTTCCATCGCGTCGATCTCGCCGGCAGCCGGTCGCCGATTCCCGCGCACGCGGCCAATGTCGGCGATACGCGGCTGTCGTCGACGCTCGAGGTCGGCGACGCGCAGTCGATTTCCACCGTCGAGCACCTGATGTCGGCGCTGCGCCGGTGCTCGGCATCGACAACCTGCACGTCGACGTCGCCGGGCCCGAACTGCCGATCATGGACGGCAGCGCCGGGCCGTTCGTGTTCCTGCTGCAGTCGGCGGGCATCGTCGAGCAGGACGGCGCCGAAGCGATACCTGCGCGTCCGTCACGCCGGTCGAGGTGCGCGACGGCGACAAGTGGGCGCGCTTCGAGCCGTTCGACGGCTTCAAGCTCGACTTCACGATCGACTTTCCGCACCCGGTGTTCGGCACCGAGAACCGGCACGTCGTCATCGACTTCGCCGAGCACTCGTACGTGAAGGAAGTGGCGCGCGCGCGCACGTTCGGCTTCATGCAGGACGTCGAGGCGATGCGCTCGGCGGGCCTGGCGCTCGGCGGCAGCCTGCAGAACGCGATCGTGCTCGACGAGACGCGCGTGCTGAACAGCGAGGGCCTGCGCTACGACAACGAGTTCGTCCAGCCACAAGGTGCTGGATGCGATCGGCGACCTGTACCTGCTCGGCCAGCCGCTGATCGGGCCAGTACACGGCGTTCAAGTCCGGCCACGCGCTCAACAACGCGCTCGCGCGCGCGCTGCTTGCCCGCACCGACGCGTGGGAGCTCGTCGCGTTCGATAGCGATGACGAGGTTCCGTCCGCGTTCCAGGACTGGGCGGTCATCGGCGCCGCTTGATCCTCGTCCGGCTGCTGCTGTTCCTTTCGCTCGCCGCCATCGGCGCGGCATTGCTGATGTGGCTCATCAAGCGCGATCGTCGCTACCTGCGCTTCATCGGCCTCACGCGTCAAGTTCACCGTGCTCGTGCTGCTCGCGATCCTGTTGCTGGTTCGCCGCCGAGCGCGTAGTGGCTCGATCCTCGCGCCGTTGCGCTAACCGGGCCGGCGATCGCCTGCTCGCCGACGGGCGGCATGGCGGTTGTTATGCCATCGTCAGTAGAATGGCCCACGCGGCCGCGGCGCGGCGCGACCAGCGGGCCAGCGCGGCTTCACAGCGGTCCGTCGGTCAGCCGATCCGCCAATTCGAACAGGGGCGTCGCAATGCCCTGCTATCCGCACTGATGCGACTGGCGCTTGTCTGTGCGCGGCCGCGATGGCCGCCACTTGTGACGCGAACGCGGATCTCGTCGAAATCGACGTCTGTCGCGCGGCAGAGCGCCACGCGTAAGTCGGGCGCGCGCTGGCGCAGCGTCGCCGCGATGGCACCGCACCGGCCGGCGAGCTCGAGCAGCGCCGTCGCGGCAGTCGCCGGTCACCCGCACGCGCTCGGCGAACGGTCGCGGCGGGTGCTTGCGCAACAACTGCGTCAACGCGACCTTCGCGATGGCGTCGCGCCGGTCCAGTCGGCGAACTGCGCCTCCGGACTCGAGCACGCGGGCGAGCGGACCGGTATTTCCGGGGACGACGTCGATTGACGGTTCCGCGAGACGAAGGAGTGACGATTGAACATCATCCTCGGTCACCGGCGCCAATGTCCGCGCCCGCACGCTGACGGTAGGCTGGGCAGCACGCCGTGGCCGGCGCCTCGATGGCTGCTCGCCGATCGCGCTGGCCGCGTTCGCGCTGCTCGTCAACTTCGTCGCGAACCGGTGGTCGGCCGACGGTCGGCCTTCGTGGCTGCTATCCGCCGGTCCTCGCAGACGCCGGCGATCCGGCTGCGCACACCGACGACCGCGTGTGCAGGGTCACCTGAACGCGATGGCCGTGCGACTTGGCGAATTGCAGGCGCAGCTTGCGCGCCTCGACGGCCTGGGTCAGCGGCTTCGCGCGTAGCGCCGGCCTGAAGCCGCAGGATTTGCAGGGCCTCGAGCCTGGGCACCATCTCCAGGTCGGGGCGGCGCCGTGGCGACGACGCTTCCAGTCCGCGACTATTCGGTCACCGGAGTTCGCCGGCATCCTGGAGACGTTGAAAGGGCAGCTCGACGGGCGCGCCGAACAGTTCGGCGTGCTTCGAGACGGCGCTCGACCGCAATTTCGGCGCGCCGCCAGTTCACCGCCGTCGCAGAAGCTCGTCGCCGACGGCTGGTACTCATCGAACTTCGGCTACCGGATCGACCCGTTCACTGGCCAGAACTCGTTCCACGAGGGCATCGACTTTCCCGGCCGAGACGCGGCACGCCGATCGTCGCGGCGGCCGAGCGGCAAGGTCGTCGCCGCCGGGCCGCATCGCCCAGTATGGTAGGATGGTCGAGATCGACCACGGCAACGGCCTGATCTCGCGCTACGCGCATGCATCGCAGTTGAACGTCAAGCAAGGCGACCTCGTCGTGCGCGGCCAGCGCGTCGCCACCGTGGGCAGCGACGGGACGCTCGACCGGGCCGCACCTGCATTTCGAGGTTCGGCTGAACGGCGTGCCGCAGAACCCGGCGCGATTCCTGCAAGCCAGCGGCTGACGGTCAAGACCCGAGCGCGTGCGGGCAACGAGGGGTGAGGCGGTCCTCACCCTTGCTTTTGCCGCTTGCGCGCAAGGTATCAGCACTTCCCTGGTGGCGCGTCTATCTCCTCACGCGATGATCAACATCCTCACCCGCATCTTCGGCAGCCGCAACGAGCGGCTCCTGAAGCAGTACACGGCAGCAGGTCCGCGAGATCAACGCGCTCGAGCCCGCGCATCGCGGCGCTCGCCGACGACGACGCTGCGCGACAGAAGACGCGGAGCTCAAGCGCGCGCGTCGGCAACGGCGCGACGCTCGACGACGTGCTGCCCGAAGCGTTCGCCGTCGTGCGCGAAGCCGGCAAGCGCACGCTCAGCATGCGGCACTTCGACGTGCAGCTGATCGGCGGCATGGCGCTGCACAACGGCAAGATCGCCGAAATGCGCACCGGCGAGGGCAAGACGCTCGTCGCGACGCTGCCCGGCGTACCTGAACGCGCTCGCCGGCAAGGGCGTCCACGTCGTCACCGTCAACGACTACCTGGCGCAGCGCGACGCCGGACTGGATGGGGCGCATCTACCGCTTCCTCGGCCTGACCGTCGGCGTCAACCTGTCGCAGATGTCGCACGACGAGCAAGCAGGCCGCGTACGCCGCCGACATCACGTACGGCACCAACAACGAGTTCGGCTTCGACTACCTGCGCGACAACATGGTGTTCGCGCCGAGCGAGCGCGTGCAGCGCGGCCTCGCACTACGCGATCGTCGACGAGGTCGACTCGATCCTGATCGACGAGGCGCGCACGCCGCTGATCATCTCGGGCCAGGCCGACGACAACGTCGAGCTGTACTACCGGCTGAACGAGCTCGCGCCGAAGCTCACGCGGCAGAGCGAAGAGAAGGGCGCGGGCGACTACTGGGTCGACGAGAAGGCGCACCAGGTGCTGCTGTCGGAGGAGGGCCACGAGCACGCCGAGACGCATGCTCGCGCAGCGCGGGCCTGATCGCCGCCCGGCTCGAGCCTCTACGACGCGCACAACATCTCGCTCGATGCATCACCTGTACGCGGCGCTGCGCGCGCACGCGCTGTTCCACCGCGACCAGCACTACGTCGTGCAGAACGGCGAGGTGATCATCGTCGACGAGTTCACCGGCCGGCTGATGTCCGGGCCGGCGCTGGTCCGACGGCCTGCACCAGGCGGTCGAGGCGAAGGAAGGCGTGCCGATCCAGCGCGAGAACCAGACGCTCGCGTCGATCACGTTCCAGAACTACTTCCGCATGTACGGCAAGCTCGCCGGCATGACGGGCACGGCCGACACCGAGGCGTTCGAGTTCCAGCAGATCTACCACCTCGAGACGGTGGTGATCCCGACGCACCAGGCCGATGGTCCGCAAGGACGAGAACGATCTCGTGTTCCGCACGCTCGCAGGAGAAGGTCGACGCGATCATCGCCGACATCAAGGATTGCCACGAGCGCGGCCAGCCGGTGCTCGTCGGCACGACGTCGATCGAGAACTCCGAGATGCTGTCGGGCATCTCGAACGCGAACAGCTGCCGCACCAGGTGCTGAACGCGAAGCAGCACGCGCGCGAGGCCGAGATCGTCGCGCAGGCCGGGCCGCCCGGACGTCGATCACGATCGCGACCAACATGGCGGGCCGCGGCACCGGACATCGTGCTGGGCGGCAGCGATCGAGCCGCACGATCCTCAAGATGCGCGACGACGACGCTCGATCCGCGCGACGAGAAGGAGCGCAGATCGAGCAGATGCGCGGCGAATGGCAGGTGCGCCACGACGCGGTCGATCAAGGCCGGCGGCCTGCACATCGTCGGCACCGAGCGCCACGAGTCGCGGCGCATCGACAACCAGCTGCGCGGCCGCGTCCGGCCGCCAGGGCGATCCCGGGCTCGTCGCGCTTCTACCTGTCGCTCGAGGATCCGCTGCTGCGCATCTTCGGCGGCGAGCGCCTCGGCGTCATCATGCAGCGGCTCAAGATGCCCGAGGGCGAGCCGATCGAGCATCCGATCGTCAACCGCTCGATCGCGAAGGCGCAGAACCGCGTCGAGTCGCGCAACTTCGACATCCGCAAGCAGCTGCTCGAGTACGACGACGTCGCGAACGACCAGCGGCGCGTCATCTACCAGCAGCGCAACGAACTGCTCGAAGGCGAGCGACGTCGCCGAGACGATCGCGCAACATGATGCGCGGCGAGATCGACGACGACGGTGCAAGCGCTACATCCCGCCCGAGTCGGTCGAGGAGCAATGGGACGTGCCGGGCCTCGAGAGCGGCGCTCGCCGGCGACTATCAGCTCAGCGCGCCGGTCGGCGAATGGCTGAAGGCCGAGCCGAGATCATCGACGATGCGGCATTGCGCGAGCGCGTCGCCGAGGTCGCGCTAGACGCATGGACGAGCGCAAGGAGGCGCAGGTCGGCACCGAGCTGCATGCGCCAGTTCGAGCGCAGCCTGATGCTGCAGACGCTCGACCAGCACTGGCGCGAGCACCTGTCGCGCGCTCGATCACCTGCGCCAGGGCATCCACCTGCGCGGCTACGCGCAGAAGAATCCGAAGCAGGAATACAAGCGCGAGGCGTTCGAGGCTCTTCTCCGACATGCTCGACCGGATCAAGCAGGACGTCGTCAAGGTCGTGCTGACCGTGCAGGTGCGCACGCAGGAGGACGTGCAGGCGGTCGAGGAAGCGCCCGCCGGTCAGCAACGTGCAGCTACCAGCACGCCGACTACGAGCGAGGCGCTCGGCGATACGACACGGCGACGGCGCGACGATACGGCGGTCGCCGTGCGGCTGCGCCGCCGTTCGTGCGCGCCGGCCAGCAAGGTCGGCCGCAACGATCCGTGCCCGTGCGGATCCGGCAAGAAATACAAGCACTGCCACGGTCGGCTGGGGTAAAGCTGCTGCGCGGGCCGACTACTTCGTTGCCTCGCCGACGCTCGCCATACCCTTATGCACTGACTCGCGTCTCGCTGCGGGTCGCCTCGTACTCGACCCGCTTGCGAAGCGTCCACCAAAGCCAACTCCACGAGCTGAGTGATATGCCCGTCAACTACACGCCGCCGACCGCCGATGCGCTGCTGCCGGTGCCGGGCGTCGCGCTCGGCGCGCGCCGCCGCGCAGCATCAAGAACTGGGACGCGCGACGACGTGCTGCTCGTCGTCGTGCGAGCCCGGCACGGTCGCCGCGCGGCGTGTTCACGCAGAACCGCTTCTGCGCGGCGCCGGTGCACGGTGTGTCGCGACCACCTCGCCGCCGAGCGCGAGCGCGCTCGCGGTTCGCGCTCGTCGTCAACGCCGGCAACGCGAACGCCGGCACGGGCGAAGCGAGGTCTCGCCGACGCGCGCGCAGACGTGCGCGGCCGTCGCGACGCTGCTCGGCTGCGCGACCGGCGCAGGTGCTGCCGTTCTCGACCGGCGTCATCATGGAGCCGCTGCCGGTCGAGCGGATCGTCGCCGGCGCTGCCCGCGCGCCGCGCGGCCGCTCGCGACGACGGCTGGTTCGCCGCGGCGCGGCGATCATGACGACCGACACGGTGCCGAAGGGCGCGTCGCGCCGGTCGCATCGACGGCGTCGCCGTCACCGTCACCGGGCATCGCGAAGGGCGCCGGCATGATCCATCCGGACATGGCGACGATGCTCGCGTTCGTCGCGACCGACGCGCCGGTCGCGCCGCGCGCTGCTCGCGGCGACTCGCGCGCGAGGTCGCCGACGTCGTCGTTCAACGGCGCGACCGTCGACGGCGACACGTCGACCAACGACAGCTTCGTCGATCGCCGCCACCGGCAGGCGGCGCATCGCGCCGATGCGTCACGCGCCGACGATCCGCGGCTCGCCGGCGCTGCGCGCCGCGCATCGAGGCGTCGCCGTCGAGCTCGCGCAGGCGATCGTCCGCGACGGCGAGGGCGCGACCAAGTTCATCGCCGATTCGCGTCGAAGGCGGCCGCGACGCCGGCGAATGCCGCGCGCGTCGCGTTCGGCGATCGCGCACTCGCCGCTGGTCAAGACCGCGTTCTTCGCGTCGGATCCCGAACCTCGGCCGCATCGTCTGCGCGATCGGCAACGCCGGTCCGCGCGACCTCGATCCCGCGCGCGTGTCGTTCTGGCTCGACGACGTGCTCGTCGTCGACCGCGGCGGGCGCGCGGCCGCGCTACCGCGAGGAAGACGGCCAGCGCGTGATGAAGCAGGACGAGATCACGCGTCCGCGTCGACCTCGGCCGCGGCCGACGCGCGCGGCGACCGTATGGACGTGCGACTTCTCGCACGACTACGTCATCGATCAACGCCGACTACCGGTCCTGACTGACGGGCGAAGCTGCGCGCAGGAGCGCGACCGCGCTCGGCGCGCTCGGACGCGCGAAATCGGCGAGAACTGAAAGCGCTGATCGCGCGCGGCGAGGTCGCTGCTCGCGCGCGTCGAGGCGCTGCTGCCGCCGCCGGCGCCGGATCCCGACTGGAAGCAGCATGACCGCGGCGCGCTGGCGCAAGCGCGGCGGCACGCGGCTACTTGCAGGCGGTCGCGCATCCGCATGTCGATCGCGCTCGTCGCGATCTCGTCGCGATCGACGCGCAGAAGCAGGCGGTCGACCGCAACACGCGGCAGTTCGTCGCCGGACTCCCGGCGAACAACGTACTGCTGACCGGCTCGCGCGGCACCGGCAAGTCGTCGCTCGTCAAGGCGATGCTCGCGCAAGTACGCGGCGAAGGGCCTGCGGCTCGATCGAGGTCGACAAGGTCGGACCTGGTCGACCTGCCCGACATCGCGGACCGATCGCCGGCGCGCCGAGCGGTTCATCGTGTTCTGCGACGACCTGACGTTCGACGCCGGCGAGGCCGGCTACAAGGCGCTCTGAAGGTGATGCTCGACGGCTCGATCGCCGGCGCCGTCGGCGAACACCGTCGATCTACGCGACGTCGAACCGCCGGCACCTGCTGCCCGAGTACTTCAGCCGAGAACCTCGAGACGAAGCACATCGGCGAGGAGGTGCACCCGGGCGAGTCGGTCGAGGAGAAGATCTCGCTGTCCGAGCGCTTCGGACTGTGGATCTCGTTCTATCCGTTCGCGCAGGACGATTACCTCGCGGCGGTCGCCGGCTGGCTCACGCATTTCGGCGTCGCGTCGAACGGCGCCGGCGCGCGAAGCCGGACGCGCGTACGCGCGAGGCGCTGCAGTTCGCGCTGCAGCGCGGATCGCGCAGCGGCCGCGTCGCGTGGCAGTTCGCGCGGCACTGGGCCGGTGGTCACAGCCTGCAAACGCGGGAGTCCTGAGCATGCGTGGTCCGCGTCGCGGCGGCGGTGATCCTGCGGCCCGACGGCACGGTGCTGCTCGCGCAGCGACCGCCGGGCAAGCCGTACGCCGGCTACTGGGAATTTCCGGGCGGCAAGCTCGAGGCCGGCGAATCGCCCGCGCATGCGCTCGGCGCGCGAGCTCGCACGAAGAGCTCGGCATCACGGTGCGCACTGCGTCGCCGTGGATGGTGCAGGAGTTCAGTCTACCCGCACGCGCACGTCGAGCTCAACTTCTTTCGCGTGTTACGACTCGGACCGGCGAGCCCGCCGGGCACGACGGGCAGTCGTTCGCGTGGCAGGACCCGGGTCGCGTCAGCGTCGCCCCATTGCTCCCGCCAATACGCGCGTGCTGGCCGCGCTCGACGCTGCCGACCGTCTACGCGGATCACGTGCGCAACCGACGTGGGCATCGACCCGTTCGTCGAGCGTGCGCAACGCGCGATCGCGGCGGGCGTGCGGCTGATCCAGGTGCGCGAGCCCGGAGCTGCGCCGCGCGATGCGCTACGTCCGGCGGCTTTCGGGAGGCGCGGCCGGCACGACCGCCAGGATCGTCGTCAACGGCAGCGTCGACGACGCGCGACGGCTCGGATGCGCCGGCGTGCACTGGACCGCGCGGAGGCTGAACGCGGCGACGTCACGCCCGCACGACCTGATCGTCGGCGCATCGTGTCGCCACGCGGGCCGAGCTCGCGCACGCGTGCGCGCTCGATGTCGACTTCGCCGTCATGGGCCCGGTACTCCCGACGCCGACGCATCCCGATGCGCATCCGCTCGGGTGGGCAGGATTCTCCGGTGGCGATAGAACGGACGCGCGTGCCGGCATTCGCACTGGGTGGCCTGCAGCGGGCCGATCACGACACGGCGATCACGCATGGCGCGCACGGCATCGCGATGCGCCGGCACGTCTGGCCCGCCTGAAGCTACATCGGCGTCGGGATCGACCGACGGGTCGCCGGATTCGGGCGCTTCGGAGGTCTTCACGCGATAGCGCTCGCTCGCCCACGCGCCGAGGTCGATCGTCCGGCAACGCTCGGAGCAGAACGGGCGCCATTTCGATTCGGGCGACCACGAGACGGGTACGCCGCATTGCGGGCATTTGACGACAGAGGTTGCGGCGGCCATTTGTGCGCGGGCAAAGGGGCCAGCGTACCGGAACGCTCGAACGTCGTCAGCCACCTGCGCGAACACCGGCAGATGTCCGCGTCCAGGAACCGGATCGTGCCGGCCTCATCCGCGCGACGCGTCGACGTGGGGCATCGCCACGTGCGCCGGCGCTTCGCTCGTGCCGACGACGTTGAGCACGCGTATCGGCGCGATGGCGGTGGCAGCCGGCGTCGCGGGAACGTCCTGCGGCGCGGCGAAGCCCGCGACGGTCATCAATAGCGCCGCCGCCAACGTGGCGACTGCTTCCACCCACGATCCGGATGTCAATGTTGCTCTCATGATCATTCCACTCGATGGCATGGGTTTCCAACGAGTGCAAGTCTAGATAGACCGAGGCAGGCGGACAATCGATTTATATTCCGCTAATATGTGAATAACTCTCACATGACGGACCGGCGGATGGCCACGCATGTTCCTCCGATGCAGGCGCTGCGCGCATTCGAGGCGGCGGCGCGCAGAGCAGAGCCTCAGCCGCGCGGCGGAAACGCTGAGCGTCACGCACGGCGCGATCAGCCACCAGATCAAGTCACTGGAAGCAACGCTCAACGTGCGGCCTGATCGAGCGCGCAGGGCCGCGGCATCCGCTTGACCGAGGAGGGCGAGCGGCTCGCGACGCGCCTGCGCGGCGCGCTGGCCGAGATCGCAGAGGCGCGTTGCGCGAAGCGAGACCAGCGCAGCAACCCGCGCCAGCTGCGCGTCAGCGTCATGCCGTCGTTCGCGGGCGCTGGTTGTTGCCGCGGCTCGGGCGCTTCATCGCCCAGCACACGGACATCGATCTCGACGTGCGGTCGAACATGGCGCTCGTCGACTTCCGTCGCGACGATCGCGGACGTCGCGATCCGCTACGGCCCGCGGCGTCTGGCCCGACGTCAGTGGCCGAGCTGCTGATGGGCGACGCGTTCTTCCCGGTGTGCAGCCCGCGGCTTCGCGCGACGCTTCCGAGCGCGGCCGCGCGATCTTGCGCGGTTCACGCTGCTGCGTTCGGACGACGAAGTCGTGGAAGCCGTGGTTCGAAGCGGTAGGCCTCGATTGGCCGGAACCGTCGCGCGGGCCGATTTTCAACGACTCGTCGCCGATGCATGCAGGCGGCCGTCGAAGGTCAGGGCATCGCGCTCGCACGCACGACGCTGGTCGGCAACGACTTGCGCAACGGCTTGCTCGTGCGCCTGTTCGACATCGACGTGCCCGGTCCGCGAAAATACTATCTCGTCTACCCGCCGCGGCTCGCGGCGTCGCCGAAGCTCGCGCTGTTTCGCGCGTGGCTGCTGGCGGAGATCGCGCTCGATGCGGCGCCGCCGAAGACGCGAGTGGCTACCGCGTCGCACGCACGTCGGCGCGCTAGTCGAAAAGCGAAGCGGTAGCGCGATCCGCGTCCGGCTCGCGCAGCGCCTGCACGGCGTCGGCCGGGACGAGCCCGCCGACGCGCACGCCGATCAGCCGGATGCGACGCGTCAGGTCGACGCGCTTCAGGCAGTCGCCCGCCGCGCGCCGGATCGCGTGCGACCGACTGCGTCGGCTCGTCGATCGTGTGATCGCGCGTCACCGTCGCGAAGTTGTCGTACCGCAGCTTGACGCCGATCGTGCGGCCCGCGTAGCTCTTGCGCTGCAGATCGTCGCCGACACCTGCGCAAAGCTCGGTGAAAATCGCCGACAGCTGCTCGCGATCTCGGGTCGCGGACAGGTCGCGCTCGAAGGTCGTCTCGCGGCTGATCGACTGCGGCTCGCTGTGCGTGACGACGGCGCGCGAGTCGCGACCGTGCGCGGCATCGTGCATCCACGCGTCCGTGCGAACGGCCGAACGTGCTCGACGAGGAACGCCGCGTCGGCGCGGCGCGAGCTCGCCGATCGTCCGGATGCCGAACGTCTCGAGCCTCGCTGCCGATTTCGGGCCGATGCCGTTGATCCTGCGCGCCGGCAACGGCCAGATGCGGCGCTGCGACGTCGCCGTCGCCGATGATCGTGAGCCCGTTCGGCTTGTCGAGATCCGAAGCGATCTTCGCGAGCAGCTTGTTGCGGCGCGATGCCGATCGAGCACGACAAGCCCCGTCGCCGCGCGCACGGCGTCCTTGATCGACTGCGCGAGTGCGCGCACATCGCGGCGGATCGGCGCGTGTCCTCGTCGGCGGCGACACGTCGGTCAGGTCGATGTAGATCTCGTCGATGCCGCGATCCTCGATGTGCGGGCGCGATCGCGCGAACGGCGGCCTTGAAAAGGCGCGAATAGTGACGGTATGCGTCGAAGTCGACCGGCAGCAGGATCGCGTCGGGCGCGAGTGCGGCCGCCTTCATCATGCCCATCGCCGAGTGCAGGCCGAGCGCGCGCGCTTCGTACGTCGCCGTCGTGATGACGCCGCGCCCGGCGTAGCCGCGCAGCGTCGCGAACGTGCGCACGACGTCGTGCGTCAGCGGGTCGACGTATTTCGGCCGGCTGATGGCGACGGCCGCCGCCGATCACGACGGCTTTGCCGCGCAACTCGGGATAGCGCAAGAGCTCGACCGACGCGTAGAACGCATCCATGTCGAGGTGTGCGATCAGCGGTTCGCGGGCGGCCATCGAAGCATCGGGCGGGCCTTCATTTTGACTCGACATCGCGACATTGTTCAACCGCTGATTCGTTGCGGACCGACGTTCGCGACCGACGGGCGTCGAGCGCGCGGGCCCGCATCCGGAATCGTCGCGCGTACGCGATGTCTGCTAGACTCGCCCAGCGCCTTTCGGGGATCACGGGATTGACTCGCTCCAACATCTGCCGGCTCGGACTCGGATTCGTCATCGCGATCGTCGCGCTGGCGTCGAACGTCGCGTCCGCCGCGACGACGCTCGAGCGCATTCGCGATCGACACGCAATCGTGTCTCGCCTATCGGGACGGCGCCGCGCCGTTTTCGTTCAAGGATCGCGACGGCAAGGTGCGCGGCTACAGCGTCGAGTTGTGCACGCGCATCGCCGCGGACGTCCAGCGGGCGCTGAAGCTGCCGCAACTCGATGTGCAGTGGATCGCCGTCGATTCCAATTCGCGCATTGACGCCGTCGCCACGGGTCGCGCCGACGCCGAATGCGGCACAACGACGATCACGCTGTCGCGGATGGAGCGCGTGGACTTCAGCGTGCCGATCTTCGTCGATGGCGCTGCCCTTGCCGTGCGCGCGAAATCGCCGGTTCAGCGTGTCGGGGACCTCAGCGATCGCCGTCGTCGCCGTCATCGTCGGCACGACGACCGAGCGGGGCGTTGCGCGCCGCACTCGACGTTGCCGGCGCGACCGCGACGATCGTCCCTGTCGGCAAACCGGAAGAGGGCGCGGCGGCCGTGCACGACGCGCCGCGCCGATGCGTTCGCCGGCGACCGGCTCGTCATCACGCAGTTGCTGTCGCGATTCGACGAGAATGCGCTGGCGATCCTGCCGGACGACTTCTCGTTCGAGCCTTACGGAATCGTCGTACGGCGCGACGATCCTGAGTTCCGCCTCGCGCCGTCAACCGCGCGCTGGTCAGCATCTACAAGCGCGGCGACATCGGATGCGATATTCCAGCGCTGGCTCGCACCGCTCGGCAAGCCGAGTGCGCTGCTTAACGCGATGTTCTACCTGAACTCGCTGCCTGAATGACATGCGGATCGCGCTCGCACTGCCGTTGCTGCTGATCGCCGGCCTCGCGGCGGCGCAGCCGGGCACGTTCGCCGGCGGCGCGTGCGACAACTGCGGCGTCATCACGTCGATCAACACGTCTGCGCAGGAAGAACAAGTGGCAGCCGCTGGGTGTCGTTCCGGCGCCCGGATCGCTGTCGTCGCCTGGCGGGAGTGAGGGGCGCTCCGCGTTCGCGTTCGGTTCCGACGGCAGCCGCGCGCCTCGTGCTGATCGGCGCCGCCGGTGGTGCCGTGTACGCCAAGCGGCAGAACTCACATCAGCGCACGCGCTGGGACGTGACGGTGAAAATGGACCGCGGCAACACCCGGGTGGTCCAGCAGCGCTACGAGCCGTTGTTGCGCGAGGGCGATCGCGTCCGCATCCTGGGAACGCAGCTCGAGTCTCGTCGAGACCTTAGGCTCCCTGGCCTCAGAGATTGCAGAACATCAGCTCGAACACGACGTCCTGATCGACGACGTTGCCGCGGTCCATCCCGGAAACGCCGATGAACCGGATGTTGAGCGCGTACTTGTTCGCGCTGATCTCCGGCACGCAGGGCAGCTCGCGCGGCGACGCGTGAGCCGCAGGAGCTGCGCGACCTTGGTCGTCGTCAGCATCAGCTGGAACACGCCGCGGTACGCGGTCTGCCGGCTGGCGCGGCCGTTGTCGCGCAGGAGGCGCAGGACGATCGCTGAGCCCGTCGTAGATCGGCAGGAACGGCTCGATCCAGCCGCGCGAGATCGTTCTGCCGCGCCGCCGGCGTCCGCGTTGCAGCCAGTAGTGGTAGGCCGGCAGATCGAACTCGCAGACGCCGCCGGGAATCGCCGTGCGCTGCTTGATCGTCATCAGCCATTCGTTGTCGCGCAGGTGCACGCCGGCCTTGCCCGTCTGCGCGAGCAGCGCCGCGCTCGCGCGATCGATGTCGGCGAGCAGCGGCTCGAGCACGCGCGGCTCGATCGCCGGATTGCTGCGCAGCGGCGCGAGCAGCTGCTTCTGCCGCTCGAGCTCCTGCAGCAGGTCGGTCTTGAGATCGGCGCGCGCCGCGACGTCGGTGATCTCGAACAGCGACGGCGAGCGCGGCGTGATGCGTCGGGCGCGCTCGACCTGCGCGGCGAAGAACTGCGCGCGGCGATAGAGATCCTCGAGCCGCATCAGCGTGCGGATGCGCTCGTTCAGCGGGTGCTCGTAGCGGATCACGGAGCGCACGGTGCGCGGGAGTTGCGTCAATCCGGCATTCTGCCGCGAAGTCGCGCCGTCGAATGAAGGCTCGACGCTCAACGGGCGCCGCGCGCGCCGTGCGCCGCCAGCTCGCGGTAGCGCTGGTCGAGCGCCGCGACCTGGGGCGCGATCGCCGTCACGCGGCCCGGAGTTGTCGATGAACGTCGTCGGCCTGCGCGAGCCGCTCGGCGCGCGGCAGCTGCGCTCGCCATGATCGCGCGCACCTCGTCGTCGGTCAAGCCCGCTGCGCCATCGACGCGGCGCACCTGCTCGTCTTCGGGGCAGTCGACGACCAGCACGCGGTCGACGCGCGTTGCGCGTCCGCCGCGCTCGAGCAGCAGCGGGACGACGAGAATCGCCATACGGACCGCGTCCAGCGCGGCGATCTCGTCGCGCGAGCCGTCGCGGATCAGCGGATGCAGGATCGCCTCGAGGCGCGGCGCGCGCGCCGCGGCGTCGGCGAACGCGCGGCGCGCGCAGCGCGCGCGCGGTCGAGCGTGCCGTCGGTGCGGCGAACCGAGGGCCGAACGCCGCCGAGCGACGGCGTCGATGCCCGGCTTCGCCCGGCGCGGTCAGCGCGTGCGCGATGCGCGTCGGTGTCGGTGACGTCCGACGCCGCGCGCCGCGAACGCGTCGGCCACGACCGACTTGCCGCTGCCGATGCCGCCGGTGAGGCCGACGACGAGGCATCGCGGATAGAGAACAGCCTTGATCGAGCTGCGGGCCGAAGAACAGCGCGACGCCGCCGGCGATCGCGAGGTAGGGACCGAACGCGAGCGGAACGCTGTGGTCGCGCCCCTTGAACACGATCAGCGTGATGCCGATCACCGCGCCGACGACCGACGACAGCAGCACGATCACGCGGCAGCATCTGCCAGCCGAGCCAGGCGCCGAGCGCGGCGAGCAGCTTGAAGTCGCCGTAGCCCATGCCTTCCTTGCCGCGGATCAGCTTGAACAGCCAGTAGATCGTCCACAGCGACAGGTAGCCGGCGACCGCGCCGATGCACGGCGTCCTGCAGCGGCGCGAACAGTGCCCCAGCAGGTTGACGATGAGCCCGGCCCACAGCAGCGGCAGCGTCGAGGTCGTCGGGCAGGAGCTGCGTGTCGAAGTCGATCATCGTCAGCGCGAGCAGCGTCCACAGGAGCACGCAGGCGGCGACGCCTTGCGGCGTCGCGCCGAAGCGCCAGATCGCGTACGCGGCGAGCAGGCCGCCGAGGATCTCGACGATCGGGTAGCGCGCCGAAATCGGCGCCTTGCACGCCGCGCACTTGCCGCGCGAGCGCGAGCCACGAGACGACCGGGATGTTCTGCGAGCGCGGTGATCCGGTGTCCGCAGGCGGGACACGCCGGAGCGCGGGACGACGAGGTTGTAGCGCGGGCTTCGCGGCGCGCGGTCTCGCCGCGCAGCTCCGCGCACTGCGCGCTGCCAGCCGCGCTCCAGCATCTTCGGCAGCCGATGGATCACGACGTTCAGGAAGCTGCCGACGCAAAGCCCGACGAACAGCGCGACAGCGTCGCGATGACGGATCGGCACGCATCGCGAGAGTGCCAGTCGGCAGAGCGCGTCCGCGGCGCGACGAACGCGGCCCGCGGCGTCGCGATCAGCCGCGGGTCGGGCCGCGACGCATGCGGCCCGGACGTGCGGTCAGACGACGGCGCCGAGCTTGAAGATCGGCAGGTACATCGCGACGACGAGGCCGCCGATGACGACACCCGAGGAACACGATGATGATCGGCTCGAGCAGGCTCGACAGCGCCGCGACCGCGTCGTCGACCTCGCGCTCGTAGAACTCGGCGATCTTGCGACAGCATGCCGTCGAGCGAGCCCGACTCCTCGCCGATCTGCGTCATCTGGAGCACCATCGACGGGAAGAGCTTGGTGTTCGATCATCGCGTTGGTGAGGCTCGCGCCGGTGCTGACTTCGGTCTGGATGCGCTTGGTGCGCCGCGGCGTAGACCGCGTTGCCCGGCGGCGCCGGCGACGGCGTCGAGCGACTCGACGAGCGGAACGCCCGCGGCGAACATCGTCGGCGAGCGTGCGCGTCCAGCGCGCGATCGTCGCCTTCTCGAGGATCGTCGCCGATGATCGGAATCTTGAGCGCAGAGCGGTCGACCGTGTAGCGGAACGCCGTCGATCGTCGCAGCAGCACGAAGAAGCCGAAGATGGCGCCCGACGACGATGATCGCCATCAGCCACCACTAGCGTGACGAAGAAATCGGAAATGCGCCATCACCATCAGCGTCGGGCGCCGGCAGGTCCGCGCCGAAGCTCGTGAACACCTGCTTGAACGCCGGAATCACCCAGACCATGATCACCCAGACGACGACGATCGCGACGACGATCACCGAGATCGGGTAGAACAGCGCCGACTTGATCTTGCCCTTGATCGCGAGGATCTTTTCCTTGTAGGTCGCGAGCCGGTCGAGGATCGCGTCGAGCATGCCGGAGGTCTCGCCGGCGCTGCACGAGGTTGCAGTAGAGCGCGTCGAACTGGACCGGGTGCTCGCGGAACGCCTGCGACAGGCTCGAGCCCGCCTCGATGCGGCCCTTGATGTCCATCATCAGCCGCGAGAAGCGCGCGTTGCTGTGGCCGCGCGCGACGATGTCGAACGCCTGCAGCAGCGGCACGCCGGCGCGCAGCATCGTCGCGAGCTGGCGCGTGAAGAACGTGACGTCCTTCTCGCCGACGCGGCGGCCGCCGCGGAACGACTGCTTCTTGATCTTGGTGACGCGGATGCCCTGCCGGCGCAGGTTGGTCGTGACGACCGTCTCGGACGCCGCCCGCGTCTCGCCGCGCACCTGGCGGTTGTTGCGGTCGAAGCCTTCCCAGACGAAGGTGAATTCCTTGACGTCCCTGCGCTGCGCGGCGGTTGCGGTGGCCATGGTGTTACCCTCGTTCGCGATGCCGTCACTCGTTGGTGATGGCTTCGACTTCCTCGAGCGACGTGATGCCCTGCTTGACCTTGATGAGCCCCGACTGGCGCAGGTCGCGCACGCCTTCCTTCTTCGCCTGCTCGGCGATGTCGAGCGCGTTGCCGTTGCGCATGATGAGCTGGCGCATGTCGTCGGTGATCGGCATCACCTGGTAGATGCCGACGCGGCCCTTGTAGCCCGTGCCCTTGCAGTGGTCGCAGCCGACCGGGCCGAACGGCTGCCAGCGTGCCGTCGAGGTCTTCCTCGGTGAAGCCGGCGCGCAGCAGCGCTTCGGGCGGGATGTCCTTCGGGCTTCTTGCACTGCGCGCACAGCTTGCGGCCGAGCCGCTGCGCGGTGATGAGGAGCACCGACGAGGCGACGTTGAACGGCGCGACGCCCATGTTGAGCAGCCGCAGCAGCGTCGTCGGCGCGTCGTTCGTGTGCAGCGTCGACAGCACGAGGTGGCCCGTCTGCGCCGCCTTGATCGCGATTTCCGCCGTCTCGAGGTCGCGGATTTCGCCGACCATGATGATGTCCGGATCCTGGCGCAGGAACGCGCGCAGCGCGACGGCGAACGTGAGCCCCGCCTTCTCGTTCATGTTGACCTGGTTGACGCCGGCGAGCTGGATTTCCGCCGGGTCCTCGGCGGTCGAGATGTTGACGCCCGGCTGGTTCAGGATGTTGAGGCACGTGTAGAGCGACACCGTCTTGCCGCTGCCGGTGGGGCCGGTGACGAGGATCATCCCGTACGGCCGCCCGATCGCGTCCATCAGCGCTTCCTGCTGGTCGGGCTCGTAGCCCAGCGCCTCGATGCCGAGCTTGATGCCCGACGAGTCGAGGATACGCATCACGATCTTCTCGCCGAAGAGCGTCGGCAGCGTGCTGACGCGGAAGTCGATCGCCTTCGTCTTCGACAGCACGATCTTCATCCGGCCGTCCTGCGGCACGCGCTTCTCCGAGATGTCGAGCTTCGAGATCACCTTGATCCGCGACGCGAGCTTGTCCTTGATCACGAGCGGCGGCTGCGCGATCTCCATCAGGATGCCGTCGAGGCGGTAGCGGATCGCGGTAGAACTTCTCGTAGGGCTCGAAGTGGATGTCGGAGACGCCGGCGGCGATCGCGTCGATCAGGATCTTCTGCAGGTAGCGGACGACCGGCGCGTCCTCGACCTCGGAGCTTTCCTCGTCGCCGCGCGCCTGGCGGGCGTCGGCCTCCTGGAGGTCGACCTCGAGGTCCTCCATCGAGGCGCCAGCGTCCTTCAGCGGCGCGCCCGACGCCTCGACGAGCTTGTGGATCGCCGCGGCGAGCTTGTCGTCCTCGACGACGACCGGCTCGACGACGAGGTTCGTCTTGAACCGGATCTCCTCGAGGCGCCTGCAGGTTCGCCGGATCGGAGGTGGCGACGTAGAGGCGGTTGCCGCGCTTGTGCAGCGGCAGAACGTGCCGCGCCTGGGCAATCTTGAGGTCGATCAGGTCCTTCTGGAACTGGTCGAGTGTCGAACGCCGGCGAGGTCGAGCAGCGGCACGCCGAAGGCGCGCGACGCGAAGACCGCGAGCTGGTTCGCGGTGATCCGCTTGCCGGCGAGGACGTGCTCGACGAAGCGTGACGCCGGCCTGCTGCGCCTGCGTCTGCAGCGCTTCGGCCTCGTACTCCGTCATGAGCCCGTGCTGCGCGAGCGCGCGCGCGAGGCCGCTGATGTTGCGGGTCGATGCGGCGTGCGTGGCCATGGGCTAGGTGTCTCGAATAGGGCTCGCGGGCATTGGGCGATCGAATCATCCCGAGCGAGTCAAGCAATTCCTGTGCCGTGTCGTGCTACAGCTGCGTACGTCATCCTCGCGCACGTTATTCCGACTGCATAAAACTTAGCCGATCGATGATGCCTGCCCGTCCTGGCTTTGTAAAGGCGCGAGCGGCGCTCGCCCCACGGGCGGCAGCAGCCGTACGACTTTTACGCCACGGTCCTGCGTCTGCAGGATTTCGACCGTCTGGCCGGCGACGCTCGACATGCGTGCCCGGCGTCCGGGATTTCGCCCAGATGATCGACGATCAGGCCGTTGAGCGTCTTCGGGCCGTCGAGCGGGAAATTGCGTGCCGAGCTTGCGGTTGAGCGTGCGCAGCGGCGCCATGCCGTCGACGACGACGCTGCCGTCGGGCGCCGCGGCGATAGCGTCTCGGCGCCGCCGGGCGCCTGCGTCGTGAAGTCGCCGATGATCTCCTCGATGATGTCCTCGATCGTCGACCAGGCCCTTGAGCTCGCCGTATTCGTCGACGACGAGGCCCGAGCCGCTCGCGGTCGGTCTGGAACTGCTGGAGCTGGACGAGCAGCGGCGTGCCGGCCGGGAACGAAATAGGCCGGGCCGCAGGATCGAGCGCAGCGCCTCCGGCTCGATCGTCCCCGCCTCGCTGCAGATGCGACGACCTGCTTCAGGTGGATGACGCCGACGATGTTGTCGAGCTCGTCTTCGTAGGCGGGCAGCCGCGTGTGGTACGACGTCGCGAGCTGCTGCGCGAGCTGCGACGGCTTCGCGGCGAGGTCGAGCGCGTGGATCTGGTTGCGCGGCGTCATCACGTCGTCGACGCGTCACCGCCTCGAGGTCGAGAAGGTTGGCGAGCATCGCGCGGTGCTTGCCGCGGAAGTACTGGCCCTCGAGCACGAGCGAGCGGAGCTCCTCCTGCGTGAGCGTCGTCCCGGCATCGGCACCTGCCGGTATGCGCAGCAACCTGCAGCAGACCCTGGACGAACAGGTTGACGAACCAGACGACCGGCTTCGCCACCTTTAGCATCGGCGCCAGGATGTAGGCTGACGACCGGCGCGATGCGATCGGCGTGCGCTGCGCCCACGACCTTGGGCGTGATCTCGGAGAAGACGAGGAGGCCGAAGGAAATGGCGACGGTGCCGAGCGCCAGCGCGAGCTCGCCCTCGCCGAACAGGCGCTTCGGTGATCACCGCTGTCAGCGTCGCGGCGCCGGCTGCGACCAGCGTGTTGCCGAGCAGGATCACGCCGAGCAGCGTGTCGGTCTTGCGCGAGCAGCGCCAGCGCGAGCTGGCGCCGCGCTGCGCCGCGCTGCGCGCGGTGCTTGAGCCGGTACCGGTTCACGGCCATCATCGCGGTCTCGGCGATCGAGAAGAAGCCCGATGTCGCGAGGAGCACGGCGAGCGCCGCCCCGAGCGTGCTGAGCGAGATGTCGTCCATCAGCGCCCGAGCAGGACCTCGAGCACGAATTTGCTGCCGAGGTAGGCGAGAAACACGAAGAGGCGTTCCGGCGATGATCCAGCGCAGCGCGACGCTGCCCCGCCAGCCGTAGCGCCAGCGGCCCCAGAGCAGCGCGCCGAACGTGAGCCAACCGAGCACCGAGAACACGCTCTTGTGCGTGAACGGTGAGCGGCTTGCCGAACAGCTGCTCGGTGAACAGCATGCCGCTCGCAAGCGTCAACGTCAGACAGCACGAAGCCGACGGTGACGAGACGGAACAGGAATCGCTCGAGCGTGAGCAGCGGCGGCACGGCGGCCGACCAGGGGTCGAGCAAGCTGTGCCGCAGGCGCTTCTCGAGGCCCATCACGACGAGCGCGAGCACCGCGGCGACGAGGAACATCGCATAGGAGACGAGCGCGACGCGCGACGTGCAGCGCCGCGAGCGACTCGGCCGCCGTAGGCGAAACGGTGCGGATTCGCGAAGACGCCGGGGAAGGCGCGGCAGCAGGGCCGGCAGCAGCACCGCGGCCGCGGCGAGCGGCAGGATGATCGCGCCGATCGCGGGCACCGTGCGCAGCAGACCGGACGCCCATGCGACGACGGCCAGGAGCGCACCGACGACCGATATCGCATTGAGCGAGCGAGAAATCGAGCCCGTGCGCGGTGGCGGTGTCCTGCACGACGGCCCACGCGTGCAGCAGGAGCGCAGCCGGCAGCAGCCAGAGTCCCCACGTGGCGCGCGACGGCGCTGTCGTACTGCCCGCGGCTGGCGTCGACCGGCGTGGGCCAGAGCGCGCCGACGGTGAGGGCGTACAGAGCCGCAGCGGCGACGTGGAGTAAAATCATCGGACTTGGCGTGCGGCGTACGCCGGTGCGCGGCGCGGTCGAGTTTACCCCAGGTCCGTCGACGCCTCCGGCAACCCGGAGGGATCGCGAGCGCCGCAGCGTGCGTTGACCCTCACCCATGCCGGATCCGATGTTCGACAATCTCTCGCAGCGACTCTCGCGCGTCGTCAAACACGTTGCGCGGCGAGGCGCGTCTCACCGACGCCAACATCGCCGACGCGCTGCGCGAGGTCCGCCTCGCGCATGCTCGAGGCCGACGTCGCGCTGCCGGTCGTCAAGGATTTCATCGCGCGCGTGCGCGACAAGGCGGTCGGCGCCGAGGTCGTCGGCTCGCTGACGCCGGGACAGGCGTTCGTCGGCGTCGTCCACCGCGAGCTCGCCGCGCTGATGGGCGGGACGGCCGTGCCGCTCGATTTCGCGGTGCAGCCGCCTGCCGTCGTGCTGCATGGCGGGTCTGCAGGGCTCGGGCAAGACCACGACGACCGCGAAGCTCGCGCACCTGTTGCGCGGGCAGAAGAAGAAGGTCCTGCGTCGTCTCCGGCCGACGTCTACCGGCCTGCGGCGATCGAGCAGCTCGCCACGCTGGCGCAGCAGGTGGGCGTCGATGCGTTTCCGTCAGCCGTCGGCGAGAAGCCGGTCGGCGATCGCGGAGGCGGCGGTCGACTGGGCGAAGAAGCACTACCACGACGTGCGTGATCGTCGACACCGCGGGCCGCCTCGCGATCGACGAGGCGATGATGCGCGAGATCGCGGAGCTGCACGCGGCGGTCAAGCCGGTCGAGACGCTGTTCGTCGTCGACGCGATGCAGGGCCAGGACGCGGTCAACACCGCGCGGGCGTTTCGCGAAGCGCTGCCGCTGACCGGCGTCGATCCTGACCAAGCTCGACGGCGACGCGCGCGGCGGCGCGGCGCTGTCGGTGCGCCACGTCACCGGCGCGCCGATCAAGTTCGCCGGCGTGTCGCGAGAAGATCGACGGGCTCGAGCCGTTCCATCCCGAGCGGATGGCCTCGCGCATTCTCGGCATGGGCGACGTGCTGTCGCTGATCGAGGATGCGCACAAGTCGATCGATGTCGAAGAGGCGCAGAAGCTCGCGAAGAAGGTGAAGTCCGGCAAGGGCTTCGACCTCGACGACTACAAGGCGCAGATCGCGCAGATGCGCAAGATGGGCGGGATCGCGGCGATGCTGGACAAGCTGCCGGCGCGAGCTCGCGCGCGCGCGCGCAGCGATACGTCGATGAGCGAAGAAGATCGCGCCGCATCGAGGGCATCATCAACTCGATGACGCCGGCGGAGCGCGCCAAGCCGGAGCTCCTCAAGGCTTCGCGCAAGCGCCGGATCGCCGCGGGCGCCGGCGTTTCCGTGCAGGAGGTGAACCAGCTGCTCAACCAGTTCGAGCAGACGCAGAAGATGATGAAAATGGTCGCAAAGGGCGGAATGCAGAAGATGCTGCGCGGAATGAAGGGTTTGCTGCCGGGAATCGCGGTAGCAGTGGCGCGCCGCGGTGCAGGGCGGGGGCGTTTCGGGAGCCAGCCGTGGCCGCTTGCGGAGTCGGCCCATTCCGTCGTAAAATAGAAAGCTTTCCCGAGTGAAACCCGCATTCACGGAACCGGACAGACATGGTCGTCATCAGATTAGCCCGGGGCGGCGCGAAGAAGCGCCCGTTCTTCAACATCGTCGTCGCCGATTCGCGCAACCGGCGCGACGGCCGCTTCATCGAGCGCGTCGGCTTCTACAATCCCATCGCGACGAAGAACGAGGAGTCGCTGCGACCTCGCAGTCGACCGCATCGCCTTCTGGGAGGAGCGCGGCGCGAAGGTTTCCGACACCGTGGCCGGCCTCGTGAAGCGCGCTGCGAAGCCTGCAGCGGCAGCCGCGACCCCGCAGCGGCCGCCTGATCGCCTGGCGCGGCGGTATCGCTCGCGAGGAAGTCCTCGTTCGTGATGGCGCTCGCCCGCGACGCGCTCGTCGTGCTGGGCGAGGTCGTCGATCTCGTACGGCGTGCGGGGCTGGCTCAAGGTGCGACCGTTCACGGAGTTGCCCGAAACGCTGCTCGGGCATCGCGACGTGGTGGCTCAAGGCGCGCGGTCGCGACTGGCGCGAATACGAGCGGCCTGACGGGCGCCTGCATTCGGGTGCGTTGCTCGTCGCGCTGAGCGGGGTGGATACGCGCGAGGCGGCGCTCGCGATGAAGGGTGCGCTGGTCGGCGTCAGCGGAGCGCGCTGCCCGCGGCCGGCGACAACGAGTATTACTGGGACGACCTGACGGGCTTTGCCGTGAGGAACCGGGCGGGCGTCGCTGCTTGGCGAAGTATCCGGGCTGACCGAGCACGGTGCGCATCCGCTGTTGCGGGTGGCGCGGCCTGCCGGGGTGCAGGGCGCGGAACGGCTGATCCCGTTCGTGCCGGCGATCGTCGATCGGGTGGACGTCGATGCGCGGACGGATCGACGTCGACTGGGGCGAAGATTTTAGCTGAGTGACGGATGCGGATCGACGTCGTCACGCTGTTTCCCGAGATGGTCGGCCACGCGGCGCGGTTCGGCGTGACCGGGCCGGGCGCTCGGAGCGCGGTCTCTGGCGTCTGGGGCTGTGGAATCCGCGGGATTTCGTCACGGACAGCTATCGGACGATCGACGACCGTCCGTACGGCGGCGGGCCGGGAATGGTGATGCTGGCCGAGCCGCTGGCGAAGGCGCTGGCGGCGGCGCGAGCTGCGCAGCGCGCGGACGGATGCGCAGGCGACGCGAACGCTGCACCTGTCGCCGGCCGGCGCGCCGCTTGATGCACAAGCGCGTCGCTGAACTGGCGGCGGCCGCCGACGAGACCGCGTATGTGCTGCTGGCGGGGCAGGTACGAGGGGATCGACGAGCGGCTTGCTCGATCGTGAGGTCGACGAGGAGATCGCGGTTGGCGATTTCGTCGTTTCGGGCGGCGAGCTGCCGGCGCTGATGCTGATCGACGCGATCGTCCGGCAGCGGCCGGGCGTGCTGAACGACGCGGAGTCGGCGGCGCAGGACTCCTTCGCCGCCGGGCTGCTCGACTGCCCGCATTACACGCGGCCCGAGGAGCTGACGGCGGCGTGCGCGTCCCGGACGTGCTGCTTTCGGGACACCACGCGGCGATTCGCGCGTGGCGCCTGCAGCAGTCGCTGGGCCGGACATGGGAGCGGCGGCCCGATTTGCTGCGGGATCGCGCGCTGTCGAAGGAAGAAGAGGAATTGCTCGCGGACGTATCGGCGCGAGCGACGTAGGCAGGGGAAGCGGGTAGCGAGCAAGAGCCGACGAGCAGTGGCGAACGTGCACTGGTCAGGCACGCACGGTTCCAGACAACAAGCCGCACGCATCAGGGGGCGCCCTGCGCTGCACGCAAGGTCAACGACCGAAACAATCGAAACGGAGAACGCAGCATGAACATCATCGAAACGCTGGAGAAGGAAGAAATCGCGCGGCTGGGCAAGACGATCCCCGACTTCGCGCCGGGCGACACCGTCATCGTCAACGTGAGCGTCGTCGAAGGCGAGCGCAAGCGCGTGCAGGCCTACGAAGGCGTGGTGATCGCCAAGCGCAACCGCGGCCTCAACTCGTCGTTCGTCGTGCGCAAGATCTCGAGCGGCGAAGGCGTCGAGCGTACGTTCCAGACCTACTCGCCGCTGATCGCCTGGCATCGAGGTGAAGCGCAAGGGCGACGTGCGCCGCGCCAAGCTCTACTACCTGCGCGATCGCTCGGGCAAAGTCGGCGCGGATTCGCGAAAAGCTCGCGCACGACGCACAAGGAGAAGCAAGGCGGAGTGATCACGCGTCGTTCCAGGCAACAAGGCGGCGCCTCGCGGGCTGCCTCGTTTCGGCGAAGAATAGCATTTGCCGTCGCGGGGCCCGGCGTCTGATCGCGCTCGCGTTACGACGCGCATTCGCGCGTCGTGGTCCGGTTCTTGCTGTATCTCCCTTGCCTCGAGGCCGGATTTCCCCGAAGATTCCTGCAGCCAACGCGGCGAGTCCGCCGCCGTCCGGAATCGATGAGAGCCACGCTCTACGAAGCGTTGGGTATACGCGCCGGCCGCCTCCGACGAGGAGGTTCGAGCGGCGTTGCGGCGCCTGATCCGCGAAATACTACGCGAAGACCCGCGACGGACAGGGCAACGTCGAAGAGGCGCTGCGCTTCATCAATCACGCCAGCCGCATCCTGAGCGACCGCGATCGCCGCACGCGCTACAACGGCGAGCTCGCGCAGTCCGACGGCAAGGCGCAGCAGCGGATCGCGCACGTCGTCGGCAATGCGATCGCCGTGGCCGGCGAGCGGTACCGACGTCGCGGTAGCCGGCGAGCGATTCCGCGGCGGAACGCGTCGCGCTCGACGGCCGAAGCGGAGGAGCGCCAAGGACGCGCGAGCGATTCACCATCCCGGCCTCACCGGAGCGCGTTGCGTCGTTCGGCCGGCCGACGATCGTCACGATCGCGCTGTGCGCGCTGTTCGGCGCGTTCATCGCCGCCGCGATCGTCGTCGTCACGCCGGCCGATTCGGTGCATCGTCGCGAAGCAGGTGCTGGTCTGGCTCACGCTCACGCTGCTGTCGCTCACCGTCGTCTACGGCGTCGTCCACGGCATTGCTCGTGGGCGACGGCGCCGCGGCGGCGCCGCCGCCCAGGGCTGATGCCGCAGACCGATCTCGCGATCCTCAACTGGCGGCGCGAGAAGAGCGTCTTCCTCGGCACCGAACCAGCCGCAGGAGGACGCGAGCTGGATCTTTCAGCTGCGGATGGCGGAGCTCGAGCGCGCGAAGTCGGGCCGCACGAGCGAGCCGCGGCCGTGGAACCGCCTCGGCGGCGCGGCTGTTCGACTACGCGATCTGGGGCCTCGTGCTGGCGCTTCTGCTGTCGGAGCTGCGCGGCGCTGGGCGTCGTGCCGGACGATGCTGGCGTTCTGGCTCGAGCCATCCGCTCGCTCGCGCCGATGCTCGATCACCGGGCACGTGGATCCCGATCGAGGCGCTGCTGATCGCCGTCGCTGCGGCACGACGCCGGGCAAGTGGCTGTTCGGCTGCTACCTGCAGTTCTCGATCTCCGACGCGTACGCGAACCGCGCGATGCGATCGCAGCTGCTGCGCGCGTTGCAGCGCGTCGTTCCGCGTCTGGTGGGAAGGGATCGGCTGCGGCTTTCCGCTGCTCGCGCCGATCCTGATCGCGGTCGCCTACGAGACGCGTCGTGCAGAACCAGGAGACCGACTGGGACTTCGCGCAGGACTGCCTCGTCACGCACGCGCCCGCCCGGCGTGCTCAACACGGTCACCGGCGTCTGCGGCCTCGCCGCGATGCTGTGGCTCTACGGCGTCGCGTGGCACCAGCCGCTGGCCGACACGATCGCCTCGGTCGGCACGAAGGTCGTCGCGGCGCTGCCCTTCGGCGCAGTCGCTGCTGCCCGGCGGGATCGGGAAGCGGGATCTCGGGCATCGCTGGCGAGATCACGCGCCTCGGCACCGGCTTCGCAGACGCGCCGTCCGAAGCCGTCGCGCGGAGGCCTCGATCGGGGCGCCCGGTCGATTCTGACCTCGCGACGCTCGTTCGCCGAGCGCCGCGCGCGGGTCGCCGTGCTGAAGGTCGAAGGGCCGCGGATGCTGGCAGGCCGGGCAATTACCGTCGCGCCGCGGAACTCTGCAGCGCGTGGGCGGACCTCGAGCTCGGCAACGCCGATGCGTGGCGATGCCTCGGGCAGGCGCAGCAGGCGCAGGGGCAATCATCAGGACGCGGTCAACGCGTTCCGCAAGGCGAAGCAGTACGACCCGAGCGATCGCAGCCTCGACGCGGCGATCGACCGCAGCCAGAAGGGGATCGTCGGCGACTTCCTCAATGCGCTACCGCAAATAGCCGCGCGCTTTTTCGATGAGCGCGCTCGTCGAGTGCGCGGATGCAAACGGTATCGCGACGAAAGCGGCCGCCCGCGGCGATCACTTCCGCAGCGCCGGCGGTCGTCTGCCGCGGTGTAGTCGGCGCCCTTCACCAGCACGTCGGGCAGGCACGCGACAATCAGCTCGCGCGGCGTGTCCGTGTCGAACGGGACGACGAGGTCGACGGCCTCGAGCGCCGCAGCACCGCCATCCGGTCGTCGAAGCGGATTGAGCGGCCGGTCATTGCCTTTGCCGAGGCGCCGCACCGGAGTCGTCGGAGTTGACTGCGACGACGAGCGAGGCGCCGAGCGCGCGCGCCTGATCGAGGTAGGTGACGTGGCCGCGGTGCAGCACGTCGAAGACGCCGTTGGTGAACACGACGGGGCGCGCGGAGTCCGCCCGATGCGCGCGAGCGCCGCGTCGGCGGTGGCTATCTTTGGCGAGATAGCGCGGCGCCGTCGGACGGTCCGGCGCGGACATCGTCCCGTCGTCAGTTGGTGTACTCGAAGAGCTTGACGACGCGCGCGACACCTTCGGTCGTCGCCGCAACCTGCGCGGCCGCGTCGCCTTCCTGGCGCGACACGATTCCCATCAGGTAGACAACGCGCCGCTCGGTGACGACCTTCGACGTAGATCGACTTCGCCGCATCCGAATCGATCATCCGCGCTCTTGACCTTGACGTGACGTAGCTGTCGTTGCTCCGCGCGCCGAGATCGGTAACCGGCCCGATGACCATCTCGTCTGTAGACGTTGCGCACGCGATTCGTGCGTGGCGCGCGTGATCTGCACGATCTCGGCTCTTCACCTCGGCGTTCGGCGCCTCGCCGGTCAGCAGCACGTTGCCGTTGTAGCTCGTGACGTTGAGATGAATATCGTTGCCCCAACGGGTGCCCGCTTCCGGACTCGGCCTTGAACCTCGATGGCTCCATCGTCGACCTGCGCACCCGTAGTCCGCCGATCGGCGGCCATCATCGTGGCGCCCGCAGCGCCGGCGACGATCACCGGCAACGCAGCCTTGCAGGATGCTCGCCGCAGCGACGATGAGCGCGATGGCGGCGGGTGCACGAGGCGGTCGCGCGCGACGCGAACGTCCTCACGCCCGCTCGCAAGGATGCCCTTCTTCGCCCGGCCCTGCCCGCCGCGCTCATGCCTCCTCTTCCGAGCAGGGTATTGTCGATCGCATCGCAAAGCGCAGTGAATCATCAACAGGTGGCACTCCTGAATGCGGGCGGTCCGCTCATGCGGTACGCGGAGCTCGACGTCCGTGGCGGCGCGCTCAGCCGGCTGGTCGAAGGCTGGCAAAGCCGGGCCGCTGGCACGCGCGCGGCGCAGCTCGGAAGCCGCGCTCGATTTCTCGGATGAGGACGATGTTCGGCGCGCTTCCGGCCGACTCTTTTGCCGCGGGACCTGGCCGCGCTTGGCCGGCGAGATCGACTCCTATCTGGCGCGGCCCCTCGGCGGAGTGCGGCTTCGGGACGGCCTGCGGGTCGTCATCGCCGGCCGCCGTGCAAACGGGAAATCTAGCCTTCTCAATGCGTTGATCGGACGGGACGCCGCAGCGATTACGCCGGAGATCGCTGGACACGACCCGGGATCTGGTCGAGGCGCCGACGGCAATCGGCGGCGCACCGTTCCTGCTGGTCGACACGGCCGGGCTGCGCGACGGCGGCGACGCGATCGAGGCCGATCGGTGTCGCGCGCGCCCATCAGGCGCTCGCTGGCTGCGGCGGACGCTGATCCTTGCTGGCTGGGCGACCCGAGCAGACCGCACCGGATCCCGGCCGGGCCATCCTGGTTCATGCCCAAGTCGGATATTGGTCCACCGCGGACGGGTCGGTCGGACACTGCCGGTGTCGGCGAAAACCGGGGCCGGGCATCGACGAGCTCGTCCGAGCTGCTGATTCGAGCGGACCCGACTTCGCTGCTGCCTGTCGAAGGCGAAGTGTCGCCTCAACGCCCGTCATCGGGCGGCGCTTGGCGACTGCCTTGAGCTGGGTGAAGGAGGCCGAGGCGCGCCGATGACCCGCTGATCGTGGCCGAGGCGCTGCGGCCAGGCAGCGCGTCCTGCGCTCGATCGCGAATGACCGGCCAAGCGCCGGTGTCGAGGACATGCTCGATCGCGCTGTTCGGGCGGTTCTGCATCGGCAAACGGGCTGGGCTCGAACCGCGCGCGCCTCGGTTCCACGTGGAACAGGACCGCTAGAGGCGCCGCTGCGAGCGCAGCATTTGACATCATCGTGGTCGGCGGCGGCCATGCCGGGACCGAGGCGGCGACCGCGGCGGCCGCGGCTGGGCGCGTCGGTCGCGCTGGTCAGCTTCAGCGCGCGCGCAGATCGGCGCGATGTCGTGCAACCCTGCCGATGGGCGGGCTCGCGCAAGGCCATCTGATCCGCGAGGTCGACGCCTTTGACGGCCTGATTCGCCCGCGCGTCGGACCATGCCGCCGATCCACTATCGGATGCTCAATGCCAGCAAGGGCGCCGCCGTGCGTGGGCCGCGCGTCCAGGCCGACCGCCGCCGCTACCGGCAGGCGATCCACGACGCTCGATCGATGCGCAGTCACGGCCTGGTCGGTCGTGGAGGGTGAGGCGAGACGCGCTGCGCCTCGACGGGCCGCCGCGATCACGCGGACTCGACGCTCGGCGACGGGCGCACGAACTCGAGCGCCAAGGCGGTGATCCTCGCCACCGGGACCTTCCTCGGCGGCAAGCTTCATTTCGGCATGAGCAGCCAGTGCCGGCGGCCGGGTCGGCGAGCGGGCGGCGACGGCGCTGGCGCGGCCAGCTCCGCGACTCGCGCTGCCGCTGGCCCGGCTCAAGACCGGGACGCCGCCGCGGCTGGACGGGCGCATCGATCGACTGGGGCGCAGCCTCGAGCGCCAGCCGCCGGACGATGGCGACTGGACGATGTCGCCGATGAGCGCCGGGCCGGGTCGCGCCGCAGCTGTTCTGCGCCATCACGCGCACCAACGCGCGGACGCACGAGATCATCCGCGCGGATCTCGACCGCTCGCCGCTCTTCGCCGGCGAGATCAGCGCAGGATCAGGGCCGCGCTACTGCCCGTCGATCGAGGCATAAGGTCCACCGCTTCGCCGACCGCGACGGCCATACAGATCTTCCTCGAGCCTGAGGGCCTGACGATCCGACCATCTATCCCAACGGCATTTCGACATCGCCTCGCCGGCGGACGTGCAGCTGGCGATGGTCCGGTCGATGGCGGGTCTGGAGAGGCGCCGAGATCCGCCAGGCCGGCTATGCGGTCGGACTATGATCATGTCGATCCGCGGATCCTCGAACCGACGCTAGCAATACGTAACCGGAACGAAGTACA
>ERZ1370068.1216-contig-11109_pt1 | contig 44514 bp, 51 predicted proteins | sample MGYA00561227_ERZ1370068 | MGnify/ENA primary metagenome ERZ1370068 (study PRJEB38410, sample SAMEA6850437) | metagenome | study: Metagenomic assessment of the ecological functions of the soil: analysis of the soil microbiota associated with the...
GTGTACTTCGTTTCAGTTACGTATTGCTAAGATCATCAAGGAGGGCCGCGATACGCGGCCATGAGATGAGGCCGATGGCCCGAAGGTGAAGGGCAGCGGTGGCGAAGCTGGACAGGCGCAGAAGCTTGCACGACGGCGGCAGCACGGCGAGTCGATGGCGAAGGCCAACGAGGCGCTGGCAGACTTGGGCGTGAAGAAGTAGCTCACTCGCGTGGCGGCGAGGGCTGGCGCCACGCGCGCCACACTCACGCGCGGCTTCTGCTGCCTCTGCTCGTAACTCTGGTAGAATCGGCCCAATCATGTCGTCCGGATCGCTATCCGTTCGCGAGATCGAAGCCAAGTGGCAGGCGGATCTGGGAGAGCAGCAAGCAGTTCCAGGTCACCGAGGATCCCGCGCCGCCCGAAGTTCTACTGCCTCGAGATGTTTCCGTATCCCGTCCGGGCCGCATCCACATGGGCCACGTGCGCGTCTACGCGATCGGCGATCTGCTGGCCCGCTACAAGTGGATGCGCGGCTACAACGTGCTCCATCCGATGGGCTGGGACGCGTTCGGCCTGCCCGCCGAGAACGCCGCGATCGAGCACAACGTGCATCCGGCGATCTGGACGCTACGAGAACATCGACAACATGCGCGCGCAGCTCCAGCAAGATGGGCATCTCCTACGACTGGGACCGCGAGGTCGCCACCTGCGATCCCGTCGTACTACCGGTGGGAGCAGCTCATCTTCATCCGCATGCTCGAGCGCGGCCTGGCCTACCGGCGGCGCTCGACCGTGAACTGGTGCCCGTCCGTGCCAGACCGTGCTCGCCAACGAGCAGGTCGAGGGCGGGCGCTGCTGGCGCTGCGACTCCGAGGTGACCCAGCGCGAGATCGAGGGCTGGTTCTTCAAGATCACCGCGCTACGCCGAGGAGCTGCTCGCGTGGTGCGACCGGCTGCCGGGCTGGCCCGAGCGCGTGATCGACGATGCAGCGGAACTGGATCGGCAAGAGCGAGGGCGCCGAGTTCGATCTGCCGGTGGTCGGGCGCGCCGATCTCACAGATCCGCGTGTTCACCACGCGGCCCGACACCGCGTTCGGCATGACCTACGCGGTGCTCGCGCCCGAGCATCCGCTGGTCGATCGCGCTGCGTCGCCGACGCCGCGCGAGCGCGCGCGCGGTCGCCGCATTCCGCGCCGAGGTCGCGCGAGCAGTCGGAGATCGAGCGCATCGCCGACGACCGCCCGAAGCGCGGGCTGCGCCTGTCGCGCGCAGATCGTGAACCCGTTCAACGGCGCGGCGATCCCGCTGTTCATCGCCGACTACGTGCTGATGGGCTACGGCACCGGCGCCATCATGGCGGTGCCCGGCGAGGACCAGCGCGACTGGGACTTCGCCAAGCAGCACGGGCTGCCGATCATCGAGACCGTGAAGCGTCCGGCCGGCTGGATGCGGCGAGGCGTACGCGGGCGACGGCGTGAAGATCAACTCCGGCTTCCTCGACGGCCTCACGATCGCCGAGGCCAAGCGCAAGGCGATCGACTGGCTGGTCGAGCACGGGCTCGGCGTGGCCAAGGTGAACTACCGGCTGCGCGACTGGGGCATCAGCCGCCAGCGCTACTGGGGCGCGCCGATCCCGGTCGCTCTACTGCGACGCGTGCGGCATGGTGCCGGAGAAGGAGGAGAACCTTCCGGTCGTGCTGCCGCGCGACGTCCAGCTCAGCGGCAAGGGCGGCTCGCCGCTGGCCGAGCGTGCCGGCGTTCGTCAACGCCACGCTGCCCGCAAGTGCGGCGGCAAGCGCGCGGCGCGAGACCGACACGATGGACACCTTCGTCGAGTCGTCGTGGTACTTCCTGCGCTACTGCTCGCCGCCGCACGACAGGCGGATGTTCGAGCAGCGCGGCCGCCGACTACTGGATGCCGGTCGATCAGTACATCGGCGGCATCGAGCACGCGGTCCTGCACCTGCTCTACGCGCGGTTCTACACCAAGGTGCTCCGCGACCTCGGCCTCACCGAAGGTCGACGAGCCGTTCACGGCGCGCTGCTCAGCCAGGGCATGGTCATCAAGGACGGCGCCAAGATGTCGAAGTCGAAGGGCAACGTCGTGGACCCCGACGACCTCATCCGGACCTTCGGCGCCGACACCGCGCGACTCGTTCTCGCTGTTCGCGGCGCCGCCGGAAAAGGACCTCGACTGGAACGACCACGGCGTCGAGGCGCCAGCCGGTTTCTGAATCGGGTGTGGAGCTTTGTCGAGGTACATCGCGAGGAGCTTCGGCGCTTCTAGGTCGGGCAGGTCTCGTGCGTCGCCGAGGCACGGCGCTCATCCAGCTCCGACGCCGCGCGCTGGTCGCGGTGGCTGTCGACGACTGAGCGAGGGGAGGGCGTTCCGGCGGACGATTCACGAGACGATCAAGCGGGTCACCGACGACATCGAGGGCGACTTCCACTTCAACACGGCGGTCAGCGCCATCATGGAGCTGGTCAACGCGCTCTACGCGTTCGAGTCGGGGGCGCGCGAGCACGTGCCGGCCGCGGAGCGGGCGGCGCTCCTGCGCGAGGCGGATCGAGACGACGCTCCTGCTGCTCGGCCCGTTCTGTCCCCACGTGACCGAGGAGCTGTGGTCAGCACCTCGGCCACGGGCAGAGCGTCTTCCGCGCAGCGCGTGGCCGGTGGCCGATCCCGCCGCGCTCGCCCGGCGCGAGGTGACCGTCGTGCTGCAGGTCGACGGCAAGGTGCGCGGCCGCCTCGCGATCGGAGATCGACGCGCCGGAGGACGCGGGTGCGGAGCCTGGCGCTCGCCGACGAGCGCGTCCGGCCGTGGCTGCAGGGCCGCGCGGTCGAACGGGTGGTGGTGGTCGCCAACCGCCTCGTCAACATCGTGACGCGCGCGTGAGGCGTCGGCGCCCGCGCCGTCCTGGCCCTCGGCGATCCTGCTCGGCGGCTGCGGCTACAGCGTCAACGGCACGCTGCCGGCCGACGTCAAGACCATCGCGGTCCCGATCTTCCAGAACCTGACGCGGGAGCCCGGCGTGGAGGGCCTCGTCACGCGGGCGGTGGTCGAGGCCTTCTCGACCAACGGCCGCCTGACGATCGCCTCGCGCGGCCGACGCCGACGCCGTCCTGGACGGCGAGGTCATCGGCTACAGCGTCATCTCCATCGCCTTCGACAAGAACGCCAACGTCCCGCCAGTACCGGCTCATCGTCACCGTGAACTCTGCAGCTGCGGGATCGGCGCAAGAACGAGGTGCTGTTCGAGCAGAGCGGCGTGCGCGAGCAGGTCGACTTCCGGGTCCAGAACGCCGTGTCGCAGACCATCTCGCTCGAGGAGACGGCGCTCAAGGCCGCCGCGGTGGAGATCGGCCGCACGCATCGCGAGCCTGACCGTCACCCGCTTCTAGCCGCCGAGCCGAGCTCGCCGTGGACTACGCCGCATTCCTGCAGGCTGCCGAGCGAGGCCAGCCGCCCGCCGTCGCCCTGCTGCACGGCGCCGACGAGCAGCTGCTCGGACGACGCGCTCGACCTCGTGACGCGCGGGCTGTTCGCCGACCCCACCGAGGCGCGCGCTGGGACGCGAGGTGCTGGAGGGCGAGGAGGTCTCGGTGGAAGCGGTCACGCGCTCGGCGTCGACCCTGCCGCTCGATGACGCGGCGACGCCTGGTCATCGTGCGCCGCGCGCCACTTGCTGCCCGCGCGCGACCGCGAGGTGCTGGCACCGTACGCGCGCGATCCCAATCCCACCACCTGCCTGCTGCTCGTGGCCGACGACGTCCTGCCCGGCGCCCGGGGCGGGTCGATCACTGGCTCCTGGGCGCGCTGCCGCCCGCCGCCATCGTCGGGCTGCCGGTGCGGCGGGGCCGCGGCGTGGAGGACTGGCTGAAGCAGCGGGCGGCCGCCGGAGGGCCTCACGCGTCGCGGACGATGCGGCGCGGCTGCTCGTGCAGTGGGTCGGCGACGACGGCGCCCGGCTGCTCGGCGAGGCGCGCAAGGCCGCGCTGCTCGGCGGGCGCCGACAACCGGCGCGTCGGCGTGCAACGAGGTGAGCGCGATCGTCGGCGAGCAGCGGGTGAGCGCGGCCTTCGACGCCTCTCCCGCGCGGTCGAGCGACGGGATCTCGCCCAGGCGCTCCGGATGCTCGACCAGCTGCTCGCCACCGAGGACGCGATGCCGCTGCTCGCGCTGCTCACCGCGCAGCGTGCGCATCGCCGCCATCGTGCGGGCGCTGGCCGCCCGCGGCCAGTCGAGCGCGCAGATCGCGCCCTCGGTCCGGCCGGTGCCGGTGCCGGCCATCGAGGCCATGATGGCCCGCGTCGCGGGGGTGAGCGGAGCAGACGCTTGCTGGCTGCAGCTCGAGCGATGCTGGCAGGCCGGAGTGGCGGCTGCAAGTCGGGCGGTGAGCCGCGGGCCGAGCTGACGGCGCTGGTCGCCGACCTGTGCGCGGCGAGGTGAGCCACCGCGCGCTGGCTCGCGGTCGCGCTCGCCGTCGTCAGCCCCGGCGCGCTCGCGGCGCCCGGCGGCGGCGGCCACGCCGTGCCCGGACTGCCTGCAGGCCGGCGCCGTCCGCGTGCCACTCGGAGCTCCCGCCGGGCGTCCCGCTGGGCGGCTACGGCAGCATGCGCCGCCGGCTGAAGCTGCCCGACGTGCTCGGCCGCTATCCGCACGCCTTCTGGTTTCCGCCGTCGCAGGGCGTGCGCGATCCGCTCGCGGTCAGGCACTTGTGCTCGAGCACGGCGGGCGCCCGCCTGGCCTGGGCCACGCATTGACCTGGTGGCGGTGGACCGCAGCTTCACCGCCGATGCCCGTGCGGGCGCTGGCCGCCAGCCCGGTGGCCCACGACGACCTTGCTCATCTCGGCGTCGCACACCCACTCCGGGCCGGGTGCGTTCGTGGACTCCGAGGCGCTGGGGTGGCTGGCGCTCGATCGGCTCGATCCCGACATTCGTCGAGTCCTGCTCGAGACGGTCGTGGACGCGGTGCGCCGGGCCGGCGCGGCCCGCCGTCCGGCCCGGGTGGCCGTCGCCGGCGTGACCGCGCCGCCCGTCGTGTCGAGCCGGCTCGGCCAGCCGCTCGATCACGAGGTGATCGTGCTGCGCGTCACCGATGCCCAGGCGCAGCCGCTCGCGGCTCCTGTGGAATTTCGCGATCCACGGCACCACGCTCGGGCCGCGCAATCTCCGGATCTCGGCCGACGTCACTGGGCGAGGCCTCGGCGCTGGCTCGAGCGAGAGCTGGGCGTCCCGGCGCTCTTCGTCAACGGCGCCGTCGCCGACGTGGAGCCCGGCCGGCCACGGCGACCGGGCCGCGCGCGGAGATCGGCGCCGCGCTGGCAGGACCGTCCAGACCGGATGGGCCAGGCCGAGCCACGGTACGGCTCGGCGCTGTCGTGCGGTCACCCGTACCGCGACGCTGCCGACGCCGGGCTCTCGCTGCACAACTGTCTCTGGCGGGCGCTGCCCGCCGGCTCTCGCTGCCGATCGGCCGCGTGTTTCCCCGTGACGCCACGCTCACGGCGGTGGCGGTGGGAGACACCGCGTGGCTGGCATTCCCGGGCGAGCTGCAGACGGCGCTGGGGCGGGAGATCAAGGCGGCCGGGCGACGGCCGCTTCCGCCACACGGCGGTCGCCGGCCTGACGAACGACTACCTCGGCTACTTCCTCACGCCGGCCGACGCCGAGTACCCGCGGTACGTCAGCTGCGTCAACCTGTACGGGCCCCGCACCGGCGCGTGTCTCACGCGGACGGCCGCCGACCTGGTGCGAGCGCTCGGGCGCGGCGAGCAGCCTCCGAGCGCACGAGTCGCGTGCGATGCGGACGCGGCGAGGGAAATGAGGGGCTAGCCGGCGAGACGGCGGGCGAGCGCGGACTTCTTGCGCGCCGCGGTGTTGCGATGGATCACGCCCTTGCTCACGGCCTTGTCGAGCGCTCCGGATCGCCTCCGCGATGCTGGTCCGCTGCTCGGGACCCTGAGCCGCCGCGCGCGTCCTTCACGGCCGACGCGCACCTGCGAGCGCACGGCGCGATTGCGCACGCGGCGACGCTCGTTCTGTCCGGATACGCTTCACCGCCGACTTCGTGTTCGCCACCTGGTGACTCCTCCGTGGGGACCTGGATCGTCAGCCGCCGGCGTGAAGCGCGTGCGACAGACCGGCGTGAATCATGCCTGAGTGGACGAGGATTTACAAGGTGAGCTCGCACGAGCGCCAGGTCGTCGGGGCGCTCGGGCTCGATCGGCGGCGCCACCCTGGCCAGCCGGATCCTGGGCTTCGTGCGCGACGCCGTCGTCGCGCAGGTGTTCGGCGCCGGTCCGATCACCGACGCCTTCTTCGTGGCCTTCCGGATTCCCAACATCCTGCGCCGGCTGCTGGCCGAGGGGCGCTGTCCACGGCGGTCATCCCGGTGTTCACCGACTACGCGATCGACGCGACCGCGAGCCGGAGACTGCTCCGGATGCTCCGGGCGGTGCTCGGCGCTGCGCTGATCGTGCTGGGGCTCACGAGCCTGGTCGGCGTCCTGATCGCGCCGTGGCTGCTGACGATCATCGCGCCCGGCTTCGCCGCCGACCCGGCGCAGTTCGAGCCTGGCGGCGCAGCTCACCCGCGTCATGTTTCCGTACCTGCTTCTGGTCGGCCTCGCGCGCCTTCGCCATGGGCGTGCTGAACTCGCAGGGCGCTTCTTCGCGGCGGCGCTCGGGCCCGCGATGCTCAACGTCGGCATGATCGCCGCCGTGCTGGCGCTCGCCCACCACGTCGATCCGCCGGTCCTCTCGCTCGCGTTCGGCGTGCTGCTGGGCGGCGTCGGCCAGCTCCTGGTCCAGGTGCCCGATCTGCGGCGGACCGGTCTGCTCGTGGCTCCCTCGCGCGACCTCCGGCACCCGGCGCTGATCCGCATCGCGCGGCTGCTGCTGCCGGCCGTCTTCGGGCTGGCGGCGGTGCAGGTGATGGTCTTCGTCAACACGCTGCTGCGCCTCGCTGCTGCCGGTCGGCTCGATCTCGTTTCTCTACTACGCCGACCGCGTGATGGAGTTCCCGCTGGGGATCTTCGGCATCGCGCCTCGCCTCCGCGTCGCTGCCGGCCATGGCCCGCCAGGCCGCCGCGCGCGACACGCGCAGGCGTGGCCGGCACGCTCAACTTCGCCCTGCGGCTGGCGGTGTTCGTGTCGGTCCCGGCCACCGTGGGGCTCGTGCTCCTGAGCACGCCGATCACCCGTGTGCTCTTCCAGCGGGGCCGGTTCGGGCCGAGGACACGGCGGCCACCGCGATCGCGCTGATCTGGTACGCGGTCGGGCTCGTGGGGTTCGCCGGCGCGCGGATCGCGGCGCAGGCCTTCTACGCGGTCGCGCGGCCGGGCATCGCCGTCCGGCTGGGCGCCCTCGCGATTGCCGTCAACCTCGTCGCCGCCGTCGCCGCTGATGCGGCCGATGGGGCCACGCCGGGCTTGCTCTGGCGTCGTCGATCGGCGCTTACGTGAACCTGTTCGGGCTCTTGTGGGCCGCTCGGCAGAGATTTTGGTCCACTGGGTGGCCGGGCCCTCGCGCGCTCGGCATTGCGACGCTGGCCGCCTCCGCGCCGCTGGCCCTCTGGTGCGCGATGTTGCTGCGGATGGCGCCGGCGAGGCGGGTTGGCGCGCGAGGCCATCTGGCTCGCGGTCACGATCGCCGGCGGTGCGGCAGTCTTCGTGGGCGCCAGCGCACTGGTGGGCTGCCCGGAGCGCGCCACGCTGCTCGGGGGTGTTGCCGACTCGCCGCCGCCGTTGATATAATCCCGCGTGCACTCCTCGTACCGCGCGCGATCCGCCCCCGCCAGGCGGCCTCCGCCGCCGGAGGCGAGGCGCCGCTGATGCAGGCGGTCGCCGAGTATCTCGGGCTCTCCAGAGCGAGCGCGGAGCCTCCCGAAATACTCTCGCGGCGTATCGTCAGGAGACCTCGCGACGACTTCCTCCGCTTTCTCCACGCGCGCCGTCTCACGCCCCACGCGCGTCACCGCCGAGTACCGTCGTGACCTGGCTGGAGGGCTTGCGTGCGCGCGGACTGGCGCCGGCCAGCGTCGCGCGCCGCCTCTCGGCCCTGCGCGGCTTCTATCGTCACCTCGTTCGCGAGGAGGAGCTCGACCGCGATCCGACCGAGCATCTCGACTCGCCGCGCGCGACGCCGACCGCTGCCGCGCGCGCTCTCGAGGAATCGGCCACGGCGCTGGTGGAGCGCCGGACGTCCGCCGGCCGGCCGGGGTGCGCGACCGCGCCGTCCTCGAGCTGCTGTACGCCACCGGCATGCGCGCCTCCGAGTGTCTGGGGCTGGGGCTGGAGGATCTGAATCTCGCGGCCGGCTACGTCATCTGCACCGGTAAGGGCGGCAAGCAGCGCCTCGTGCCCGTCGGCGCCGAAGCGCTCGAGTGGGTCCGGCGCTACCTGCGCGACGTGCGCCCGCGCGACACACGGCGCCGCGATCCGGGCCGACTCTTCACGTGAACCCGCGCGGCGGGGCGGCTCTCCGCGCCAGTCGCTGTCGGACGATCGTCCGCCGGGCCGCGACCGCGCGGCCGGCCTCAAGCGGCGCGTGTCGCCTCACGTCCTGCGGCACTCGTTCGCCAGTCACCTGCTGGAGGGTGGGGCGGATCTACGGTCGGTCCAGGCCATGCTCGGCCACGCCGACATCTCGACCACGCAGATCTACACGCATCTGCCGAGCGCGGCGATCCAGCGCATGTATCGCACCTTCCACCCGCGAGCGCAGTGATGGCCCGTCGCGGCCACGCCTATCCCCAGGTGACCCCGACCGCCGCCGACCTGGTCGACGGCGCCCTGGTGTCGGCGCCGGCGACCCTGAGCGCGACGGACGGGCTGCGGCTGGCGCGACACCGCCACGCCGAGGTGCTCGCCGTCGGGGCGCGCGGCTGGGTGCTGCGCGACGATCTCGTGCGGGCCACCGCGCTCGGCGTCAGCTCCCTGGCGATCGGCGAGCTGGCGCGGCGGCTCCGACGGCCGCGCCCCGGAGTCGAGGTCCGCGTGCGACGCCACCTCGCGGGGGGCGCGCCCGCCGTGATCGTCGGCGAGCGTCCCACGGCCCTGGGGTCGTACGACGGGCTCCGCCCCCGGTCGCGCTCTTCATGCAGGGTCGCTTCGAGCGGTGGCTCGACGCCGGAGTCGCGATCTGCTGGCCATGGCCGGGCGCCTGGCCGCCGCGCACGGCGCGCGGGCCTTCGTCGTCGGCGGACTCGTTCGCGACGCCCTGCTCGAGCGGTCGCCCGCCGCGCACGATCTGGACGTGGTCGTCGAGGGCGACGCCCTCGCGGTCGCCCGCGCGCTGGCCGACGCGGTGGGCGGCGTCCTGGTCGAGCACGAGCGCTTCCTCACCGCGTCGGTCACGCTGGCCGATCGCAAGCGGGTGGACCTCGTGACGGCTCGCTCAGAGCGCTACGAGCGGCCGGGCGCGTTGCCGCACGTGCTCCCGGCGCTCATCGCGCAGGACCTCAAGCGGCGTGACTTCACCGTGAACACGCTGGCGGTGGAGCTCGCCTCCGGCGGCTTCGGTCTGCTCGATCCGCTCGGGGGCGGCGCCGACCTCGCCCGGCGCAAGCTACGTATCCTGCATCCTCTGTCCTTCGTGGAGGACCCCACGCGGATCTTCCGGGCCGCCCGGTACGCGGCGCGCCTGGGGTTCGCGCTCGATCCCTGGAGCGCTCGCTGTCCAGGCGCTGGCGCTGGCGCTCACGCCGTACCCCGCGCTGTCACCGGCCCGGATCGTGGCCGAACTGGAGCGCATCCTCGCCGACGCCGAGCCCGCCCTGGCGCTCACGGGGCTGGCGCGGGCCGGGGCCTTCCGGCTGCTCGCCGCTCGATTCCGGACCACGCGCGCCGGCCTCGCGCGACTCCGGATGGTGCCGGAGACGCTCGCGTGGATGCACGCCCGCGCCATACCGGCGCCGCCGCTGGAACTGCTGGCCGCCGCGCTCGCCGCCGACCAGACGGCGGAGATCGCCGCCGCCACGCTGCGGGGGCTCGGCCTGAGCGGCGCGCCGCTGGAGCGCGTGCGTCAGACGCTGACCGGCGCCGAGGCGCTGAGGAGCAGTCTGCCAGACCGCCCGGCGGAGCGACGCGGCCCGGGCGCTCCGCGCGGCGAGCCCGACCGCGCAGGCCTGGCTGCACCTCGGCGGAGACCCGGCAACCCGCGAACGGCTGGACGGGCTCGCGACAGCGATGCACGCCGAGCGGCCGACGCTCGGCGGCGGCGACGCCATCGCGCTGGGGGTGCCACCGGGGCCGGAAGTCGCGGCGGTGCTGGCCAGGCGTGCGCGACGGCCGGCTGGAAGGGAAATTCGCGACCGGTCAGGGCGAAATCGACTACGTTAAGGCCTGGGTCCAAAACCGGAAAAAGGAGGGGTGATTTGGGTCGAAATTCATCTTCGTCACCGGTGGCGTCGTCTCCTCGCTGGGCAAGGGGTTGGCCGCCGCGTCGATCGGCGCGCTGCTGGAAGCGCGCGGATACCGGGTGTCTCTTCAGAAGATGGATCCGTACATCAACGTCGACGCCGGGACGATGAGTCCCTACCAGCACGGCGAGGTCTTCGTCACCGACGACGGCGGCGAGACCGATCTCGATCTCGGCCACTACGAGCGGTTCACCTCGGCGCGGGTGACGCGGGATCACAACATCACCACCGGCAAGGTGTACTTCTCGGTCATCCAGAAGGAGCGCCGGGGCGACTACCTGGGACGGACCGTGCAGGTCATTCCCCACATCACCGACGAGATCAAGGCATCGGTTCGCCGCGTGGCGCGCGAGCACCGACATCGTCATCGTCGAGGTCGGCGGCACGGTGGGCGACATCGAGAGCCTGCCGTTCCTGGAAGCCATCCGTCAGCTCAAGAAGGACGTCGGCAGGGACAACGTCCTCTACGTCCACCTGACACTCGTGCCGTTCATGCAGGCCGCCTCCGAGCTGAAGACCAAGGCCACGCAGCACTCCGTCAAGGAGCTGCGGGCGATCGGCATCCAGCCCGACATCCTGCTGTGCCGCACCGATCGTTTCCTGCCGCCCGGCGATCAAGTCCAAGATCGCGCTCTTCTGTGACGTCGAGGAGGAGGCGGTCATCACGGCCAAGGACGTGGAGACGGTCTACGACGTGCCGCTGGTCTTCCACCGGGAAGGGCTCGACGAGATCGTCATCAAGCTGCTGGGGCTGGAGGCGCGCCCGATCGACCTCTCGCGCTGGGAGGACGTCGTGCGGCGCGTGAAGTCGCCGCGGACGGCCACCCGTATCGCGGTGGTCGGCAAGTACGTCGAGCTGAAAGATTCCTACAAGAGCCTCATCGAGGCCCTGGCCCACGGCGGCATCGCCAACGACTCCCGGGTGGAAGTGGCCTGGGTCGACGCCGAGCACATCGAGCGTGACGGCGCCGCCGCGCCACTTTCGCGACGTCCACGGCATCCTGGTCCCCGGTGGCTTCGGCGACCGCGGCATCGAGGGCAAGATCGAAGCCGTCCGCTACGCGCGCGAGGAGGGCGTGCCGTATTTCGGCATCTGCCTGGGTATGCAGTGTGCGGTCATCGAGTACGCTCGGCACGTGTGCGGCCTGGCCGGTGCCAACTCCTCGGAGTTCGTGCGCCGGCGCGCCGCACCTGGTGATCGACCTGCTGCCCGAGCAGAGGCACCTGGCCGACAAGGGCGGCACCATGCGACTCGGCCTCTATCCGATTCTCCTCGCCGAGGGCACGCGGGCCTCGCGGCTGTACGGGCGGGGGATCATCCAGGAGCGGCACCGGCACCGCTACGAGGTCAACAACGACTACGTCGCCAACCTCGAGAAGCACGGGCTGCGGGTGTCCGGGCTGTGGGCCGAGAAGCAGCTGGTGGAGATCATCGAGCTGGCCGAGCATCCGTACTTCGTCGCCGGCCAGTTCCATCCCGAGTTCCGCTCGCGGCCGTGGGATCCGCACCCGCTGTTCGCCGGCTTCGTGAAGGCCGCCCTCGATCACGGCCGCGCGCACCCGTCCGCGACGCCCGCGCCATGACCACGCGAGCCGTGCGCATCGGCCCGGTCACCATCGGCGGCGGCGCGCCGCTGGCGCTGATCGGCGGTCCGTGCGCGATCGAGAACGAGAAGCACGCACTCATGACCGCCGCCCGCCTGAGCTCGATTGCGGCCGACGCCAAGGTGCCGTTCATCTACAAGTCGTCCTACGACAAGGCCAACCGCTCGTCGGTACGCAGCTACCGGGGGCCGGGGCTCGTGGAAGGCCTGCGAATCTTGAGAAAGGTCCGCGACGAGATCGGTGTACCGGTGCTGTCCGACGTGCATCAGGTCTCGGAGATCGAGCCGGCGGCCGCGGTGCTCGACGTTCTGCAGATCCCGGCCTTTCTCTGTCGCCAGACCGATCTGGTATTAGCGGCCGCCGCCACCGGCAAGGCGGTGAACGTGAAGAAGGGCCAGATGGTGGCCCCCGGCGACATGCGCAACGTGGTGGACAAGGTCGTCTCCACCGGCAACCACGCCCTGCTGCTCACCGAGCGCGGCGCGTCGTTCGGCTACAACAACCTGGTGGTGGACATGCGCGGGCTCACGATCATGCGCGAGCTCGGGTACCCGGTGGTATTCGACGCCACGCACTCGGTGCAGCTGCCGGGCGCGCGCCGGCGACCGCTCGGGCGGTGAGCGCCGCTACGTGCAGGGGCTGGCGCGGGCGGCGGTCGCCTTCGGCGTGGACGCGCTCTTCATGGAGATGCACGAGGATCCGGATCGCACGCTGCCCGACGGCCAGCCACTCTCCGACGGTCCCAACATGCTGCGCATCGACGATCTTCCGATGCTCTGGACCAGCTCCGCGGAATCCGCGCCGCGCTGGGTGAGTCATGAGCCAGCGCCGCACCGCGACGTTCGCCGCCTGGCCGAGCGTGTCCTGCGCATCGAGGCCGAGGGGATCCTCGGCGTCATCCCGAAGGTGGACGAGCGCTTCGAGCGCGCCGTCGAGATGATGCGCGGCTGCACCGGCCGGATCGTGGTGACCGGCATCGGCAAATCGGGCCTGGTGGGGCGCAAGATCGCCGCCACTCTGGCCTCGACCGGCACGCCCGCCTACTTCCTGCACCCGGCCGAAGGCATGCACGGCGACGTCGGGATGCTGGCCCGCGGCGACGTCGTGGTCGCGCTGTCCAACTCGGGCGAGACCAACGAGATGCTGGCGATCCTGCCGCCGCTCAAGCGGCTCGGGGTGCCCATCGTGCTGCTGACGGGCAATCCGAAGTCGACGCTCGCCCGTCAGAGCGAGCGTCGTCCTCGACGTGAGCGTGGCCGAGGAAGCGTGCCCGATGAATCTCGCACCGACCTCGTCGACCACCGCGGCGCTGGCGATGGGCGACGCCTTGGCCATGGTCCTCCTCGAGCTCCGTGGCCTCCGGCCCGAGGACTACGCCGCGCTGCATCCGGCCGGGGCGCTCGGCTGGCGCGCGCTCTTCCGGGTCGGCGACCTCATGCACACCGGCGAGGCGATGCCGGCGGTGCCCAGGGAACCCCGCTGCGGGGAGGCGATCCAGGAGATGACCCGCAAGGGCCTGGGCATGACGACCGTGGTCGGCACGGACGGCCGGTTGGTGGGTGTCATCACCGATGGCGACCTGCGGCGGCTGCACATGCGGGAGTGGCGCGTTCGACACGCTGCTGGCGGGTCAGGTGGCTACCCGGGGCCCACGGACCATCGGTGCCGACGACCTGGCGGCCAAGGCCCTCGAAATAATGGAGGGCAAGATCACCAGTCTGATCGTGGTGGACGAGCCAAAGGCCCGTGGTGTCATTCACTTACACGACATCCTCCGCGCGAAGATCATCTAGTCTTTTCTCTGTTTTTCTCTTTCCGCATCCGAAAGGCCGTGATAGGGTGGTATTGATTTTGCACGGTGGCCCACATGCGTAGTCTAGCCCGCGTCATTTTCGCGGTCGTCGCACTGTTCGTGGTGGCGGTGGCCGTGACGCTCGTTGTCGGAGCCGATCGGCCCGCGTGGAGCCCATCGGCCCGGCGCTGACCACCGCCGACCTTCAGGTGAAGGGAAGTCGATCTCGAGGAGGAGGCCAAAGGGGTGCGGTGGCGGTTGAAGGCGGAGCAGGCGCTGATGTACGACGAGGAGGGCGTGACCAAGCTCCGCAAGCTGGTCGCCAACGTCTATCAGAAAGACCGCGCGTGGACCATCGTCGGCGACGAGGGTGAGCTCGACCGGAACACGAACAACGTCGAGGTGCGCCACAACGTGGTCGTGACGTCCGACGACGGCACTGCGTCTGGAGACGACACGTGCTCCGCTGGGAGGCCGACGAACGCCGCTTGTGGACCGACGCCCCAGTCCTGCTCTCGCGCCACGGCTCGGTCGTGCGGGGGACAGGCCTCGACGATGCGGATGGCGGACGAGACAGCGACGGTGTCGGGTCGGGTGCGCGCCACGTTCGTGCAGGGCAAGGGGAATAGCCGTTACGGGCAAAGGGAGCGCCGCGATGATCCGTACCGCCTTGGCGCTGACCGTCGTGCTCGTTGCTCGTGGCGTGCCAGTCGGGCGCCGAGCCGCCGCGGCGGGGCCACGCCCGCCGTCCGCAGCCTCGGTCGCCAAGCCAGCCAGCGCGCAGGGCGGGGGTGCCGCGCCGATCCGGGTCGCGGCTCCGACGCCGGCGCCCGCGGTCAAGCCGGCGGAGCCGGACGTCAAGCCGATCGAGCGTGACCGCGCCGAGCGCGACAAGGAAGACCGCAACCAGCCGGTCACCGTGGACTCGGATCGCATGGAGCGGTTCGGCAAGGAAAGCCTGGTGATCTTCACCGGCAACGTGGTCGCGCGGCAGAACAACTCCGTGCAGTACGCCGACCGCATGGAGGTGTACCTCGACGAGAAGGGTGACCGGATCCTTGCGGACCGTGTCCACCGGCAACATGCGGATCATCACCAAGGACTGCCGCACCGGAACGGCCCGCCGGGCCGAGTACTACGATCTCGAGCAGCGGGTGGTCCTGATGGGCGGCGCCCGCGGTGTGGCAGGACGACAACGTCGTCAGTGGCGAGACCATCACCATCTACCTCTCGCAGGACCGGTCGGTGGTGCAGGCCGGCACGCAGGAGCGCGTGAAGGCGGTGTTCTTCCCGCGCGAGCAGAATCAGACCGAAGAAGGACGCCAGCGCGCCGGCCAAGACCACGGCGACGGCCTGCGCCAACTGACCGATGGAGGGGCTGGTCGCGCAGGGCCTGCAGAAATGGTTCAAGCACCGCAAGGTCGTCGACAACGTCTCGGTCGACATCCAGCGCGGTGAGGTGGTGGGACTGCTCGGCCCCAACGGCGCGGGCAAGACCACGTCGTTCTACATGATCGTCGGGTTGCTGCCGACCGAGGGCGGCCGGATCTTCTTGGAAGGACGCGAGATCACCGCGCTGCCCATGTATCAGCGCTGTCGCATGGGTGTGGGATATCTGCCGCAGGAGTCGTCGGTATTTCGCAAGCTGACCGTGGAGGAGAACCTGCTGGCGATTCCTGGAGACGCTGGACCTCGGGGCCGCCGAGCGGAAGCGAGCGGGCGCGGGAGCTGCTGGCCGAGCTCGATCTGACCTCGCTGGCGCCGTACCCGGCCTACACGCTGTCCGGCGGTGAGCGCCGGCGGCTCGAGATCACCCGGGCGCTCGTCACCGGTCCCCAGTACCTGCTGCTCGACGAGCCGTTCACCGGCATCGACCCGATCGCGATCGCCGACATCCAGGAGATCATCTCCCGGCTGCGCGACCGGGGCATCGGCATCCTGATCACCGACCACAACGTGCGCGAGACGCTGGCCATCACGGACCGTGCCTACATCCTCTACGACGGCAAGATTCTGGTGTCGGGCACGGCCAGTGAGATCGCCAGCAGTCCGATCGCCCGAGAGATCTATCTCGGAGAGAAGTTCGCCCTCTAGGGCAGCGGAGACGACGCAGCCATGGCCATGGAAGCGCGCCTCTCACTCGCGACAGAGCCAGCGGGTGGTGATGACCCCGCTGCTCCAGCAGGCGATCCAGCTCCTGCAGCTCTCGACCCTGGAGCTCCAGGAAGTCGTCCAGAAAGAGCTGCTCGAGAATCCGCTGCTCGAAGAAGTGGCGCCGAGACCGAGGCCGCCCGAGGCGTCCGCCTCGACGACGCCCGACGCGCCCGCCACCACATCGCTGGAGCCCGCACCGGTCGAGCCGCCGCCGACCAACGAGCGACAGACCGACGATCTGCCCTTCGACCTCAACGCGGTGATGTTCGACGATCACGAGAGCGCTCGCTCGTCGTCCAGGAGGAGCGTGAGGATCTGCCGTTCGAGAACATCGTGCGCTCGGTCAATCTCGCTGACCGACCACCTCGACGAGCAGCTGCGGTTCACCACCGAGGACCCGCTGGTGCGGCGGATCGGCGACGAGATCATCGGCAACCTCGACGAGGACGGCTATCTCGCGTGCCGAGGTGGCCGAGATCGCCCAGCGGTGCGAGGCCACGGTGGAAGAGGTCGAGAAGGTCCTGGCCCTGGTGCAGGGCGTTCGACCCGCCCGGGGTGGCCGCCCGCTCCATCCAGGGTGCCTGCTCATCCAGCTCAAGCGCCGATCCCAATCCCCGACCCGGTGTCGGTCGAGATCGTGGAGGAGCACTTCGACGACCTCAGCCGGCGCCGCTATCCCGACATCGCGCGGGCGCTCAAGCGGCTCCGCTCGACCGCATCATGGAGTCGATCGAGGAGATCATGGGCCTCGAGCCCAAGCCGGGCCGCAGCTTCGGGGCGACCGATTCGCGCTACATCGTGCCCGACGTGGTCGTGCACAAGATGGGGGACGAGTACGTCGTGGTCCTGAACGAGGACGGCGTCCCGCGCCTGCGCGTCAATTCCGCTCTATCGCGACTCACTGCTACGGACGGCCGGCAGCGAAGCGCGGGAATACGTGGAGCAGAAGCTCCGTTCGGCGGTGTGGCTGATCAAGAGCGTGGACCAGCGTCAGCGGACGCTGCGCAAGGTGACCGCAGTCGATCGTGAAGTTCCAGCGCGAGTTCCTGGACAGGGGCTGCCGTACCTGCCGCCCTCCGTCGCTGCGCGACGTGGGCGAGGACATCGGCATGCACGAGTCCACGATCAGCCGCGTCACCACCAACAAGTACGTCGAGACGCCCGCAGGGACTGTTCGAGCTCGAAGTTCTTCTTCCACAGCGGGATCGCCTCGGGCGACGGCGAGATGGTCTCGTCGGTGTCGGTGAAGAAGATGATCCAGGATCGGCTGGCCAACGAGGAACCAGCCAAGCCGCTGTCCGACCAGGAAGTCGCTCAGTATCCTCAAGGGCCAGGGGCTTACCATCGCGCGCCGCACCGTCGCCGAAGTACCGCGAGGAGCTCGGCATCCTGCCCTCGCACCAGCGCCGCCGGCACCAAGCGCCGCTGACGAACGCTCGGAGGGCATGCCCTATCTGAGTGCGTGGGGGTATAGGGGCCATTTCGGGGCCCTCGAGGCGAGCCGTGCCGACAGAAGGAGCGGCACGGCTCCGCCGGGACGCTCTGAACGCCTGGGGGATGGGGGAGCACCAGGGCCCTGGAGGGCGAGCGTGCACCAGAGGAGCGGCACGGCTCCCGGCCGGGGACGCTCTGAACGCCTCGGGAGTATGCAGGGGGCCATTTCGGGGCCCCCATGTACTAGAGACCGCCATGCAGTTGATCATCAGTGGCCGCGGAGCTCGTGCTGAGCCGGGATTTCAAGGATGCCGTCACGCGGAAGGTGGCCCGGGTCGGCCGGCTGCTGCTCCGGCGCTGATCGCGGCGCGGGCCACGTTCACCGCCGAGGAGTTCCGCCGCCGGGTTCGCCTCACGCTCACCGCTCCGCCATCAGGTGTTCTCGACGACCGCCACCGACGTCGACCTCGTGGTCGCGGTCGATGCGGCGGTCGGAGCGCCTGAACCACCAGGTGCGCCGGGCCGGGACCGCCGCCAGGCTCGCGCCGCGCCGGCTGACACGTGCCGCGCAGACGCGCCGGGCCGCCGGCGAGGTGGCCTGGGAGCGATGGCCGGCTCCATCGCGTTCGTGGTCATCACCGGAATGAGCGGCGCGGGCAAGAGCTACGCGATCAAGTGCTTCGAGGACATGGGGTTCTTCTGCGTCGACAACCTGCCGACCACGCTCATCCCCACCTTCGCCGATCTGATCGCGCGCTCCACGCGAGCCGTCGAGCCGGGTGGCCTGGGCGTGGACGTCCGCGAGGCGAGTACCTCACGCATCTGCTCGACACGCTGGCCGAGCTGCGCAAGCGGGGCCACACCGCCGAGGTCCTGTTCCTGGAGGCGAGCGAGGAGTCGCTCGTGCGGCGCTATCGCGAGACGCCGGCGCCGCCATCCGCTGGCGCGCCGACGGCAGCGTGCTCGACGGCATCCGCGCCGAGCGCAAGATGCTCTCCACGCTGCGGGAGGTCGCCGATCGCGTGGTGGACTCCTCGGCGCTGACCGTGCACCAGCTCAGGCGATCTGCTGGTCGAGCACTACGTCACGCCGAGGCCGCCAGCCGGGCCTGTCCATCTCGCTCGTGTCGTTCGGGTTCAAGCACGGCGTGCCCTTCGACGCCGACCTCGTGTTCGACGTCCGCTTCCTGCCCAACCCCACTTCGTGGAGGCGCTGCGCCCGCTGGACGGGCGCGACAGCCGGGTGCGGGACTTCGTCATGAAGGCGGAAGAGAGCCGCGAGCTGTTGAGGCGGCTGGAGGATTTCCTGGGCTTCGTGCTGCCCGCCTATCAGCGGGAAGGCAAAGGCCTATCTCACGGTCGCGGTTGGCTGCACGGGCGGACGCCATCGCTCGGTCGCGCTGGTCGAGGAGCTGAGGGATTTCTCGACCGGCTCGGTGCTGGCCGCGGGCGTCGTCCATCGGGATCTGGATCGCGAGTAGCCGTGAGTCGCGGTCCGCTGGCATTCTGCTTCGGCGTTCACAACCATCAGCCGATCGGGAACTTCGACAGCGTTCTCGTCGAGAACGACCGAGCGCGCCTACCGGCCCTCCTCCTCGAGCGGCTCGCCGACCGCGCACCGAAGTGCGCATGACCGTGCACTGCACCGGCAGCCTGCTCGAGTGGCTGCGCGCGCAGCGCGCTCGACGTTCGATCGGCTCGTTGGTCAGCCTCCAGCGGCCGCGTCGGGGCTGCTGACCGGCGGCTGCACGAGCCGATCCTCGCCATCCTGCCCGATGCCGACAAGCGGGGCCAGATCGAGCAGGTTGAGCGCGTTCTGAAGGCCGAGTTCGGGGTGCGCCCACGCGGCATGTGGCTGGCGGAGCGCGTGTGGGAGCCCACGCTGCACGCGTGCCCTGCGCGACGCCGGTGTCGAGTACCTGCTGGTGGACGACCAGCACTTCGCGCTGGCCGGCCTCCGCCCGGACGATCTCGGCGGCTACTACCTCACCGAGGATCAGGGCGCCACCGTGGGGGTGTTCCCCATCAACGGCCGCCTGCGCCATCTCATCCCGTTCGCCGAGGTCGACAAGTCGATCGAGTATCTCGGCGAGCGGCACGGTCGCATGACCGCGGTGACGGTGGTGGATGACGGCGAAGTTCGGCGGGTGGCCCGGCACCTTTCAGCACGTCTACGCCGCGGACGGCTGGCTCGACGCGTTCTTCGATCAGGTGGCCGAGAGCCCCGTGGCTCCGGTGGGCCACCCTTCGCCGACGTGGTGGACGCCGGCCCGGCCACGGGTCGCGTCTACCTGCCGACGGCATCCTCACCAGAGATGGGGCGAGTGGGCGCTGCCGACCGAGGCGGGGCGTGAGCTGGAAGAGCCAAGCGCGATCTGGGGTCGCTCTGGGGGCGGCGCGCGCCTGATCGGCCAGCTGCGTGGCGGATTCTGGCGCTAACCCCTCGTCAAGTATCCCGAGGTGGCCGAGATCTACTGGAAGATGCTGCGGCTGTCGGCGGCTATCCGCGCAGGCGCAGCGCCGATCAGGCCCGGCGACCGCGCGCTCCTGGACGCGCGACGACGCCTCTGGCGCGGTCAGGCGAACGACGCGTACTGGCACGGTGTGTTCGGTGGCTGCTATCTCCCCCACCTGCGCCGGGCGGTGAAGACCGCGCTGCTGGAGGCCGAGTTCGGCTCGCTGAGCGGGGGCGCGCCGCTGGAGATCGCGGCGGCCGACGTGAACGGCGACGGCCGGGACGAGATCCTGGTGCGCACGCCCGATCTGTCCATCACGCTGAACCACGTCGCGGGCGGCACCCTCACCGAGATCAGCTGCGCGCTCGGGCCGACCACGACAGTGGCACGACGTGTCTCGGCCGGCGGCCGAGACCATCACGCTCGACTGGCGGGCGGCGCCGAAGCGCAGGGCGCGACTGCGCTCGATCGGCGACACGACGCCGGAGAAGGAGCCGGGCCTGCACCGGCTCCTGGCCTACGACCGGTTCCGGCGCGCTTCGCTGCTGGACGGGCTCTTCCGCCGCCGGTGGCGACCTCGACCCGGTGGAGCCGTGGCCCGCGAGTCGGCTGACCCTCGGCGAGGCCGTGTTCGAGCACGCCGTGGAGCGGCGCGCCGACGGCGTCGAGATCGTGCTCCGCCATCGGGGCGACCATCCAGAGCTGGCGACCGTCGAAAGCGCGTGACGGTCGCGGGCGCCGCCGTGAGCGCGCTATCGGCTGAGCGCGCCCGCCGGGCCGAGCTCACCGGGCGATGGGCGGTGCAGTGGAACCTCGCGCTGAGCGCCGGTGATGCGCCGGGACGCTACTTCGCGCGTCCGGACCGGCCGTCGCTCGGCAGCACGGGCCGCACCGGCGAGGCCACCGGGCTGGCGCTCGTCGACGAATGGCTCGGGCTGGAGGCGCACCTGGCGTGGAGCCCTACCGGCCACGCTTGGGTGGGGGGCCGGTCGAGACCGTGTCGGTGTCCGAAGGCGGTTTCGAGCGGCTCTATCAAGGCACCGCGCTGCTCGTGAGCTGGCCGCTGTCGGGGACGACCCAGGAGGTGTCGGTGACGCTCACGATGGTGACGCGATGAACCTCGACGACCTGGGCGCGATCAGAGCGCGTCGACCGTCACGACACGCGCGGCGTCCTCGGCGAATTCCCGGCGCACTGCCGCCGGGCCCAGGCGCTGCCGCCGGTGCCGGTGCCGGCGGCCGTGCGCGTCCGCGGTCTGGTGGTCGTGGCCGGGATGGGCGGCTCGGCCGCCGCCGGCGGAGATCTGGTCGCTGCGTGTGCGGCCGACACGCTCGACGTGCCGATCCTGGTCCACCGCGGGTACGGCCTGCCGGCCGCCGCGGGGCGCGAGTCCCTCGTCGTCGCGCTCTCGTATTCCGGCGACACCGCCGAGGTGCTCTCCGCCGTCGACGTCGCGTCGGGCCGCCGCATCCCGGTGGTCGCGGTGACGGCGGGCGGGGCACTCGGCTCGCTCAGCGCAGGCGCGCGGGCTTGCCCGCGTGACATTGCCGGCCGGCCGTTGATGCCGCGCATGGCGCTCGGCTATCTCGCGTTCCCGCTGCTGACCGTGCTGGCCGCCTGCGGCTTGCCGTGCCGCCAGCGCGGCCGACATCGAGGACGCGCTGACCGTGGTCGCGGACCAGGGTGACGATCTCGGGCCCGAGCGCCCGACGGATCAAGAACGAAGCGAAGCGGCTGGCGCTGGCCATCGGCACGCGGCTGCCGGCGATCTACGGCGGCCCGCTGACCGGGGCCGTGGCCTATCGCTGGAAGACGCGATCTCGAAGAGAACGCCAAGGTGCTGGCGATCGCCGGGGCCGTCCCCGAGATGAACCACAACGAGATCGAGGTGTGGAGCGGTCCGGGAGCGGCCTCCCGGCACGCCGTGGCTCCTGCGCGAGGGGCGGAGGCTACCGGAGATCGCGCGCCGCTTCGCGCTGCTACGGGAGATGCTCGAGGCCCCATGCCGGTGGTGTCAGCGAGGTGTGGGCCCGCAGGCCGTGGACGCCTGGGCGCGGCTGCTGTCGCTCGCCGCGCTCGGCCAATGGGTGAGCTACTACGTCGCCATGCTGCAGGGAACCGATCCGTGGCCGGTGCCGATGCTCACCGAGGTGAAGCGCCGCCTGGCGACGCCGTCGGGAGCGGCCGCGCCCTATGAGCGCGCGACACCGTGCCAGAGTGACCCGGTTCGATCCTCCGTTCGAAGGAGATTCGCATGGCGCGGGATGAGCATCTGTTCACGTCGGAATCGGTGACCGAGGGGCACCCCGACAAGATCGCCGATCAGATTTCCGACGCGGTGCTCGACGCGATCCTCGCGCAGGACCCGACGCGGCCGCGTCGCCTGCGAGACGCTGGTGACCACCGGCCTGCGTCGTCGTCGCCGGTGAGATCACGACGACGCGCTACGTCGACATTCCGCGGAGCTCGTGCGCAGGTCGATCAAGCGACATCGGCTACACCGAGCGCCGAGCTACGGCTTCGACTGCCACACCTGCGGCGTGATCGTCGCCATCGACGAGCAGTCGCCCGACATCGCGATGGGCGTCGACACGGGCGGCGCCGGCGACCAGGGGCTGATGTTCGGCTACGCCTGCCGCGAGACCGACGAGCTCATGCCGCTGCCGATCATGCTCGCGCACCGGCTCGTCGAGCGGCTCAGCCAGGTGCGCCGCAGCGGGACGCTCGACTACCTCCGCCCGGACGGCAAGAGCGCAGGTCACGCGTCGCGTACCGCGACGGCAAGCCCGGTGGCGCGTCGAGACCGTCGTGGTGTCGACGCAGCACGCCGACGCGTGAGGCCAGGACCAGATCCGCAGCGACATCATCGAGCACGTCATCCAGCCGGTCGTGCCGCGCGGCGCTGCTCGATCCCGACAAGATCGTCTACCACATCAATCCCACCGGCCGGTTCGTGGCCGGGCGGCCCGATGGGCGACACCGGCCTCACCGGGCGCAAGATCATCGTCGACACCTACGGCGGTCGTGCGCAGCACGGCGGCGGCGCGTTCTCCGGGAAGGATCCGACGAAGGTCGACCGCTCCGGCGCCTACATGGCGCGGCACGTCGCCAAGAACATCGTGGCGCGCCGGTCTGGCCGACGCGCGTGCGAGGTGCAGGTGGCCTACGCGATCGGCGTGCCCGAGCCCGTCTCCATCATGGTGAAGACCGACGGCACCGCGAAGCTGACCGAGCGCCAGAGCTCGAGGCGCTGGTGCGCAAGCACTTCGACCTCCGCCCGCGCGCCATCATCGAGTACCTCAACCTGCGCCGCCCGATCTTCCGGAAGACGGCGCGCCTTCGGGCACTTCGGTCGGAACGACCCCGACTTCACGTGGGAGGCCACCGACCGCGTGAAGGACCTTCGAACGCCGCCGGGATCTAGCCCGGCGGGGAAGGTCGTCCCCGGTTCCACGGCGGCACGGGTCCGTTGACCTGCCGACGTCGATCTCCTCCCGGCCCGAGACAGCGGCGGCCGGACCGCTGCGCAACACGACGGCAGACGCGGTCAGGGAGCACGCGATACCGGTACGACGATGACGAAGATGGTCGCATGAGACGGCCGCAGCCGGTCCTGTTCCTGGTCGGCCTGTTCTTCCTGCTGGCGATCGGCGCGCCAGGTCGTGCCGTTCTACACCGGACTGGCTGTGGTTCGGCGAGGTCGGCTACACGGGCGTCTTCTGGACGACGCTGTCGCTGCGCGGCGCCCTGTTCACCGCGGTGATGGCTCTCGGTCCTCGTCTTCCTGGCCGCGAACCTCATGTTCGCCGCACGCACCGCCGCGCCCGACGTGCTGTGGGAGCTCGAGGATCAGCTCGGCCTGCCCGGCCGCGTGGTGATCGAGCCGCTCATCCGGCGCTTCCTGCCCATCGTGCTGCTGCTGATCGCCACCGTGGTCGGGACTGCGGGCCAGCGTGCACTGGGAGGTCGTGCTCGGCTTACCAGAACGCCGAGCCGTTCGGGGCCGCCGATCCGGTCTTCGGTCAGGACCTCGGCTTCTTCGTGTTCGTCCTGCCGTTCTGGCGGATGATCCACGGCTGGGCGCTGGCCCTGGCGGCCGGGACCATGCTGCTCACGCTCGTGCCTCTACGGTCTGCAGCGCAGCCTGGTGCTGACGACGCGCGGCCCTCGCATCGCGGGCGGAGCCCGCACGCATCTGCTCCTGCTGGGCGCCCTGCTCCTGGTGCTGCAAGGCGGTCGGGTTCTGGCTCGACCGCTACGAGATCGTCTTCTCCGAGCGCGGGATCATCTTCGGGGCGGCCTACACCGACGTGTTCGCCACGCTGCCGGCCCTGGGCGGTCCTGGCCATGCTCAGCGTGCTGGCCGCCGCCGCCTGCGTGGCCCAGATCGGGCGGCCCGGGCTCTACCTGGTCGGCTACGGGCTGGCGCGCTGCTGGTGTTGCGCGTGGGTGGTGGGCTCGGCGCCTATCCGGCGCTGCTCCAGCGCTTCCGCGTGTCCCCCAACGAGCTGGCCGCCGAGCGCCCCTTCATCCGCACAACATCCGGATCACGCGCGGCCGCCTACGGCCTCGATCGCATCCAGGAGAAGGAGTTTCCCGCCGACGACACGCCTCGACGCGCGCGCGCTCACCGCAACGAGACGACGATCAAGAACATCCGCCTGTGGGACTACCGGCCACTCGCTGCGGACGTTCGCCCAGCTCCAGGAGATCCGCACGTACTACAAGTTCGTCGACGTGGACAACGACCGCTACACTGATCAACGGCGAGTACCGCCAGCTCATGCTGTCCCCGCGCGAGCTCTCGTATCAGCATCTGCAGGGTGGACGGAACTGGATCAACGAGCACCTGACCTACACCCACGGCTACGGCGTGGTGGTGGGCCCGGTCAACCGGATCACGCCCGAGGGGCTGCCCGAGTTCTTCGTCAAGGACATCCCGCCGCAGTCCGGCCGGCGGCTTCCCGGCCATCACGCGACCGGAGATCTACTACGGCGAGATCGCCAACGAGTACGTCCTCGTCCGCACGCGCTCCCAGGAGCTCGACTATCCGCGCGGGGACCAGAACGTCTACGCGCGCTACGCCGGGCGCGGGGGCGTGCCGATCGACGTCCTGGCTGCGGCAGGCTGGCCTTCGCGCGCCCGCTTCGGCGAGCCGAAGATCATCCTCTCCAACGACATCACGCCTGAGAGCCGGATCCTCATCTACCGGGAGATCGCGCCAGCGCATCGCAGCGGATCGCGCCCGTTCTTCCGCTACGACCGCGATCCCTACCTGGTGATCACACGACGACGGGGCGGCTGGTGTGGATGCTGGACGGCTACACCACGACCGACCGCTACCCGTACTCCGATCCGGTACGTGGGCATGGGCAACTACATCCGGAACTCGGTGCAAGGTGACGGTCGACGCCTACGACGGCGTCGTGACGTTCTACGTGGCCGACGCCACCGATCCGATCGTGCGCGACCTACGCCCGGGGCTTCCCGGGCTGCTGCAGCCCGCTGGCGCAGCATGCCCGCCGGACCTGCAGCGCCACATCCGGTACCCCGAGGACTTCTTCGCCATCCAGGCGCGGAAGTACGCCACCTATCACATGGAGGACCCGCAGGTCTTCTACAACAAGGAGGACCTGTGGGCGATCCCGCGGCGGACCGTCGAGGGCCGCGACCAGCGAGATGGAGCCCTACTACACGATCATGCGGCTGCCCGGGGAGTCGCCAGCGAGGAGTTCATCCTCCTCACGCTGTTCAACCCCAGCCGGCGCGACAACATGATCGCCTGGCTGGCCGCGCGCTCCGGATCCGCCGAACTACGGCCGCCTCGATCGTCTACAACTTCCCCAAGCAGAAGCTGGTGTACGGTCCGCGGCAGATCGACGCGCGCATCGACCAGGATCCGGTGATCTCGCAGCAGCTCGTCGCTGTGGAACCAGCGGGGCTCGACGGTGCATCCGCGGCTCGCTGCTCGGCCATCCCCATCGACGCAGTCCCTGATCTACGTCCAGCCGCTCTACCTCGCGGCCTCGGAGCAGGGCGCCCTGCCCGAGCTCCGGCGCGTGATCGTCGCCTACGGCAACCAGATCGCCATGGAGCCCACCCTCGAGCAGTCGCTGGCCCGGATCTTCGGGGGCCGCGCGCGCGCCGCCGCCGGCCACCGCCACGGCCACACCAGCCGCCGGGCGCCCGGCGGCTACGTTGCGGCCGCGGACCGCGAGCTGGCCCAGCGCGCCTGGGAGGCGGATCGCGCTCCCAGGAGGCGCTCCGCAGGGTGACTGGGCGACGTACGGCGCCGAGCAAACGCCTGGAGGATGCACTGCACGCTGAGCGAGTCGCGCCGGTAGCCGGGGCACGTCGGGGTTCCGCACCCGACTGGACGCCCGCGTAGCGCCACGGCTCCGAGGTTGTGAAGGAATCGGGGGCGAGGGCGTCGAAGCGAGCGGGGTGGAAGGGCACCGGCGGTATTCGGGCCAGCCGGCGCCACGCCAGCCGCGGCCACTGACCGAGGCCGCGCCGGCGGGCGGTGGCTGGCGGCCTCACACCGCAGCCGCGGCGTGGCGCAGCGCGACAGCTGCGCAGGAGGTTGCCGCGCCAAAGGCAGACCAGCGAGGAGCACCGCGTGGACTTTGCGCACGCCGCGCACGAGGAATTGCTGCAGCCCGCGATTGCGCGCCTGGGCGTTCACGCATTTCGGCCGTCGCCGCGCGCTCTTTGTAGATCGCTTGCGCCGCGTCGAGTGGCCATGCGCGCCGCCACGCCGAGGGTGACCATCGTCGATGCGCCGCCGCCAGTCGCGCGCCCTGCCCGCGCGCGCGCGCCTTCTGGCGGCGCGTACACGCGGCAGCCGCCGGCCGGGTTCTCGAGGGCGCGGATGTCGCGCAGCGTGACGTAGCCGCCATCCGCCAGCACTCCGGCCGGGCCGCGGCCGTGGCGCCACTGCAGCTGCTCGACCATGGGCGGCAATTGCCCCAGATCCGTGCCCGCCGTCGTGATCGCGACGCCGACGATCGACCTGACTCTCCGTCGCCGTCGTGAGTTGGACATTGAACGCCGGGCGCACGCGCCCGTCGGCCATCGTCATCCGCCGCGCCTCGGGGTCCGTCGTCGACACCCGCGCCGGCCCCTTGGGCCCGGCCTTCTTCCGCCGCGCCGTGACCGCCGGCACCTGCGCCAAGGCCGCGCCACCAGTCACCTGGCGCTCCCGCGCCGCTGCCGCGCCGCGCCGCCGCCACCCGCCGCGCCGGTGGCGCCCGGCTCGTCGTGCACTTCGCGCTTCAACCCCTCCGACCTGCGCCGTCGCCTCCGCCACCGCGCTCGAGCCGCGCGCCGCGCCGAAAGGCGACGACCCGCGCCCGCACTGGCCCGCACCTTCACCCCCGTCGTGCGCCACGCGCTGCAGCTGGACCAAGCCCTCGGCCATCAGCGCGGCCACGCTGGTCGTCAATACCTCGTCCAGGTACTCCCCGCTGCCCACCCGAAAGTCGGCCAGCGTGTGATGGTTCACCGCCACGCCACCGCACACCTGGCGGCGCGCGTCGTGTTCCTCACCGCACGGCCGCGCCACCGCCACGCGCGCTGCCCACGCCCTCAGGGTCGCGTACAGCCACAGGGTCATCGGGATCGCGGGGTCAATCGCCGGGCTGCCCGCGTGGCCCTCGACGGCCTGGACCGCGGGCATACAGCGGGCGCAGAGTCCAGCGCCCCACGGCATGCCAGACCACCCGGGCGCGATGCTCGGCCGGCAGCAGCCCGTCGAGATCGGCCGGGCGCAGCTCCAGTTGCTGCCGATTGGGCCGGAGCAGCCGCGGCTCGCCCGAGACGCTGGGGTGGGCTCGCTCGGTGTCGACGACGGAAACAGGGACTCATTCATGCGCGCAGTGTCGCGGAGTCCCCGGCCGCGCACGCCACCGGATTTCTTCACACCTCTCCGCCGAGGCGCGGAGCCTGGGGGTATGGGGGCCATTTCTGGGCCCCCATGAAACTAAGTCCGGGCGCGCAGGAAGAGGGAGGTGCCCAGGCCGAGGAAGATGATGTTGGCGGTCCAGGCGGCCAGCAGGGGCGGGAGCAGATCGGCCCGCGCGAAGCCAGCGCGATGTAGTGCACGACGAGGTAACCGGCCATGATCGCGATGAACGCCAGGCCCGACGCCGAAGAGGCGCCCGCCGCGCGGCGACTGCAGCGGAAGAACGGGATGGCCACCAGGACCATGATCATGTTCACCAGCGGGAACGACAGCTTGGAGTAGAGCCCACGAGGTACTTCTTCACCTGGAAGCCGGTGGCCTGCAGGCGGTTGATGTAGTCCTTCAGCTCCCAGTAGCTCATCGCCGCCGATCGGCTTCTGGATCTTCGTGAGGTCCTCCGAGGTCCTCCTGCATGTCGAGCGCGGTCATCGCGAAGGGGATGGTGCTGACCTCGCCCTTCGGCCCGAACTCGCGGAAGGCACCGTCGTTCAACTCCCAGCCCTCCGGGTGAGACGTGGGCGCGCCGCGCGTCCAGCCGGCTGAGCAGACGGAACGTCGGGTCCACCTCGAGCACGGTCATCCGCGTACATGTCGCCGGTCCCGGGCGCCAGCAGCTCGATGCGATAGAAGCGGGTGTCGGACGCGCGGAGCCAGAGGCGCTCCCGGGACTGCAGGTGGCGCGGCAGCTGGCCGCGAATCTTCACGCGATCCACTTCGTCGCCCCACTCGTTCAGCTTCGGCTAGGCACGATCTCCTGGAACAGGCCGGAGACGACGCGCCACCCCCAGGCCGACCAGCAGCACCGGCATCGCCACCCGATAGAGGCTCATGCCGGCCGCCTTCATGGCGGTGAGCTCGTGAAACCGGGTCAGGGCCAGGAAGAGAAAGATCGTGGCGACCAGCGTCACCACCGGGAGGCCATCGTGCAGGGCTGCCGGCACGCGGAAGAGAAAGTGCTCGAACACGTACAGCAGCGGCGGCTTGATCCGGATGAAGCGATCGAGGGTCTGCAGCGAGGTCGATCACCACGAAGAGGGTGGCGGCCACCGCCAGGCCGATGCCCATGAGGACCAGGTATTCGCGCACGAGGTACCGGTCGAGGATGTGGGTGGACTCGCGCGCACCGGCCATGACCCGGACACCGAGGTGGCGGCGCTCGGGCAGCTTCTGCCGCAGGGCGTCGACCGCGCGCCACAGCGGGCCGCAGCTGCGGGGCGCTCCACTCGAACGTGGTGGCCAGCCAGCAGCGTGCTTCCGATCGCGCAGAAGAGCAGGTTCGGGCGTCCAGATCGCCAGCCACGACCGGCAGGCGCTGTCGCAGCGCCGAGTTCTCCAGCGAGGTGAGGACCAGGTAGTACGAGAGCCAGGATCCCCAGGCTGGCCACCAGCGCGATCGACCGGCCCCCGCGGTGCGGAGGCGAATCGCCAGCGGGAGAGGCGACCAGCGCGAACACGAGCGCCGCCACCGGGAAGGCGAAGCGCTTGTGCCACTCGACGAGGAACGGCGTGCGCGAGGCCGGATCGTTGCGGCAGCTCGGCGATGCGGGTCGTCAGCTCGTCCAGCGGCAGGTCTTTCTCGGGCTTGTCGGTCTTGGCCGCCTTGAGCGGCGAATCGAGCGAGAGGCTCATGTCGTAGATGCTGAAATTGGTCAGCCGATAGCGGGTGGAGCTGGCCGCGCCCCGCCGGTCGAGCGATGTCCGATCGCGACTGCGGCCGGCACCGCGGGCAGAATATCGGCTTCGCTCACCGCGCCGTTGATGAGCCGGAGCGTGACCCGCCGGTTCTCCTCGTCGGTCAGCAGCCGTCCCTCCCGGGCGGTGATGATCCGCGAGACCTTGGGATCGCGCTCGTCGGACACCAGGAGGCCCCAGAGCGCCACCTGGGAGGCGCTGACGTCCTCCGTGTAGATGATCACGTCGCCGAAGGTGGCGTTGAACACGCGCTCGCTTGAGACCGCTCACCGCGCGCGCCTGCAAGATACGAAACAGCTGGCGCTGGAAGACACCGTTGGAGAGCGGGTTGATCACCAGGGTCAGCGCGCGCGGTGGCCATGGCCACCAGCACCGCCCAGGCGAACACGGGCCGGAACAGGCGGAGCGGGCTGATGCCCGCCGCCTTGCACGCGGTGATCTCGAGATCGCCGGCCAGGCGTCCACCGGCCAGGAGGACCGCGACCAGCAGCGCCATCGGCAGGGTGTGGGCGAGAAACTGCGGCAGCATGAAGACGAGGAGCTGCAGCACGAGGTGGAAGGGCACGCCCTTGGTGATGACCAGGTCGGTGAGGTGGTAGATGCGGTCGATGACGAGGAAGAACGTGAACAGCGCGCCGCCGAAGAAGAAGGGAGAGACGAGCTCGCGCGCGATGTAGCGGTCGAGGACCGGGACCGCTGGCCGCCTCATCCGCCTGTTGTACCATAGGGCGGTGCCGGGGAAATTTTACCGGGCGCTCGTGCGCCGCGCTGGCCGGGCTGACCCTCGCCGGCGCCGCCGCCGCCAGACCCTGCCGATCGCCTCGATCGCTTCCGTGAGACTCGCCACGCAGCTGGGACTGGCCCCAGCTGCTGGAGTCGGAGCCGCCCGCCGGACGCCTACCGCGAGATCTACGCGCTCCTGGACGACGAGATCGTCGAGAGCCTCGGATCGGGCGGCGTCTTCGCGTCCGCTCGAATTCCTTCAGGATCGGCTCGACGCCTTCGCCGAGGTCTGGGGCGGGGCCAGCCTGCGTCTGGCCCGGCCGGCGACCTGCTGGTCGGCACGCTTCGTGCTCGACGAGCGCTCGCACGCCAACAGCGTGCGCGTGTACGGCTCGCTGCGCGGCGAGCCGGCTCTCCTGACGGTGCTCTATCGCGCCGGTCGGCCCAGCCTGTCCCTGCTTCCCGCCGGCCGGCGACGCCGTCCGCCTTCGTGGTCGCCTGGGAAGGCCCGCCCTCGGGCTGGGGCTCGCGTCCTCTGCGCCTCGAGGTCCTGCGGCGCGACGGGGACCGCGTGCGAGTGACGTGGTCGTCGGCCGACCTCTTCACCGACGGGCTCCTGGCCCGCAGCTGGAGCGTGCGCGGCGCCGATCTGCGGGTGCGCTACGAGCTGCGCTATCCCGGATGGGCGCCCGGCTGCGACGGGCCAGACCGGAGCAGGAGGACGTCTATCGCGTCGGGTCCGACGGGGCGGTCAGCCGCGTGTCCCGCCAGGAGCACAACGCCTGGCACCGCGAGCTCGGCGCCGTGGTGGACCGCCTCGTGTCGGCGCTGGCCACGCGGGACGAGGCGACGCTGAGCGCGCTCGTGCCGGACCGGACGCTCCGTAGCCGGCTGCCCGCCGGCCTTGCCTTCGACCCGGCCTGCGACGCGCGGGAGCAGCGCGCGGCGGCGACTCGCGTGTCGGTGGCGCGCCGCCGCCGACCGCCATCCGTGGACGCTGACCTTCCGCCGGCCGGGCGGCCGGTGGCGGCTGACCGCCGCGGGCCCGGTGCTACAATGACCCTTCCCAACGCATGACGACGCCGTCCCGTCCCCAGCGCGCCGATCTCCGACCGCTACGAGCCTGCCGCCGTCGAGGAGCGCTGGTATCCCGAGTGGGAGCGACGCGGCTATTTCAAGATCGACCCCACCTCGGACAAGCCGCCGTACTGCATCGTCATCCCGCCGCCCAACGTCACGGGCGCGCTGCACATGGGCCACGCGCTTCACCTTCACGCTGCAGGACATGCTCATCCGGCTCAAGCGGATGGACGGCTTCGACACCCTCTGGCAGCCGGGCACCGACCACGCCGGCATCGCCACCCAGGTCGTGGTGGAGCGGCAGCTGGCCGCCGAGGGCAAGACCAAGCGAGGACCTCGGTCGCGAGGCCTTCGTGGCGCGCGTCTGGAAGTGGAAGGAGGAGTCGGGCGGGACGATCATCCGCCAGCTCAAGCGGCTGGGCGCCTCCTGCGACTGGTCGCGCCTGCGCTTCACGCATGGACGAGGGCCTGTCCCGTGCGGTGCGCGAGGTCTTCGTGCGGCTCTACGACGAGGGCCTGATCTACCGCGACGACCGCATCGTGAACTGGTGCCCGCGCTGCCAGACGGTGCTGTCCGACCTGGAGGTCGAGCGCGAGGAGCGTGACGCCGAGTTCGTCTACATCAAGTACGGCCCGCTGACGCTCGGCACCGTGCGGCCGGAGACGAAGCTCGGCGACACCGGCCTGGCCGTGCATCCCGAACGACCCGCGCTACGCGCAGTACGTCGGCCGCGACCTCGAGATCCAGTCCGTCAACGGGCCCATCACCGTGCGGGTGGTGGCGGACGAGGCCGTCGATCCCGAGTTCGGCACCGGCGTCATCAAGGTCACGCCCGGCCACGACCCGGTCGACTTCGAGATCGGACGCCGCCACGGCTGCCGATCCGCACCGTCATCGGCTTCGACGGCAAGATGACGGCAGCGGCCGGCAAGTACGCCGGGCTGGATCGCTTCGAGACGCCGCAAGAAGATCGTCGAAGACATGCAGGCGCATGGGCCTCATCGATCGCATCGAGCCGTACCGTCACGCCGTGGGCGTCTGCTATCGGTGCAAGACGGTGGTGGAGCCGCTCGTCTCCAAGCAGTGGTGGGTGAACGTCAAGCCGCTGGCCGAGGTCGCGCTGGCGGCCGCGCACGACGGGCGTATCAGCATCGTGCCGTCAGGGTGGACGAAGACCTACGACCAGTGGATGGAGAACATCCATCCGCTGGTGCATCTCGCGCCAGCTCTGGTGGGGCCACCGGATTCCCGCCTGGTACTGCGACGCGGACGGCTCGATCCACGTCTCGCGCGACCGACCTCAGCGCGTGCCCGCAGTGCGGCGGCGCGCTCCGCCAGGATCCCGACGTGCTCGACACGTGGTTCTCGTCCGGGCTCTGGCCGTTCTCCACGCTGGGCTGGCCCGACGAGACGCTGGAGCTGCGCAGGTACTACCCGACCGCGGTCCTCGTGACCGGCTTCGACATCATCTTCTTCTGGGTCGCGCGGATGGCCATGCTGGGCCTGCACTTCATGAAGGCGACGAGCCGTTCCGCGACGTCTACATCCACGCCCTCGTGCGCGACGCCGAGGGCCAGAAGATGTCGAAGTCGAAGGGCAACGTCGTCGATCCGCTCGGCGATCATGACCAAGTACGGCACCGACGCGTTCCGCTTCACGCTGGCCGCGCTGGCCGCCCAGGGCCGCGACATCCGGATCAGCGACGAGCGCGTCGAGGGCTACCGCAACTTCGCCAACAAGCTGTGGAACGCCTCGCGGCTGGTGCTGTCGAACCTCGACGGCTACGACCCGGCCGGCGACAGCGCGCCCGCCGGCCTGCCGGGCCGCTGGATCCAGAGCCGGCTGCAGGCGACCATCACCACGGTCCGCGAGGCGCTCGACGGCTATCGCTTACAACGACGCGGCCGGCCGCGCTCTACCAGTTCCTGTGGAACGACTTCTGCGACTGGTACCTCGAGATCGCCAAGACCGCGCTCTACCGGGCGGGGAGCCGGCCGAGCGCCAGCGCGTGCAGCACACGCTGGTCACCGTGCTCGAGACGACGCTGCGGCTGCTCCATCCGTTCATGCCCTTCATCACCGAGGAGATCTGGCAGCGGCTGCCCCACGCCGGGGAGTCGATCATGGTCGCGCCGTATCCGCGCGCCACGCGCCGCGCTGCGCAGCCCCGACGCGGAGCGGGCGATGGGCCTGCTCGATGCAGGCGCGTCACCGCCATCCGCAACATCCGCGGCGAGATGCGGATCTCGCCGGCCCAGACCCTGACCGCGACGGTGAAGGCCGGCGCCGGCCGACGAGCCGCTGCTGCGCGCAGTACGCGCCGCTGGTCGAGACGCTGGCCCGCGCCCGCGTGACGCTCGATCCCGGACGCGCACGCGCCCGCGCGCGCTCCGCGCCTCGGCGTGGCCGGCCAGTCCGAGATCTACGTCGACCTCGCGGGCCTGGTGGACCTCGCCGCCGAGCGCCAGCGCCTGGACAAGGAGATCAAGCGGACCGCCGAGGTCGATCGCGTTCACGAGCGGCAAGCTGGCGCGGCCCGATTTCACCGAGCGGGCGCCGGCGGAGGTCGTCGAGAAGGGAGCGCGAGAGCTCGCCGAGCATCAGGCCCTGCACGACGAAGCTCGTCGCGAGCCTGAGCTGGATCGGATGACGGCGCCCGTCGCGGCACCGGCGCTCGGTGCGCCTGGGTCGCGTCGAGTCCACTCAGGCCGTCGCCTTCACGCTCGCCGCGGACGGCGCCGCCGACGGACGGTCGTGGTCGCCGAGGCACCAGACCGCGGGGCGCGGTCGCCGCGGGCGCACGCTGGCACGACGAGCCCGGCGCGAGCCTGCTGGTCTCGATCATCCTCCGGCCCGCGTTTGCTCGCCGGCCCGCCTGCCGATGCTGTCGCTGGCCGCCGGCGTCGCGGTCGCCGAGGCGCTGGAGCGGGTGACCGGCGTGGCGCCGCGCCTGAAGTGGCCGAACGATGTCCTGGTCGGCGGCCGCAAGCTCGCCGGCATCCTGCTGGAGAGTCGCGCTGGGCCCGCGCGCCGCTCGTGCGTCCTCGGCGTCGGCGTCAATGTCGCCCAGCGCGCGTTTCCGCCCGCGCTGGCCGAGCCGGCGCGACCTCGGTCCGCCTCGCCACCGGCACGCGCGATCGAGCCGTGACGCGCTGCTGGGCCCGCTGCTGGAGGCGCTCGACTGTCTGGCGGGCGCGGCTCGAGACGGAAGGCGGCGCGCCCATCCGCGAGCGCTGGCGAGCCCTGGCCGACACGCTCGGCCGGCGCGTCTCGATCGACGGCGTCAGCGGCGTGGCGGTGGACGTGGACGAGGACGGCGCGCTGATCGTCGCGCAGGGCGACGCAGCGCCGCCGCGTGGTGGCGGGCGAGGTCGAGTAGGCCGTGCTCCTCGCCATCGAGGTCGGCAACACCAACACGAAGATCGGCGTGTACGACGGGGCGCGCCTGCTGGTGTCCTGGCGGCCTGACCACCCGGCGCGAGCAGACGGCCGACGAGTACGGCCTGTTCATCGAGACGCTCCTCGCGTACGCGCGGGCTCTCGCCGTCCGACATCCGGGGCGCGCCATCTCCAACGTGGTGCCGCCGGTGCAGCAGGCGCTGGAGTGGATGTGCGAGAAGTACTTCGCGGTGATCCCGCTGACGGTGGAGCCGGGCGTCAACACGCCGATCCCGCTGAACGTGGACCACCCGCGCGAGGTCGGCGCCGACCGGATCGTCAAGGCGGTGGCCGCGCTGGCGCTCTACACGCCACCGCTGATCATCATCGACTTCGGCACCGGCGACGACCTTCGACTGCATCAATGCGCGCGGCGAGTTCGTCGGCGGCGCCATCGCGCCCGGCATCGCGACGGCGGCCGACGCCCTCCTGAACCGGGCCGCCCGGCTGTTCCGCGTCGAGCTGGTGCGGCCCAAGGACGCGATCGGCCGCAACACGGTGCACAACGTCCAGTCGGGCATCGTGTACGGCTGGGCCGGGCCTGGTCGACGGGCTCGTCGAGCCGGATGAAGGCCGAGCTGGACGGCACGCCGCGCGTGATCGCCACCGGCGGCTACGCCGCGCTGATCGTGAACGTGACCCGATCCATCCAGGAGGTGCAGGAGCACCTGGCCTTCGAGGGTCTGCGCTTGCTGTGGGAACGCGCGCATCCCGCGATGAGGGCCGCGTGCGGCTGACACCCCCAGCCTGGTCGGTATACTGCGCTAAATCTAGTGGGTGCAGGGCCCTCCGATACCCATATTTGGGGATCGACGAGCCTCAGCACCAGGGCCTGGCTCCAACCGAAGGAGAACGGCGATGGGGATGTGGGTAGGACGCGGGCGCAAGGCGAGGGCGGCGTACGGCTTCGATGACATCGCGCTTGTCCCGGGTGTCCTGACCGTCAACCCCAACGAAGTCGACATCTCCTGGGAGCTCTGCGGCCATCGCTACGAGCTCCCCATCATCGCCGCGGCGATGGATGGGGTCGTCGGGCCCAAGCTGGCCATCGGAGATGGGACGGCTGGGCGGCCTCGCGGTTCTCAATCTCGAGGGCGTCTTCTCCCGCTACCCCAATCCGGAAGAGTTCCTGGATCGCATCATCTCGGCCAGCCAGGAAGAAGCGACCAAGATCATCCAGTCGATCCTACGGCGAGCCCATCAAGGAAGAGCTGATCCACCAGCGTATCCAGGAGATCAAGAAGGGCGGCGGGCCCGCCATCGTCTCCTCGATTCCGCAGCGCGCCGAGCGCTTCGCCCAGATCGCCCAGGAGGCCGGCGCCGACATCTTCGTCGTCCAGTCCACGGTCACCACGGCCCGCCACATCGCCACCGAGTACACGCCCGTCGACCTCCGCAAGCTGAAGAAGTCGCTGGCCATCCCGCTCATCGTGGGCAACTGCGTCACCTACGAGGCGTGCCTCGAGCTGATGGACACGGGCGTCGACGCGCTGCTGATCGGCGTGGGACCGGGTGCGGCCTGCACGAGCCGCGAGGTGCTGGGCCTCGGCGTGCCGCAGGTGACCGCCACCGCCGACTGCAGCCGCGGCGCCGCGATCATGTACTACAAGAAGAAGCGGCCGCTACGTCCCGATCATCACCGACGGCGGCATGACGCACCGGCGGCGACGTCTGCAAGGCGCTCGCGGCGGGCGCCGACGCGGTCATGATCGGCTCGCGCGTTCGCCCGGCGCCACCGAGGCGCCGGGCCGTGGCTACCACTGGGGGATGGCGACGCCGCACGCCAACCTGCCGCGCGGCACGCGCATCCGGGTGGGCATCGCCGGCTCGCTGGAGCAGATCCTGTTCGGCCCGGCCTTCACCGAGGACGGCACGCTCAATCTGGTGGGCGCGATCCGCACCTGCATGGGCTCGGTGGGCGCCGCAGAGCATTCGCGAGCTGCAGCAGACCGAGCTCATCATCGCGCCGACGATCAAGACCGAGGGCAAGGTCTTCCAGCAGGCGCAGAAGCTGGGGCGCCCGCGGTAGCGGTAGCGCCGGTGCGGTGCCGACCGGCGGGCGAGGACTTTTCGTGAACCAGATCGTCGTCCTGAACGCCGGCGGACAGTATTGCCATCTGATTGCCCGGCGGATTCGCGAGCTCGGCGTCCACGCCGTGGTCGCCGACATCAACCGACCCGCCTCCGACTTCGACGGCGTCCGCGGCATCATCATCTCCGGCGGCCCCGCGAGCGTGACCGAGGCGACCTCCGCCAAGGTCGATCGCCGGATGTACGAGCTCGGTATTCCGGTCCTGGGCATCTGCTACGGCCATCAGCTCATGGCCAACGATCTGCGCTGGCGGGCAGCGTGACGCGCGGCACGATCAAGGAGTACGGCCAACTCGTCGCTAGCTGTGCGCAGCAAAGCGTCGTATCTCGAGGGACTTCCGGATCGGTCGATCACAGTTTGGATGAGCCACGGCGACACCGTGACCAAGGCTCCGGACGGGTTTGCGACCATCGGCCGGACCGACGACTGCCAGATCGCGGCGATGGCCGAGCACGGCGCGCCGAAGCTGTTCGGGCTGCAGTTCCATCCCGAGGTCGTCCACACCCGAGTTCGGCACCGAGATCTACCGGCAACTTCGTCTTCGACGTCTGCGGCTGCACGAAGGACTGGGATCCGCGGGCTCGCGTCGAGCAGGTGATGGACGAGATCCGGGCGAAGGCGGCCGGGCGCAAGGTCTTCTTCCTGATCAGCGGCGGCGTGGACTCCACCGTGGCCTTCTACTGCTGCTACCGGGCGCTCGGTCGGGACGGGTGCCTCGGCCTGTACGTGGACACCGGCTTCATGCGCGAGGGTGACGCCGACGCCATCGACCACCTCGTGCGGGAGGCGGGCCGCGACGCGATCCGTCATCGCCGACCGCAGCCGCGACTTCTTCAGCGCGGCTGGCGGGCGAGACGAGCCCCGAGCGCAAGCGCCAGATCATCGGCGAGACGTTCCTCGTCGTTCAGGAGGAAGAGTTCGCGCGCCTGGGGCTGCGCGACGACGAGTGGCTCCTGGGCCAGGGCACGATCTATCCCGACACCATCGAGTCCGGCGGCGCCAGCCACTCGGCTAAGATCAAGACCCACCACAATCGGGTGGAGCGGATCCAGAAGCTGATCGAGCAGGGCAAGGTCATCGAGCCGCTGGTCGAGCTCTACAAGGACGAGGTTCGCGTCCTGGGCGAGCAGCTCAGGCTGCCGCACGAGGTGGTGTGGCGCCATCCGTTCCCGGGCCCGGGCCTGGCCGTCCGGTGTCTGGGCGGTGAGCACACCGCGCCGGTGGAGCCGTTCGCAATGGCCTTGCCCGCGGGCGTGAGCGTCGCGCTGGTCCCGGTCCGGACCGTGGGCGTGCAGGGAGACGAGCGCTCCTACTCGAATCTCCTCGCCCTCGATGGCGCGCTCGATGCCGAGACCGCGGGCGCGCTGGCCCGGCGCATCACCAACGAGCACCGGTCGATCAACCGCGTCGCGCTGGTCGTGTACCGGCGGGGCGGCCGGGGCGTGGACGGGCTGGCCATCCACCCGGCGACACTCACGCCCGCGCGGGTCGCGCTCCTGCGCGAGGCCGACGATCTGGTCACGCGCATCGTCCGCAAGCACGGGCTCTACGACGCGATCTGGCAGTTCCCGGTGGCCCTCATCCCGCTGGGCGAAGCCTCCGGCCGCGAGACGATCGTGCTCGGCCGGTGAACTCGCGTGACGGCATGACCGCCGACTTCGCGCGGCTGCCGGCCGCGGTGGTGGACGATCTCGCGACCTCGCTCGCGGCCCTGCCCGCCGTGGACGCGGTGCTCTACGACGTCACCAACAAGCCTCCCGCCACGATCGAGCTCGGAGTAAGCTCGTCCCCGATGCAAAGCCACGCCGAGTTCGTCCACCTGCACGTGCACTCCGAGTACAGCCTGCTCGACGGGGCGGCCCAGCTCGAGAAGCTCGTCGAAGAAGGCCAAGGACCTGCACTTCCCGGCCATCGCGCTGACCGACCACGGCAACCTCTTCGGCGCCATCGACTTCTACCTCGCCGCGCAGAAGGCCGGCATCAAGCCGATCCTCGGCTGCGAGCTCTACGTGGCCCCGGGCGGACGGAAGGAGCGGGGCTCGCAGGACGGCGGCTACGAGGGCGCCAACCACCTCACGGTGCTCGTGCGCGAACGCGGCCGGGCTACCGCAACCTCATCAAGCTCGTCTCCAAGGCCTACCTCGAGGGCTTCTACTACAAGCCGCGCGTCGACAAGGAGCTGCTCGCCCAGCACGCCGACGGCCTGCTCGTGCTGTCGGGCTGCCTCAACTCCGAGGTCTCGCGGCTGATCTCGCGCCGGCGACGCGACGCCGGGCCCAGCGAGGCGGCGGGCTGGTACCAGGAGGTCTTCGGCAAGGACCACTACTTCATGGAGGTCCAGGCCCACGGCCTCGACGAGCAGGTGCAGGTGACCGGCGGAGACGCTCGGCATCGCCCGAGCCATCGGCGCGCCCGTCGTCGGGACCAACGACTCGCACTATCTCGAGGCGGCTCACGCGCGCGCCCACGAGGCGCTGCTCTGCATCCAGACCGGCTCGACGCCTCGAACGATCCGAACCGCTGGCAGTTCTCCACCGAGGAGTTCTACGTGAAGTCGGCGGAGGAGATGGCGCGCGGTCTTCGCCGAGATCCCGGAGGCCTGCCGCAACACGCTGGCGGTGGCCGAGCGGTGCAACCTCGACGCTCGAGTTCGGCCGCTTCCACCTGCCGCGCTACGTGGTGCCCGACGGCCACACGCTGGAGAGCTACCTCGAGGAGCTGCGCGCGCGAGGGCCTCGCGCCGCCGCTACGGCGCGACGCCCGGGCGACGCGCTCGAGGCGCGGCTCGGCCCACGAGCTGGCCGTCATCGAGAAGATGGGCTTCGCCGGCTACTTCCTGGTGGTGTGGGACTTCATCCGCTACGCGCGCGCAGCAGGGCATCGCGGTGGGCCCCGGCCGCGGCTCGTCGGCGGGCTCGCTGGTGGCCTACTGCCTCGGCATCACCAACATCGATCCCATCCGATACGGGCTGCTCGTTCGAGCGATTCTTGAACCCCGAGCGCATCTCGATGCCGGACATGGACATCGACTTCGCGGACGACCGGCGCGACGAGGTCATCCGCTACGTGGCCGAGCGCTACGGCCGCGACCGGGTCGCCCACATCATCACGTTCGGGACGCTGGGGGCCAAGGCGGCCATCCGCGACGTGGGCCGCGTGCTGGGCATGCCCTACGGCGACGTCGACCGCATCGCCAAGCTCGTGCCGGCCTTCCCGCTGAACATCACGCTCGAGGACGCCGCACCAGAAGTCGCCGCCGCTCGCGGAGATGGTCCGGAGCCAGGCCGGCCGTGAAGGAGCTGTGGGACATCGCCCGCGCCGCTCGAGGGCTGCACGCGCCACGCCTCCGTGCACGCCTCGGCGGTGGTCATCTCCGACGAGCCCCTCGACGAGCACATCCCGCTCTACAAGGATCCCAAGCGGCCCGAGCTGATCACCGGCTTACGCCATGGGGCCGATCGAGAAGCTCGGCCTGCTCAAGATGGACTTCCTCGGGCTGCGCACGCTCACCGTGCTCGCCAACGCCGCCGCGCCTCATCAAGGAGTCGCGGGGCATCGCCATCGACTTCGACGCGCTGCCCCTCGACGACGCCGAAGACCTACCAGCTCCTGCCGAGGCCCGGACCTTCGGCGTGTTCCAGCTGGAGTCGCCGGGCATGCGCGACGCCCTGCGCGGGCTTCAGGCCCGAGCGGCTGGAAGACATCATCGCCATGGTCTCGCTCTACCGGCCCGGGCCCGATGGACCTGATCCCCGACTTCATCGACCGCAAGCACGGCCGGGCCAAGATCACGTACGAGCATCCCGCCATGGAGAAGTTCACGCGGGAGACGTACGGGATCATGGTCTACCAGGAGCAGATCATGCAGATCGCCTCCGAGATGGCGCGGCTTCACCATGGGCGAGGCCGACACGCTCCGGCGCGCGCCATGGGCAAGAAGGACCGCGACCTCATGGCCACCCAGCAGCGCCAAGTTCGTCGGGCGGCTGCGCCGAGCGCGGCACCGCCGCGGCCAAGGCCGAGCGCGTGTGGGAGCTGATGGAGAAGTTCGCGCGGCTGCGGCTTCAACAAGTGCCGTGGCCGCCGGTACGCTGGGTCGAGATGCGACGGCTCGCGCGAAGCCGATCACCGCAGTGCGCCGCAGGGCGACGTGGTGCTCACGCAGGACGGACTGCACGCGGCCACGGCGCGTCCGGCCCGAGCGGGATGCGCGTCGACGGTCGGCCGCCTCGTCCTCGCGAACGGCATGACGCTCGCCATGCACGCCCGATCATCCGATCTTCACCAAGCGCGGGCTGGGTGAACGCGGAGAGCTTCGGGCCAGACGGACGCGGTCGCCGTCGCTCGACACCGTGACCGCTGCCGATCTCCGGTGGCGGCGTCGCCGCTGGGCCGCCGCCGGGTCATGACCTGCCGGCCGAGGTGCCGATCATCTGGACGACGCCCATCAGCTACACGGCCGACGGGTCGAGCCGACCTACGACATCGAGGTCCCGGGCGCCGCACAGCTTCATCGCCAACGGCGTCGTCGTCCACAACTCGCACGCCGCGGCCTACGGGCTCGTCGCCTACCAGACCGCGTACTTCAAGGCCAACTATCCGGTCGAGTTCATGGCCGCCCTGCTCACGTCGGAAATGGGCGACACCGACAAGATCGTGAAGTACATCGAGGAGTGCCGGGCGATGGGCATCGAGGTGCAGCCGCCCGACGTCAACGGCTCCGCCGGTGCAGCTTCAGCGTGGCCGGCGACACCATCCGCTTCGGCCTGGCCGCGCATCAAGAACGTCGGGCGAGGCGGCGATGGAGTCGATCCTCCGGACGCGCGCGGACGGACGGGCCGCTCACGACGCTGGACGACTTCTGCGCGCGCGTCGACCTGCGGCTGGTCAACCGGCGGGTGATCGAGAGCCTCATCAAGGCCGGCGCGTTCGACTCCATGGGCCTCACGCGCGCGCACCTGCTGACCCAGTGCCGATCGCGCGCGCTCGAGAACGGCCAGCGCCAGCAGCGCGAGCGCGCCGAGGGCCAGGCGTCCTTCTTCGATCTGCCGGCGGCCGCGCCGATGCCGCGCAGAGTCGAGGCGGCGGCCGTCGTGCCGGAGTGGGACGACGATCAGCGCCTGGGCTTCGAGAAGGAGGTCCTCGGCTTCTACGTCTCCGGGCCACCCGCTGGCCCGCTTCCGAGCGCGCGCCGAGACGCTCAGGGCGTCACCGTCGTCGGCCGAGCTGCGCCTCGCGTGGCCGCGGGTCGCGCGTCGCGCTCTGTTCGGTCACGTCGCCGCGCATCAAGGAGACGGCCGACCAAGAGCGGCAACCGGATGGCGTTCGTCACGCTGGAGGACATGGCCGGGCACGGTGGAGGTCACCGTGTTCCCGGAGCCCTTCAAGGCCGGCGGCCGAGCCATCCCGCGCTCGCGCGAGCCGATCATCGTGCGCGGGCGGATCGACGACAGCGACAAGGGGGCGTGTGGTGCTGGCCGAGGACGTGCGCCTGCTCGAGCAGCGTCGCTGGGCGCCGGCGGCGGCGCCCGCGGCGCAACGGCAGCGAGCCCGTCGGCCTGCCGCGGTCCGGCGTGCGCGAGCGGCGGCCGCAGCCGACGCTCGACGCGCTGACGCAGCTCTGCGACGAGCCACCCGGGCGTCGTCCCGCTGTTCGTCCACCTCGGCTCCTGCCCGGCCACGAAGTCGTGATGCGCGCCCGTGGCGTGGCTCGTGGATGCCAGCCGCGGAGCTGGTCGCCAAGCTGGAGTCGCTGCTCGGCTCCGGCGGCGGTCGGCGATCGAGCATGCCGGACGCGCTTGATTTCGAGCAGCCGCTGCTCGAGCTCGAGACCCGCATCGCGGCGCTGCAGGCGCGAGGCGGATCCCCTGCCGCACGCGCGACGAGATCGCGCGCCTCGAGGAGCGGCTCAGACCGGCTGCGCCAGCGCACCTACGCCAACCTGACCGCCTGGCAGCGCACCCAGCTCGCGCGCCATCCAAGCGGCCGTACACGCGCGAGACTCGAGCCAAGCTGATGTTCGACGACTTCATCGAACTGCACGGCGATCGCGTCTACGGCGACGACGCCGCCATCGTGGGCGGCCTGGCCCGCTTCGAGGGCCGCTCGGTCGTCGTCATCGGCCACCAGAAGGGCGGGACACGCGCGAGAAGATCGCGCGGAACTTCGGCATGCCCCACCCCGAGGGCTATCGCAAGGCGCAGCGGCTCTTGCGAGATGGCGGCCAAATTCGGCAAGCCCATCTTCACCTTCATCGACACGCCGGGCGCCTATCCGGGCATCGGTGCCGAGGAGCGGGGGCAGGCCGAGGCCATCGCCCGCAACCTCGCGCTGATGGCCGGTCTGAGGATCCCGATGATCGCGGTGGTCACCGGGGAGGGCGGCAGCGGGGGCGCCCTGGCCATCGGCATGGGCAACCGCGTGCTCATGCTCGAGTACGCGGTCTACGCGGTGATCTCGCCCGGAGGGTGCGCCGCCATCCTGTGGGGCGACGCCGCCAAGGCCGCCGAGGCCGCCGCGGTCATGATGCGCGTCACCGCGCCCGACCTGCTGCAGCCTCGGCGTCATCGATGCGATCGTGCCGGAACCGCTGGGCGGCGCGCATCGCGACTGGGACGCGGCGGCCGCCCAATCTCAGCGACGGCGCTGCGCGAGCAGCTGGCCGATCTCACCGGCCGGTCAGGCGAGACGCTCGGTCGCGGAGCGCCACGACAGTTCCGCAAGCTGGGCGCCTTCGAAGAGGCGTCGGTGCCGACCCGCTGAAGAAGGCCGCTCAGCGCGCCAGCAAGGCGCTGGCGCAGTCCTCGTCGGTCACCAGCACGTTCACGAAATGGCCCCGCAGCGCGCCGCGGACGGCTTCGACCTTGGCCCGGCCCCCGGCCACCGCGATCACGTGCCGGTCCTCCCGGCGCGACAGGCCTGCAGCCGCGCCGCCTCGACGCTGAGCACCCGATGCATGAGCGCGCGCAGCTCCGTGCGGTCGACGATCTGCCCGTCGGCGTCGAAAGGCTGATAGTTGATCTCGCCCACCACGCCGAGCTGACGCAGGCGCCTGACGCTGACGCCGTACGATTCGGCCAGCGCACAGAACCCCGGCGTGTCCTCGGCGATGAGCCCGATGCCGGTGAGGGCGACGTCGACCGTCTGGCGCGGCCTCGAAGATGGAGCGCGATCTCGGGATCACGCAGCAGGCGCCGGCGCTCGCGCTCGATCTCGCGCAGCGACAGCAGGTGCTGCACGGGCAGCGCGTACGCCTGCACGTGCGGCCGGTACTTGGCCGCCATCATCCCGACCAGCGTGTTGGGGAAGAGGTCGACTCAGCTTGAGCGTGCTCTCGCCCGACAGGGGATAGAGGGAGAAGTCCCGGAAGCGCCGCCTCGCGGAGCGCGCGGATCGTCTGGTAGAGCGTGAAGCCGCACGACAGCCCGATGCGGCATGCCGTTGCGGGCGATCTTCCTCGAAGTAGGCGGCGGCCGCCGGCGCCCAGCTCGGCCTTGACGTCGCTGCGGCCCCCAGACGCATCACCACCGCCTCGCGCAGGCCGAACTTCTGGGCCACCGCGGCCTCCAGCTGCGCGGTGCGGGGCAGATCCAGCTCCACGCGCACGAGCCCGTCGTCGAAGGCCCGCTTGAGCAGGCGGGAGACGGTGAGCAATACGTAACTGAAACGAAGCCACA
>ERZ1370068.10799-contig-9465_pt1 | contig 44511 bp, 67 predicted proteins | sample MGYA00561227_ERZ1370068 | MGnify/ENA primary metagenome ERZ1370068 (study PRJEB38410, sample SAMEA6850437) | metagenome | study: Metagenomic assessment of the ecological functions of the soil: analysis of the soil microbiota associated with the...
GTGTACTTCGTTCCAGTTACGTATTTATCGTTCGCGACAATCCCAACATTACACATATCGTCGTAGCGCCGAAGCGACAGGCTCGCGCCATCTTCGTGACGATCTCACGATGGCCCGGCAGCTGCGCCGCGAGCGCTTCGACGTCGCGATCGATCTGCACGGCGGTCCGCGGGCAGCCTGGCTGACCTGGGCGAGCGGCGCGCCATGCGAATCGGCTACGCGATCTCCGGGACGCTCGTGGATGTACGCACGTCATCGCCGCGACCACCGGACCTGGCGCCGCGCGCATTCGGTCGTCAACCAGTGGGATCTCGCTCGCGCCGCTCGGCGTCGGCGACTGCGGACCCGGCGCGCGATCCGCTCGAGATGGTCGAGGATCCGCGCGGCCGCCTCGCGTCGGTCGACGAGCCGGCTTCGCGGACGCGCGGATCGGCACCGCGCATCCGCTCGTCGTCGTCCACGTCAGCGCCGGCAATCCGTTCCGCCGCTGGCCGCGCAGGAGTCGTTCGAGGCACTGGTCATCGCGCTCGCGCAGCGCGATCCGTCGCGCCGGATCATCTCACGTCCGGGCCATCCGACGCGCCGCGGCGGCAAAGGCGATCGCCGGATGCGCGCGCGGCCGCGCTCGGCGCCGCTGGCGCGCCGATCCGTGCCCGATCGTCGGCGAATTCGACCTCGGCGAACTGCGGCGCGCTGATCGGGCGCGCGCGCGGTGCATCGTGGGGGCGACAGCGGGCCGCTGCACATCGCGGCCACGACGACGACACCGATCGTGGCGCTGCTCGGACCGACACTCGCCGGAGCGATCGATGCCGTGGCGCGATCCGCGGTGGTTTGCGGAGAGCGGTCGACGCGGGACCGCTCGACCTGCCGGCCATGCCGACCAGCGCGCAGTGCGCGCCCGGCGACTTCACGGTGCCTGACGCGCATCACGGCCGAGCAGGTCGTGCGCCGCGGCAGCGGAACGAGCGACTGCTGCCGTCGAACGCGCGCCTCAAGATGAGCTGCAGCCATGACGCGACGGCGATGAGCATGACGCATGCCGCGAGCAGCGCCGTGCGCTCGATCGGCGTGACCGTTGCGCTGCTGCTCTGGCTTCGTCGCATCGCTGCAGATCTCGATCGCCGCCGCGCGACATCCTGCTCGCGCCGATGATCGTCTGCTGGGTCGCGCACGATCGTCCAGCGACAAGACGGCGCCCGCGGTGCCGCGCATTCTTCTGGCCGCTCGTCGCGTACGCCGCGCTGACGCTCGTCATCGTCGGCCTTCTCGCTCGATCCGCGCGACGAGCCTCATCGACGACAAGCAGCTGGTGCTGCTTCGTGATCGTGCCCGCCGTCTATCGACATCGCGCGCGGCGAACGCGCGCGACTGGTCGTCGACGTCGATCGTCTCGGTCGGCGCCGCCAGCGCGGCCTTCGGCATCATCCAGTGCGGGCTGCTGCACTACGACAACCTCGGACGGCGGCCGCAGGGCACGCTCGGCACTACATGACGTATTCCGGACTGCTGATGCTGGTGATCTGCGCGGCGCGGCGCGCGGCTGATGTTCGGACGGCGCGATCGCATCGTGGCCGGCGCTCGTGCATGCCCGCGCTCGTCGTCGCCGCTCGCGCTGACGCTCGGACGCAGCGCGTGGATCGGCGCCTGCGTCGCCGTCGGCGCTGCTGCTGGTCGCTGAAGGACTTCCGGCTGACCGGCGCTGCTGCCCGTCATCGTCGCGCATCCTGTTCGCGATCGCGCCCGGAACGGTCGACCAAGCGCGGTGATGTCGATCTTCGACGTGCAGGATCCGAGCAGCCAGCGATCGCCTCGCGATGCTCGAGATCGGCGCGCGGATCGATCAAGGACCGTCCGCTCACCGGCGTCGGCCCGAACATGGTGCCGCGCGTCTACCGCAGATATCGACCGACTACGCCGATCAATGCCAGGTCAATCCGCACCTGCACAACGTGCCGCTGCAGATTGCGGCCGAGCGCGGCCTGCCGGCGCTCGCGATCTGGCTCGTGGTTCGTCGATCGCGCTCTGGCCGTCGCACTCGTTCCGGCTCTTCCGCACAGCAGTCGGACAAGGTGCCGCGCCGCCGCCGCGCTCGCGGCCGTTGCGCGCGATGCTCGCCGCCGGGACTCTTCGGATACAACTTCGGCGACTCCGAGTTCCTGATGCTGTTCCTCGTGCTCGTCACGCTGCCGTTCGCGGCGGCGCGCGGCGACATGCGACTGCTGCCGCTCGCGCCTGAGCGGGCGCGCCGCGATCATGTCCGCCTGCCACGGCGCGCACGTCCTCGTCATCGGCGACGCCATGCTCGACACGTTCATCGTCGGCCGCGTGACGCGCATCTCGCCAGAGGCGCCGGTGCCCGGTCGTCACGTTCGATCACGAAACGCACCGGATCGGCGGCGCGGCCAGCGTCGCGCACAACATCACGGCGCTCGGCGGCCAGGCGACGCTCATCGCGGTGACTGGGCCAGGACGACGACGGCGACGACGCTCGATGCACGGCTGCCGCGACGCCGGCATCGCGCCGCGTCTCATCGCCACCGACTCCGACCGCGCCACGACGACGAAGGTGCGCATCGTCACCGAGCGCAACCAGCAGGTCGCGCGCATCGACTACGAGAACGATGCGGAGATCGGCGCGAGACCTCGAGCGCGATCATCGTCGGCGAATCGAGCAGCACGCGTCGCGGCGCGTCGGCCATCGTCGTGTCGGACTACTCTGAAGGGCTGCGTCACGAAGACGTGTCATGGACGCCTTGCAGTCGGCGACAGCACACGCAGCAGTCCCGCTGCTCGTCGATCCCAAGATTCCGCACATCGATTACTACGCCGGCGCGACGCGTCGTCACGCCGAACCATCACGAGGCCGAGACCGCGACGCACACGCGCGTCCGGTCGATGCCGGAGGCGCGCATGCGGCACGCGCGTTCCGCGATCGAGCGCGCGTGCGACAGCGGTGCTGATGACGCGCGGCGATCAGGGCATGTGGCTGCTGACCAGAGACGTCGAAGGAGCCAGCTGCCGGCATCTGCGCGTGAGGTCGCCGGACGTCACCGGCGCCGGCGACACGGTCATCGCGACGATGGCGCTGGCGATAGCCGGCAGGGCGACGCTCGTCGAACGGCGCGGCTGGCGAATGCAGCGGCTGGGCGTCGCGTGGTAAATTCGGCGCCGCCACCGTCACGCGCGGCGGAGCTGGTCCGCGCGACAGGTCTGTCAGCCGCAACAGTACGCGTAATGGGCAGCGTCCAGGCCGCGCGTCGATGGGTGGTGATCGGCCTCGACATCCTCGCACGGTCTCGCCATCCTGGCCGCGACGCATCCATCGCAGCACAGCGGCGGTTCGTCATCGCCGGTTCATGGCATCCGCATCTCGCTCGGGACGCCGCGCGCGCGTTGCCACTGGCTTGGCTGCCGTCATCGCGTGCGCGCTGCGTCGTCGGAAGACACAGTCGGACCGTTCGGACGCTGGCGGCGCCGTCGCAGCGTCGAGGCCGATCCGCTGTGTTCTCGCCAGCGTCACGGGCTCTGAGGCGTACGGCGATGCGCCTCGCCGCGCGGATCGCGGCTGGCGCTCGCGATCCTGCGCGCACAGAGTCAGCTCCGCACGTGTATCTCAGGTGCCGGATCTCGGCTGATCCGCTGTTTTCGATGTGGCGGATCGGCATGGGTGCTACCACCAGATCGTCGCGAACCCGCTCCATCTGTTCGACGCCAACATCTTTTATCCGAACGCTTGACGCTGACGTTGTCGGACCCGGTCATCCTCCCGGTCGACTCACGGCGCGCCGCTGCTCGCCGTCTGGGCGTGCATCCGGTGGTCGCGCTACAACGCTCTCTTCCTGTCGGGTTTCTGGCTGTCCGGCGTCGCCGACCTACCTGCTCGTCGAACGGCTGACCGGCTCGCGGCGCGCGGCATTCATCGCGGGCCTTACGTACGCGTGCTACGGTACCGGTTCGAACACTACAGTCATCTCGAGCTGCAGATGACGCAATGGATGCCTCTAGGTCTGCTTGCGCTGCACTTGTTCGTGTCGACGGGCCGAAGGCGGTACGCCGGTTGCACTTGCACTCACCGGCGTGCGCACAGCTTTACTCGTCGATTTACTACGCCGTCTTCTTCTCGTGATGCGCAGCTGTCATCGCGCTCGGACTGTTCTGGATTTATCGGGAGCATCCATCCGCAGGCTCGCGCCGTCTTTGGTGATTGCAGCGGCGGCGCTGGCAGCGGTGATGGCAGTGCCCATCGTGCTCGTGCGTTTGCAGCCGCAGAGCCGATCGAAGGCGAGCGCGGTCGCTTCGGAAGTCGGCGTTTACAGTGCGCTGCACTCGACTACCTGCGCGCGAGCAAACAGCAGTGCTGTGGCGCAAGCGGCTGCAGCCACCCGCGCCGGAGCGAACGCTGTTCCCAGGCGCCGCCCACTGACGCTCGCCGCCGCGCTGGCCCCGCGCCGCCCTTCGGCGCGTGTGGCGGCTCGTACGGCGCCGGGCCTGCTCGTGTCGTTGGACGGCTCGCTGGGCTCAACGGCGCGCGTATCCATTTCTTGCCCCAGTGGCTGAATCCGGATCCGCGGCATATCGCGCACCCGCGCGATTTGCTGCGCTCGTCGACCCACGCTGTCGATTCTCGCGGGCTTCGGCGCGCGCGCGTCCTCGAGTGGCGCTGATCGCGCAGCGTATCAACACGTCGTTCGCGGATTAATCGCGTTCGTGATGATCGATGCGTGGCCGGCGCTTTCACTGCAGCCGGTGTGGAGAGAGCCGCCGCGCGATCTACGACGGCGCTGAAGTATTTCCCAACGCGTAATCGCCAGCGTCGCCGCTGCGCGGACGAAATCAGGGAACATCCCATTCATGTACTTCTCGCTGTGGCACTGGGCGCGGATGGTCAACGGCTACAGCGGTTTCATTCCAGGCCGTCGTACGCCGACTTCCATGCCGAAATGGCCCACTTCCCGGACGATACCGGCATCGAACGCGCTCACCGCCGCGGCGTGACGATATGTCAGCGTCAACTGCGGTCTCAACTATCCGGGGTGCGGCGAACTGATGGACGCGATGCGGCATGACACCCGGCTGCGGTTGACCGCAAACACCGCGCTGGATGGAGCACACGGTTCAGCTCTACGAGGTGCTGGCGCCGTGAGCTGATGGAAGGCGCGCGCCTTCACGACGCCGCCTTCGGCGCCAGCCAGCGCGTGATGAGACGATGAAGGCGTCGGGATCGCGATGTCGCGGACGATCGACTTCACCTTTCCAATTTCAAGCCGCGTGACGACGCAGTACAGAATGTCGCTGCTCGCGGCCGCCTCATGCCGCCGAAGCCGCGGTAGATCGTGACGCCGCGGCCGAGGGCGTGCATGATCCGCTGCCGGATCTGTCCATGGTGATCGACGACACGATCGTGACAGCTGTGTACTCGTCGGATACCGTTGATGACGAAATCCATGCGTTCTCGCCGCCGCAGAGATACGTCAGGATTGAGATAGAGCGCCGGCGTGACGCCGAGCACTGCCATCGCAGAAACGAACAACACCACGTTGAAGCCGAGGATCACGTCGCCGACGCGAAGCACGTCGCCTCGCCGGCTCACCAGCAACGCCGCGATCTCGTCCGTCGAGCACGGCGCCGCCGCGAATCGCCAGCCCGATTCCCGCGCCGAGAAAGAAACCGCCGAAGACCGCCGTCAGCACGAGATCCGGCGTGACGTCCGGAATGGCATCGAAGGCCAGCGCGCCAGCGAGACCCGCGATGCCCATCGCGCTGCGAATGGCGAACGCCGCGCCCCATCTGCTGCATGCCGAGCGCAACGAACGGGAGGTTGATCGGCGGGCAGCAGGACTGGCAGTGGCGCGCCCGTGACTCTCGACAGCAGCATCGACACGCCGGTGACGCCGCCGTCGATGAAGCCGCTCGAGAGGAGGAATCCTCTGATCCCCATCGCCGCCGAGAGAATGCCGAGTGCGATGAGCAGGCGTTCACCGCCTCGCGGCGAATGCGCCTCGACGTCGCTCGGCGCGAAGCCCCGGACAGGCAGCGCCTCGCCGTCATGAGCGCGGACCAACCGGGCGGCGCCGCAGCCGAGAGACCGCCGATGCCGCCGATCAGAAACCCGAGCGGACCCGTAATGAAGATGCCGAGCATCGGCCCCTGATTGGCGTCCGGCGCAAAGATGATCGGCCCGAAAATCCAACCACGAAACCGACCGCGCCCACGATGATGGCGCCGAGGGCGATGCTTGCGAACATACCGGATGAATTCGACGCAACGATCGATGCCGTCTTCCTCCACGTCAAACCAGGCCACGACGAGCGCGCAGGCGAGCGACACCGAGGGTCGCGGCCAACATGCCACGGCCCTGCACCACGGCCTCGCGGAACAACAACCCGGCCGTCGTGACCGTGATCACGCCCGCTAACTCGTATGCCACGAGCGCGACACAGCCGCGGTGACCGAACACACGCCCTGGCGTCTTCATATCAGCCAGCCCTCTCGTCGAAGGATCAGTGCCGGAAGTGTCGTCGACCGGTGAAGCACCATCGCAAGGCCGCGCTCATCCGCCGCCGCGATCACCTCTTGATCGCGCACCGGAACCGCCCGGCTGCACGACGGCGGTCGCGCCGGCGTCGGCCACGCGCGTCCAGCCCGTCGCGGAACGGAGAAGAACGCGTCCGACGCCGCGACCGATCCCTTGAGCGCGGGCCCGATCGCCGTCCGCCTTCATCGCGCGGCGACCTTCGCCGCGTCGACGCGGCTCATCTGCCCGGCGCCGATGGCGAGCGTCCGATCCGCGGACGGTGAAGATGATCGTGTTCGATTTGACGTGCGCGCAGACGCGCCACGCGAACCGCAGCGCCTGCCACTCGTCGGCGGTCGGCTGCGCGCTGCGTCACGACGCTGCAGCTCGCCTGACGGCCACGGCTGCGACGCCTCGACGACGCGATCGCGCGACTGCGACGAGGACGCGCCGAGGATCGACCGCAGCTCGCGTCCGCCGTCGTTCGCCAGCGCGCGCGAAGTCGGCGGTCACGACGCGCATGTTGGCTTTGCGCCGCAAGGATCGTGCGCGCGTCGTCGTCCACGGCCGGCGCGATGACCGCTTCGATGAACGTCGAGACGATCGCCTGCGCCGTCTGCGGCGTCGATCGGCGCGGTTCAAGCCGACGATGCCGCCGAACGCGGCGAGCGCGTCGGCCTCGCGCGCGCGGACGTAGGCGTCGGCGGCGCTCGCCTCCGTGGCGGCGCCGCACGGATTCGTGTGCTTGATCACGCGCGGCGGCCGGCTCGTCGAACTCGAGCACGATGCGCGCGGCGGCGTCGAGATCGAGGAGGTTGGTGTACGACAGCTCCTTGCCCTGGAGCACCTGCGCGTCGCCGAGACCTCGCGCCGGCTCCTCGGCATACCACGCCGCCTTCTGATGCGGGTTCTCGCCATAGCGGAGATCGCGAAGCTTGCGGAGCAGCGTCGACGTCGTCAGCGCGGCGCCGGCTCTCCACGACCGGCTCCTGCCCGGCGGAATCCAGTCGCATCGGCGGCACGATCGTCGCGAGCGTCGACGCGATCGCCGTGTCGTAGCTGCCGGTGTGCGCGAACGCCTTGCGCGCCAGATCGAAGCGGAACTCGCGCGCCGGGCCGCCGGCGCGATCGAGCTGCGCGAGCACCGCGCCGTAATCCGCAGGTGCGACGACGACGAGCACGTCCTGGAAATTCTTGGCCGCGGCGCGCACCAGGCTCGGGCCGCCGATGTCGATCTCCTCGATCAGATCGCCTCGAACGGCGTGTCGGCGGTTCGGACGCGGCTTTCACGAACGGATACAGGTTGACGACGACGAGATCGATCAGGCGTGATGCCGTGCGTCGGCCGGCGACGCGAGGTCGTCCGGCGCTGCCGCGGCGCGCCGAGGATGCCGCCGTGCACCAGCGGGTGCAGCGTCTTGACGCGGCCGTCCATCATCTCCGGGAAAGCCGGTGACGTCCGAGATGCCGACGACCGCGAGGCCCGCCTGCTGCAGGGCTCTGCGCGGTGCCGCCGGTCGACACCAGCTCGAAACCGCGTGCAGGCGAGGCCGCGACGCGAAATCGACCAGGCCGGTCTTGTCTGAAACGCTATGAGGCTCTGCGCATGGGTGTCAGGTCAGGGTCAGGTGTCGGCGATCAGGCTGAGGTTCAGGAGCAGGGATCCAGGCCATCGTGTTGAAAAGGCGACGGTTCCAGCCGCCGACATGCTTGACAGGAATGTGACGGATGCTTAGGATAACGCTGCGTTGAGGGGCGTTCCCTGAGCGTAGAAGTCGAGGCCGCGCAAGCACTCGCGGTCTTTTTTGTGCCCGGAAGCTCATCTGCGGCATCACCGGGCGTGTTTCAAGTAGGGAAGAAGAACGATGCGTATCACAGGTAAGGTCAAGTGGTTCAACAACGCCAAGGGCTACGGTTTCATTGAACGGGAGGGTGGCAGCGACGTGTTCGTGCACTACTCCGCAATCAGTGGCAACGGCTTCCGGTCCCTGGAAGAGGGTCAGGCGGTCGAATTCGAGATCGTCGACGGCCCCAAGGGTCCGCAGGCGGGGAACGTCACCAAACCCTAGAACCACTGTCACGACCTGCCCGGCGCCGTTCGCGGCGCCGGGCGTCACACCAGGCACCACTGCACCTTCGCACTCCTCGCACCTTCGCACCTACTCTCGTCGTCTTCATCCCTTCATCGCCCTCGCGGTGAACGCGACCTTGCCGTGTTTCACGGCGACGCGGAACGCGACCTCAGGCGTGCCTTTCTGCTTGAACGCGCCGACCTGCGTCTTGATCAGGTCCGCGAACTTGTGGAACGGGATCGCGTCTTCGCCGACCTCGCGCCGCGCCTCCGCCAGGCTGTCGTAAGCTCTCGTGAGCTTGTCCATCTCCTGCAACGGATCTGCTGAACGTCGTCACGTGCAGGATGCGATCAGGTGGACGCTTCGGCTGTGCTCCTCCGGTCGGAGGCCGGAGATTCGCGAAGGGACCGGGACGCCCTTCCTCGCGCGCCTTGAGACCGCGGTCCCACAGATCGGCGAACGTCTGAAAAGCGCGATTGCAGCGAGTTGAATCGGAAGCTTGCCGCCAGGTATTCGGAATGTGGAGGTTGTCGAGACGACGCACCATCGCGGTGACGCGGCCGCGCGTCTCCCATGGCGGACGCGGCAACCGGCCGGCGAAGAACATGCTGTATGCTCCGCCTCGAGGCGCTTCAGCTCCGCTTCGAGCAGTTCGAGCTCACGATCGATTTCGAGACTTCCTGCTTCGCCACGCCCTCGATCATTCTGCCATCGCCTAGAAAATCGTGGCGATCGACTGCGCGGCGAGGTTCAGGACCTGCGTGGGCAGGATTCCCGAGGTAGAAGATGGCGGCGATCGAGACGGTCGAGCGCGGTCATGCTGACAGCAGTCACGTGGATCGGCGGCGCCTCGGTGCCGCGCTCCTGCATGTCATCATCACGACGACGCGCAGGTAGAAGAACACCGAGATGACGCTGGTCAGCACGCCGATGATGGCGAGGCCGTAATAGCCCGGCGCTGACGGCGGCGCTGAAGATGTACCACTTGCCGATGAAGCCGGCCGTCGGCGGCAGGCCGCCGAGCGACAGCAGGCAGACGGTCATCAAGCGCCGACAGGCCGGGATGGCTGTACCAGAGGCCGGCGTAGTCGCGCAGCTCGTCGTTGCGCGCGGTCGCGCGCGCCGAGCAGCGCGATGACGCCGAAGCGCGGCGAGATTGGTGATCGCGTAGGCGGCCAGGTAGAAGAGGATCGCGGCCTTCCCACTTCGTTCGCCGCAACGAGGCCGACGAGCAGGTAGCCCGCCGTGCGCGATGCTCGAATACGCGAGCATCCGCTTCAGGTTCGTCTGCGCCACGCCCGACCACCGTCCCGAGAATCATCGTCGCGCGCCGCAATCACCCAGACGATCGGCGCCCAGTCGGCGCTGAACGGCTCGAACGCCGAGAGAAACACGCGCGCAAAGCGCGGCGAACGCCGCCGCCTTCACGCCGGTCGACATGAAGCCGGTGACGATCGCCGGCGCGCCCTCGTAGGCGTCGGGCGTCCACATGTGAAACGGCACCGCGGAGATCTTGAACGCGAAGCCGACGAGCAGCAGGCCGAGCGCCACGAGAATCAGCGGGTTGTCGGACAGCGACTGCGCGGCGAGGTACGAGCCGATCCGATCGAGGCTGCGTGCTGCCGGTGCAGGCCGAACGTGAACGCGATGCCGTAGAGGAAGAACGCGCTCGAGAAGGCGCCGAGCAGGAAGTAGTTGAACGCCGCCTCGGTCGCGCGCGGATCCTCGCGGCGGATGCCGGTCAGCACGTAGCCGGCGAGCGACAGGATCTCGAGCGCGATGAAGATGACCAGCAGATCGTTGGCCGTCGCCATCATCGATCATGCCGGCGATCGCGAAGAGAATCAGCGTGTAGTGCTCGCCCGCCGGGATGCCGTCGCGATCGACGACCTGCGACGAGAACATGATCGTCAGGATGCCGACAGCCACGAGCACGAGCGTCACGAACAGGCCGAAGTTGTCGCCCGAGATGACGCCGAAGCTGACCGTGTTGCCGTTCCAGAGCAGCGCCGCCGAGATCGCCGCGCCGATGCAGGCCCGACGATGCCCGAGGCCGCCGATCGGCATCCGCTCGCCGCGGCTCGCGGAACGCCTCGGCCGCCATGCAGGCGAGCGCCGCCGAGCGTCACCGAGAGCATCGGGACGATCGGCCTGGATCGATGCTGGAATGGATCGCATTAGCGTTCGGCTCCAGCACTCGTTGCAGCCGTTCGGAGCGGTTCGGATCGTTCGAGTCGTTCGTGAGTCGTTCTCGTTCGACGCGCAGCGTCTGGGTGTTCTGCATGCCGCTCGACGATGCGCGTGACGGACGGCTCCATCGGCTTCAGGAAGACCACCGGGAAGACGCCCATCACGAGCGCGACCGCGCACAGCGGCATCACCGAGGCCCATTCGTGCGGCAGCAGATCCGGCAGCGTCGCGTTCTCGCCGGTGCGTCGACCTTGCCGTAATAGACCCGCTGGAACATCCAGAGCATGTAGACCGCCGACAGGATCACGCCAGAGTCCGGCGCCGACGACGTAGCGCGGATCCCAGCGGAACGCGCCGAGCATGATCAGGAACTCGCCGATGAAGCCGTTCAGCCCGGGCAGCCCGATCGACGCGAGCGTGATGATCATGAACGCGGCGGTCAGCCGCGGCATGACCGCCTTCAGCCCGCCGAACTCGCTGATGAGGCGCGTGTGCCGGCGATCCGAGAGCATCCCGACGATGAGGAACAGCCCGCCCGTGCTGACGCCGTGCGCGAGCATCTGGTAGACCGCGCCCTGCAGCCCGTTGACGTTCATCGCGCAGATGCCGAGCACGACGAACCCGAGGTGGCTCACCGAGGAGTAGGCCACCAGCTTCTTCATGTCGGGCTGCACCATCGCGACCAGCGCGCCGTAGATGATGCCGATGACCGCGAGCACCGCGATCCACGGCGCGAAGTAGGCCGCCGCCAGCGGGAACAGCGGGAAGGCGAAGCGGACAAAGCCGCATGTGCCCATCTTCAGCAGCACGCCCGCGAGGATGACCGAGCCCGCGGTCGGCGCCTGCACGTGCGCATCGGGCAGCCACGTGTGGAACGGAAACAGCGGCACCTTGATCGCAAACGCGACCGCGAAGGCGAGGAAGAACCAGTACTGCGTGCGACCCCGGGATGTCGAGCGTGTAGAGCTTGAGCAGATCGAAACTGTACGAACCGGTGGCCGCCTGGTGCAGGTAGGCGAGGCCGAGGATCGCGATCAGCATCAGCACGCTGCCGGCCATCGTGTAGAGCATGAACTTGATGGCCGCGTAGATCCGCTGGTCGTAGCCCCAGATGCCGATCAGGAAATACATCGGGACGAGCATCGCGTCCCAGAACACGTAGAACAGGAAGAGATCGAGCGAGACGAAGACGCCGATCATCGCTGCCTCGAGCAGCAGCAGGAAGATGCAGAACTCCTTCACCTTCTTCTCGACGCCGATCCACGACGAGAGCACCGCGATGGGCGTCAGAAAGCCGGTCAGCACGATCAGCAGCAGGCTGATGCCGTCGACGCCCAGGTAATAGTCGATGCCGAACGCCGGAATCCACGGGTGCCGCTCGACCAGCTGGAACTCCGCGGAGCCCGGGTTGAACGCCGCCCACATCGCGAGCGTGACCGCGAAGACCGCGATCGACACGATCAGCGTGACCCAGCGGACGAGCGCGTTGCGCTGCCCGTTGCTGTTGCCGATCAACAGCAGCAGCGCCGCGCCGGCAACCGGCAGCAGCCACGACATCGACAGCAACGGAACGTTCAATCAGTCTCCCTGCGGTGCAGGCCGGGTCGCTGGACCCGGCAGATCCACCTATCTCCACAGGTAGTACCGAGAATCAACACGACGCCGACAAACAACGAGCCCGCGTAGGCGCGCACCGAGCCGCTCTGCAGCCGCCGCAGCAGCGACGACTCGCCATCGACGATCGACGCCGCGCCGTTCACCGCACCGTCGATCACGTTCACGTCCACGCCGCGCCACAACCGCTTCCTGGGACACGATACGAATCGGCTGCACGATGGTCGCGTCGTAGATCTCGTCCACGTAGTAGCTGTTCAGCAGCAATCGGTAGAGACCGGGAAACGTCGCCGCGGCCTTGTCGGCAATCTCGCGGCGCTTGCAGCCAGATGAACGCGGCGAGCCCGATGCCCGGCGAACGCGACGATGCTCGACACGACCATCAAGGTCAGCTCGAGCCCCTCATCCGCCTCCGCAGCCTCACCCGCCCCGCCCGTCCTTCCGGCCTCACCAACCTGTTCGCCCGGCCAGCGTCGTGACCGGATTGAGCCTCGAAGGACGGTTCGAGCCACGAGGCCAGCACGTTGCGGCCAGGCACGCGCGACGTAGCCGGCCGCCACGGCGCAACCGGCGAGCAGCGACGAGCGCCATCGCCATCGCCGCCGGCGCATCGTGCAGATGGTGTGCGTCGCCTGCGGGTTGGTGCGAGTCGGCCATGGGTCGGTGCAAATTCGGCCCCAGGTCGGTGCAAGTCGGCGTCGGGTCCGTGCGCGGGCTTGTCCGCCGTAGCGCTGTGCGCGGAGGCGGATTCTTCCTCCACGGCATGCTGCGGCGGCGCGTCGTGACGCCGCTCGCCGTGGAACGTCAGGAACACGAGGCGGAACATGTAGACGTCGCGGTCAGCAGCGACGTCAGGATGCCGATCGTCCACAGGATCTGGTGGCCGTGCGCGAAGGTCTCGAACAGGATCTCGTCCTTGCTGAAAAAGCCGGCGAGCGCGGGCACGCCGGCGATGGCGAGCGATCCGATCAGGAACGTCCAGTAGGTGATCGGCAGTCGCTGCCTTCAGGCCGCCCATGTTGCGGATGTCCTGCTCGCCGTGCAGCGCGTGAATCACCGCGCCCGAGCCGAGGAAGAGACAGCGCCTTGAAGAACGCGTGCGTGTAGAGATGGAAGATGCCCGCGCCGAACGCGCCGACGCCCATCGCCAGGAACATGTAGCCGAGCTGCGACACGGTCGAGTACGCCAGCACGCGCTTGATGTCGTTCTGCACGAGGCCGATGGTGCCCGCCATCAGCGCCGTCGAGGCGCCGATGACCGCCACGACCTGCCATCGTCTCCGGCGCGTGGCTGAAGAGCACCGCGTTGCGCCCGATCATGTAGACGCCCGCGGTGACCATCGTCGCGCGCGTGAATCAGCGCGGAGACCGGCGTCGGGCCTTCCATCGCGTCCGGCAGCCAGACATAGAGCGGTATCTGCGCGGACTTGCCGGTCGCGCCGATGAACAGCAGCAGCGTCGCGAGCGAGAGCGACGCCGAACATCGGCTCGGGGGCGAGCGGCGCCACGGCCGAGGCGATGCGCTGGAAGTCGAGCGTGCCGAAGCAGCGACAAACAGCGCGCAGCGTGCCGAGCAGGAACGCGTAGTCGCCGATGCGGTTGACGACGAACGCCTTCTTGCCGGCGTCGGCCGGCCGACTTCTTCTTGAACCAGAAGCCGATCAGCAGATACGAGCAGAGCCCGACGCCTTCCCAGCCGACGAACAGCACGAGGAAGTTCGCGCCGAGCACGAGCACGAGCATGAAGGCCGCAAACAGGTTGAGATACGAGAAGTAGCGCGCGAACTCGCTGTCCGCGCTCGTCGTGCATGTAGGCGGTCGAGTAGATGTGAATCAGCGAGCCGATGCCGGTGATGACCAGGATCATCACCGACCGACGAGCGGATCCACGCGCAGCGTGAGGTCGAGCACGAAATCGCCCGACGCGATCCAGGTGTAGAGCGTCTGCTCGATGCAGCGCTGCGCCGGGGCGAGGTTCGCCAGCTGCCACACGACCGCGAGGCGATACGGCGAACGACGCCAGCATCACCGAGCGACGCCAGTCCGCCCGACACGCTTCTGCGGCAGCCGCCGCCCCATCGTCGCGTTGATCGACGAAAGCCGAGCGAGCGGGAACAGAGGGATGAGGGCGAGTCACTCACCACTTCAGCAGACGTGAAGGCGTCCGGGTTGAGCGACTCGCGGTGGCGGAACAGGCCGATGACGAGCGCCAGGCCGACCGCCGCTTCGGCGGCTGCAACGGTCATGACGAAGAACGTGATGATCTGCCCGTCAACGGTCCCGTGCGCAGCGGCCGAACGCGACAAACGTCAGGTTCACGCGCGTTCAGCATGATCTCGATCGACAGCAGGATCGTGATCAGGTTCTTGCGCAGGAACACGCCCGCCGTGCCGATGGCGAAACAGCACCGCGGAGACGATCAGGTAGTGTCCGAGCGGGATCACCGGCTCGTCTCCCGCGCCGCCAGCACGACGGCCCCGACCATCGCCACGAGAATCAGGATCGACGTGGCTTCGAACGCGAAACTGTAGTCGGTGAACAGCACGCGGCCGACGCGCGCGCACCGAGCTGATCGGCACGCGACGTCTCCGCGCGCGGCGACCGCCGTTCACCGAATCGCTTGATGCGCACGAGCGCCCACACGAGCTCGACGATGAGCAGTCCCGCGAGCAACGCGCCGAAGCGCCCGACTCCGGACCGGCGCAGCGGGTGCGCGCGATCCCATTCGGCCGCATCTTCCTGCGGCGCGTTCAGCAGCATCACGACGAACAGGAAGAGCACCATGATCGCGCCGGCGTAGACGATGATCTGCGCCATCGCCACAAACGGCGCGTCGAGCTGGATGTAGAGGGCCGACAGCGCGCCGAACGACGCGATGAGCAGCATGATGCTGACATCGGGTTGCGCTGCGCGATCGACGAGCGACGGACGCGATCACCGCGATCCCCGAGAACAGGTAGAAGAGGAACGTCTCAGGCATTGAAATAGAGCACGAGCGCCGCGGTCACGATCAGATTGAGCACGGACGCCGGGAACAGCCACTTCCATCCGAACTGCATCAGCTGGTCGTAGCCGGTAGCGCGGCACCGTCCAGCGCACCCAGATGTAGGTGAAGAGGATGATGCCGACCTTGATGAGGAACCAGACCCAGCCGAGGCCCCAGGCGCTCGAGAACGGTCCGTGCCATCCGCCCAGATACAGGTCGGTCGCCACCGCCGACATCGTCGTCATGTTGATGTATTCGGCCTGCGGGAAGAGCGCGAAGCGCACCGAGCTGTACTCGGTGTTGTAGCCGGCGACCAGCTCCTGCTCGGCCTCGGGAAATCGAACGGCGCGCGGTTGGTCTCGGCGACACCCGCGATCGCGTAGATGATGAAGCCGACCGGCTGCAGGAACGATGTACCAGCGCGGGATGAATCCCCACCAGTAGCCCGACTGCGCATCGACGACCTCGCGCAGCGACAGCGACCCGGCCAGCATGATGACCGCCGCCAGCGACGTGGCGTACGACGAGCTCGTAGCTGATCATCTGCGCCGAGGCGCGCAGGCCGCCGCAAGCAGCGATACTTGCTGTTGGACGACCAGCCGGCGAGCACGATGCCGTAGACGCCCATCGAGGTGATCGCGAAGACGACGAGCACGCGCGACGTTGACGTCGGCGACGCCGAGCTTGATCGGCGTGTCGAGCAGCCCGAAGAACGTGGTCTCGGCGCCCCACGGCACGGTGGCGAACGCCGCGAAGGCGGCGACCACCGAGATGATCGGCGCCAGCGTGAAGAGCCACTTGTCGGCGCCTTTCGGCCGCAGCTCCTCCTTGAAGAGCAGCTTCAGGATGTCGGCGAGCGGCTGCAGCATGCCGTGCGGCCCGACCAGATACGGGCCGTAGCGCTGCTGCATGAAGCCCATGATCTTCCGCTCGGCGAGCACCAGCAGCGCCGACGCGTTGATCAGCATTGAAGAACGATGAAGACCGATCGATGCCGAGCTGGATCGACGAAGCGCAGAGTCGCCTGATCCATCAGTGCGCCCGCGAGCACCGGCGTCTTGCGCGCGCCAGTCGGCCGGCAGCGTGCAGCGTCCCTCGCGCACGTGCGCCTCGTACTCGTGCCTGAACAGCTTCATCGTCGTCAGCACCGGCGTCGCCGCGGCGTCGCCGAACGCGCAGAGCGTCTTGCCGACGATGTTGTTGGACACGCCGAAGAGCAGGTCGATGATCCTTCGTCTGGCCCTTCACCGCGCTCGACGCCGCATGCAGCAGCTTGTAGAGCCAGTCGCCGCCTTCGCGGCAGGGCGTGCACTTGCCGCACGACTCGTGGCGGTAGAAGTGCAGCAGGTTCATCGCCGAGCCACACCATGCACACGGTGTCGTCGAGCACGATGAGGCCCGGCCGAGCCGAGCAGCGAGCCGGCCTTCTGAATGTGCGTCGAAGCTGGCCGGCGTGTCGAGCTGGTCCGGCGAGCAGCAGCGGCACCGACGACCCGCCCGGGAATGATCGCCTTGAACTTCCGGCCGCCGCGGCATGCCCTGCGCGACGTAGTCGCCGTAGATCAGCTCGCGCAGCGTCGTGTGCATCGACGCTTCGTACACGCCCGGCTTCTTCACGTGGCCGCTGATGCAATAGCAGCTTCGGGCCGCCGTTCTTCTCCGGACCGAGCTTCGGCGAACCACTCCGGCGCCGTTCAGGACGATGAGCGGCACGTTGCAGAGCGTCTCGACGTTGTTCACCGCGGTCGGGCACTGATAGAGACCGGCGACCGCCGGGAACGGCGGCTTGATGCCGCGGCTGCGCGCGCTTGCCTTCGAGCGACTCGATCAGCGCCGTCTCCTCGCCCGCCTCGTAGGCGCCGGCGCCGCGATGCACGTAGACGTCGCAGTCGAAGCCCGCTGCCGAAGATGTTCTTGCCGAGATAGCCGGCCTTGTAGGCCTTCTCGATCTCGGCCTCGAGGATCTCCTGCACGTGGTAGAACTCGCCGCGGATGTAGATGTAGGCGACCTTCGCGCCGATGGCGTAGCAGCAGATCGCGCACCCTTCGATCAGCAGGTGCGGGTTGCGCTCCATCAGCACGTGATCCTTGAACGTGCCGGGCTCGCTCTCGTCGGCGTTGCAGGCAGATGTACTTCGGCTTCGGCGTGTCCTTGAGCACGAACTGCCACTTCATGCCGGTCGGAAAGCCGGCGCCGCCGCGGCCGCGCAGCCCCGACGCCTTCACCTGCTCGATGATGTCGTTCGGCTTGAGCGTCAGCGCCTTGCGCAGCGCTTCGTAGCCGCGCTGCGTTCTTCAGTGTAGAAGTCGAGCGTGTAGGCGCTCGGCTCGTTGATGTGCGACGTCAGGACGGGTTGTAGGCCATTGTATCACGCGGTCTCCGTAGGCAACGTGCGCCCTACCGACTGGCTGACTTCGGTCTTCTCCACGTTCTTCAAATGACAGCCGGTGAACGGCACGCTCGGCCGCGCGCGCGGATGTCGTCGACGAACTGTCGCGCGCCGTTCCGGCGCGCAGCCGCTCGTGCCAGTCGTCGTTGACCATCACGACCGGCGCGCGGTCGCACGCGCCGAGGCACTCGACTTCCATCAGCGTGAACGTGCCGGTCGGCAGTCCGTCTCGCCCGGCTTGATCCCGAGCTTCGCGCTCAACTCCTCGGTGACGCGCTCGGCGCCGAGCAGCGCGCACGACAGCGTGCGGCACACGTTGAGCACGTACTTCCCGACCGGCCGCGTGTAGAACATCGTGTAGTACGACACGACGTCCTCGACTTCCGCGGGCGTGCAGCCGAATCTGCTCGGCGACGAGCCGCATCGCCGCGCGCGGTGATGTAGCCCTGCTGGTTCTGCGCGAGATAGAGCGCGTAGAGAATCGCCGACTTGCGCCGATCCGGCGGATACCGCGTGACGATCTCGTCGAACTTCGCCTGGTTCTCGGGCGTGTAGGCTGAACGGCTCGCCCGGCTCGGCCAGCTTCCGCTCCGATCGGTGGAACTGCGCCGGCGCGTAATCCATCTGTGGATGAAAGCTCACCGGTCGCAATCTCCCATCACGACGTCGGTCGATCCGATGACCGCGACGACGTCGGCAATCATGCCGCCCTGGACGATCGTCGGCAGCGCCTGGATGGCCATGAACGACGGCGGCCGCATCTTGACGCGCCACGGCCGGTTGGTTCCGTCGGACACGATGTAGCACGCCGTGCTCGCCGCGCGGCCCTCGATCGGCACGTAGGCGTCGCCGGCCGGCACGGTGAAGCCCTGCGAGTAGATGAGGAAGTGCTGAATCAGCGCTTCCATCTCGGTGTAGACCTTGTCCTTCGGCGGCGGCACGACGCGCGTGTCGTCGCAGGCCCAGGCGCCCGACGGCGGGATGCGCTGGATCGCCTGCCGCGAGATCTTCACGCTCTGCCGCATCTCCGCGACGCGCACGCGGTAGCGCGCGAAGACGTCGCCCTCGGTCGCGGTCGGGACCTTGAAGTCGTAGGTCTCGTAGCCGCAGTAGGGGAAGTATTTGCGGACGTCGTAGTCGGAGCCCGACCCGCGCGCAATCGGGCCGACCAGTCCCCACGCGTAGCGCATCCTCCTGCGAGATCACGCCGACGCCCTGCGTGCGCCGGCGTGAACATGTCGTTCTTCGTCAGCAGCCCTTCGAACTCGTCGATCTTCGCCGGGAAACCGATCCAGGAACGCGTTGACCGCGTCGTGGAAGCCGCGCGGCAGGTCCTCGCGCAGACCGCCGACACGGAAGTAGCTCGGGAAGAACCGGAAGCCGGCGATCAGCTCGTTGATGTTCAGCAGCAGCTCGCGCTCGCGGATCGCGTAGAACAGCATCGACACCGGCGCCGATTTCCATCGCGTGCGTGCCGATCCAGACCAGGTGGCTCGCCATCCGCTGCAGCTCGGCGAGCAGCACGCGGATGTCCTTCACGCGCTGCGGCATCTCGAGGCCGAGCAGCTTCTCGACGGCCAGGACGTAGGCAGAGGCTGTTGGACTGCGCGGCGAGATAGTCCATCCGCTCGACGAGCGGGACCACCTGCTGCCACTTCTTCTGCTCCGCCGTCTTCTCGATCCCGGTGTGCAGGTAGCCGATGGTCGGCATGCACGACTTGATCGTCTCGCCATCGAGCTCCAGCACGAGGCGCAGCACGCCATGCGTGCTGGGGTGCTGCGGCCCCATGTTGACGGTCATCGTTTCCGTGCGAAGTTCAGCCATGAACCATTAACTACGAACTACGAACTACCAACTACGAACCACCAACTACCAACCACGCAACTAATGGGCTCTCTCGCCCGATCACGTTCGATGTTCGCCCGGAACTCTTCTTCGCTGACCTCGAGCGGCTCGTAGGTCTGTGCCGCCTTGCGAATCTGCACCGGGTAGTCCTTCCGCGCCGGGTGGCCTTCCCAGTCTTCCGGCATCAGCAGGCGCCGCAGGTCGCCATGGCCCGCGAAGACGATGCCGAACATGTCCCAGACCTCACGCTCGGGCCAGCCGGCGGCGGGCCAGACGCTCTGCACCGTCGGCACGACGCCATCGATCTCGTTCGACGCGACGCGCACCTTCAGGCGCAGGCGCTGACGATTCGGAGATCGAGAGCAGGTGGTAGACGACCTCGAAGCGCGGTTCGCGCGGGAGGTAATCGGCCGCAGTGACCTCGATGAGCACGTTGAAGCGCAGCGACGGGTGCTCGAGCAGCGTGCGGCACGTGGCGACCAGGTGCTGCGCCGGGACGTATATGGTCGCGAAATCGACGCTCGCCCCTGCCTCGAACGAGGCGCCGGGCAACGGCGGCCGTCAGCGATGTCAATGATCGAAGCAGCGTCCATCGAGGGCTTATGGCTCAGGACTCAAGGCTCACGGCTCACGCGCGGGATCGGGCAATTTTCTGCTGCAGCTGCACGATGCCGTAAATGAGCGACTCGGGGCGCGGCGGGCAGCCGGGCACGTAGACGTCGACCGGCACGACCTGGTCGACGCCCTGGACGATGGCGTAGTTGTCGAAGACGCCGCCGATCGACGCGCAGGCGCCCATCGAGATGACCCACTTCGGATCCGGCATCTGGTCGTAGACGCGGCGCATGGCCGGCGCCATCTTCCGCGACAGCCGGCCGGCGACGATCATCAGGTCGGACTGGCGCGGCGAGCCGCGGAACACCTCGGCGCCGAAGCGCGCGATGTCGTAGCGGCTGGCAGCTCATCGCCATCATCTCGATCGCGCAGCAGGCGAGGCCGAACTGTCGCGGGCCAGATCGCCGAGCGGCGCGCCCACTGGATCAGCTTCTCGACGGTCGTCGTGATCAGCGGAAGCTCCGGATCGAGTCCGTGCTGCTGGCCGTGGGCGTGTGCGTGAGCGTTCATGACTATGCTTCGTGGTCCTCTAGGCAGCCTTGCGCGGCGGACACGACGCGCCAGGCGCGAGCCCCAGTCGAGCACGCCCTTGCGCCAGACGTTAGACTGAACCCGACGAGCAGGATCAGAAAGAACGTGACGATCTGGACAAACCCGGGCCACCCGAGATCGCGGAGCGCAACGGCCCACGGATAGAGGAACGCCACCTCGATGTCGAAGAGCAGGAAGATCATCGCGACGAGGTAGAACTTCACCGACTGCCGCTCGCGGGCGTCGCCCACGGCGGGCATGCCGCACTCATGCGAGGGCCAGTTTTCCGGAGTCGGATTCCTCGGGTCCGAGGAGCACGGAAAGCCCAATCATCGCCCCGGCGAATCCGACGCCGAGCACGACCATGACGACTACGCCGAGCCAGCCGTTTCCATCAGCGCACCTGGCGCGCTTGTGAAGAAGTTCGCAAACCTGTTCATGCTATAGAAACCAGCGGGCGCGAGGTCAATTACCGCAACACGAGTGAACCGTCTCAACCGAGACCGTGTTGAACCACGACAGCCTGGGCGTCCAGTGCGGAACGACGTTACCGACAAAAAGTCGCCCGCCTGGTTCAGAGACAACCGCGCCGGACATTGCCGATCCGCCTCCCGATGACACGGCGGCGATCATCGGCGAGTTGCGCGCTTCGCCCATCACATTGACGTCATCCTCGAGCAGAACGCCCACGATTTCGTCTGGCAGCAGTACCGCCGGCCCTGGGACCTCTGCGTGCACGAGCCCGACAGCACGCGCTCGCATCAATTCGTTCAGGCCTACCTGCTCAACTACCCCGGCGTGCTGTTGCTGGCGAAGCAGCGACGTTCCGCATCTCGCGTGCCGCTCTTCGCGTCGCGCGCGTGACGGTCGCCCACAGCACCTCTGGCGCCGAACGGCTTCAGCGATGCACCCGGAGATCAGTGCGATCCGCGGGACCGATAGGGTCCGTGCCGAACTGGCCACGCGAAAGCGAGAGCGGAGGCACGCACGTTCCCCTGGCTCGAAACCGCGAAGCGGTGCGGAGGCGGCAGATGCGCGCCCGGTGAAGTTTGCCGTCTTCGACCAGCGCGCACGACGACGGCAAGGTCGTGAGCCAGTAGCGCCCTGCAACGCGCGCGTGACGCCGGCGCGGAGTTCGACGTCATCACGCCCGACGCGGACGCAGCACATGCTGTCGCACTGCGACGTGGTGATCGCGCCCGGATGGCCGCCCATGCATCACGCGCCGACGGCGGTGCTTGCGGGGATGGCCGCGGGCAAAGCGGTTGTCACCACGGAGATGGAGGCGACAGCCGAGTGGCCGGCCGTGGATCCGCAGACGTGGCGGCCGCGCGGCCTCGGCCTGGAGGAAGAGGCGGCCGATCGCGGTCACGATTGACCCTCGAGACGAGGAGCATTCGTTGATGCTCGCGATTCGACGTCTCTCGTCGGACGCCTCGTCGCGCGAGCAACTTGGAATGGCCGCACACGCCTGGTGGAAAGCGCATGCGACGCCGGCGCACGCAGCGGCGGCGTGGATGCGGATCCTGGACGAGGCCGGAGGCTGTCGCCTCCCCGCTGCCCGATGATTGGCCGGCGCCGCTCGCCGCCGACGGCACCGGGCTCGCGCGGTCGATCCTCACCGAATTCGGCCTTACGAGCGACCTGTAATCACTTTTGGGATTTGGGATTTGGGATTTGGGATTTGGGAGTTGATTTACGTTTCCCACGCGTAGCCAGGTTCGCTCGTCAGCCGCGTGTCTTCGACCGGTAACCCCATCGAAAAGTGATACAGGTCCTGCCACGCGTGGCCTGACAGTCCGAGCAGGTCGTGAACGGGTCGTCGTAATAGCAGCCGATGCCCGTCGCGCGCGCGCGCCGGCGGCTTCGGCTTCGAGATACAGCACCTGGCCAAGCAGGCCGCACTCCCAGAACAGCCGGCGGTAGAACCATTCGCCCCGTTCGCCGAGCGGACGCTCGAAGCGCGCGATCATCGCCAGGCTGAAAAAGCCGTCTTCGGCAATGTCCTGATCGCACGAGAGCCGATTGGCGATGCGGCCGGCATCGATCGGGACAAGCAGAAAGAGGTTCGCAGGTTCGCCGGTTCGCGGGTGCGCTGGTTCCCACGAGAAATTCAGGCCGCATCGCGGCTTCCATTCGTCCCGCACCGCCGGATCGCGCAGGTACGCGTAGACGCCGGGCGTCACGTCCTCCACACGATGGATGAACAGCACAAGGTGCACCTCCGGCGGCCATTCGATCGCGTCCCACGGCGGCGCGACCGGCTGCAGGCGCTCGAGCATGGAGAAGAAGGCGTCGCGCTGCAGGACGCCGCGGGGTCGAAGGACAACGCGCTGCGGCGCCGGAGGATGGTGTCGCGGGCTTTGGGGGTATCCGGCAGGGATCCGGGATCGGGGATCCGGGATCCGTCGGTTCCGTGTTCTGGGTTCTTGATCCCCGATCCCTGATCCCCGATCCCCTGATACCGCGTCGCGACCGTGACTTCGTCGATGATCGGCCACGGAACACGATCCGGGCTCAGACGATTGGCGCGGCCCGACCACGAACCGTTGCGCGCGGCGTCGACAAGAACCTGCGGATCCCCGATCCCCGATCCCGGATCCCTACTGACGAGGGCAAGGCACTCCGGTTCCTCCCTCTCTGCGTCGCCGAAGTCCGCCTCGCGATCAAGTCCAAGCAGCGCGGCAATCTGCGCGTCGGACCACGCCGGCTGCAATCGCAGTCTCCACCCCAGCATGGCCGCCGCGAAACGAAGCGCGCCGATGGCGTGCCCCGTGTCGTGCTGGCAGTAGCGGAAGGCGCGTTCGCCGGCATTCCACGCTTCGCGCCAGACGATGGAGGTCAGCGCGACGAGGAGATGGTCAGGCTCCGTGTCCCGGCAAAGACGCACCGCTCCTCGAGGCGCGTGCTCGCGCGGCGCGTAGTGGCAGACGCGTCCGCCGTGAACGATCCACGCCTCGGTCGGGTGCAGGTTGCCGCTCGACGGGTTGACGCGCAGCGCCCAGCGTGACTGCCCGCATTGCTTCGCAGGCGGACAGCCCCATCGAACAACGCAGAAACCTCGCCTTATCGAATGCTCGGTGATCGGTTGTGCAGGAACGTCGGTGGTGAAGAGCGCCTACGGCACATCGCTGGCGAGCGCCTCGTGCGAAAAGAGCGCGCAGCGGCGCACCCGCATATCGTCGGAACGGATCCGGTTGGGTCGCCCAGTCGAGATACGCCCGAGCGACGGCGCAAATCGATTGAAGTGATGCCTGGTCGAATCGTGGTAGCGGACGGCGATCACGCCGACAGCTGTTTGATCCGTTTCTCGATCTCGGTCAGCGCCTGCGTGAGCTGCTGCTTGCGCGCCGGATGCGTCGTGAGCTCGAGCTGCCGCTGCATCTCCGTTCGCGCCAGCTTCAGCGACTCGACCTGGCGGACGCGCTCGGGATCGGCGCCCTTGCCGGCTTGCCGCGCTTTCCGCTTTTCTTCTTCCCGTTCTTCCATCCGCTCGGCGAGGCGGGATTCCGCGTCGACGAGTCCTTCTCCGGCATCACCCATGTCTTGTCCTGGTTCGAGGTTGATTCGTGACGAGGACGAGCGCTGAATATTATACGGGGAACGCAAAGCTGGCCCGCTGCGAACGTGTTTAGATCGTCGTGCGGCGCGGGGCGACGTGCTCGACCTTTCGACCCGGCGGTGCGGCAGTGGTTCGCCGCGGCGTTCGAGGCGCCGACCCGGCCTCAGCAGCTCGGATGGCCGGCGATCGCGCGCGGCGATTCCACGCTTATCCTCGCGCCCACCGGCAGCGGCAAGACGCTGACCGCGTTCCTCTGGTGCCTCAACCGGCTCATGTTCGAGCCTGCTCCTCCGCTCAAGCAGCGGTGCCGCGTGCTCTACGTCTCTCCGCTCAAGGCGCTCGCGGTTGACGTCGAACGCAACCTGCGGGCGCCGCTGGCCGGCATCGCGAACATCGCGCGGGCGGAAGGCGTCAGCATCAACGTGCCGGCAGATTGCGATCCGCACCGGGGACACGCCGGCCATCGAGCGTGCGCGGTTCGGACGCGAAGCCGCCGACATCCTGATCACCACGCCCGAGTCGCTCTTCCTGCTCCTGACGTCGAACGCGCGCGAGCGGCTCGTCTCCGTCGATACCGTCATCATCGACGAGATCCACGCGCTGGTGCCTGGCAAGCGCGGGGCGCACCTCGCGCTGTCGCTGGAGCGATTGGAGGCGTTAAAGGCGATTGGAGGCCTGCAACGCATCGGGCTCTCCGCCACGCAGCGTCCCCTCGACGAGGTGGCGCGTTTTCTGGGCGGCGCGGAGCCGCGCGCCGTAAGAAGACGCGGACCCCGGCCAGTCGCTCGCGGAAGCGCGAGGCGCAGCCGGTCGAGGAGATCGAGAGCGAGCTCCACGACGAGTTCGCCGACGATCACAAGAGCCCCGCTCTCGCCCCGTCACGATCGTCAACGCGGCGGAGCGCAAGCTGCTGCAGCTGCGCATCGAGGTCCCGGTCGAGGACATGGCCCGGCTGGCCAAACCGACGGACATTCCGAGCGGGCCGGCCGCGCAACCGGCGGCACGCGCGTCGATCTGGAGCTCCATTCACCCGCGGCTCCTCGAGCTGATTCATGCGCACCGCTCGACGCTGATCTTCGTCAACAGCCGCAGGCTGGCGGAGCGGCTGGCCGGGGCGCTGAACGAACTGGCGGGCGAGCCGCTCGTCCGCTCGCACCACGGCTCCCTCGCGCGCGTCGCTCGCAGCGAAGTCGAGGACCTGCTCAAGGCCGGCCGCATCAAGGCACTCGTCGCCACCTCGTCGCTCGAGCTCGGCATCGACATGGGCGCGATCGACCTGGTCATTCAGATCGAAGCGCCGCCGTCGGTGGCGAGCGGCCTGCAACGCATCGGCCGCTCCGGGCATCAGGCGGGCGCGATCGAGCGAAGGGATCATCTTTCCGAAGTTCCGCGGCGATCTCGTCGCCTGCGCCGCCGTCGTCGCGGGCGATGCACGAGGGTCTGGTCGAATCGACCCGCTATCCGCGAAACCCGCTCGACGTACTCGCGCAGCAGATCGTCGCGATGGCGGGCATGGACACGTGGGACGTCAACGACCTGTTCGCGCGTATCCGGTGCGCGGCGCCGTCATGCGGACTTGAGCCTGCGCATGTTCGAAGGCGTGCTCGACATGTTGTCGGGCCGCTACCCGTCCGATGAGTTCGCGGAGCTGCGGCCCCGCATCACGTGGGATCGCGTGCACGGCACCATTGCCGGGCGCGAGGGCGCGAAGCGCGTCGCCATCGCCAACGCCGGCACGATTCCGGATCGCGGGCTGTACGGCGTCTTCCTCGCTGGCGCCGATCGGCCAGTGCGCGTCGGCGAGCTCGACGAAGAGATGGTCTTCGAAAGCCAGGTCGGCGAAACGTTCACGCTCGGCGCATCGACGTGGCGAATCGAGGAGATTACGCACGACCGCGTGCTCGTGTCGCCCGCGCCCGGAGAGCCGGGCAAGATGCCGTTCTGGCACGGCGACCGCGAAGGGCGCCCCATCGAGCTTGGCTACGCGATCGGCAAGCTGGTTCGCGATCTCCGTGGGACGTCGCGGCCAGCGGCGATCGAGCGGCTCGTGCGTCAGCACGATCTGGATAGCGTCGCAGCGGAGAATCTCCTCAGCTATCTCGACGATCAGGCCGCCTCGGGCGCGGTTCCTGACGACCGCACCATCGTCATCGAACGCTGCCTCGACGAGCTCGGTGACTGGCGCGTCTGCCTGCTGTCTCCGCTCGGCAGCCGCATCCACGCGCCGTGGGCGATGGCCGCAACCGCCCACATCCGCAATCGCACGGGGATGGACGTGGAAGTCATGTGGGGCGACGAAGGCTTCGTCGTCAGGTTTCCAGAGGTGGAGAACCCGCCGGATCCCATGCTGCTGATTCCCGACGTGGACGAGGTGGAGGCACTGGTCCTGAGGCAACTGGGCTCGACGTCGCTGTTCGCGGCGCGGTTCAGGGAGACGGCGGCGCGCGCGCTGCTGCTTCCGCGCCGGCGTCCGGGGATGCGCACCCCGCTGTGGCAGCAGCGCAAGCGCGCGTCGGACCTGCTGGCCGTGGCCTCGCGCTTCGGATCGTTTCCGGCGCTGCTCGAAACGTATCGCGAGGTGCTGCGCGACCACTTCGACATGCCGGCGCTCGTCGAGACCTTGCGCAAGATCGGCAGTCGCACGCTGCGCGTCGCGACGATCGATTCGCGAGTTCCGTCACCCTTTGCCGGGTCGCTGCTCTTCAGCTACGTCGCCAACTACATCTACGACGGCGATGCGCCGCTCGCCGAGCGCCGCGCGCAGGCGCTCTCCGTCGATCAGGCGCAGCTGCGCGAGTTATTGGGCGATGCCGAGCTCCGCGAGCTGCTCGATGCCGACGCGATTGTCGCCATCGAGCGCCAGCTGCAGCATCTCGACGACAGTGCAAAGTCCGGACAAAGGACGGCCTTCACGATCTGTTGTTGCGGATCGGTGATCTCGACCTCGAGGAGCTCGAAGCGCGAAGCGTGGTCCCGGACGTGGCGGCCACCATCCACCACCTCGAGGACGAGCGACGGGCCGTATCGCTTCCGATTGCCGGCGACCCGGCGCTACGTCGCGGTCGAGGATGTCGCGCGATACCGCGACGCGCTCGGTGTTCCGCTGCCTCCCGGACTTCCCGAGTCGCTGCTCGAGCCGGTGCGCGATCCCGCCGGCGATCTTGCGCTCCGCTACGCGCCGGTCGCACGGCCCGTTCACGGCGCGCGAGCTGGCGGCGCGGGTATGGGCTTGGCGTCGGCGTCGCAACCGGGCTCGTCCTGCAACTGACCGCGACGGGAAAGCTCATCGAAGGCGAGTTCAGGCCGGGCGGGACCGAGCGCGAATGGATCGACCCCGACGTACTGCGCAGCCTTCGCCGGCGTTCGCTCGCAAAGCTGCGGCAGGAGATCGAGCCCGTTGACACCGAGGCACTCGGCCGGCTTCTCGTCTCCTGGCACGGCGTCGGCTCCGGGCGACAAGGGCCTCGAGTCCGCTGCTCGATGCGATCGAACAGCTGCAGGGTGCCGCCGTCCCGGCGCGTCCGTGCTCGAGCGCGAAGTGCCGCCGGCGCGCGTGGACGATTACTCGCCGGGAATGCTCGATACGCTGATGAGTGCCGGCGAGGTCGTATGGGTGGGCGTCGAGCCGCTCGGCGAGCGCGATGGCCGCGTCGCGTGTATCCTGACCGATCAGGATGGCGCAGCTGCGGCCGCCATTCGCCGCCAGGCCCGAGGTCGAGGGGCGCGCCGCCGAGATCCTGGAATATCTCGGTGAACATGGAGCGTCGTTCTTCAGCGCGATCCACGAGGGCACCGGCGGCGGGTTTCCGGCGGAAACCGTGGACGCGCTGTGGAGCCTCGTCTGGCAGGGGCTCGTCACGAACGACACGATGCAGCCGTTGCGCGCCTACGGGCGGACCGAGGACACGCGGTCACCTAAACGATCCCGCGGCGTTCCTGTTTCGCTCCCGGCGGCTCGTGCCGCCCCGTGCGGAAGGTCGATGGTCGGTCGTGGCGACGTCTCGTGCGTCCAAGTCATCAGCCACCGAATGGGCGACCGCCATGGCGCATCAACTGCTCGCGCGCCACGGCGTCATCACACGTGAAACAGTCGCAGCGGAATCCGTCGCCGGTGGATTCTCGGCGGTCTACCAGGTGCTGAAGGCCATGGAAGACGCCGGACGGATCCGTCGAGGCTACTTCGTCGCGGGTCTTGGCGCCGCGCGCAGTTGCACATGCCTGCGGCGCTCGACTCTGCCGCGATCGATGCGCGATGTTCCTGAGGAGCCGCGCACGGTCGTGATGGCGGCGACGGACCCGGCGAACCCGCAGCGGCGCCATCACGAAGTGGCCTGAAATTGGGAATCACCTGAGGGGCATGCCCTGAGCGAGCGAAGCGAGTCGAAGGGGCTTGCCCTGAGCGAGCGAAGCGAGTCGAAGGGACGCGGTCCGACCCGCGCCGCCGGGCGCACTCGTCATCCTCGTCGATGGACGCGCTGCGGCTCTATCTGCGGCGTGGCGAGCGTGAGCTGCTGCTGTTCCTGCCCGGCTCCGAACCGTCGCGCTCTCGCGCGTCGGCCGCGAGGTCGCGCGGATGCTCTCTTCCACCTGGCGGCGACACGCGAGGGACGCCGCGGCATGCTTATCGCGCGAGATCAACGGAGTGCCGGCCACTGGGCATCCGGCTGCGCGGCTCTTCATCGAGGAAGGGTTTTGCCGCGACCGCGATGGGCATTCAGGCGCGCGACCGATCGGCTACGACCTCGAGGGTAGTGGATCGCTGGATCCTTCTGGCATCGGCATTGCGGCAGCGACCGGTGGAGGTGAACGCATGGCTCAGCAGCGGCGCAATCCATCCGAAGAGACGCTCGAGAATACGCGCCCTCGCGCGAATGGAAGACAGCGACATCGAACACGACAGGGTGCGTTCATCGAACGACCGGATCAGTACATGGAACGCGGAGGGCGTGGAGTCGACGCGCAACCGCGGCTATGACGATGCCGCACGCGGCGAGGATCTCGGCGACGTTGACGACCGTGACCTCGATCCGGACAGCGCGGCATCCGACGTCGATCGGAACGATTCGGTCGACGAGTAAATTGCAAAACCCCAAAATCCCAAGACCCAAACCCCAAGTCCCAAGAGCTCGCAAACGCTTGGGGTTTGGGATTTGGGATTTGGGATTTGGGATTTACCTCATGCCTGAGGGCGACACTATTTTCCGTGCGGCGCGCATCGCTCCACGGGCGCTTGCGGGCCGCACGGTCACCCGCTTCGATTCCGTCTTCGCAAAACTGGCGCGCGCCAACGACGACCTGCGGATGGCCGGCAGGACGATCGAGCGCGTTGACGCGCGCGGCAAGCACCTCCTGATCTGGTTCTCCGGCGATCTCGTGCTGCGCACGCACATGCGGATGCACGGCTCCTGGCACATCTACCGGCCCGGCGAACGGTGGCAGCGCCCGCGCGCCGACATGCGCATCGTCATCGGCAACATCGGATACGAGGCAGTAGCGTTCAGCGTGCCGGTGGCAGAGCTGACCAGCGCGCGCGCGATCTCGAACGGGATCCGACGGTTCGCGATCTCGGACCCGACATCCTGGCCGAACGTTTCGACGCCGCTGAGGTCGTATCGAGGATCCAGGCGATGGCCGAGGCGGATATTGCGGATGCGCTGCTCGATCAGCGCGCCGTCGCCGGGATCGGCAACATCTTCAAAGCCGGAGTCGCTGTTTGTCGCCCGCGTCGATCCGTTCGCGCGCGTCGGCACACCTGCCGCGCGAGGACGTGGCGCGGAGTCGTCGATGCGGCGCGGCGGTGATGGGGCGAGCGCGACGGAACGGCCCGCGGGATTTCGGTGCGGCGGCCGCGCGGCCCGGCCGTGCCGGCGTGCGGCACGTTGATCTCACACCGCAAGCGGGGAGAACGCGCGGGTGACCTACTGGTGCGAGCGCTGTCAGCCTGCCTCGCCGACTCGTCCGACGAAGCGCTAAGCGCGAAGTCGGTAGCCGCGCGGCGGCGAAGGCGGGCGAACTCGCGCACGCGCCGAATGAATCGGTCTCCTGCTCGGGCGGATCCTCGAGCGCTTCCTCGTCGCTCAACGGCAGGCCCGGGATCGTCATCGCAAGTGCTTCCGCGAACAAACCGCGGCCCGTCGGCGTCGCCTCGACGCCGGCGATGATGCACGAGCACGCCTGCCGTGGTCCACAACTCTGGCGAGCGCGCCTTCAGCACGAATCCGTCGATACGCTGCGCGGCAGCGCCGACACGCGGTCGCGCGCCCGGTCCTGCATCCGTTCCGTCCAATCCTCGCCGCTGTGGACACCCTGCAGGCGGACCGCCGCGCCGGCCGAGCGCACGCCGTCCGCGGCAGCGACGAGAGTTGAATGGGTTCCCGCGCGAACGCCCATCCCGACTTCCACTTCGGGACAGACAGCGATCCTCGGATGCGCAGAGAGCTCGACGACGGCGGCGCTTCGCTTGTTCGTTCCGTCATACGCACACATCGTCGCCGAGCAGACAACGCAGATTCCGACGCGTGGCTTCACAGCAGTTTGCCGACGGGGCCGAGATCGAGGTTCAGATCGTCGGGGAGGATGCCGAACTTCGCGGCGAGGTCGAGGACGGTTTCTTCGAGCTTCATCAGCGCGCGTCCGACGTCTTCGGTCTGATCAGTCCCGTCAGCGTGCCCGCTTCCATGCGGCGGATCGCCTGCCGCTCGAGCAGCCTGCGGATGAACTCGACGAGCGTCAGCACGAGGTGCGCCACCGAGCGCTGCACATCATCCGGATCCGCGTTCCATCGCACCGGCGAGGAGAGCGGCCGACGCGTTCGAGCTCGCGGCGCAGGTCGTCGAGTTTCGCGACCTCGGTGATCGTCAGGCCGCCGCGCTTCGCCACGACCTTCTTGCGGGTCGAGCGCTTGCCGCGCCGCAGCGGTTGGCAGCCTGCCGGCTTCTTCCGGCGCGGTGCGGACCTTTGCAGGTCCGCGAACCTTCTGCTTCTTCGCCATCTACCAATTGTCGGCGAAGGCGTAAGGCGCCCACGGGCCGCTCACCATCAGGCGCAGGTGGTTCTCGCCGGCCGCCCGCGTCACCGCGACACGATAACGGGTCACGGCCGTGCGCGGAACCAGGTGATTGACGGTAACGACATCGGCTCGCTTCTCGACCCGCTCGTCTTTCACGAACCGTTCAACCGCCACGCGGATGGGCTCGAACGCAGGAATTGCGCGCGCACGCACAGCCGTGGCCATCCTCTGTCGCAAACATTGCGTGCGCCTAGAGTCGCCCCATTCCGGGGTCTGACCCCGGTACAGGGCATCACCGGAGTCTGACCCGGATCGGCGCATCACCGGGGTCTGACCCACCATTCGAATGGTCATCTGGCAGCGGGCGCGAACGGACGGACCTGAGGCGGCGGCGCAGCGCGGCTGCGCGACGTAAGGATGAACGCTCAGCTCGTCGCGATCGACGACCGTCGTCGCAAAGCGCGCCGGAAGGATGGCCCGGCACCTTCGCGGCAATGGCCTCGACCACGGCGGCGTAGCGGCGCAGATTCCCTGACGGTCGGCGCGGGAGCGCGCCTCATCTCGCCGACGACCGCCGCGATGCGGCTCCCGGACACCACGCGAAGCTTCTACGCCCGCCATCCCCGTGAGACCCAGGCGCGTCGGCGGCGGACTGACCGAGCGCATTAGACGCAGATGGTCACGCACGCGACCGGCGGCGCTTCGGCAGCCTCGCGGAAAACGGCTGACCGCGGAGACGGGCGCGCAACTCGCGCCTCGCGCGATGCCGGTCCATGAACTCCCTCTGCTCGCCGGGCAGCACGCGATCCGCGGCGGACGGCAGCAGCGACACGCGCGCGTAGACGAGGTCGATCTGCGCGAGACCAATCGTGAGATCTCCGGTCAGCACGACACCCTTGTTCAGCAGGTTGTCCACGATGTCGAGCAGCGAGGCGTCCTCGCGACCGAGAATGTCGTCCACCGGCGAGCGCCGCGCGCACCTGGGCGGGCTCATTGGATGTAAAGTTGTAGGCCGGCCACGGGCCCGTCACCGACGTTTCGATGCCGGTGCCGCGCAGCGCGCGCGTCTGTTCCCGAACCGCGGTCTTGAACGCGCCGCTCCTGGCGGCCGGGACGAGAAACGCCGCGTCGAGCAGGAGCCTCGAGCCGGGCGCCGCGCGCTCGAGGCTCGTGCGGCGCCTGTGACGCAGCCGCCTGTCGATCGATCGCCTTGTACACGATTCGCGGCCGTGCGGGCCTCGGCGAGCTGCTTGCGGCTGACGTCGAGCACATCGCGCTTGCGCGCCAGGAACTCGGTGCCGGTCCTCGCCTGCTTCTTCGCGGCCTTGTCACGCGCCGCCTGCTCGTTCCACGTGAGCCGCACGCCCACTCGACCTTCTTCTCGATGCGCTTCAGGATGCGCGTGATACGCGCGCGATCCGACCACACGTGCTCGACGACGCGATCCCGTCGGAGTTGAAGAAGCGTGAACAGCTGCATCGGGAGCAGCGCGGTCGAGGACAGGAACGATTCGATGACGTGCTCGTGCGCGACGGCCCGCGGACCAGCCCAGTCGAGATTCTGCAGGCCGCGCGCGAGGGGAGGATTACGCCGTGCTCGCCACTCGGGAACGCTCTGCACGATGGCCCAGAACCTGTCGCCAACCTCGATCGCGCGGAAGTTCGCCCCCGCCCGGCATGCCGTCGAGCCGATGCCGCGAAGGGTCGGCACCGCCTGGCACCGCGCACCAGGCAGAAGACGTAGCTGAGCGTCGCGCGCTACGGTCAGCGGATCTTACGACGGGGAGGACGTTCGGGGCTTTCGAGGCGTTCGAACCGTTCGGGACGTGCTCGTCCGGCCCGTTCGGCTCGTTCCAGCCGTTCGCGTCGTTTTCGTTCTGCTCGTCTTCTTCGTTCGCGGCCGGCCGGCCGGAAGCGGCAGCGCCGAATCCTCGCGAGGCGTCTGCGCGCGCACCGGCTCGATGTCGAGGGACCTGCTCGGTCTGCCCGTGTTGCATCCCGATGATGCCGCGCCGCGGCGGCGATTCCTCGATGATCGTCGTGTGCGGCGCGTCTGCGGGATCGTGAAATCGCCGGAGATGCTCGCCTCGATCTGGAAGCGGCCGTCCTCGCCGGTCTCGATCGGTTCGCCTTCGCCGAATGCCAGCGGTCCGGACCCACCCTCGCGGCGTTGCTTGATCTCCCGGATGCGGGCCAGCAGGTCGCGCTCGATCTCCTCGAAATCCTCGTCCGTGATGTCGCCCATCTCGCGCTGCATCTCGGCCGCGAGCAACTGCTCGCGCAGCGCCGTGTCGTCGTTCATCTCCGCCTCTGCCGCGGTGAGGGCGGTCTTCAGCGCCCACGAGATGCACGCTGATCATGAGCGGGAGTCGAGGATGAACATGGGCTGTCGGCGGGTCTGAAGACCCGCCCTACACACTATTGTAAGGGGCGGACCTTCAGGTCCGCCTAATGTTGTCCGGCGCGCTCGAGCTTGAGGCCGGATATTGACGAAGTTAGCACGGCGGCCACGGCCCGTGTGCTTGAACGTCAGCTTGTCGAACGACGACGCAATTCTCCTTGATGCGCCGATCGAACGCGGGCTCCTGGTCGCGCTGGACGAGGAACGCGGCGTTCGCTGATCATCTTGTCGCCAATCGCGCGGTTGACCGCGCGACGCGACGGGAACGTCGCGCAGCCGCTGGCGGAGAACTCGGCGATTATGCGCCCGAGAGCGCCGCTGCAGCGCGCCGTCGATCAGGCGGCGCATCGCATCCGCGCGCGAAATAGGTCGAGCCCTTCTGCGACGAGATCTCGGTCTTCAACCGGTGGATGTCCTCGTCCTCCTGCTCGATGGCCCGGACGATCTCGTCGCGATCCCACAGCACCTTCAGACCGAACTCGAGCTTGTCCTGCATCTTCGAAGCACGTCGGCAAACGCGTCGTAGGCCGACTGCAGCAGCTCGACGATGTCTTCGCGCGTCTTGAAGATGGTGCCGAACGACATCGGGATGCTACGGTGTGATCGCGCATGACGGTCTCGGTTGATCGCGCTCGTGCGCGAGCGCGTTCCTCGCGCGTCGAATCGAGCGGCGCCAGCGGGATGTCCGAGATGACCGCCGCCATGTCGCGAGGTTGATGTGGTGAGACCTCGGCCACTGCTCGTCCATGCCGATGGCGCCGAACTGTAGCGGCTGGCTCGCGCGGATGATGCAGTAGACCTCAGCGTCCGCGGCCCAGCGGCACGGTCCACGTCCGGCAGGCTCGGTCTCGGCGTGCGCTCGACGACGCTCGACGCGCGTTTCAGTCCCGCGCACGGCGGTTTCACGTGCCTGACCGTCACCGCCGCCCGGCGTTATTAATAACTGCTGACGCAGGGCAGGACGCGCGCGGAAAACCGCGGCTCGCGTTTGGTGGCGCGTGTCCCGGCATTCTTGTTTGACCGGGAGCCGGGCGGGCGCAGGTTGGCAGCCGGCAGGCTTGCGGGCGAATGGTTGCTTGAGGCCTTCGCTTATCGGTCGTGTTCCTCAGGCCTTCTTCACGGTATCGACGCCGCCGCACCACGGCAGCAGATCGTGACGTCAGGCAGAGCCTGGTTTGGTGACGAACAGTGCCATGCCTTGCGCGCGCGCCCTCCGACGCGCCGGCGAGCGCAATGGCCCGTCAGCGCCACGACGGATGCTGGTCTGCGCTTTGCCCAGCTTATTAGCGCTAATCATCCAGCGGCGGCGATTCATGGGGTGAATCAGGTGACGCGGCGAAAACGCCTGCGCGACCGCCTCGTTGCACGATACCTTCCACGGCCACGACCGAAACTCTGCGAATTGCTCAGCGTATCTCCGGGCATCTGATAATCATCTGACGACGAAATCAACGGGGCCTCTTGCTGTGATCATTGTTCTGCTTCCCGCAGGGATGGATTCAACGTGAAGGGTCGATCACCGCCCATGGTCTGTCTGAGGTATGCGTGCCAGTGGCACAGCCAGCGCCAATGCGCTCAAATGACCCTTCACCGCCATCGCGACGCGAAGGAGTCGTCCACCTACCGGAAGTCCTCGGCGAAGATCTGCGTGGTTTCATTTGTCAGTACAGTATCGACACCTGTTCCAAGCAAATCGTCCGCGAGGTCACGTAGCCGACTGGCGATTTTAGATACCACCTTCCCAGCCGTGAATTCCAGCGCGTTGCTCCAACAGGTTGACGATGATCTGCTTACCTTCGGCGATCACGACGACCCTAGCGCTCGGACCGACTTATGCTCATCGCCCGCGATCGCGCACGATAACGGGTCGAGCTCCATCGATCTCGGGAAAGCTCGTTGAGATTAACTCCGCGGCTGCATCGGCATCTTCCCGCCTTCGAGTGGCAGGGTGATCGACCGGATCTCGTTGATGATCGTCGGTCAGGTGGCGGCCGTTTGAGCTCGATGACGCATGCAGCTGGCGCTTTCACGGCCCGGCAGCAGCAGGTCGCCGGCGTGACACCTGCGGCCAGCATGTGGGTGTAGCCGAGGACGATGCGCTGAGCGGCAAAGTCCTGAATTCTGTGCGGACATGTTGGCGAGGTAGCTGCGACCTAGGCGCGACGCCCAGTTCGAGGCTCAATCGCCTGCCTGCACGGCTGTTCGCGTGCTCGTCGCCAGTTCCGCCGTCGCCGGCCTGGACCCGGGCCTGACAGTTCGTCGCGCCGCCTTCAACTAGTTCATACACCGCGCGCCAGGCGCTTCGCGGCGGTCGTGAAGGAGTGGTCACGACCGCGGTCCAATCCCCGCCCGTCTCCGTCAACAGCCTTCCAGCGATGGCTTCGACTGAATCGGCGCGCTCAGTCGCGGGGTTCATCAACCCCGATCTCGCCGCGCCGACCCGGGCCGGCCCGGTCTCCTGCCGAGCAGCAGGCCTGAAATGAACGACGAGAAGCGGGTGCGTCGTTGGCCTCGCACGGTCTCGCGATGCCGTATCGCTCGCCCCGGAGACCAGCGTGAACAGATCCTCGGCCGGCGCGTTCATGAGCACGGTTGCGCCGGTAGAGTCCGTGACGATGATCGGGTCGGCGACGGAGGTCGATGATCAGGTTCAACCACGATCGCGCTCTGCGCACACGGCGCTTCCGCCACGCGCAGCTTCTGATAGTTCTCTTCGATCTGCTCCGTGGCGCGCCGCAGGTCCGTGGTGATATCCGGAGCACCGAGACCGCCCGTGCCCTCTCGTGGATCTTCAACGGTGGTGGAGAGGACTTCAAACAGCAGGTCCGATCCGTCGCTCGGGTCGACGAGCAGCAGCTCGCGCGCTTCCTGCGATCCACCTCCACTGCGGACGCGACAGCGCCGCCGAAAGAGCATGTTGTTCAACCCTCGACCGCGCGGCGGCGGCGGCCTTCGCTCTTCTTCGCTGGCCGCGAACAGCTTCTCCGCGCGCGCGTTGGCGACGATCAGCCGGCCTTCGATGTCGGTCAGCATGATCGGGTCGGTGACGGCGTTGATGATCGTGAAAAACAGCGTCCGTTCCCGCCGCAGCTTGCGCGCTTCCTCGGCGGAGGCTGCCGCGGCCGCGCACCTGATCGATCTTCTGCCTGAGCACGGTGGACGACCCAGCTGATCTCCGGCGTGCACCGACGGCGCCCGGAATCAGCAGCAGGCCGGGCGCGTCGTCGCTGTCGGTCATGCCGCCGCGCATCCCCAGCGGCAGCAACTGCGGTGAACGGGCCGCGGCCAAGCGGCGTCGACGAGGACGGCGAGGAGGCGTAGCCGTTCGGCCGTTGCATGACTCGGCATGGGACGTGGGACCGTCGACCGCAGCGCGACGATCAATGGAGTCGTAGGTGTCCGACGGCGGCCATGAAAACAGATCGATGTCGTCGCCGACCGTGCCGTGCGCCGCGATCCCGACGAGCATAGTTGGATTCGGCGTCCACCGCCAGTGGCAGTGCCGACTGCTTGACGCCGGCGTGCCGCGCGCGAGCCATTCGAGCTCAGCTGCGCACACCGGACAATATCCTTCGTGGTGCGAAAGATAAAGCTCGAGCAAGCTCCAGGCGTGCCGCGTAGTTGACGGCCGTTCCGGCTGTGCGAGTAAAGAGTGCGCGCCTGAAGCGGAGCTCATGAAGCGCTTCCCTGTGGTTCGGTCCGTCGAGGCGTCACGTGCGGACGCACGGCGACTATTGACGTGGACGCCGGCGAGCCGTGCCCGGCCGGTGTCCGTGCGCTGCCGGCCCCGTTGTCCGTGCACCGCCGGCGGGGAGCTTCCAGCTGCGCGCGCAGCGTGGCCGTTTTCTGGCCGCGATCCGTCGTCGTAGGGACGCTGCTGCGCCTCGATGGTGGGCCCGCGCGGCGGAGGCCGCCGCGCCGACCGCTTCCGGAGTAGCTTCACGTAGCGTGTCGATCGATGCCACGACGACGCGCGCCTCAACGGTGATCAGGTCGATCCCGACGAGTGACACGCGCACCCAGGCGTCGATGACGATGCCCTTGTCGAGGACGCGGTCGAGGACGTCGATGAGACTGGTTCCGCCAGCTAGCTCGTTCGACGGCCATCGTGAAGACTCCTTAGTCGGGTGTCAGTCTCTGCCGGTCGCAGACCGGCGCCGGCGCGGAGCGCCGCGTCAACGACGCGATCCGCCGTTCGAGCAGCCGGAGCTGCTCACGAAGCTCGAGGTTCTCCTGCAGCATCTGCTCGCGGCCCGGGCGAGGTGACGGTCGTACTTCCACCAGTCGAGGCCGATCTCCTCAGCCTTGTCGATCGAGCAGATCATCAGGCGGATGCGGATCGTCAGGAGCTCGACTTCGGCGAGCGACACCTTGATGTCGCCCGCGACGACGAGGCCCTTGTCGAGCACGCGATCGAGAATGTCGACCAGCCCGGCACTGCCGCGGGTCGGAGTCCCTGTCAAGTCGGTCGGCATGCAGAAAGTGTGATCAGCTGGCCTTTCGTCGCGCGATCGCGAGCATTGATGCCAAACGCGAAGCTCACGCGAACCGAGGCAGTATAGCTCGCGCTCGTACGCGAACCAGGACAGTTGAGCGCGCGCGCTGAATCCAACTCAGCCATAACGGCGCGCCGCGCGAGCGCTGAAAGATTTCCACAAATACGTCGGCGCGCATCGCGATCGCGACTCTCCCCGCGCGTATGAGCCCCGATCCGATCGGAGATCGCGCGAGCGATGCGGCGAATAATCCGATCGCGACCGCGCCGACGCCTATGGGTCGCGCGTTCGAACCACCGGATGCCGCTGGTGGCCAAACCGCGGCGTCGGGTGCGTCGCGCACGACCACGATGCTGATGACGTTCGCTGCGTTACCATGTGTGCGCATGGCGACGCAGTGTTCGTTCGATGTCACGTCGAACGTCGATCTCCAGGAAGTGGACAACGCGCTCAACCAGGCTCGCAAGGAAGTGGCGCAGCGCTATGACTTCAAGGGCTCGAAGGCGTCGATCGATTTCGACACGAAGGAATCGAAGCTCGTGTTGACCGCCGACGACGAGTTCAAGCTGAACGCGCTGTGGGAGATCGTCTCCACGCGCCTCGTCCGACGGAACGTCCCCGTCAAGAACCTGAGCCGCGGCACGCGCGCAGCCCGCCGCCAACAGCACCGTCCGCCAGGAGATCGCGCTGCAGCAGGGCATCCCCACCGAAAAGGCGCAGGGACATCGTCAAGTTCATCAAGGACTCGAAGCTGAAGAAGATCCAGGCGTCGATCCAGGGCGACCAGCTGCGGATCACGTCGCCGTCGCAGGGACGAGTTGCAGGAAGTGATGCGCCTGCTCCGCGAGCAGGACTTCGGCGTGGCGCTGCAATTCGGAAACTATCGAGGATAAACCGTCATTTCTTCGGCTTCTTCTCGTCCCACGCGACCTCGGTCTCCCCGTTCCTTCCCTATCGACAGAATCGCGTTGGCAATCCGGTCGGTACGCGTGTGCAGCGGAAGCTCGGTGTCGTAAATGACTTCCTTCTGCGCGAGCGTCCGCAGCTCGAACTTGACGTGATAGCGCCGCAGGATGGCTTCGATGTCGTTGCGCAAGCGCCCGGGATCGCCTGCCGTCACCTTCAGCTCGAAGTGCTTGCGTCAGCTCCGGCTCGATCGACTCGACCGCCCACAGCACCCCGAGCAGGAACACCGTCGCAAACAGCGCCGAGGCCGTACAGCTCGACACCGCAGCAGAGGCCCATGCTGAGCGTGGACAGCATGACGACCGCGTCCTTCGGGTCCTCGATCTTCGCGCGGTAGCGAATCAGGTTCGCGGCGCCGACGATGCCGAACGCGCGCGCCAGGCTGCTGAGCCGACGACGAGCATCACCGATCGCGCCGACGACGGCGAGGACGATCTGCGTCTCGATCACCGGCGCGGATCGCGGCGGCGTGCCGCGGCGGCGCGGCCTGAAGGCGAGCATTGCGCCAAGGGCCGTGGCGACCGGCAGGGCGAGGACCGCTGCGCTCCACCATGTCGAAATGCGATTGGCAGTCCTGCGGTACTGGTTTGAACGAGCTCGGGCGGAGGTTGCATCGTGTCGTCGTCGGTCGAACGGTCAGCGGGTCGCTGATCGACGGGACGGGCGCGCAGCGCGAGGCCGTCGTCGATCTTCTCTTTGAGCTTCCGGATGTAGCGATTCGCGTCGCTCTCCGAGTAGTTCGCGGCGCGGAAGGCGTCGTGCCACTGCGTGTCGGTCAGCTTCCGCAAGTGCTCCGCGGCCCACCGCACGTCCGCGCGGGCGAATCATCGACAACAGTTCCTGGTGGCGGCCGACGTAGTCGAACTGCACGTGGTCACCGTCGATGGCGGTGATGAAGCCGTGCTGCTCGAAGCATTCGAGGCAGTTGCGGCGCGGGTACATCTTGCCCGTCTCGCCGAGCGCTGCTCCGAGATCGCGCACGACGAACCAGCGGTCCGCGCCTTCGACCGGCTCCTTGAACTTGTAGATGCTGTTGTTGTCGTTCTTCAGATCCGTGCTGTTGAACATCAGCAGGATGACGAGCAGCCCGTTCGATTCGCGTGTGCCGACAAACGGGTTCTGCTGCCACCACCAGTATTCGTCGAGACGCTCGAATTCGCTCAGCTTGGGCCGGAAGCGCGCTTCGCTCTCAGTCGATTTGATCCCGTCGTGCTCGAGCGTCCAGGACGGCAGATAGTAGATCGGCTGCTGGTGATAGCCGAGTCCCCACAGGATCCGGGACAGCAACACCTCGGTCTGGGCCTCCGGACCGAGCTTCGCACTCCATTCGACGTCGGCAGGGCCCTTGACCTCGTACTTCGTGCTGAAGCCCGTGGTATCCCGCTCCTTGAACTTGTAAACGGCGTCGGGTTTCGGTGCGTACGCTCTTCCCGCCAATTCCCCAGGAAGGTCGCGCGGTTCACTGCCGGGATCGAGCCAGAGCTGCTTGATTTCGTCGGCCGAGGGCGGACGTTCGGGCGATTTGATGGCAATTGCGCCGCCGCACTGGCGGCCGCGCCCAGGGCAATCGCGACAACGGCTGAGGTGACGCGCAGCATCACCTGCCTCGTCAGCAAGCTACGTTCCACTGTGGCACTTCGTTTGGTTGAAGTACCTCGGCACATGTCTCCGCCCGCCGTCGTCCCAGCCGCGACCTACCGGCTGCAATTCAACACAGGCTTCACCTTCGATGACGCGACGGCGAATTGTCGAGTACCTCGATCGCCTCGGGATTTCGCACTGCTATGCCTCGAGCTACTTCAGGGCCGTGCCCGGCAGCACGCACGGCTACGACGTGGCGGATCCGACACAGCTGAACCCGGAAATCGGCACTCGCGAGAGTTACGACCGATGGGTCGCGACGCTGCGCGCCACGGCATGGGCCACATCATCGACCTGGTGCCGAACCATATGGGCATCGCGCAGTCGTGCAACCCGTGGTGGCAGGACGTGCTCGAGAACGGTCCAAGCTCGCGCGATGCGCATCGTTTTTCGACATCGACTGGCTTCCGCTGAAACAGGAGCTCACGCGACAGGGTCCTGCTGCCAATCCTCGGCGACTCCTACGGCGCGGTGCTCGAGCGGCAGGAAATCACGCTGCAGCTACGTGAACGGCGCGTTCACCGCGCACTACTTCAACACCGTGCTGCCGATTGCTCCGGGCAGCTACGATCGCATCCTCGAGCTCGATGCCGAGGCCCTGCTCGCGAGATCGGCGAGGAGACCGATGACGGCGAGGAGTTCCTCAGCATCCTGACGGCGATCCGTCATCTGCCGGCGACGGGACGCGTATAGTCCCGAGGCGCGCGCCGAGCGCCACCGGGAAAAGGAAGTGATCAAGCGGCGCCTGGGGCGGCTGACCGCAGCGTCGTCGCCGGCGGTGCTCGCGCACATTCAGCGCGCGGTCGACAGCGCTTCAACGGCGATACCGGAACCCGCGCAGCTTCGATCGCCTCGACGCGCTCCTGTCCTCGCAGCCGTATCGGCTGGCGTACTGGCGCGTGGCCGCCGAGGAAATCAACTACCGCCGCTTCTTCGACATCAACGAGCTGGCCGCGCTGCGGATGGAGGATCCGCGGGTATTCGAACGCACGCACGAGTTTGCCTTCGAGCTCCTGCGCGAAGGATCCATCGACGGCTTTCGCATCGACCACGTCGACGGGCTCTACGATCCGGCGACTACCTCGAACGGCTGCAGGCGCGGGCGCGGGAGGTGCGTCCGGATCTGTACACCGGGATCGGCGGCTGTACTCGTCGTCGAAAGATTCTCGGGCTGGACGAGTGGCTGCCGTCGTGGCCGGTGGAAGGCACGACGGGCTACGAGTTCCTCATCGCGGTGAACGGCCTCTTCGTCGACGGGCGCCACGAGGCGCGCGGTCAACGAGGCGTTCGAGCGCTTCACGCGGCTGCGCGCGCCATTTCGCGAGTTCGCGTCACCGCAGCAAGCAGCTGATTCTCCGGATGAGCATGGCGAGCGAGCTGCAGGTGCTCGCCCACGGCCTCAACCGCTTCTCGGAACGCAATCGTCACTTCCGTGACTTCACGCTGAACCTGCTCGTCTACGCGATGCGCCGAGATCATCGCCGTCGTTCCCCGTTTACCGGACGTTACGTGAACGGGCGCGAGCCCGACGTTGAGGCGCGCACGATCGCCGCTACATCGAATTCGCCGTGAGCGAAGCCAAGCGCGCGGAACCCGCGGCACCCGGGCGTCGTTTCTCGATTTCATCCGCGGCCTGCTGCTGAAGAAGGCCGACTACACATCGGAGACGAGCGCGACGAACATTTGCGGTTCGTCAGCCAAGTTCCAGCAGGTCACGAGTCCCAGACCGGCGAAAGGCATCGAGGACACCGCGCTGTATATCTGACGCCTCAGGCCGCTGGTGAAGTCGGCGGCAGAACCGGAACAAGTCTCGGCGTCACCGCGGACGCGCTGCACAACTGCGCGCTGGCCGAGCGGCGCGCGATGGCCGCACAGCTCTTTGCACGTCCATACGCGATACCAAGCGCAGCGAGGATGTCCACGCGCGCATCAACATCCGGTCAGAGCTGCCGGGGACCGGCGTGAGGCGACCGGGCAGTGAGCGGATGAACCGGAAGGCGCAGCGTGACCATCGATGGCGGAAGTCATGCAATCGAGGCAGCAACGAGGAGCATGCGTCTACCAGACGCTCGTCGGCACGTGGCCCGGAACGCCTCCGATGTTTCGGTGGACGAGGAGCGCGACTGCTTAACACGAGCGGATCCGCAACCACGATGCCAGCATCAAGGCGCGAGGCGAAGCCTTCACGAGCTGGCTGAATGAAGCGAGCCAGTTTCACGCGAGAACGCCATGAGCCAGTTCGTCGAGATCGTTCTTCTCGAATGACATTGGGTTCCGGCGCGACTTCATCCGGAGTTCGCCCCGCGCGTGGCGCGCTAGCGGTGCTCAGCGGCACTCGCTGGCGCAGCTCGCGATCAAGATCGGCGCGCTCGGCGCTGCAGGATTTCTACCAGGGCAGCACCGAGCTCTGGGATTTCGGCCATGGTCGATCCCGACAATCGGCGCCGCGACGGCAGTATGAAGCGTCGCGAGCTGCTCCAGTCTCTTCCCGAGCCGGGACCGGTCGCCGCCACGGTTCTTCACCGGGCTGCTCATGCACAGTCCGGGACGGATCGGCTGAAGTCTCGCTCGCCACTGACGACGATGCTGCACGCGCGGCGGGCGGCGATGGACGTGTTCAGTGCGGCGCAGGCTACGATGCCGTTGGCGGTGCACCGGGAGCAGCGCTCGCGACCGTGGTACCGCCTTCGCGCGCGTCCATGGTGAGCGGCGAGGCGATTCTCGCGGTCCCCGCCCGGTCGCGACGCCAGTTGATGCCCGGCAGCGCCGCGCCGGCGACAGATCTGGCGGCGACACACGCATGGTCAGTGGCGCCGGCGACGCGCCGCGCACATCGCCAAAGCCCACGGCGCTCACGGGCTGTCAATCAGCGTGATCGAGAAGACGGCTTCGCCGCTGGATCGCAGCGGCCGACGCTTGCGAGACTTCCATCGCCTTTCTGGCGACGATGCAGCCACGGGGTGGATGATCTGTCGGCACTCCCGGCTTCATCACCTGGCCTCGTTCTCGTCCTGTTCTTTCACGCCGCCGGATCGACTACATGGTGTCGCATCCCATCCAGCCCCGACAGCGGCGCTTTCGCCACGCGTCATCCAGGTCACCTGCCAGGCCGCACGATTCATTTCCGCAAACGAAGGTCGACATCTCTCACCAGACTGGCGCGCAGTTCTACCCTCGAGATGCGCGACGCCATCCGGTAGCCGCGCAATCATCCGCGTGAACATGGAGGCGGTAAGTCTTCGGCGACGGCGAGGCCACGCGAGATGATCATGGAAGCAGACAGATCGACACGGGCGCGCTGGCGTCGAAAGTGCGGCTTCACGCTCGATGCGGTCGGCAGCTTCCGGATGGGATTCAGCGCGGCGCGGCGCCGCTCGGCGCGAACCGGCTGCCGCGCGCAGTTCTACCAGCGGATGATCGTGAAGTGTCGGTTCACTTCGCCTGAACAATCGCGCACCGCGGGCTGCTGGTCGTCGATGGGCGGGCGGCGTTCACCGGGAGGCGCCGGCGTGGCCGACCAGTGGCTGGAAGCCGGATGAACCGCCCGGCGTGGCTGGCCTGATGGCGCGCATCGAGGCCGATCGTCTCGGCACTGCCAGGGCGTCTTCGCCGAGAACTGGCTCGAGTGCTGGCGAGATCCTGACTGCCCATGCCACTGGCCAGCAATACGTAACTG
>ERZ1370068.5476-contig-4501_pt1 | contig 44507 bp, 69 predicted proteins | sample MGYA00561227_ERZ1370068 | MGnify/ENA primary metagenome ERZ1370068 (study PRJEB38410, sample SAMEA6850437) | metagenome | study: Metagenomic assessment of the ecological functions of the soil: analysis of the soil microbiota associated with the...
TTGTACTTCGTTCAGTTACGTATTGCTAGTTCATCAAGGCGATGATCCGTTTCGAAATCGACAACGCGGTGTTCGGCATTGCCGACGCGCGACGTCACCTGATCTGCGGTCGATCCGCAGGCGCAGGCGGCGTTGACGATGTTCGGCGAGGCGCAGAAGCTGACCGAGCTCAGCAAGGGCAACAAGATCAGGCGAACCACTGAGGTTCGTCCGCCGCTTCGGAACGTCGGCCAGGCTTGGGGCAAGCGACCACAACTCGTTGGGGTGGCAGTTTGCTCTTGCCCCTATGGCTAGGCCTTGTGTAGACGGTGACGACCGTTTTGGCCCCGGGGCCGCTTTCCTTCGTTCAGGAAGGCGAGAGTGGGCCTAAAAGTCGGTCGTTTGCCAGGTCGCATCCAGCCAACCATCATCGTTTCACGGCATTGCCAATTGCTGAATGCTGATTGCAAATTCATGTTGCAATTTGAACTTCACAATCAGCGATGTGCGGGTGTTTCCATGCGTCTCGAACGTCTCGAGATCAACGGTTTCAAATCGTTTTCCGATCGATCTGGAGCTGGCCTTCGACAAGGGCGTCACGGCGATCGTCGGCCCCAACTGGCTGCGGCAAGAGCAACGTCGCCGACGCCATCACCTGGGTGATGGGCGAGCAGAGCGCGAAGAGCCTGCGCGGCGACAAGATGGAAGACGTGATCTTCAACGGCAGCGATGCGCCGCAAGCCGACCGCGGCCGCCGAAGTGCGGCTGCGGTTCAGCGGCTGTGCTGAAGACCGTCGAGCGGGTCCCGCGTTTCCGCCGGGACGCGGTCGAAGCCACGGCGAACGGCAACGGCCATCGCGAACGGCAACGGCCACGTCAACGGCGAACGGCAACGGCAACGGCAACGGTCACCATGCCGCTGCAAGGGTCCAGCGGCCACGGACCGACGATCGCCGACGTGGTGGGCATCGCACGAGATCATCCAGTCGGTCGCCCGCGAGGTCGAGGTCACGCGGCGGCTGTATCGCTCGGGCGAGAGCGAATACCTGATCGACGGCGCCGATCTGCCGCCTGCGCGACGTCCACGATCTGCTGATGGACACCGGGCTCGGCGCGAAGGCTACGCGATCATCGAGCAGGGCAAGATCGGGATGATCCTCAGCACGCGTCCGACCGATCGGCGTCAGCTGATCGAAGAAGCGGCCGGCGTCACGAAGTACAAGGCGCGGCGCCGCGCCGGCGAGCTCAAGCTCGAAGCGGCGCAGCAGAACCTCACGCGCATCGACGACATCGTGTTCGAGGTCGAGAAGCAGCGCGGCACGCTGAAGCGCCAGGCGGGCGAAGGCGCGACGGTACCAGCGGCTGCGCGACGAGCTGCGCCGCTGGGAGAAGGTCGCTCTTCGCGCGCAAGTATCGCCAGCTGGCCGGAGACCATCGAGTCGGCGCGCGCGCCTCGGCGACGCCGCGCGAGCGCGAGGCCGTCGCGGCGGCCCGCGTCAGCGAGGTCGAAGTCCGATCTCGGCCGGCTGCGTATCGAGCTGGTCGAAGCCGAGTCGCGGTCGACGCGAGTCGCGCGAGGCCGCGCACGCCTGCGAGCTCGTCGATCAACCGCCAGCGAGCAGCAGATCGCCTTCGATCGCGAGCAGGTGCAGACGCTCGAGGCTCGCGCGGCGAACGTCGCAGCCGAGCTCGAGGGCCTCGAAGCGCCGGCGAGAGCCCGCGCGCTGGCGCTCGCGCGACGCCGCGACGCCGCCGCGGCAGCCAACGCGGATCGCGACCGCGCCGGCGACGACGCTGGCGTCCGAATCGGACGCCTACGAGAACGCGCATCGCGAGCTCGAAGGGCTGGAAGCCGACGTCGAAGCGGCGCGCGGCGAGGTGTTCTCGGCGCTCAACTCGGCGACGGCGCTGCGGCACGCGCTCGAGCACGCGGCGGCCGCGCGCGATCGCGTCGGCGAAACGCTGTCGAAGCTCGATGTCGAAGACGAGCGATGTCCGGATCGAAGCGCGAGCGCGTCGGCGCGGAACGCGCCGCCGCGGCCGAGGGCCTTCGCCGAGCCCACGACGCGATCGAAGCGACGCGGATCGCGCGCGCGGCGCGCGAGTCCGAGCTGGCGAGCGCGCACGCATCGAGCACGAATGGCGGTCGCGATCGGTCCGCTGCCCGCGAGCAGGAGCTCGCCGGGCTCGAGGCCCGCCTCCGATCGCTCGAGGAGCTCGACGCCGCGCGCGCCGGCTACGGCGACGCCGCGCGGACGGTGCTCGTGCAGGCCAACGGCAAGGTCAGCCAGCAGGGCGCGATCGCCGACTACCTCGAGGTCGAGGCAGGGCTACGAGCGCGCGGTCGAAGCCTGCCTCGGCGATCTGCTCCAGCATGTGGTCGTCGAGCGGGCGGAGCATGCGTCCGCCGGCTTCCAGCTGGTGCGCGAAGCGCGGCGCCGGCCGCTGCGGCTTTCTCGTGACCGAAGCGGCGGCGCCCGCGTTCGCCGCGCGATCGTTCCACGCGTCGATGAGCGTGACCGGCGATGTCTCGTACGTCCCGCCGCCCGATGTACCCCAGTCGATCCTCCCGCAGAGCGTCGTGGCGCTGTCGTCGGTCGTTCGCGTCAACGGGCCGTTTGCGGCGGCGATCCGGCAGGCCGTCGGACGAAGCGGGTGTCGCCACGACGTACGACGCAGCTGCATCGGCCAGCCGGCTCACGCCGCTGCCGATTGCGACGCTGGACGGCGACGTGTTCCGCGGCCCGCACATCGTGTCGGGCGGCGGGCGCGCCGAATCGCGCGGCATCCTCGAGACCAAGCGCGAAATCAAGGAGCTGCGCGAACGCATCGCCGCCGATCGCCAGGCGCTGATGCGGCTCGCGCAGGGAGACGGCGGAGCTCGAGGCGACCATCGCTCATGCCACCAACGCGATCGCCGCGCTGAACGCCGAGCATCACAAGCAGGACAAGGCCGTTGTCGGATTCGACGCGCAGCTGCAGCACGCGACCGATGAGGAGACGCGCCTCGCGCAGAAGGCCGAGCAGCTGACGCGCGAGAGCACCAGGCGGAAGAGGAGCGAGACACGCTCGATCGCCGGCAGGCAGAGGCGCGCGCGTCGATCGGACGGCTGGAGGACGCGCAGCGGCAGGCCGACGAGCGGCTGACCGTGGCGCAGCGCCGGCTGTTCGAAGCGCGCGAGGCCGCCGAGGACCTGAGCAACCGCGCGGCGGAAGCCGGCGCGGCGCACGCCGCGCTCGTCGAGCGAGCCGGCGCCCTGGCGATCGAGGTCGACGCGCCTGGAAGAGGCCGGCGCCGAGCTCGAAGAGCGTGCGAGCCGCGCTCGTCGGCGAGCTCGGGGAGGCCAGGCGGCGGGTCGAAGAGCTGGGCGCCGCCATCGCGGCGGGCGCCGTGCAGCTGGACGCCGACGTGCGCGAGCTGGATGCGCTCCGCGAGGCGGTCATGGCCACCGGCGAGGCGCGTCACGGCCCTGCGTTCGCGTGCCGACGAGCTCGAGATCGACGATCAAGGACGCGCGCGGCGTCCTCGACGCGATCCGCGCGGTGGTGTCCGAGCTCGACGTCGCGCGGGCGACGGCCGCAAGCCGACCTCTCGCATCTGGCGCACACGTGCGAGGATGCCGTGAACGCCACGCTCGACGAGGTCGTCGTCGAAGTCGATCAGCTGCGAGCGAGACGGCCAGACGACGCCCGATGCGGCGATCGTGCTCGCCGACGAACCGGACGAGGACGACTCCGGCTGAGCCGATACGCGAACGCGCGATTCCGGTCAGTGTCCGGCCTTCAGGCCGGACCCTGGGGTGGCGGCGGCCACTCAGCGCGCGCTGAGCGCCGAGGAAGCGATCGCCGCCGCTGCGCGGCAAGATCGAGCGGCTCGGGCCGGTCAACATGATGGCGATCGAGCAGTTCGACGAGCTCGAGACGCGCCACGGATTCCTGACGACGCAGCGCAAGGACCTCATCGACTCGATCGCGCAGACCAGCGAGGCCATCAAGCGCATCGACGAGACGACGCGCAGCGCGTTTCGTCGAGGCGTTCGCGGCCATCAACACGAACTTCCAGCACACCTTCAGCACGCTGTTCGGCGGCGGCCGCGCCGGGCCTCGACGCTGCTCGACGAGAACGATCCGCTCGAGAGCGGCATCGAGATCATCGCCCAGCCGCCGGGCAAGCGGCTCCAGAGCGTCCAGCTGCTGTCGGGCGGCGAGAAGGCGCTGACGGCAATCGCGCTGATGTTCGGCATGTTCAAGTTCAAGCCGAGCCCGTTCTGCGTGCTCGACGAGATCGACGCGCCGCTCGACGACGCCAACATCGGCCGGTTCGTCGAGATGCTCCGCGGCATGCAGCAGCACACCCAGTTCATCATCATCACCCACAACCGGAAGACCATGGAGATTGCCGACCGCCTCTACGGCGTGACGATGGAGGAGCCGGGCGTCTCGAAGCTGATTTCCGTCCAGTTGAACTGACAGTGCCCGGTCGGCGTATGTTAGGGAGGAGGTCCCCAATGGGTGTTGCTGTGTGTCAGAAGGGGCCGTTCGCCCGTTACGCTTCCTCCTGCTCCTGCCGCTGGTCAGGGCGCTGGCCGCCTGCGATCTGTCGCTGGGCAACCTGTCGGCGCGCGCCACTGACGAGTGGACGCATACCTATCCGCTGAGCCGCCGGCGGAGAGATTCGCATCGTCAACACCAACGGCCGGATTGACGTCGAAGGCGTGGACTCGGCGACCGTCGAGGTCCGGGCCGAGCGGATTGCCCGCGGCGCGACCGATGCGGCGGCGCGCGAGCTTCTTCCCCGAATCGTGATCAAAGAGGACGTCAAACCGGATCGGATCACCCTCGAGACGGAGCGCATGAGCGGCATCATGATCGGCGCCGGCTTCGAGGTCCGCTATCACGTGCGCGCGCCGAAGGGCGCCCTGGTCAACGTCACGAATACCAACGGTCAGGTGGCGCTGAACGCGCTGACCGGGAAGGTCGTCGCGCACACCACGAACGGCGCGGTCAGAGGGACGAACCTGGCAGGCGGCGTCGACGGAGCATCGACCAACGGCAGCGTGTCGATCGATATGGCGTCGGTTGGCTCCGAGCGGATCTCCCTGAAACGACCAACGGCAGCGTCACGCTCATGCTGCCGGAGAAGGCGCAAAGGCGACCGTCACGGCGTCGGTCACCAACGGCGGCATCAATGTCGGATCGCTCGACAACTTCGACGTCACCGACAAAGCGCGCCGCCACCTCGAGGGGAAACTGAACGGCGGCGGCACCGAGGTTGAACTCCGCACGACCAACGGCAGCATCCGGTTGCGTTCCAGGGACACCGTCAACACCCGCACCGATTCGGACGCGGCCGACAAGACCGAGAAAGACCTCAAGGAACTCAAGGACAGCAAGGACAAGACCGATCGGAATCGCTGAGAGCCCAGAGGTGCGGTGAACGAGGACAAGGCGAGCCGATATCATCGCCTGAAGCGACAGGCGAGCGTCGTATCGCTGCTCTGGAGCGTGCTGCTCCTGGGCGGCCTCGCCGCGACCGGTTGGAGCACCGCGCTGAGGGACTCGGCTGAAGCGCTCGCCGGCCGCGTTGCTCCCGCTTCGTGGAGCGCCGCAGCGAGCGTGCTGATCTTCGTCGCACTGGTGTCCTGCCTCAACGAAATCGTCGGGCTGCCTGCTTGGGTTTCTACAGCGGCCTGTATCTCGAGCGCCAGTACGACCTGTCGAAGGAAACCTTCAGCGGCTGGCTGTCCGACCAGGCGAAGTCGTTCGCGATCGGCGTGACACTGACGATCGTCGCCGCGGAACTGGTGTATGGCTTCATTTCGCTGGTCACCCGATCGCTGGTGGCTATCGGCAGGATTGACCTTTACCGTGCTGATCGTCGGCCTCACGCAATCTGGCGCCGGTTCTCCTTCTTCCGATTTTCTACACCGTGAAGCCGCTCGACCGCGAGGCGCTGCGGGCGCGCGCTCGCGCGTTGGCCGACCGCGCGGGCGCACGCGTGCTCGGCGCCTACGAGTGGGGGCTCGGCGAAAGACCAGGAAGGCCAACGCGGCGCTCGCCGGCCTCGGCGGCACCCGGCGGATCCTGCGTCTCCGACACGATGCTCGCCGATTTTTCGGACGACGAGATCGAGGTCGTGCTGGCGCACGAGATCGCGCATCACGTGCACGGGGACATCTGGAAGGGCATCGCCTTCGAGAGCGCGCTGATTGTCGCCGGGTTCTACCTGGCGTCGCTGGTGCTCGAGGACGATGACGCCGTCGGCGGGACTGCGCGGCGTCGACGACGTCGCCGGGACTGCCGCTGCTGCTGCTGGCCGCCGGCGCGGTCTCGCTCGTGATGGTGCCGGCCGCGCACGCGATGTCGCGCGCCTTCGAGCGCAAGCGCCGATCGCTTCGCGCTGCGACCTGACGCGGAATCCGGGCGCGTTCATCTCGGCCATGCGCCGTCTCGGCGCGCAGAACCTCGCCGAAGACAATCCGTCGAAGCCGCGCAGTGGCTGTTCTACAGCCATCCTCCCGTCCGCGACCGCATCGCGGACGCTCGATCCTTCATCGTCGACTGAGCCTATCGGTCAGAGCTTCTCGCATCCCTCGCCATAGTGCGTTTTCGATTCGATGTAGTGCGGACCTTCAGGTCCGCCTGTGTGGCAGAGCCTGAAGGCCTGCACTACACGGAATTGAAGCGCCTACGTCCGGGGCGAAAACGGCGCTTGGAGGTGTGAGATGACACGATTCTGCACGATCGCAGTGAGCCTGCTCCGTGTTCTGCCAGGCTGTTCATGGCGAGGGCGCCCCCGTTCGGCGCCGGGCGCTCCCATCGCGGTTTCGGCTGCCCGCGAGGCGTCGAGGCTGGCGGCTCGAGATAGGCGCGAGGCACCGTGCCCCCAGACTGGGAGACGCTGCGGGAACTTGCTCCGGGCAGAGCGGATCATCGTGACCACACTCACCCACGACTCTCGCCGGTGAATTCATCTCCGCCGACTCGGCGGCGCTCGTCCTCCAGCACGGCGACGCCATCGAGGCGTGTGGGTGCCGACGATGTGCTGTTCGTTGTCACGAGGGTGCGGCGCGGGTCGGCTCCCGCCGCGGTGTTCGGAACATTGGGTGGTATCTGGCTGGGATCCGCATTGGCCTACGGCCTGGCCGAGACCACGAATTGCTATTCGGGCTGCGCCGGGGTCAAGTTGGGAATGTGGGGCGCGATTGTCGGTGTTCCGATTGCCGGCGGGTATGGTGCCTGGCGGCTGAGCTAGCCATCCGATCGAAGAGGTCGTCTACCGTCGTCGCTGATCGTCGCGCCGGACCACGGCGATCCGGCGCGCCGCTAAGGCGTAGCGCCGGGGCGGCAGGCCTGCCCGACCTATGCCGCGATACCGGTCGGCGCAGTGTCTGGTTGCGCAGCTCAGGACGTCAGCACGCTCGCAGGATCGTGCGCCAGCGCGCCAGGCTCGGTGGGCGGCCGTCGAAGCTCCGCGATGTGATGCGAGACGTGCTGGCGCTCGAACGCGATCAGCGCTGCGCAAATGATCGTGTTCACCGCGAGATGCCGTTCGCGCCGGCTCAACCAGGCGGCGGCGTTGTAGGCACCGCACAGCGCTGCGACCGCAAGCGCGAGCGCGTGAACGCCAAGCTTCAATTCCTCGCAGTTTCCGCACTTGAGGACTTTCAGGTCCGATCGTCATACGGTCGGCGCGCTGCAACACGTACCGCGGACGCAACCGCCTCAGCGTTTCGCCTGGGGGTTCAAGCGATACAAGTCGGCGCTGATGATCGCTGGCGATGCGATCCAGCGGCAGCTTCTGAACGTAGTCGGCGCAGCGCTGCGATGCCGTTTCGCGATTCACGATCAGATACTGACAGGGACCGTCGAGGCCGGAAGGAGAGCCGGTGTCGGGACGTCCGTCCGAGAGCCGAAGCAGGGTTCCAACAATCGGCATCTCCTCGTAGCGACGCTCCGCATCCGCCGGAATGCGCCCGATGTTACCCGCCGACGAGCGGGTGGGCGTGCACGGTCGCGTAGTAAAGCGAACGACGGTCCTGCGATCCGGCGCCCACGCTCAACCCATCGCCGATGCCGAACGGCACCTCGCAGACCGCGCCTGGCGCGGCGGCGCGCAGCGCCTGGATAACCTCGGGTTGATCCAGCCGGGTGAGAGGGATCGGCGAGTCCCGATGCTCGAGCGACCACCGCAATCAGCAGCCATTGCAGCGCGGCCCGACGACGCAAGCGTGGAGATGTCACGAGCTCGGCGCTCGCCAGCACGCGCGAGCGCCATGAAGACGACGACGATGGCCCGGCCCGGTATTCGTGCGTTGGCGACAAAGGGCACGTATCGGAGAAGGATCGCCGGCAGTTTCAGCCCGGTATCGAATCCGCCGATACGTGAGAATCGGTCCAAGAGCCCAGAGTCCGAAGATCAGCGCGACGATGCGCCACACGCGAAGCTCCCCGGTTGCCGTCTTGCCTCTCACGATGCACGCGCAGGCCAGCAGCACAGGGACAATTCCCAGCCAGCCGACCGCCTCAATTCGATCGAGGCCCGCCGACGTGTACGCTCGCCCCGCGAGCGGCAGCCATGGATGAAGTGGCGGACCCAGCAGTGGCGCGAGAAGGTCCACACCGCGCGGGCGCTGCGCCACTGTGCTGCCGGCGTCACGTATTCTCCGCGCGCGATCAGCTGTGCCGCCTGCCAGAGAAGCGGCGCCGCACCGACGACGAAGGTCCCACCGATCGCCAGGGCAGTCGCAGCCGCATGGCGCACTCGCGCAGACGGTATCGGCGTACGCGTCACCGCGGGGCTCCACACGCACAGCGCATACAACGCCGCGCAGATCCAGATCCCGGTCAGCGTGTTCTGCGGCCGGTGCGCCGAGACCGCAACGCTGCCCAGCGTCAGGTCCCGCCCGCCGGTCACGGCGATCCAGACGGCGACGGCGCCGAGCAGAAACACGATCGCCACCAGTCCGCGCCGGGTCCACCGCACCGTCGTTGTCTGCGCTCTCCTCGACCAGCGCATCTCCGGCCATTCAAGCCACACGATCAGGTAACACGCCAGGAAGAACAGCAGATAGACGACGTAGTAGTAGCGCCATGTACGCGGCGGCCGTGAGCACGAGTCCGGCGACGACGGCCCAGGAGCGGGCTCCAGGTTGCGCGGCCCTCCGCAGCGTGAGGGCGAAGAGCGGCAGCACCCACGCCGCGACCAGGTCGAAGTGTCCGAGGAGGTGCGACGCCAGATACGGCGACAGGCCGAAGATCAACGCGCCGAGCACCGCGCCGCGCCGATGTCGCGTGATGTCCCAGCACAGCGCGTATGCGCTGAGCATGTTCGCGAAGACATACGCGAGCAGCAGCAGGTCTTGCGCGGCGGCCGGCGACTCCGCCTTCAGCAGCGTCGCGGCGACCATCGCGGGAAGGGCGGTGTGCGGATGATCGGCGATCGGCGTCCCGAACGGATGAGAACAGATATGTGGTGTGAAACTACGCGAGCCCCGGCGTCGCGAGCACATGTCGCATCCACCACAGGTTCCAGACGAAGCTGAAAGTTGTCGCCGGGGTCTCCGGGATGGCGTCGTGCAGGTGGATCGCGAGCGGCCACGTCCAGGCCACCGCGAGCGCGGCAAAGAGCGCTATCGGACCGAGATGCTTCTTCAGCGAACGTCCATTATTTTCGCGGCTTGACGACGAGCACGCCGCGCATCTGACGGCAGCCTTCCTCGCCTTGCAGGTTGCAGTGGTACGGGAAGGTGCCCGCGCGATCGGCCCGGAACTCGAACGTCACGGGCTGACCGGGGCCGACCCGCTTGGCGATCCGGTAATCGTCGATCGTCAGGCTGTGCGCGATGTCGGCCGTTCGCAGTTCGATCTTCACGAGATCGTCCTGGTTGACCTCTATGCGACCCGGTTCGAACGCGTAGCGATGCGCGCTCACACTGAACAGTTTGGACGTGGGACCCTGATCTTGCGCGGTGAGGACGGCCGTTCCGGCGGCCAGGGCGAGCAGGAGGTGCGGGATGCGGAGCCTCACGGCGGGCTGATTGTGCGACGAACCAGCCTGCCGTTCGGTCTGCCGCCTCTTCTTACGACTTGTTGGCCGCCTCTTCCTGGAGCAGCACTTTCCGGCTCAGGCGAATCTTGCCGGTCGGGTCGATATTGATGACCTTTACGAGCAGCTGTTCGCCTTCCTTCAGCTCGTCGCGCACGTCCTTCACGCGATGGTTCGCGATCTCGGAGACGTGCAGCAGGCCGTCGGTGCCGGGCATGATCTCGACGAACGCACCGAAATCGGTGATCCGCTGAACCTTGCCCATGTAGGTTTTGTTGAGCTCGGGCGTCGCGGTGAGCTCCTGGATGATCGAGATCGCTTTCTGCGCGGACGCGCCGTCCGCCGACGCGACATTCACGCGCCCGTCGTCCTCCACATCGATCTTCACGCCCGTGCGCTCGATGATGCTGCGGATCATCTTGCCGCCCGGTCCGATGACGTCGCGGATCTTGTCCACCGGGATCCGGATCGTGACGATGCGCGGCGCGAAGAGCGAGATGTTCTGACGCGAGGCGGCGAGCGCTTCCTTCATCTTGCCGAGGATGTGCAGCCGGCCGTTGCGCGCCTGATCCAGCGCCTTGCGCATCACCTCGGTCGTGATGCCGCCGACCTTGATGTCCATCTGGAGCGCGGTGATGCCGTCAGCCGTGCCGGCGACCTTGAAGTCCATGTCGCCGTAGTGATCCTCGGCGCCGGCGATGTCCGAGAGCACCGCGTACTTTGCCGGTCTTCTCGTCGATCACGAGCCCCATCGCGATCCCGGCGACTGCCTTGCTGAGCGGGACGCCGGCGTCCATCATCGCCAGCGATCCGCCGCAGACCGACGCCATCGACGAGGAGCCGTTCGATTCGAGGATGTCCGAGACGATGCGGACGGTGTAGGGAAGTCGGCCTCCGCCGGCATCAGCGAGGCGAGCGAGCGCTCCGCCAGCGCGCCGTGGCCGATCTCGCGGCGGCCCGGGCCGGTCATGCGTCCGGTCTCACCCGACCGAGAAGGGCGGGAAGTTGTAGTGGAGCATGAAGCTCTTCCACGTCTCGCCCTCGAAGCTCTCGATCTTCTGCGCATCGTCGGCGGTGCCGAGCGTGCAGGTGACCAGCGCCTGGGTTTCACCGCGCGTGAAGACGGCCGAGCCGTGCGTGCGCGGGCAGCACGCTGGTCTCGATCCAGATCGGACGGATCTCATCGAACTTCCGGCCATCGAGCCGGACGCCGTGGGTCAGGACCTCTGCGCGGAGGACTTTCTCCTTCAGCTCCTTGAAGATGGCCTTCGCGTCGGCCTTCTGCTCGGCTTCCGCTTCGGGGAGTTCCGCCACGAGATTCTTCAGCGTGAGGTCGACGGTCTCGTAGTTCTCGAGCTTCTCGCGGATGCGCATCGCCTTCGCGAGCGGTTCGAAGACCTTGCTTTCGATCGTCTTGTAGAAGTCGGCGGCGATTTCCTTCTTCGCGACCGTGAGCTTCTTCTTGCCGGCTTCCTTCGCGAGGTCGTCGATGACCGCGACGATCTGCTTGATGGCGGCGTGCGCCGTATCGAGCGCCGTGACGACCTGCTCCTCGGTCACTTCCTTCGCGCCCGCCTCGACCATCACGAGGCCGTCCTTGCTGCCGACCACGATGAGGTCGAGCTTGCTTCTCCTTGCGCTGCAGGAACGTGGGGTTGACGATGTACTGGCCGTCGACGAAGCCCATGCGAACGGCGGCGACCGTTTTCTGGAAGGGGATGTCGGAGAGGGCCAGCGCGACCGATGCGCCGGTAATCGCCATCACGTCGGTGTCGTTCTCCTGATCCGCAGGAGAGCACGAGGGCGATGATCTGCGTCTCGAAGCGCCAGCCTTCGGGAAAGAGCGGACGCGTCGGACGGTCGATCATCCGGCTCGTCAGGACTTCCTTCTCAGCGGGCTTTCCTTCACGTTTGAAGAAGCCGCCGGGGATGCGACCCGAAGCGTAGGTGTATTCGCGATAGTCGACGGTCAGCGGCAGGAAATCGATTCCTTCACGCGGGCTCGCCGCATGGCAGGCGGTGACCAGGACCACCGAGTCGCCGAGGCGAACGATGACCGATCCGTGTGCCTGCTTGGCGAGCTTGCCGGTCTCTAAACGGAGAGTGTTCTGTCCAACGGAGAGTTCACGCGTATGCATATTTGAAAACTTAGAAATAGAAACGGAGAACCGAGAACTCGATGCCGAGCCCTCCGTTCTGCGTTCTGGGTTCCCGAAGACTCACTTGCGGATGTTCAAGCGCTTGATCAGGTCGGAATAGCGGTGGGCGTCCTTGCCCTTGAGGTAATCGAGCAGGCGACGGCGCTTGCCGACCAGCATCAGCAGGCCACGGCGAGAGTGGTGGTCCTTCGCGTGGGTCTTGAAATGTTCGGTGAGGTAGTTGATGCGTTCGCTGAGAATGGCGACCTGGACTTCGGGAGATCCGGTGTCGGCCTCGTGTGTTTTGTAGCTGCCGATGAGTTCTGTTTTGCGGTCTTTGCTGAGCACCTGGGCTGTCCTCCACGAACGCCCCAGACGACAAGCCCATCAGGCCGTGATCCAGGCGCGCCGTATAAGCCGAGAATTTCGTTAGTCGAGCAAGATCAACATGTTACACCAGAACAATAGAGGGATGCAAAGGCCGGCAGCCTTGGGCTCGGCGATCGCCAGCAGATCGCCTTGCTCGTTTACGAGCCTCACAAACGGCTGATTGCCGAGGGGATTGGCTCATGGTCGATCGGCCTGACGTCCTGGCCGCGACCGACCCTGGCGGCGCCGTCGGCGGTCAGGACCACGGACGGCCACGAGCCGAGCACGCCGCTCAGCGGCACGAGCGCAGATTCCGCGGCCGCCGGATCCCGTTCCGCCGCGTCGAGCGGCAGCGCCCGATCGAGTCCGAAGCCGGCGCTCCGGGTCCGACGCAGCGCCGCGAGATGCGCGCCGACGCCCAGCCGCTGGCCCAGGTCGTGCGCGAGCGAGCGGATGTAGAAGCCGGCGGAGCAGTCCACCCGCAGCGCGACGGTGTCCGCGTCCACCCTCAGAATGTCGATGCGATGTGTCGTGACGGTTGTGGGGGCAGGAAGGGCAGGGAGCGGGTGGGCAGGATGGGCAGGAAGGGCGCGGGCACTTCTCGCCAGCTTGTAGCTCCGATGCCCGTCAACCTTCTTCGCTGAAAACGCGGGCGGCTGCTGCATGAAGGTGCCGCGAAACGCGTCGAGCGCGGCGTCGATGGCTTCGCGCGACGGCGCTGCGCCGATCGATGACCGGCCCCACCGGCCGCCCCTGGGCATCGTTCGTGTCGGTCGCAAACCCGAACCGGACGATCGCGTCGTACGACTTGTCGCTCGCGCTCAGAAACTTCGCGAGCCGCGTCGCCTTGCCGACGACGAGCACCAGCACGCCGGTCGCCATCGGATCGAGCGTGCCCGTGTGGCCGATTCGCTTTTCGCGGAGGACGCGGCGGCAGGCGCGCGACCACGTCGTGGGACGTCGGCCCCGACGGCTTGTCAACGATCAGCAGCCCGTCCATCGATGGCGCCCTCGATCTTTCCGACGAGCGCCTTCTGCAGCTCTTCGATCGGGCCCGCTCACCGTGCAGCCAGAGGCGTTCTTGTGGCCGCCGCCGCCGTACTCCTTCGCGATCGCGCCGATGTCGACGTTTCCCTTGGACCGCAGGCTGACCCGGTACTGGTCGCCCTTCTCCTGCTTGAAGAAGACGACCGCCTCGATCTCCTTCACCGTCAGCGGCAGGTTGATCGAGTCCCTCGGTGTCCTCGTAGGTGCCGCCGGCGGCGCGCGCCATCTCGTGATCGACGTAGACGATGGCGATGCGGCCGCGTCTGATCGATTTGCATCGCGCCCAGGACCGCGCCGAACAGCTTCAGCCGGCCCATGTTGTTGCTGTCGTAGACGTTGCGCGCGACCAGCACCGGGTCGACTCCGGCTTCCAGGCACTCCCGGCAGATGTCGAACGTTCTCGGCGAGATGCTCGAGTAGTGGAACGATCCGGTGTCGGTGAGGATCGCCAGGTAGATGTGCGTGGCGATGGTTCTCGTCAGCGGCACGTCCGAGCGCGCGAACGAGGTCGAACACCATCTCCGCGCAGGCGGCGGCGCCCGCGATCGAACCAGTTGATCTGTCCGTAGCCGGTGTTGCCCGGGATGATGGTCGATGTTGACGACGAAGAAGCGCTCGAGGCCGCTGACGCCCGTGCGCTGCAGGTCGCCGCATTCCATGATGATCGCGGCGTCGAACTCGCCGTCGACGCGCCGGGGCGATGCGGATGTCGCGCACGCCCGGAAACGCCATCAGCGGCGGCGGCGCCGGATCGGCGTTCACGACGAGCGCGTCACATGCCCATCTCCCGAGCGCGTAGCGCCATCGGCGAGCTGGGAACCGATCGAGTCTCCGTCGGGCCGCGCGTGCGACGATAGGACGAACCGCCGACGCGCTCGCACGGCGTCGACGATCTGCTGCAACTCAGGACTGGTCGCGTCATCAGGTGTGGGGTCCGGGGTCACGGCGCCGCCAGCGCCGCCGCCGCGGATGTTGTTGAGGAGCTGTTCGATCCGGTCCTGTCCGGCGATCGACTCGTCGTAGAGGAACTCGAGGTCGGGGACGCGCCGAAGGCGCAGCCGCGACCCAATCTGGCGGCGCAGGAACGCCGACGCGCGATCGAGCGCCTTCGCAGTGCTGGCGCGCGCCTTGTCGTCCCCGAGCGCCGTGTAGTGAATGCGCGCGTGCTGCAGGTCGGGCGTCACCTGGACCCGCGTGATCGTCACGAAGCCGATGCCCGGGTCGTGCACATCGCGCGCGAGCATCGACGCGACTTCGCTGCGGATCTGATCGGCGACGCGATCTGGCGGACTGAGCCATGAGAACCATGAACTGAATGGATCGCACTGACTTCGACCGGCCTAAGCCGGCGTCAGCACCCGTTCCATCGCGAACACCTCGATGACGTCGCCGACCTTCAGGTCGTTGAACTTGTCGAAGCCGATGCCGCACTCGAAGCCCGACTTGACCTCGCTGACATCGTCCTTGAACCGGCGGAGCGAGCCGATCTTGCCTTCGTAGATGACCACGTTGTCGCGCAGCAGCCGCGCCTGCGTGTCGCCGGCGCGCGTGATGCGCCCCTCGCGGACCATGCAGCCGGCGATGGTGCCGAACTTCGGGACCTTGAAGATGTCGCGCACTTCGGCGACGCCGATCCGGCACTTCCTTGAAGGTCGGATCGAGCAGCCCGGTCATCGCCTTCTTCATCTCGTCGGTGACGTTGTAGATGACCGAGTGCTGGCGGATGTCGACCCGCTCGCGCGCGGCGATCTCCTCGGCGTTGCGGTCCGGCCGCACGTTGAAGGCGATGATGATCGCCTTCGACGCCGACGCCAGCAGCACGTCCGACTCGTTCACCGCGCCGACACCCGGCGTGGATGATGCGGATCTTCACCTTCTCGTCGGTCAGCTTTGTCGAGCGTGTCGGCCAGCACTTCGGCCGAGCCCTGCACGTCGGTCTTGACGATGAGCGGCAGCTCCTTCATGCCGCCCTCGGCGATCTGCGCCTGCAGCGACTCGAGCGTGAGCCGCGATCCCTTGGCGCCGAGCGCCCTGGACTTCGACTGCTCCTCGCGGAACGTCGCGATGTGCCGCGCCTTGGCGGCGTCGGCGCACCTGGAACACGTCGCCCGGCTGCGGCAGGCCCGACGAGGCCGAGCACTTCGACCGGCGTCGACGGCCCGGCCGTCTTGCGTCGGCTTGCCGCGGTCGTCGATCAGCGCGCGCACGCGGCCGACGATCGGGCCGGCGATGAACGTGTCGCCGACGTTGAGCGTGCCGTCCTGCACCAGCACGGTGGCCACCGGACCGCGTCCCTTGTCCAGCTTGGCCTCGAGCACGGTGCCCGACGCGCGTTCGCTTCGGGTTGGCCTTCGAGCTCGAGGATGTCGCTCGAGAGCAGGATCATCTCGAGCAGCGCGTCGATGTTGGTCTTCTGCCGCGCCGACACTTCCACGGTGACGGTCTGGCCGCCCCATTCTTCCGGCATGAGGCCGAGCTCGGTCAGCTCGCGCTTCGACCCGTTCGGGCTGCGCGTTCGGCTTGTCGATCTTGTTGATCGCGACGACGATCGGCACGTTCGCCGCCTTCGCGTGGTCGATCGCTTCCCTCGTCTGCGGCATCACGCCGTCGTCGGCCGCGACCACCAGGACGACGATGTCGGTCACCTTGGCGCCGCGGGCGCGCATCAGCGTGAACGCCGCGTGGCCCGGCGTGTCGAGGAACACGATGTTCGCGGCCGTTGATCGTGACGTGATAGGCGCCGATGTGCTGCGTGATTCCGCCGGCCTCGCGCTCGGCGACCCGCGTCGTGCGGATGGCGTCGAGCAGGCTCGTCTTGCCGTGATCGACGTGGCCCATCACCGTGACGACGGGCGCGCGCAGCACGACGTCTTCGGCGCGCGATTCGCCCTCGTCGGCCTGCAGCAGCTCTTCTTCGAAGCTCTGCATCTGCACGTCGGCGCCGAACTCGCGCGCGATCATCGTCGCGGTTTCGGTGTCGAGCGCGGAGTTGATCGTCAGCATCAGGCGCTTCATCAGCAGCTTGGCGAGGACGTCCTTCACGCGCAGATCGAGCTTGTCCGCCAGATCCTTCACCGTCATGCCCTCGGCAAGCGTGATGGTCTTGGTGACCGGCGGCGGAGCTGACGCCATCGGCGGCGGTGCCGGGCGCGCGTGCTCACGGCGCTGAGCCGCGGCCGGACGTCCTGCGCCGCCCGGGCGCTGCTGGTGCAGGCCGCGACGGCATGCCGGGGCGCTGCGGATACGGCTGGCCCGGCGCGGCGGCGCGCCGGGTTGCTGCGGCCGTACCGGTTGCGACGGAAGCGGCCGCGGCCCGCCCATCGGCGGGCGCGAGCTCGGATATTGCGGACGCGGCTGACCGCGGGATGCCGGGACGCGGTCCGGCGCACGCGGCGGGCGCGCGCCCGGCGCACCGGTTGCGCGACGGCGCGCCGGTAGACGCGCCGCGACCGGAGTCGCGGGTTTCAGCGGCGCGATCGGACGCTGGACCGCGCGCGGCGGCGGCGTCGTCGGCAGCGGCTGCGTCGGCGTCGTCGGACGATCGGTTTCGATGCGCAACCGAAGCGTCGGCGGCACGATCCGTCCCGGCGCTGACCTTCGGCGGCGACGCAGGTGCGGCGGCGGCGGCGGTGGAGGCGGAGCCGCCGCTACAGGAGATTCCGGTTCTGCCGGCGCGGGTGGTGCAACCACCGGCGCGGGCGGTTCCACGTGAACAACCGGCGGAGCGGTGACGCGACATCGGTCCTCAACCCGCGCGTCGGCACGTGTGTGGATGGACGACGCTCGACGACCGGCGGAGCCACAGGTTCCTCAGCCGGCGCGGACGGAGCGGCTTCGACCGGTTCTCGGCGACCGGCTCGGGCTCGGCGACCGGTTCGGCCTCGACCGCGGCCACGGGCTTGGCGGCCTTCACCAGGCGCGGCGGCGGCAGCGACCGGCGCCGCCGGCTTGACCGGCTCCGCCCTTCTTTGCCGGCGCTGGACCCTTCTTGCTCTTGACGACAGGCGTCTCGGCGAACATGTGCGCCGCCGGCAGCGTGACGTTGCGCTGCTTCGCCAGACGCTCGACGAACTGACGGGCCACGACTTCCTCGATCGTGCTCGAGGCGCTCTTCACCTCGATGCCGTGATCGCGCTTGAGGAGCGCGGTCACCTCCTGGCTCGTGGTCCCGAGAAGCTCAGCGATCTTGAAGATCCGAACAGTTGCCAACAGTGACCTCTATCTTGTGTGGTGCGGGCCAGTGGCCTGCTTCACGCGGATCTATACGTCCGCACTATTTTCGCCGGCCGCCGGAGCGTCTCCGCGCGCGGCGGCCAGAATTTCTCGGCGGTCTTGCCGCCGATGCCGGGAATCTCCGCGAGCTGTTCCGCGGTCGCGCCGCCGAGCGCTTCCAGCGTCGTCGAAGCCGCTCTCGACGAGCCGGCGCACGGTCTTCTCGCCGATCCCGGCCAGCGTATACGGGACGGGCTGTCGGCCTCCGCCGGCGATTCGGCCGGCGATCACCTCCGCGTCGGCTACCACCTCCGCGTCGGCGGCCACCTCCGCGTCGGCCGTCCACCCGCCTGGCGGCCGGCATCGGCTCGTGCCGGTGCACGCGTCGGGAGCCGCGAGCTCACCGAACTGCGCCTCGACCTCGCGCCGCTTTTCTTCCTCGCTCTTGATGTCGATCCGCCAGCCGGTCAGCTTGGCGGCGAGACGGACGTTCTGGCCCTTCTTGCCAATCGCGAGCGACAGCTGCTTGTCCTCGACGACGACTTCCATCACGCGCTCGCGATCGTCGACGATCGACACGCGCTGCACCTTGGCCGGACTGAGCGCGTTGGTGACAAACGCGATCGGATCGTCCGACCATTCGACGATGTCGATCTTCTCGCCGCGCGAGCTCGCGGATGATCGACTGCACGCGCGTGCCCTTCATGCCGACGCAGGCGCCGACCGGGTCGACGTCGCGCTCGCGCGAGAAGACGGCGACCTTGGCGCGGTCGCCCGCCTCGCGGACGGCGCCGCGGATCATCACGGTGCCGTCGTAGATTTCCGGCACTTCCTGCTCGAAGAGCTTGATGAGCAGCGCCGGGTCGGTGCGCGACAGGACGATCTGCGGCCCCTTCGCGCTGCGGTTGACGCCCTTGATCACGGTGCGGACGCGGTCCGCCGGCGTGTAGCTCTCGGCGCGCGACTGTTCCTTGCGCGGCAGCACGCGCTTCGATGCGGCCGATCTCGAGGATGATGTCGCCGTTCTCGAACCGCTTCACCGTGCCGTTGACGACCTCGCCGATCCGCTCGTTGTACTCGGCGAAGACGTGCTCGCGCTCCGCCTCGCGCACCTTCTGGAAGATGACCTGCTTGGCGGTCTGCGCGGCGATGCGGCCCAGCACCTCGGTCGGCTTGGGAACTCCATCTCGTCGCCCAGCTCGATGCTGTTGGCGACGTCGTCGCCGTACAGCGGGCGGTACATCTCGCGCGCCTCGCTGATGGCGATTTCGGTCGCCGGCGTGGTGACTTCCTCGACCACGGTCTTCAGCGCGAACAGATCGACCTGGCCGGTCTCGGTGTTGAACCGCGTCTTGAGGTTCTCGCCGGTCTTGTAGTACTTGCGCGAGGCGGTCGCGACGGCTTCTTCAATGGCGCTGATGACGACGTCGGGTTCTGATCCCTTTCTCCTTCGCCAGCGCCTCAATCGTCTGCTGCAACGGATTCGACATAATCTCAGAATTCCACTTCCAAATTCGCTCTGCGTGATGACCGCCGTGCGGCACCCGGTGCGCGATGCCGTCACGTTCCGTCGCCGCGATCGCATGATCGCGTGCCGTCTCTCTCGACGCCGGCGAGCCGCCCCCTGAAAAACCTCTGGCCGTCCACTTGCTCTCGCGCATCACGATCTTCGCCAGCCGCCCGACGAAACGCCTGTAGTCGCCGCGCCCGCGCAGCCGGCGGTCGAGCCCGGGCGACGAGACCTCCAGCGTAGCGCCGTCCGGCACGATCGTCCTCGACGTCGAGAGACGGCGCTCAAATCGCGGCTGACCGCTGGCGCAATCGTCGACGCTCACGCTGTCTTCGGCCGCTCGACGCCGGGCCGCGGACGGTCGATCTGCACCCGCAGCACCATCCCGGGCGCTTCGCGCCGGAACTGCACGTCGAAAATACTCGAGCCCGTAGCCGCGCGGCCACCGCGCTCGGCGATGGCCCGCACCTGCTCGACGACGGTTTCGCGCGCCCATCTGTCCACTATATCCGGCTTCGGCCGGTCGAAGACGTCAGCAAGCTAATAAGTGGCACCTGCCACTCGGTCTACCAACGGCCTTCGAATCCACGGACTACAGACGCTCGACTCCAAACGACTCGAAAAAGTGCGGCACGACGCGCCAGCTCGGTCCTTGACACCGCGAGCCGACTACATCAAAATTATAGCACGGCGATGGCGGTCGGGCGATGCAGGTCGTAGCTCCCTGGCGCCGACGATTTCCACCTCGACAAAATCGCCGGCGATGGCAGCCGAACGGGTCGCAGTCGGTCAGGATAACACCGACGCGTCGATATCGGGCGCCTGGCGTGGCCAGCCGCGCCCTCAGCACGAGCTCGTGGTCGGGCGACGGCCCGTCGACCACCGACGCGCACCCGCTCGCCGATCCGCGTCCTCGACTGCGCTTTCGCACGAGCCGCTTCTGCAAGCTCCATGACCCGGGAGCGCCGCGCCGCCTTCGACCGCGCCGGCACGTCGTCGTCGAGCTGCGTAGTGCGGACGTGCCTTCCTCGTGCGAATAGGTGAACACGCCGACGTGGTCGAACGCGTGGTCGCTGACGAATCCGCACAACTCGGTCGACGTCGGCCTCGGTCTCGCCGGGAAGCCGACGATGAACGTCGTGCGGAGCGCCACGCCAGGGACGCGCTCGCGAATGCGGGTGAGCAGCCGGTCGTAGCTGCTGCCGTGTGCCGGGCCGCTTCATCCGCTTGAGCACGGCGATTCGACGCGTGCTGCAGCGGCAGGTCGATGTAGTTGCAGACCTTGTCGCACTCCGCCATCGCCGCCAGCGTCTCGTCGTCGATCGTCGTGGGATAGAGGTAGAGCAGCCGGATCCACTCGAGGCCCGTCGACGGTGTTGAACTCGCGCAGCAGGCGCGCAAGCGCGCCGCGCTCCTGCCGGTCGATGCCGTAGAAGGTCGTGTCCTGCGAGATGAGCAGCAGTTCCTTGACGCCTGCGCGCCGCGAGCGCGCGCGCTTCGCGGCACGATCGAGTCGGCCGGGCCGGCTGCGATAGTCGCCGCGCAGCGTCGGGATGATGCAGAACGCGCACTTGTAGTCGCAGCCTTCGGCGATCTTCACGTAGGCGTAGTGCTCGGGCGTCGCGCAGCAGCCGTGGCGTGTCGGCGTCGTAGATGTAGTCGGGTGCCCGATTCACGGCGGGCTCGGGACAGCGGGCGCCTACCGGGGTAGGGGCCTAGGCGTCCGGTCGCCGGAGAATGTTAGCGGCAGACATCATCGGCGTCGCGCCGCCGGCGATCGCGCGCACGATCTCCGGCACCTGGCCGGTGCCGAGCACCGCGTCGATCTCCGGCATCTCCGTCTTCAGCTCTTCGCGATACCGCTCGGCCAGGCAGCCGGTCACGATGAGCCGCTGGCAGCCTGCCGTCTGTCTTGTGGCGCGCCATCTCGAGGATCGTGTCGATCGATTCCTGCTTGGCGGAATCGATGAACGCGCAGGTGTTGACGACGAGCACGTCGGCCTGCGACGCGTCCTGTGTGAGCTCGTGACCCGCCTGCTGCGCGAGCCCCAGCATCACCTCGGAGTCGACGAGGTTTTTCGGACAGCCCAGACTGATCAGACCGACCTTCATGAACCCTAGCCCCTAGCCCCTAGCCCTGGCCCCAACCCGCTAACCTCTAACCCCCTACGGATACAAGCCTATTACAGCATACGCGGATACGGGATGGTCTCGCGTACGTGCTCGAGGCCGCAGAGCCAGGCGACCACCCGCTCGACACCCATCCCGAAGCCGCCATGCGGAACTGAACCATATCGCCTGCAGATCGAGATACCACTCGGAAAGCTTCCTGCGGCAGGTCGTGGTCTTTGATTCGCTGGAGCAGCAGGGCCAGATCCGGCGAGCCGTTCTCCGCCGCCGACGATTTCGCCGTACCCTTCAGGCGCGAGAACGTCCACGCCGAGCGCGAGCTCCGGCCGCTCGGGATCGGGCTTCATATAGAACGCCTTCACCGCGGCGGGGTAGCGGTGCACCATCACCGGCCGGTCGTAGTCGACCGCAGCAGCGTTTCGTCGGGGCCGCCGAAGTCGCCGCCCCATTCGATCGGCTGCCCCTTCGCCTTGAGCATCTTGATCGCGTCGTCATGCGAGATCGCGCGGAAACGGCGCTTTGACGGCGTCGAGCTTCGTTACGTCGCGCTCGAGGACCGTGAGCTCCGGCGCCTCACGTCGAGCACCCGTGCGACAACCGATACGATCAGCGCCTCCGCCAGGTCCATCACGTCGTCGAGGTCGGCGTAGGCCATCTCCGGGCTCGACCATCCAGAACTCGGTCAGGTGGCGGCGCGTCTTCGATTTCTCGGCGCGAAACGTCGGCCCGAAGCAGTAGACGCGGCCGAGCGCCATGGCGTTGGCCTCGTTGTACAGCTGTCCGCTTTGCGTCAGGTACGCCGTCTGTGTCCTCGAAGTACTGCGCCGGGAACAGCGTCGTCGTGCCTTCGCACGCCGCCGGCGTGAAGATCGGCGTGTCGGCGAGGATGAAGCCGCGCGCGTTGAAGAAGTCGCGGACGGCGTTGATGATCTCGTGGCGGATGCGCAGGATCGCCTGCTGCCGCTCGCGTGCGGATCCACAGGTGCCGGCGGTCGAGCAGGTAGTCGACGCCGTGCTCCTTCGGCGTGATCGGGTAGTCGTGCGACTCGCCGACGACCTCGAGCGTGCTTGACGTCGATCTCGAAGCCGCTCGGCGCGCGCGCTTGTCGGCGCGCGCGCCGTGCCGGTGACGATGACCGAGGTTTCCTGCGACAGGTGATCGGCGGCCTTGAACATGTCCTCGCCGACCGCGGCCTTCGACATCACGCGCCTGCGACGAAACCGGTGCCGTCGCGCACGGATCAGAAAGTGGATCTTGCCGCTCGATCGGCGGTTGTGCAGCCACCCCTTGATGGTGATCTCTTCGCCGACGTGGGCGCCGATGTCTTCGATGTAAACGTGCATAATGGTTTCTACAAACCTTGATTGTTTTGTTTTCTTCGTGGCGTTCGTGCTTTCGTGGTTGCATTTCTTGCGTTTAGTCTGCCAGCAGAAGCGTTCCATGCGGCTGACGCGCCTTTTGAGCCCGCGACGAGCGTCTCTTTGGCCGATCCCTGCGCGGCCGATCTCGAACATGAGCGGCCCGTCGTAACCGACTTTCTGGATCGCGGTCAGCGCCGCCGGCCAGTCGATCGTCCCCTCGAACGGCACCGAGATGATCGTCGGCCCGCCCGCGGTTGTCGTGCACGTGCACGCGCGATGAGAGTGCTCCGACACCGTTTCGATCGCGTCGACGAGGTCGCCGTCCAGGTGCGCGTGGCCGAAGTCGAGGCAGAGTGCCGCGACGGACGGCCGTCGAGCCCTCCACATCGTCTTCCACGAAGTGCACCAGCGAGCCGGCGCGCGACAGCTCGTTCGGGATCACTTCCGACCGCGATCTGGACGCCGAGCGGCTCGGCAACCCGCTGTAACTCCTCGATGCTGCGCCGCGCGGCGCGGCATCGCTCGGCCTGTCGGCCTGTCGCAGCGCGGCCCCTGGGCTGCCGTGCGCGGCAGACCGAGATGCGTCGCCGAGCACTTTCACCGGAATCCGCCGGGCGATGTGCAGCGCCTGCTCGGTCTTCGGCGACGGCATCGGCGCGGGCGTCCGCGTCGCTGCTCGCCAGGCTCAATGGCGCCGATCCAGCGGCCGCCTTCAGTACGCGTCGCATCGACCGGCGCGTGAATGCTGTGCAGCGTCAGACCGGCCTCCGCCAGCCACTGCTGGAGGTCGGCGACGGCCGCCGGATTGTGATAGTCAAAGTGCGTGCGCGTCGCACACACCTCGATCGTCTCGAACCCATGCGCCGCGATCTCGAGCAGATGGTCGCGCGTCAGTCGCTGGCCGTGATAGAGGTGCGTCGGACACCCCGAACTGACGTCTCGCCACAAACGGAACCACCCATTTCAACACAAAGGACACAAAGGACATCAGGGACACGAAGGGGCGTCGCTGGCGTTTATCGCAGTTCCTCCGACGTGCCCAGCCAGCGAGCCGCGCGCAGGCGCAACGCGGATGCTTCCGAGGGTCGTGCGCGCGTAGCGCAGGGTGCGCGGGATGTACTGGATGTAGACCGGGTTGTGGCGCGTCGTCGTCTGGTAGCCGAACGTGCCGAGCGCCTTCAGGTTGCGCTGCAGCGCCATCAGGTCGAAGCGGCGCGCGGAACTCCGCCGCGTCGGGCGGCTGTCGCTCTTGAGCGCGAGGAAGTAGCGCGATCGAGCTCGTCGAGCTCGCGATCGGCGATATCGACGTACGAATCGCGCAGCAGCGAGGCCAGGTCGTAGGTGTCCGGGCCCATCCGCGCGTCCTGAAAATCGATGATGTAGAGGCTGCCCGTCGTGACAGCATCAGGTTCCGGCTGTGATAGTCGCGATGGCAGAGCACCCGCGGCTCCGCCGGCCAGCTCGTCGACGATGGCCGCCCACTCCTCGCGCGAGCGCTCGCCCGATCGTCGTCGCGAGCGCGACGCGCCGCGATACGCCTCGAGGAAATGCCTGGACGAAGAAATTCAGCTCCCACGTCAGCTTCTCGACGTCGAAGGCAGATCCCGTATGGCGGGTAGTCGCGTCGATGCCAGCTCGGCGCCGCGCCGCTGCAGCGTTTCGATGAGCGCGACGGCCTGCGCGATAGAGCGCGCGGTGCTCGGCCGGCGATGCGGCGCCGAGGTGCGCCTGCAGCGTCACGTCGCCCAGATCCTGCAGCGCGAGGACGCCGAGGGCATCGGGTGGCCCAGGATGGCGGGCACCGGCAGCGGCATCTGCTGCAGCAGCCGCGCGACGTTGGCGAACGGCAGCGCGCGCGAAGTCGATCGCGTCCGCGTGCAATGCCAGCACCGATCGACGGTCCGTCCGGCGAAATGATGCGGAGGTACTCTCCTGTCGGACGCATCGCCGGTCAAGCGGCACCACGCGGACCGTGGGCGCCGCAAGTCCGGCTCTCGGCGAGATACTGGTCGATGCGGTCTCCGTACCCTGCTGCCGTCGGGTGTTCGCTGGTCCATCATGAAAAGGGGCCGCACTTCTTCGACCTTTGCGAGCTTTTCGAATTCGGCGGACGTTCTCGCATAGTCGTCAGGCCGTCCCGATATCCCAGAACGCCGCGTCGGAAACATATCCGCGAATCGAACCGGGACGAGCCGCGATGAGAGCGTCGTAGAGGCCGCCGATCGAGTCTGCGCCGGCTGGCCGGGCAGCGAGCTGCCGGAAGCCTCGGCATGAACCATCTGCGCGCCGATGAAATGGTACGAAGCCCTTGCCGCGGAAGCGCCGCGGACCGCGAAGCCGGTCACGGTCCCATCATCCTTCATGATGGCCTGCCGCATTTCTCAGGCTCCCGATTAGGGGACGAGCGCAAGCGTCACTGAAGCCGCGTCGGATCGGCGATGCGCGTCGACCGAGCGCGCCGACATCGAGATCGGTCGGCGTGTCGCCGTTGGCGATGATGAAGGTGTCGCCGCCGATAATATCCAGCGCCAGCCGGCGGCCTCCCGCGCTTCCGAGAATCCGCGGCTGCTCCACGAGTAGCGGACGCGGACCGACAGGTCGCCGCTGCCATCGCCAAGCACGGCCGTGATCGTATGGGGAAGGTAGTGAAGGTTGACCACCACGTCGTTCACGTCATGGGACCGCGAGCCAGCGGACGATGCCGACGGATGAGCGGCTCGCCGGCTACCGGAATCGCCGGTTTGGCGCACACGTCGGTCAAAGCGGACGAGGCCGGCGTGCCGGCGGCCGGCACGCCAGCACGAGCCTGCCATCCTAGTGGTATCGTGACACTTAACCCTGAGCAGGGACCCGTCTGGCGGCGTTGCTCCTCCTCAACATTCCGATATTCTGGTCATCGCGCCTTACCAGCCGGGCGCCGCGCTCCGTGATTAACGCCACGATCCACGGGGACCGGACACTAATCGTCGTCGAACAGCATGTTCGTGATCGGCAGAGCCGCGCTCCCGGCAGTGACGGACGAAGAGACCCCGGTAGGAGTCCAGCAGGTAGTCGGACGTTCGACGGCCAAGCGCCTCGGTTGTCGTCGCGATGCCGCGCTTCGCCGCCTTCGATTTCCACGATGCGTGCCGACCGGCGTCTCGTCGACGGCGATGATCACGTCGTCGAGCGCGAATTCCTCGCGGTACTGCACGTACCGGGAACCACGTGGAAACCCAGCTCCTCGAAGCACGCGCAGCAGCAGCGTTCCGTCGCCCACGACGGTTTCGAGCTCCTCGCGCAGCTTCATGATCGACGGCTGCACCGGTCCTTTGAAGGTCAGAAAGCTTCGGCCCGGACTCAATCCGCACGCGCAGCACCGACCGGCGGCGGCGCAGCAGCTCGTCCGCGAGTGTCCAGGAGGCAATCGTCCTGCAGCCGGCGACCGCGAACTGGTGCGCCTCCGGCAGCGAGCACTGCAGCCCGCGCAGCTTCGGGATCGTGGAAGTGCGAGCTTGATTTCGCGTTCGAGCGTGGCGGCCATCCGGTTATTATATACCCCGTCCAGGCAAATTACAACGCGATCGTTCGGCCGAGCTGGACTCCGTGCGCTTTCGCCACGTACGAGAAGACACGCGCGCACGAACGACGTACATCGTGAAGCATTCGCAGCGCAAACGCTGGAAATCCGAGATATCCGGGCACCGGCATCTCGAACACTTTGAGGTTTTCCATGATCGGCACCGTGTAGTGCCACTTGGCGCGCAGCCCAATAGTTCCAGAACTCCCAGAGCACGCCGCACAGCAGACCGCTCAGGGCAAGGTTGATCAGCCGATCCGATCGGCCCGCGCGAAGATCGGCCAGCAGCGATTCACCACCGAGCCGGCGCGTTCAGCGGATCGAGCAGGAAGATGAAGCCGAGCCACACCGGCGCCGCCATGATGGGGCGCGACCGTGTCGGGTACCAAGAAATGGCAGTGCGATCAGCATTAGCGGCGCCGCTGCCAGCACAGTTCTTCCGCCCTCCCGCCCGACTTTTTCCAATGGCGCTGGGACGTCCACAGCGCGAGCTTACGCTTGATGCCTCCGCCCCGGATTCGCTGGTCCTCGGCTCGGCAACTGGCCGCAGGCGCTCCCTCTCCTGCCCTCAGGACCGCAACCAGCTCGCGCGCCTTCGAACATCGCCGGCCAGATGGTCGCGAACGACCACGGCGTAGCCGAACATCCGCAGCGCGAAGTGTTTCGAGGCAGCCCTGTGTAGTACCAGTTGCGGATGAACTGGTTGTAGCCTTCGAAGACCGAGCCACAGCGGAATCGATGCGAGCGCCAGCGCAGAACGAACTCGCGTCCGTTCGATCGGATCCACGAGCTGCGCCGTGCCTGCCAGACGATGCCGTCCGCGAACAGAGATGAACCCGGTCCAGCGCGATGGGCGTGTTCCACGACCAGAACGGCTCGATGCGCGCGAGCGTCGCGGCTTCCGACGCAATCATGATCGCGAGCCCGAACCACGCCGTCAGGTTCATGTGACTGCGCATCTTGTAGGAACAGCTCCAGGAGCGCAGGCGTGCCGACGCTTTGCCGAAGATCATGACCTTGTAGGTGCTGCCGAGACCGCCGGGCATCAGCAGCGTCTTCAGCGCGAGGCGATTCTTGAGGTTCGCAGGATCTCGAAGGTTCGCAGGTTCGAGGCTCGCGAGGTTCGGCAAGCGCGAGCGGAGAAAATATGTCTGATCGAGAAACCCGAGCGTCGTCAGGCCTTCGGCTTCGGCCGCCGCGCGCGACGCTCGTGAAGTCCACGTGGCCGTGATGTCCTGTTCGCCGGGCTGCGCGAGCCACGGCGGCGTGTCCGGCGTGACGTTTCGGCGGCCCGCCATGCGTGTGCCGCGCGAAGGTCGTCAACGTTCCCGACGCGTGCGTGCGGCGAGTACAGCTCGCGCGCCTCGTGGCCGTAGTCGATCAGGATCACGAACCCGCGGCGCAGCGCGCCGCGCGACGTCGCGGATCCAGTCGACGCGCGCGCAGATTGATCTCGACGCGCCAGCCCGGCTCGAGCGACGAGGCCCAGACGATCGAGGTAATCGGCGAGCGCCGGCGTCTGAGAACAGCGGCCCTTCGACGCGTGCATGATTCGGCCGTCGCCGGAGCGTCACGACGTACACCTCGCGCAGAGCCGTCGGCGCGCATGACGACCTGATGCACCGGCAGGCGCGTCGAGCAGCTCGTTGGCGATCGAGCACGCCTTCGAACGATGACGGGCAGCGACTCGCTGGACGACGCGAGGCGATCCGCGCACGTCAGTCCAGGCGTCGGCGCCGGCTGCGTCGCGCGCGCGGCCTGCGGCGCTGGCGCTCGCTCCGGCGAGGTGCAGTCGGATCGCGTTGTAGAACGCGGGATCGCGGCGGCGCGCGGCGCGGAGAATATCGGCCGACAGGCGGCCGTTTCCGGCGCCGGCCTCGACGAGGATCGAAGCGGACTTCGCATTCGGGATGGGCTCGGGTTTCGAGGATGCCGGCCATCTCGGCGATCTGGATTTCGAGCAGCTCGCCGAAGAGCGGACCGACGTCGACGCTGGTAAAAAATCGCCCGCGCGGCCGGAACGTTGGGCCGCGCGGGCGTAGTAGCCGAGGTCGGGGTCGTAGAGCGCCAGATCCATGAACGCGGCCACCGTCAGCGGCCCGCGCTCACGGATCAGATCGCATGCAATCGGCAGTCTGCAATCTGAAATCCGCGATCTCCTGTCAGTCCTTCTTCACCGGCACGAACACTTGCCCGGCGTTGCCGCGCCAGAGCAGCAGCTGCGCCAGACCGCCGGACGGGACCTTCTGAGCTCGCGCGCCGCGTCGGCCGCGCTCGACACACGTCCTGCGGTTGACCGAGAGGATGACGTCGCCGGGACGCACGCCCGCCGGCCGCCGATCCGCTGTCGGGATCGACGTCCGGTGATCACGCGCGCCCGACTGGCCGGCGGGCATCTGCAGGCGGCGCGCCATGCGCCGGCGTCAGATCCTGCAGCGTCAAGCCGAAGCCCGCGCCGTGCTCTTCCTGCGGCGCCGGCTGCTGATTGTTGTCGGCGGCTCTGCGGCGAGTTCTGCTCGGCCTCGAGATCGAGCTCGTCGACCGTCACGGTCAGCGTCTTCTCCTGCTTGTTGCGCAGCACCTTGACCGGCACCGGCGTGCCCGGCTTGCGTGGCGATCACGGTCTTGACGAGGTCGTCGCTATTTCGTCACCGGCGTGCCCGTTGAATTCGACGATCACGTCGCCCGGCTCGATGCCGGCCTTGGCGGCCGCGCCGCCCGGCGGACACCGCGACACGATCGCGCCGCGTGCGCGCCTTCAGGCCGAAATCGTCGAAGCCTTCGCGCGGCACCGCCAGCACCGAGACGCCGATGCGGCCGCGCGACGACCTTGCCCTGCCGCGGAGCTGCGGCAGCAGCTCGCGCACGGTGTTGATCGGCACGGCGAAGCCGATGCCGATGTTGCCCTCGGACTGCGTGCGTTGGTGATGATCGCCGTGTTCATGCCGATCACCTCGCCGCGCACGTTCAGCAGCGGACCGCCCGAGTTGCCGGGGTTGATCGCGGCGTCGGTCTGCAGCATCTCGTTCGATGCGGCCGTCGGTGACGCGAAACGGCCGCGCTGCGTCGCGCTGATCACGCCGACCGCTGACCGTGTACGTGTAGGCCGAACGGGTTGCCGATCGCCATGACCCAGTCGCCCGGCGCCATCTGCGACGAATCGCCGAACTTGACTTCCGGCAGCGGGTCGCTCGGCTTCTCGACGCAGCTCGGATCAGCGCGCTGTCGGTGAGCTGATCGCGGCCGATCAGCCTTCGCGTCTGCTACGAGTCGCTCGTCGTCGCCGTAGAGCGACACCTCGATCTTGGTCGCGTCCTCGACGACGTGGTTGTTGGTGAGGATGAAGCCGTCCTTGCTGATGATGAAGCCGGTGCCCGACGCGCGCGCACCTGCGCTCGGCTGCGCGGTCTGCGCCCGGCGCCTGATCCTGTTGCCGCCCGGCCCCGGTGTCGTGTCGCCCGGCCGCGTTCGGGCCGCCGAAGAAGCGACGGAACAAGTCGTCGCTGCCGTTGAAAGATCGTCGAGATCCTGCGCCTTCGCCTTCATCTCGGTCCTGATGTTGACCACCATCGGCGCTCATGCGCCTTGGCGATGTTGCGGAAGGTCTGCGCGTCGATCGCGCGCCGGTGAGCGGGCGCGCTGTTCATCGGCGGCACCGCGACGATCTGCGCCGACGAGGCTCGGCGTGAGATCGAGCCGCGACGCGATGCACCATGCCGACCGCCAGCGAGGCGACCGCGATCGGCAGCGCGTAAATCAGCGTGGTCTTGCGAGTGGACATCGAAGCTCCTCCTACAGCGAGCGCCACGAATCTCCGTCTGCAGCCGGTCCCGTCACCACCGCGTCGCGCGCGCCGACGATCATGTTGATTTCCGACCGCACGCCGAAGTCGTCGAAGTAGACGCCCGGCTCGATCGTGAAGCCGGTGCCGGCGCAGCAGGCGCCGATCGTCGTGCGTCTCGTAGTCGTCCATGTTGACGCCGTTGCCGTGCACCGACTCGCCGAGGCTGTGGCCCGTCCGGTGCAGGATGCGATCGCCGTAGCCCGGCGCTGCGCAGCACCGGGACGCCGCGCGATCGACCTCCCAGCCGCGCAGTTCGCGGCCGCCGGCCGCGGCGCTGCTGCACGAGCGCGCATCGCGGCATCGCGCGCGCGCCGCCACGGCCGCGAACGCCTGCGCGTATCGGTCGGGCGACGCGAGCGTCCGGTGTAACCCATCCACGTGATGTCGGCGTAGACCGCGCCCGGGCGATCGAGCTTGCCCCAGAGATCGAGCAGGACGAGTTCGTCAGGACCGAATCGGCGCGAGACGCGGCGCCGTCGGCAGATAGTGCGGATTGCCCGCGTTTTCCTCCGCCGAGACGTTCGGGATCGGCGATCGCTGACCAGCCCTTCGTCGCGAAACCAGCCGGCCATGAGCTGCTGGATGTCGTATTCGGTCGTCGGCACCGTGCGTCCCGGTCCGCCGCGCGATCGCCTCGAACGCCCGATCCTTGACGCCGGTGGAGCTTTTCCGACGCTTCCCTCGTGGGTCGCGATCGCCGCGCTCGTCCCACACCGACGCAAACCGCTGGATGAGATCGCCAGACGAGACGACCTCGACGCCCGCGGCGCGCACGAGCTCGATCGTGCCGGCGTCGACGCGCGAGACGTACGGGATGGCGCACTTGGGCGAGTATTCCATCGCGACGCGCCGCAGACCCTGCAGCAGGCTGGCGGAGCCCGGCCTCGAGCTGGTCGCGGCCTGCGTAGCGCTCGGTCGTGCCGGGGAGATGCGCCGAGCGAATGGCGCTCGATGGCATGAACCAGTGCCGCGCGGCTCGCCGGCCGCCGGGAATCAGGTGTACCAGCGGCGTGTCGCGAGATGCCCGCCTCTGATGGTTGACGCCGGTCAGCTCAGCGGCGATTGAATTCAACCCGCGAAAATCGTCAGCAAAAGCCAGCCGTCGAGCCCGTCGGCGCGAAGCGCCGCCTGGACCGCGAGGATGTCGATCGCGGCTGGCGAAAGCGTCGCGTCGGACGCCGCCTCCGTGCGTTTTTCCAGCGGACATTCCGTCCAAGCATAGCCTGCGCGGCTGAACCGGATCCGTGACAACTTGATTGAGGAAATCAGTGTGAACGAGGCCAGCTATAATCGGCAGGGCCAACATGATGCGCCGGATACGTCTCGCCGCTGGCTGGTGCTGTCGTCCTGCTCGGCGGCAGCGCGCTCAGCGGTCAAAGCGCTCATCGCTCGCGCCGCAGGCGCCCCACGCCCCAGCCGCCGACGTTCCGCCTCAATGTCGAGTACGTCGAGGTCGACGCGGTCGTGACCGATCAGCGACGGTCAGTTCGTCCGCGGCCTCGCCGAAGGAAGATTTTCAGATCTTCGAGGACGGCAAGCCGCAGCCGATCTCCGACCTTTCGCCGTCGTCGACATCCCGGTCGAGCGCGCGCAGCGTCTCCTCGGCGCAGCCGACGCGATCGAGCCCGACGTCAGGAGCCAACGAACGGCCGTTCGACGGGCGCATCTACGTGATGCTCGTCGACGATCTTCACACGTACTTCGGCCGCACGCCGCGTGTGCGGGCGGCGGCGCGCGGCAGTTCATTCAGCAGCACCTCGGCGCTAACGACCTCATTGGCGGTCGTGCACACGGCCGGACCGTCCGACGCGAGCCAGGAGTTCACCAGCAACAAGCGGCTGCTGCTCGCGGCCGTTGATCGGACGCTGGGCCGCAAGCTCGATTCGGCGACCTGCGCTGACGAAGACCGAAGAGTATTTCAGGACGCAAAGCCTCGGACGTCAGACGGGCGATCCGCTGACCGATCCGCTCGAGGCCGAACGCCAGACCAACGCGCGCCAATCGCTCAACGCGCTCAAGAATATCGCCGAATGGTTTTCGACCGTGCGCGGCCGCCGGAAGACGATTCTGTTCGTCAGCGAGGGGATCGACTACGACATCACTGATTTTCAGAACCCGGGAACTTCGCTGATCATGGACGCCACGCGTGGGACGCTGGCGGCCGCGGCGCGGCGGCAACGTCAGCATCTACGGCATCGATCCCCGCGGGTTGACGGACCTGGGCGATCGAAAGCATCGAGGTCGGCTCGCTTTCCGGACGACGTCAGCCTCGGCACTCGGCACTCAATCTCTGCAGAACGAGCTGCGGTTGTCCCAGAAGCAGCCTGCGGCAGCTTTCCGACGACACAGGTGGATTCGCGGTGGTCAACAGAAACGATTTTCTCGACCGCCTTCGATCGCATCGTGCGCGACAACAGCTCGTACTACGCGATGGCGTATTACCCGCCGAGCGACAAAGCGAGGCAAGTTCCACAAGATAGAGGTGCGTGTCCGCCGCCCCGACCTTCGCGTGCGCGCGCGCCAGGGGTATGTCACGCTGAAGCCGGCCTTCTGCCCGCAGCCGCGAAGCCGAATGCCAAGGCGTCCGGCGGCCGCGACCAATAACCTGACCACGCTGAAACTTCGCGAGGTGCTCGACAGCCCGCTGCCTGTCAGCGGGCTGTGCGCATGAAGGTCTTTGCCACGCCTTTCAAAGGCGCTGGCGCCGAACGCCTCGGTGCTCCTCGGCGTCGAACTGCGCGGCCGCGATCTGCGCCTCGACCCGGCCGACAAGGTCGCCGTGACGTACGCCGTGGTCGACAACGATGGAAAAATTCGCGCCGGCTCCACCGATTCGCTGGGAATGACGCTCAAGCCCGACACCAAGACCCGCGTTGCGGCCTCAGGGCCTCCGGCTGCTGGAGACGGGTGGACCTGCCGCCGGGCCGTTATCAGGTTCGCGTCGCGGCGCACGACCCGGGCGGCGGCAACGCCGGATCGGTGGTGGCGGATCTCGAGGTGCCCGATTTCGCGAAGCTGCCGTTTTCGATGAGCGGCGTTGCCCTGACGTCGGCGTCGGCGGTGACGGCGCCAACGGTCCGGCCCGACGAGTTGCTTCGGCAGGTGATGCCGGGTCCGCCGGTCGCCGCGCGCAGCTTTCCGCAGAACGATGACGTCGCCCTGTTCGTCGAGGTGCACGACAACGACGCCGCCAAGCCCCACAAGGTCGACATCACGACGACCGTGACGTCTGACGAGGGCAAGGTGATGATCAAAGAGCGAAGAAGCGCGCGACTCGTCTGAACTGCAGGGGCGTCGCGGCGGATGCACGGCTACGCGGCACGGTTCGTCCTGAAGGATCTGCCGCCCGGACCGTATGTCTTGACGGTTTCGGCGCGATCCCGAGGCTGGGGGACACGCCGCCCGCCGAGCGGCAAGGTGGCATTCACGGTGACGGCGGCATCACAATGAGGGTTTCCATGTTTGTGTTCCTGCTCGCGGCGCTTCTGCAAACGGCGCCGCCTCGCTTGAGGACAGTCGGCAAAGGCCCGATGAGCGCCATCGACCAGCCCCGTCAGGTCACGGTCCGATCGGCCGCCGAGTGGGGCGCGCTCTGAAGGAGAACGGCGCCAAGGCGCCGCTTCCTCCCGTCGATTTCTCGCGCGAGATGGTCGTGGGGTGTTCGTGGGGACGCGCCCGACGGCCGGTTACGGCAGTCGAGATTGTCAGGGCCATCGGCAACAGCAGCGCGCTGGTCGTCGAGTATGTCGAAACCGCGCCGTCACGCGACACGATCACGGCGCAGGTTCTGACGGCGCCGTATCACCTCGCGGCCATCCCAAAGCGCGACGGCACGGTGACGTTCAAAAAAGTCTGATAAGTAGAAAGGTCCTACCTTCTTACTTCTTCTTCGCGGGGGCCTTGGCCGGGCCTTGGGCCGGCGCGTTGCCGTCTTCCAGCTTGTCCACTTTCTTGGGGGTGACCGACCCGTTGGCGTGGGTGAACTTGTAATTGCTCGAGTTCATCTTGGGGTGTACTGCGTTCCCCCACCTTGACCGTCTGCACCTCGCCCGGCTGCAGCAACCCGTTGACGAAACCCTTGCCGCCGGCGATGACCGCGCCGCCCTTTTCGTAGTAAATCGACCTCGATCGTGAGACGCGCGATCGGCTGGCTCGACATGTTCTTCGACTTTGAACTCGTCGACGACCAGGTCTCCCTTGACGCCTGACGGGCGGTTTGGAGAATTCAACATCGGCCACGCCTCCTGACGGGCGGCTTGAAATTCTTGCCGGCAAGAATCGGCTGAAATCGGGGGCAGCCGGGGCCGGGGCCTGTGCCGACGCGGAGCTGGCGGCGAGGCTTGCGCCGGCGAGCGTCGCGGCGAAGACAAACGCGCGCGAATCATAAATCCTCTCCTTCGGGTATTCGGAAACTGCGTACCGGGCATTATAACGAAAACGGCGACCCTACATTTCCCCGTTCCAATCCTCGGGTTCGGGGTTCACCGACCGGAAGATTTCCATGTGCCATTTGCCGCCGCCCCACGGCTCGATGACCTCGGCGGCGACGACGTCGACCAGGAGCTCGGAGAACAGCCGCCCTTCGGGATCGCCTTCGAGGTGATAGGCCGGCTCGTCCCAGCCGAAATTCGGATAGAGCATCAGCGTCAGGAACAGGTCGTAGCCATCGTCGACGACGATCAGCTGCCCGCAGGGGCGCTTGAGCGTCGAGTGGTAGATGAGGTATTTCTCGGCGCTGTGCGCGCGGATGTAGCGCTTGAGCGGCGAACTCGCGCGCGACGATTTCCTCGACGGCGATCTTCTTGTCCCAGCAGTCGCGGCAGTACTTCTCCTCGCCGCGCGGCTCGGAGACTTCTTTGGCGCCGCACAGCGCACACCGCGACTTGACGACGGACTTGCGTGGCATGGAACCGAGTGTATCGCCCCGTATTGTAGGAATGCAGAATGCTGCAACGTCCTTCCCACCGGGGCCTGCGCCATCTGGCGCTCGGACGTCCGACAGCTCGAAGCGATGAAGCGTTTCTACGTCGACCTTGCTGGGGTTCGACGTCGAGTGGGAGCCGGATGCCGACAACGTCTATCTCTCGTCGGGCATCGACAACCTCGCGCTGCACCGTTCGACTCCGCTCACGTCAGGCCGCGCATCGCTCGAGGGAAGCCGGTCGACCACCGAGGCGAGCAGGCTCGATCATTTCGGGGTGATTGTGCGATCGCCTGCCGATGTGGATCGCGTGGGCGGCGTTTCTAGAGAGCCGCGGCGTGACGATCGATGCGCCGCCGCGCACGCACCGCGACGGCGCCAGGTCCTGCTATTTCAAGCGATCCGGACGGCAACAGCGGTCCAGATCATTCATCACCCGCCGATCAGTGGAAAAATCTGGACAGGTAAGCAAGTCAGAGAGGCTGCCAAAGTCAGAAGGCGCTTCTGACTTCTACTCTTGACTGCTCCACGCTTTCGTTCGAGCGCGGGCGCGTACATCGCGCTCGACGTACTCCTTGACCATGCGGCGCGCGCAGAAGCGCGGGCCGACCGTGCGGATCGCTTCTTTGACGGTCGCCATCCACCGGTGCGGCACGCCAGGACGCGTCGCGCTCGTAGAAGGCGGGCACGACCTCCTCTTCGAGCAGCCGGGTACAGCGCGTCCGCGTCGGCCGCGTCCACCGCGTCGTGGTTGTCGCTGGCGACGCCGCCGTCGATCAACCAGCCGTTCGTCGCCGTTGAACCCTTCGGCCCACCAGCCGTCGCCGATGCTCAAATGCGGGACGCCGTTGAGGGCGGCCTTCATGCCGCTCGTGCCGCTGGCTTCGAGCGGTTTGCGCGGGTTGTTCAGCCACACGTCGCAGCCCTGCACGAGAAAATGCGCGACGTGCAGGTCGTAGTCGTCGACGAATGCCACGCGTCCGCCAAACAGCGGATCGAGCGCATGCTTGTAGATCCGCTGGAGATGATGCTTGCCGATGTCGTCGGCGGGATGCGCCTTGCCGGCGAAGATGACCTGCACCGGCCGCCCGGCGCGCGTTCAGGATGCGGCGCGAGGCGCTCGGGATCGTGGAAGATCAGCTCCGACCGCTTGTAGCCGGCGAACCGCCGCGCGAATCCGAGCGTCAGCGCGTCGGGATCGAGCAGCGTGCCCGGCGGCGACGACCCTGGGCGATCCCGACGTCGCTCGACGGTCCAGCGTTGACGCGCGCGCTCGCGGACGAAGGCGAACAGGTACCGGCGCAGCATCTGCCGCACACGCCACAGTTCATCGTCTGGAATCTCGAGCACGCCGTTCCAGAACGCCGGATTGTCGTGGCGCTCGAGCCAGTCCGGGCCGAGATAGCGCGGCGAAGAGCTCGGCCAGATCGGCCGCGATCCACGTGGGCGCGTGCACGCCGTTGGTCACCGACGTCACGGGCCGATCGCTCTGCGGGCACGCCGGGCCAGATCGTGCCCACATCGCGCGTGTCACGTGGCCATGGAGCTGGCTGACCGCATTGACCGAGCCGGCGGATCGCAAGGCGAGCGCCGTCATGTTGAACTGCTCGCCCGCGCCGCTGTCGTGCGACCCGAGCGCGAGGAACCGTTCGCGATTGGGACCGAGCGTGCCCCAGCAGCCGGCCAGATGCTTTTCGACGAGGTGAAACGGGAACGCGTCGTGGCCGGCCGGCGACGGGCGTGTGCGTCGTGAAGACGGTGGTCTGCCGGATCTCCGCGAGCGCGTCGTCGAACGTCGACCCGCGGTCGATCAGTTCGCGGATCCGCTGCAGCACGACGAACGCGGCATGGCCCTCGTTGAGATGAAAGACCGCCGGCTCGATGCCGAGCGCCCGGAGCGCGCGCACGCCGCCGATGCCGAGGATGATCTCCTGCTGGATGCGCGTTTCGCGATCGCCGCCGTACAGCCGCGCCGACAGCTCGCGGTCCCATGGGGCATTTTCCTCGAGGTCGGTGTCGAGGAGATACAGCGTGCACCCGGCCGACGCGCACGCGCCAGACCGCCACGAGCACCGATCGATCGTCGAGCGGCACGGGCGGTCAGGCAGGGCTAGCCCGTCGGGCGTCGTCGCCTGCTCGATGGGCGCGTCCGCCCAGTTGAGCAGCTCGTTGGTCTCTTCCTGCCAGCCTTCGGCGGAGACGTGCTGATGGAAATATGCCCTGCGGGTACATGAACCCGACGCCGATGAGGGGCACGCCGAGGTCGCTCGGCCTCTTTGCAGTGATCGCCAGCCAGCACGCCGAGGCCGCCGGCATAAATGGGCAGCGACTGATGCAGCGCGAATTCGGCCGAGAAGTACGCGATCGATTGTCCCGACAGATGCGGCAGGTTGCGCTCCCACCACGTGTTGTGCGCCGCGCGCGCCTCGTCGAGGGCCGCGACGGCCTGATCGTAGAGGACGAGGAACGCCGGATCGTTCGCCGCCGCCTCCAGCCTGGCGCGCGGAATGACCCAGAGCATGCGTACCGGGTTGTGTGCCGTCGCGCGCCACAGCGTCGTAGTCGAGTCTCCGGAACACGGCGCGGCCCTGGGGATGCCAGCTCCACCAGAGATCGACCGCGAGCTCCTCGAGCCGGCGGATGCGATCGGGAAGAGGAGGCAGCGTGGAATAACGGTTCATGGATGATTGACTATGCCTGAAGGCGAGGCGCCGATGAGCGACGCGAACGTGGACAGATCGATGTTGCCGCCAGAGACGACGGCCACCACTTTACCCGTGCCGGCACGCCCGCTGAGCGCCGCGGCGACCGCGCATCCAGCCGCGCCTTCGGCGATGAGATGGGCGCGCTCGGCGACGAATTTCATCGCGGCCGCCACCTCGTCGAGCGACACGACGATGGAGCCGGACAGTTCACGAAGCATCGGCCACATGGTGTTCAGCACGGACTTGCCGCCGGCGCCGTCGACGAACGATGCGGTCCATCCGTCAAGAGTACACCGGCCGGCTTGCGGCAAATGAGGCGGACAGCGGGGCCGCCGTGGCCGGCTCGGCCGCGTAGATTCGCGTGGCGGGTTTGAGCTCGGCGACCGCCGCGGCAATGCCGGAGAGCAAACCGCCGCCGCCGAGCGGCGCCACGATGGCGTCGACATCGGGGAGATCCTCGAGAATTTCGAGCCCGATGGTGCCGTTTCCGGCGATGAACCGATCGTCGTCGAACGGATGGACGAAATAACCGCGCATGCGATCGGATCCGTGCGATTCCACGGTGCGCCAGCATTCGTCGTACGTCGCGCGGACGATTGAGGCGCCGAGCCGTTCGATGGCTCGAATCTTCGTCTCGGGCGCGGTGTCCATCACCATGACCGACACACGCGCGCCGATCTGCCGCCCGGCGAGCGCCACCCCCTGTGCGGCGTTGCCGGCGCTGACGGTCCAGACGCCGTCGCGAAGGTCGGCGGCTGCGACAGTTGCCGCACGACGTTTGTACGCGCCCCGAACCTTGAACGAGCCAATCGGCTGAAGCAGCTCGAGTTTGAGATAGTAGAGGTCGGACACCGGCCCAGGGGCTTCGACCCGGACGAGGGGCGTGCGAACGGCCGCGCCGTGGATGGAATTGGCCGCGTCACGGATTGCGGACAGCGGAATGCGTCGGCTCGGCACCGTGATCGACAAGGCCCCGATCGTGCCTGCGTCCACGGACGAGCGTCAATCACGACTTCCGGCCGGACCTTCGGTCAAATGCATAGCCACGAAAACACGAAAACACGAAAAAGTAGCAATGACAGACCGTTGCGACTCTTTGCGGACGTTCGTGGTTCTCTGCGTGCTCGCGGCTGTCTTCGCCAGCGCACAGCCGGCTGACGCGCAGGAGCCGCCCCCGCCCATTCCACACTTCGTCGTCGATCTCCATGGCACGGTCACAACGTTTCCGTCCGATCCGGATCTCGCGTTGAGCAGGGGCTCGATCCGTTGGAGCTTCCCGGGGCCGGTCTCGGTGGTGACGTGGCCGTGCACGTGCACTCTTCAAGTATCGCGCAGTGACGTTCGGCATCGGCGGTCGGCTGACCAGATCGCGAGCGCATCGATCGCAAACGCCGGACAGCGCGCTTCGGCCCGTCACCGAAACGTTCACGTATCTTGGCCCGCAGCTGTCGTTCAATTTCGGAACCGGATCAGGGTGGAGCTACATCAGCGGCGGAATTGCCGCGTCGACGTGGTCTGTGGTCCCCGATGGGACGATTCCGCAGCCGCCCAACGAGGATCGGCTCAAGACGATTGATTATGGAGGCGGCGCGCGCTGGTTCTGCCAAGCCGCACCTGGCGTTCAGTTTCGACCTGCGGTTCTACGCGATCGACCCAAGTTCGCCGACGCTCGTGCTGCCCGCCGGCCCGCGGACAACACTGATGGTGTTCGGAGCAGGAATCTCGATCAAGTAAAGGCAGCTTTCACCTGAGGTTCTGCCCTAGCCACCCGAGCACCTCTTTGTACCAGACGATGCTGTTCTGTGGCTTGAGGATCCAGTGGCCTTCGTCCGGGAAACACGATCAGCTTGGACGGGACCTCTTGCCGCTGGAGCGCCGTGTAGAACTCGAGGCTCTGCGTACGGCACGCGATAATCCTGTTCGCCGCAGATCACGAGAGTCGGCGTCTTGTATTTCCCGAAGTCCGCGGCATACGAGCTCGGGGACATCTGCTGATACGCCTCCGGGTTCGTCCAAGGCGTGCCGCCGAAATCGTGCTCGGGGAACCAGAGCTCTTCCGTCGATCCGTACATGCTCGCCAGGTCGTATCACACCCGCGTGCGAGACGAGCGCGCGAAAGCGGCCCTTCGATTGCGACGCGAGCCAGTCGATCATGTAGCCGCCGTACGAGGCGCCGGCCGCAGCAACCCGCTGCGAGTCGGTGAAGGGGCACTTCTGGAGAACGAAGTCGAGGCCCTTCATCAGATCTTCCATCGGCTTTGCCGCCCCAGTCGCCCGTGATGTCGTCGACGAACTGCTGGCCTGCGCCGGTCGAGCCGCGGCGGTTGATCATCACGACGACGTACCCGGGGACGCGAACATCCCGGGGTTCCAGCGGTAGCTCCACGTGTCGCCCCACTGGGTCTGCGGTCCGCCGTGAAGCAGCATGACGACGGGGCATTTCCTGCTGCCGTCGAATGACGGCGGTTTGACGAGCATGCCGTGGATCGGCGTGCCGCCCGCGCCAGCGAATGTGAACGCCTCTGACTTCGGCAGATCGAGCGCCGAGAGCCGCGCGGCGTTGTTCCGCGTCAGGGGCGTCGCCAGGCCGCGCTGGCTCGATTGACCTGGAATAACTCCGGTAGGCGACGACACGCTGCTTCGCGCGACGATGAGCGCATCCGCGGCGATGTCGAATTCGCCGTCGAACATGCCGGCGGTGATCGCGCGGGGTTTCCCCGCCTTCGACTGGCTGGGGCCGCCGACATCCATCACAAACACCGGCATCCTCGCCCTGGTCCTCGGCGTTGAAGTAAATCGACTTGCCGTCGGTCGACCACCGGAGATCTTCGACGCTGCGATCAAAAGCATCGGTCAAGGCTGGTTCGCCGTCCGGACGCGCGATCGAGCAGCATGAGACGCCACTTGTCCGATTCGTAGCCCGGACGAGCCTGCGACCGAAACAGAATCGTCCGGCCGTCGGGCGAGTAGGCGGAGCGCTCCGTCAAATCCGGGTCCCGTCGTCAGTCGTTTCGGCATCGCGCCGGGCGCCGTGGCGTCAATCTCGAACAGATCCCCGTTGGTGCTCGTCGCCTCCCACGCGATCGGTGACGGCCGTGAAGCAGATTGTGCGGTTGTCGGGCGCGAACGCGATTGATGCGGCCCTTCGCGCTGGGGCGGCGGGACATCATAGGTTGCCCCCGGCGGCAGATCCCGGGCCGCGCCGCCGCATGGCACGACGAACAGCGTGAGCGCTTGTCCCTGCTCCAGGACGTCCAGTGCCGGTAGAAGCAGCGCATCGTAGATGCGCGCGCGCACACGGGCTTCTTTTCGCGCGCGTCATCCCGTTCGGCGTTGCAGCGATCGTCCCGGCACTCGGGGTACACCTCCGATGTGAATGCGATCTGTGTCCGTCCGGCGACCACACGATGTTGTCCGCGCCCCGAGAGTTTGGTGAGGGCGAGTGGGCTCGGCCGCGCGTTTGCGGTGGCCCTGTCTACATCAAGCGGAGTACAGCCGCGACGTCCCATCGCGCTGCGAGATGGAAGGCGAGGCGGCGGCCGTCAGGGACCACTTCGCGCCCCGTCGCGGCCGGTCGCGGTGATCTTCCTGGCGTCGCCCGTCTTGAGCGTGACGAGCCAGATGTTTCTTGCGAGCCGATTGGCCTGCAGATCTGGAACGGCAACCGTGTGAGACCGCGCGGGTGCCATCGGGCGGAGCTGCGCCGCTGAGCGCTCCATCGACAGAAGATCGTTTGCCGTGATCGGTCGTCCCGCGGCCTGAGCGACCGTGGCGACGCACAGTGTCAACAGCGCCGAAGTGGTAATTTTGCCCATGGATCGGATTATAGTGTGGCGCCTTTGCAACATCCGAGCGCTCCGTCTCGTAAGCACATCAATGGATTCGCACGGGTCGTCGGGCCGTCCAGCCCACCGCTGGGCGCGCCTGGGCGGGCTGGCGATCCCTCGGCGCCGCCGGGGCCTCTGGAATCGCGATCCTGCTGATCCCGCTGGCCGCGCGGGGCTTCGTAAGGAGGCCTGGTTCTGCTCGCCGCCGGGTGCGTCTGGCTCGCGACCTCGCTCAGCATGGGCGTCAGTGTGGACCATGCTTGGGACCATGTGGCAGACGGTGGCCGGCGCGCTGGCGACGCCCCAGCGTCCGCCATGCTGTGGAGTCTGGTTGTGCTCAGGGGCGCTGGCGCTTTATTGGCTGCAGCGGCTGCTCGGTGCAGAAGAGGGGTGATCATGGCTCGAATGAATGCCGTTCTGCTGGCGATGCTGGTCGCCTGGTCCAGCGTCCGTCGCCGGGGCGGCACCAAAGCCGAGCGTGACCCCGAGCGCGAGGCGCTCGGCCGTCGAATCGAGCGGTGGTTCACCGTGTCCTGTTCGCCGGTGCAGGCGGCGTTGTCCTGGGCCCAAAGGCGCCGGCCGCGATATCCGATCCATCGAGCTGACCGGCGGCGCGATTGCGATTGACGGCGTGCCTGTTACCGGCGCGGAACTGAAGCAGCGCCTCGGTGCGGACGCGGACTTGATCATCCAGGCTTTCATACCTGGATGCATCCGAGCAGCGCGCTCTCTTCGGACCGCGCCGGATACTCCCGGAGCCGCCGGACGTTCCTCCCGCCCCGAGATTGCCCGAAGCGCCGATACCGCCAACACCGCCCACCGTTCCGCGGTTCCTCGGCGCGGGATCGCGGCCTCCGATCGGGTGCGGATCGGCGGCGGCGTGCGAGTCGGCCCCGATGAAATCGTCGACGGGGACGTCGTCGCGGTCGGCGGAGGCGCGCGCAGGTCGAAGGTCAGGTTCGCGGAGACGTCGTCGCGATCGGCGGCGGCATCGATCTAGGAGCGCAAGCCGATGTCGGGGGGCGATGTCACGGTCATTGGCGGGTCGCTGCATCGAGATCCGTCGGCGCGAGTGGGCGGCGAAATCCACGAGATCCGGATTGGGCGACGTGAAACTGTGGCCGGGCTGGAGGCGATTCGGAGGGCGTGGCGCGAGCAATGTTTTCTTTCGGGCCGGCGGTCGGCTTCGGCTCGTTCTTCGCGCTCGTCTTCACGATGCCGCTGGCTGGCCGTGCTCTGCATCCTGGCGTCGATCGTTCTGTTGTTCGGGCGCGGGTATGTCGATCGGGTGAGCCTTCACGCGCCGCCAGCGGAAGCCTTGGTGAAAGCCGGCGCGGTCGGAATACCGATTCAACTGCTGTTCTTTCCGGTGCTGATCGCGATGATCGTCGTGATGGTCGTCACCATCATCGGAATTCCCCTTCTCGTGCTCGTGCCGTTCGCGCTACTCGCCTTTGCCCTTCTGTTTCCTGATCGGGCCCACGGCTGTTGCGCACGACGTTGGACGGCTTGCGGTTTCGCGATTGGGTTGGGACGGGCAGAATCCGTACTTCGTGGCTGCGATGGGGATTGCCGTGGTGTTGTCGCCCGTGCTGCTCAGCCGGCTTGTTGATTCGTGGGGTTGTTTTGGCCCATCACCATGATGCTGCTGGTGCTCGGCGTAATCACCGAGTACGTGGTGTGGACTGTGGGCCTGGGCGCCGTCGCACTCGTGAGGTTCGACCGCCAGTAACGCGCCTTTCGGCAACGATTTTGCACTCCTGCCAGCTGAAAGCATTTCTATCCCTTTCGCGTCTTCGCTTGAAACACAACCGTCATGCTTGATGTCAAGATTCGAGACACAGTGTGCGCCTTCGACTGATCGCGCTTCCCAAGCGCGGGGAGGCTGGACGAATTTGATCTTCGCCGGTTCCACGTGGGCGAGGTGCGCGATTTCCTCCTCAACTCGCCTCCATCCCGTTGATTGGCCGATACGCTGAGCTCGATGCCCCGCTCGAACGCGACACCGCGGCGGACGCCGGCCGTCCAAAGTCGAAGCCACGCGAACGGGAATCCTGACGCTCTCCCACCCGCAGCGGCCCTGCGCGCCGCCGACGCACAATAGCGGCTCATCGCTGCGAGCGACTCGCCAAGGGCCTCACAACAACCGTTATCTTCTTTCTGCTCATCGAGATCCCGCTGCGGGCGCGTACTTCGTGCGGAACTCGATGGTCCGGCACGTGCCGTTGCCGCACGCCTTTGGTGACGACTACGGACCAATCCCGCCGTGGCTCGACGCGCTGTTGATTCCTCAAAAACGACGACACGCTGATCTGGAAGAACGAGCCAAACGTCCGGCGCACGTACCTCGATGTGTTCAGCCCGGTCCGCTCCGAGCGCGACCGCATCGCGCCGCTCCGTCGCTTTGTCCCTGCCGTGCCGCAGGAGTTCCGATCCAACCCGACCTGGGACGTCCGGATCAACTCCTGGGGTATCGCGGCGAGGAGATGGCGGCCGCTCCCCAGCCATCAATGGTTCGAATCGCGTGCGTCGGCGATTCGTGGACGTTCGGGATGCCCGTCGGGCAGGATCAAACGTATCCCAGCCGGCTGGCGGCATGGCTCCATCAGGAGCAGCCCGATACCCGCATGACGTCCAGAATTTCGGCGTGCTCGATATTCCTCCTTTCAGGGTCTGCAGTTACTCAAGACGCGCGTCCTCGATTTTCGTCCCGAGCATCGTCGTCATCGGATTCGGCATGAACGATTCGGAGGTCGCCGGCTACCGCGACAAAGACATCGTGGCGGAACCGGTCGTCCGTCGTTGACGTCTCGCGTGAAGGAGACGGCGAGCAATACGTAATTGAACGAAGTACAA